>WNFI01300197.1_pt1 | contig 11282 bp, 14 predicted proteins | sample 5400471 | NCBI WGS metagenome assembly WNFI01 (sample SAMN13153348, study PRJNA577476) | soil metagenome | isolation source: 100 cm saprolite on Douglas fir-dominated hillslope | place: USA:California | collected 2013-09-17
TGAATTATTGTACGAAATCTCATAAAATCCTCCGTTGTGGCCCGCCCCAATCCGGGAGTCTGCGCCGTAAAGAAGGGAGGCTTCGTAACTCGCTTGTTCCCTTCCCCTCTTTACGGGGGGAAGGGCTAGGGTTAGGGGGTCTTTCTTATCCAGTCCGGATGCTAGCAGGTTGGCCGGATTATGCTTTGAAGAACTCCGCGAGCGTGGGAGCGATGGCCGCTGCATCAACATTGTGGGGCTGACCTTTCAGGGTGCGGCGCTGTGCATTTGGAAGGGCATCGGCGACTGCTTGCGCGCCCGCGCTGAGCCACGGACTTTCCCCCCCGTCCATCACAAGCGTCGGAACCTGAACCGAAGCTATCCGTTGAGTCGGCAGTGAGTAATCTCCTACGATGTTGGCATCATAGACAAGCGTGTGCGCCACCGCCTCTTGACCCGACCACCACGGCGCATTTCGCATCTGAGTAACGATTTCGACGGGCATACCTACCGCCTGCGTCATAAAGAGTTCGACCATATCGCCCCGGCGACCTGACGCCAATAGCTCCGTTAGCTGTGCTTTGTAATTCGATGGCACGGGAGGACGGCTACCTGGGATGATGAAAGGTGGCTCCCATAAGGCCAGCTTTCTCATTGGAACGCCACGGGCAGCGGCCCACAGAGCAAGGATGGCACAGCCAGATGTACCGTACACATAGGCCGATCCGCCAGCTTCCTTGATGATGGCTTCAAGGTCGTCAATCTCGCGATCAACAGCATACGGTGCCGTGTCACCACTTTCGCCGCGCCCCCGACGGTCATAATTGAATACGGTGAAGTCCTGTGCCAGAATATCAGCCAGCGGAGCCTGCTGCCAGTGGTCGCCTACTACGCCACCCACAATAACAACTGCCGGACCTTTACCCAACTTATCGAACGCGATAGGCGTGCCGTCTTTTGAAGTTACTTTATCCACTTTAGCTCTCCTTTTGTTGCTCATCATCAATACATACAGCATAAATCAACAAAAGGGCGCTGTCTTGAACAAAAACGACACGGCCAACTATCGCGAAGAGACGGGGTGAATATCATGTCCCTTTTTGTAGTTGATAAGTCAGGGCAATAGCCCCTGACTTAAACGTCCTGGAATCCACAAGTTTCAGAGCGGTCATATCAACCCCATCAAAGAGTCGCATCCCGCTTCCCAGGACAATTGGATAGACCTGAAGCTGAAACTCGTCGATGAGACCAGCCTGCATCAGCGCGTGTACGAGTGTGTTGCTGCCCGTAAGGACAATATCCCCGCCGGGCTGCTGCTTGAGCCTGGTAATTTCTTCTATAACATTTCCTTTGATCAGCGTTGAATTGTTCCATTCGGCCTTGTCCAATGTTGAAGACACAACGAACTTGGGTTGGCTATTCAGCTTATCCGCGATGCCAAATTCGTTCTTGGTCTGGGTCGGCCAATACGACGCAAATATTTCATAGGTTACTCTCCCTAGTAGCGCGACATCGGACGCCAGGATGTGCTCTTTTATGTACTCCGACACATCATCGCTGATGTAGGGAAACTGCCATTTCTCTGGCGCTTCCATAACGCCGTCCACTGTCAGGAACTCCGAGACGATTAGCTTTCTCATGTAAATCCTCCCTGGATTGGTTATTAACCATTTGCATCGTATCCCCAGTAATGGGCGCAGTCTTGAACAAAAACGACAGTTGCTCAGACCTGTTGGCATCAATGATCTGCGCGGGCGTTTGTCCGCTGAAATACTTCAGCGATCTTGTCAAATGTGGTTGATCGGCGTAGCCAGCCTCTTGAACGGTGTCGAGGATCGATACACCTTGCCTTAAGAGGATTGTCGCACGCCGGGCGCGTTCAATTTGATAAACAGCACTATGGCTTAGCCCCGTAGCTCGCAAGAACCGGCGCTGTGTAGAACGCAATGACAGGTCGGTCAGGTGACCCTGTAACGTGGCGTCTACCACTGGCTCACGCACCAGCAGACCGTCACGCATGAGCCTGTCTACAAACGTATCGACATTTTCATAATCAGGAAATTGCCATGAGGCGCTATTCAGCCAGAAGGATTTACTCGTTGCTTCAGGCAGGTTCGTCGCTCCATCCACAAGGTTGCTTGCGGGCAAGTGTGGCATAAACGTGCCGAGTTTAAAGACGATGCCAATATATTCAGCGTTCTCCGGGACCGGTGAAGGGGTCGCTTTGGTCTCTGGTCCCCGCACGGTTAAGGTTGTCTTGCCGTCGTATCTCCAAATGCACATCTGCCAATGGCTGAGGGCCAGTGAGATAAAAGAGCCAGCGCGTTCACTTTGAGTGCGCCAAATCCGTTCAACGAAAGGTGAGTCAGATAACCTTTCCTCAAAGCGAAGGAGCATTCTTCTGCCTCCGATTTATCAGCGTTCGAGAACCATAAAATTTCCTGTTCCACCAGTGGACAATGATAGCACAAAAGTTCTGCGTTTCAAATGATAAAACTACCGTGAATAGTAAAAGAGACCGCCTGTAGGCAGTCTCCTAAAGTTTGAGGATTTTCTACGAGTTAAACGGGGGATTTACAGCGCAATTGAAACCTCAGCCAGCTTTATAGAGAACTGGCTGCTTGTTTAACTAGCCTTGCCAGTAAGTCGTAGTCAACATCCTGTCCCTCGCGAATTTTGATTGTCTTTCGTTCGGGGCTGCCATCGGGTTCAAACAGTCCATCAGGTGTTTCAAGCGATTGAGCATTGAAAATCGTAAAGCTGACCCAACCTTTGGCGGGACCGAGAACGCAAGCGTATTTGCCCGCCTTTAAAAAGTGCGGTTTGCCGTATTGTATACGTTCTTCAATGTCAGGGATCGATTCATGCGTAAGCTGCCGAAGGTGGTTGCAAACTTCAACTTGCCACTTCTGGGCTAATTTGTCGATATATGATGTGACTTCCTGGTTCATGCTGTATTTCTCCTCTTGCGCTGGAATGTCATCGTTGATCGGGCGGCGCAAGCACAGGCTTAATGTCAACGATTGGCGTCCCGTCGATTGCCTCCATCTGCGCAACCCGCAACCTCTGTCCCGCAAGCTCCAGGACCGTCACCTGATGAAGTCCAATTGGGTTGGGACGATCCGGCGAACGCGTGGCAAACACGCCCGTCAACGGTGCAGCCAGGTTCCCACGCGGATGGACCTGAAGCACGTCACGTTGCGCACGGTGCAGCCATGTTAAAACGATAAGCTCGTCGCCAACTCTAATGCCATCAAGCCCCTGTGCAACCGACGCCGTTAATTCCAGCCAGGCGTCGGGAGCGCCCTCGTCGCCCTGGCGCGGCGCGTTCTCAAGACTGGCTAACTCGGAGCGTATGACTCCAATGGATTCGATGGTATAGCTGTTGTCGATCATTGCTTGGTCCCTTCAACTGGCGATTTCATGCCAACCTGTTGTCAATGGCTGCTACTGTTTTCTCTCAGCCTCGTACGAAAGATAAACGACCCCTGAACTCAACGGCTTTGCGTCGAGAAGTTTCAAGGTCGCTTTGGTCCCTTCTTCAAAGAGACGCATACCGCTTCCCAAAACAACAGGATAGACCAACAGCGAATATTCATCAACGAGATCAAGTTGCATCAGGCTCCGCACAAGCGTGCCCGCACCGCTGATCGCAATATCCTTGCCCGGTTGCTGCTTTAGCTTCGCGATTTCTTCCGCGATATTCCCCTTAATCAGCGTTGAATTATTCCAATCGGCCTTTTGCAAAGTCGTTGATACCACGTACTTTCGCTGACTATTCATGATGTCAGCATCAGGACCGGTCTGTCCTGAAAAGGCAGCCGCAAAGCCTTGATAGGTCACTCGCCCCAGTAGCAGAGCGTCGCTCCGCGAAAAGCCATCGGCGATAACCTTTTGGACTTCATCGTTGTAGTATTGGAACGTCCATTTCTCCGGCGCTTCCATCACTCCATCCAGCGACACGAACTCGTTTACAACTATTTTCCGCATTTTGCTGCCCCTTTTTTGTGGTTAACCGAACATTTGTATCATATATCAACCACGGGGCATTGTCTTGTATAAAAACGACAGCTATTCCGGCGCACTCACAGGAGATATTTGGGCAGGTGTTTGTCCCATAAAGCGCTTCAACGATCTGGTCAGGTGTGGCTGATCGAAATAGCCTGCTTCGTAAACGGTATCTATGATCGATTTTCCTTGCTGCAAGAGAGCCGCCGCCTGTCGCGCGCGTTCGATTTGACGAACCGTGCTGCGCGTAACCCCGGTCACGTGCAGAAAACGTCGCTGGAGGGAGCGTAACGACATGTCCTGTGGATGGTCTTGTAATGCAGCGTTCACGACGGGATCGCGGACCAGCAGTTCTTCACGTATAAGTCTATCCGCGAACGTGTCGATGTTTTGATAGTCCGGAAATTGCCACGACGAGCTGTGCAGCCAGAAAGATTTACTCGACGCTTCAGGCAGGAATGTGACATTATCCAGGAGGTTTATCGCGGGCAGATGTGGCATATAGGTCCCCAACGTGAAACGCATTCCAATCCATTCAGTACCCTCGGTATAAGGGAAATAGATAACTTTTGTTATCGGTCCTCCCACGGCTAGCCGTGCCTTGCCATTCTGTGTCATGAGGAACAGATACCAATGACCATCGGCGGGCAGCGTCGAAACACCATCCGTCAGGGTGAGACTATATGAAAAGTTCGTTACGAAAGGCGAGTCCGACGGTCTTTCTTCAAATACTTCGCTCATGCCTGTGTCTCCGAGTTTTATCGCCCTGCATTGATTGCCATCAAAGAAATAACGTCATCCTTTTTTAGTCTTCTCGTCAGCAAACGACAGGCCCCTGGCTGCCAGGGCACGCCGTAGCTGGTCCAGTGCATTTGGCCCAATTCCGTGTAGCTGTTTAATCTCGGCCTCATTGACCCTGGACAACTGCTCCAATCGCGAATAGCCAGCCCCGGCGAGTGCCCGCCGTGCGGGCGCGGCAAGCCCAACAGGGAAGTCGCTTTCCGGTTCATCGGAGCGCTTATTGCTCATCGTAATTCCTCCCCATACACTGTCTTGATCGAACTGGATAACTACCCGGATTGGCTCACACGGACGATTTGGGCAGGCGTTTGTCCGATGAAACGCTTGAGCGATCTGGTTAAATGGGGTTGATCGGCATAGCCAACCTGATAAACTGCGTCCAGGATAGGCACACCGCGTTCCAAAAGAGCCGCCGCCCGCTGGGCGCGTTCGATCTGCTGAATTCCCATAGGGGTCAAGCCAGTGGCACGCAAGAATCGACGCCGCACCGTGCGCGATGACAGATCTGGGTGGTCATTTTGTAACACAGCATTGACGACTGGTTCACGAACAAGTAAACCGACGCGCACGAGCCTATCAACAAACGTCTCTGCGTTGTCGAAGTCGGGAAATTGCCACGAAGCGCCGCTTAACCAGAAGGAGTGGCTCGCGGCTTCTGGTAAAACCACATCACCATTCAGGAAATTTCCGGCTGGCAGATAGGGCATAAAGACGCCGAGCTTAAACTTGATGACCAGAAACTCGGTCCCTTCAGATTGATTCTTTGGTACATGTTGTGTCGTTGCGCCTTCAACCGATACGCGTACCCTTCGATTTCGCTTCAAAAAAAGAAGGTTCCAGCGGACGTCGGCAGGGCAAACCGGAGAATAATCACGCTCAACATGACCGCGCCAAATCATTTCGATATACGGGGAGCCGGACGATCTACCTTCAAAAATAGCACTCATGCTTGTGTTCCCTGTGCGTCAGAAGCGACAACATCTACCAATGACATCATATTTTCGCACATTCGTTCTCTTTGAACAAGGGATACATCTGGAAATTTCTCGAAGTATATTCAGGTAGACAGGATTGCGGCTGTCTGCGGAAAGTGCTGACGGCTTGTCCAAAACAAGAGCAGCACCGCAATACCGAGACCACCCGCCAGTCCGATATAGGCGGCAGGCAATCCAGAATGATCGGCGATAGAGCCTAGAATTGGTTCACCAAACGTCAGAATGAACGTAAACATCAGCGATTGGATAGACAGAACCGTCGCCCTGATGTTGTCGGGTACTTCATTCTGAATGCGACTCAGCACGAGTGGGCGCAAAACCGATGTGACGAAACCGATTACCGCAATGAACACTAATGCGGGGAAAATTTGAAGCGCTGCTAGCAAGATCAGACTGACTATGATGAAGAGCGGCGCGGTGTAAAGGACGCGACCTTCGCCAAAATGCGCCACAATCCAGTGCGACCAGTTTGATCCCGCTATATTGGTAATCTGCACCGCCATAACGATCACACCGATGGCAGCAATTGGTATGCTCAGTGCTATGGCTTGCGGCTGCAAGAAAAAAGTCTCCATAATGACAGCGGCCAACGGCACTAGTGAAAGGTAAATCATCGCATAACGCAGCGTGGGGCGAGAGCGCATCGTGGCTAGCGACTGCCGCAGTACCTCCCCATAAGGCTTGCGCGCTTGCCCGCCGGATTTTTCGTCGATATGCGGCTCTTTGAAAGTCAAAACAACGCCCAGCGTGAGCAGAATACACACTCCGGCAATGAGGAATGGCAATATCAGGTCGATGGCGGCGAACAGGCCGCTCGCCACGTTACCCAGCGCCGTAGCACCGAGCATGACTGCACCCATCCGCCCTGCAAGATGGGTATATTCGCCTGAACGTCCCCCTATTTGTAGCGATTCGTATAAGAAAGCATCCTCTGCGCCTGAGAGGAATGTCGTGCCAAGAGCCAGACCCACGTAAGCTATCATGATAAGCGGCATGGTCGGTGCGAAAGCCCATGCGAAAATACTCACAGCCATGAGGGCTGTTCCAACGGCTAAGGACGTTTTTCGGCCAAAAGTGTCCGCGACAATTCCTGTTGGTATCTCACCAAGCGTAGCCGCGATCCAGAAAGCAACGTCGATTATTGTCGCCTCAGTAAGGCTGAAGCCGCGCCGCTGCTGTAAATAAATCACCCATATTGCCGTAAACAGCCCAAAACCTACGCCTTTGAACGCCGTGTACAGGTAATATCGGGGAATGTTCGACGCAAAACGATCATCGTACTGTGGGATACTCATATCAGTGACCTACATCGGAGGCATTTTACTTGGAAAACCTCAGCACGGCGCGTGCATGGGCCTTGTCTGCCTCTACAATACGGTCCCTCGCTGGCGCATTCGTCTCAAGGGAACTGAGAAGGTTCCTGCATACTGCCGTTATCTCGTCAACGGCGGCATTGAATGCAGCTTCGTTGGCTTTCGATGGCTTGCTGAAGCCGCTCACCTTGCGCACGAACTGTAATGAAGCCGCACGAATCTCGTCTTCGGTGGCGGGCGGTTCGAAGTTATAGAGAATTTTGATATTTCTACACATGACCGTTATCTCACTTAGCTTTCCAGACGTTTGCATACTTCTTGCGGTATTTGACGTCTCCTTCAGTTTCGATCAACGCTAGCGCCTTTGCCCTGATTGTTTCATCTTTGACTTCATCGTACAGATTCTTGAGGTCTTGAATGATGTCGTAGCGGATCAGGGTGCAGTTCTTTTCAGTGGCGCACTCTTCAAATCGACCTGCCAGACCGTCCACCAATAGCTGCTGTTGTTCCTTGCCTGCGGTGCCAATTTTCCACAGGGCTTGTAAGCAGTGCCTCGCGGTGACAAATCGCTTGTCCTTCGTAACGGCGAGTAATGCATCAAAATCCTTTAGCACCCGTTTCTGTGGATCGCTCTTTGCCAGGTTGCACAGGATTTGGGCTGCAATCGCCCGCTGGTGGTTATCTTTGTGCCTTAAGGCCGTCACCATGTCATCCCAGACATCGTATGCCCAGTCAACGGGTTTGTCAGTCGCCGCCAGAAGGCTGAAAAATGCCTCATTTTGCACGTTCTTATCGTCAGAGCGGAGGTTATCAAGATTAGTTCGTGTAGTTGTGTCCATCCATCTCTCCGATTTAGGGTAAATCGTGACCCTGGCTCAATCAATTCGGTTCTGCTATTGAAAGGATAAATTATTTTGGGTTGCTTGCGTGCTGCAAGTAATAAACAGTATAATATCCGGTACACAAAAGGTCAAGAACAAATTTTCTAATGCTTAGCTGGTAGAACGTTTCAAAATGATGAAAAAAGAACAGCGGCGGTCAGACTGCCCAATCAGTTTTGCGCTGGAGACATTCGGAGATAGATGGTCCCTCTTAATCGTCCGCGACATCGTTTATTTCGGCAAAAAAACTTACGGTGAGTTTTTAGAGTCAGAAGAAGGCATAGCGACAAACATCCTCGCCAGTCGCCTCGCTCAGCTAGAGCAAAAAGGTATTCTTGTCAAAAGACCCCATTCAGCGGACAGGCGAAAAGAAGATTATGTATTGACCGACAAAGGGCTTGATTTGATCCCTATTCTTCTGGATCTGGCCTGTTGGGGCGCTCAGTACGATCCGCAAACCGGTGTGCCGCCAGATTGGATTGCCACGGTGAATGCCGATAAAGAAAAGCTGACCAGGCTTATCCGCGAAACGGTGCGCTGCGGCGGCTCAGTCTTCGCAGGTCCAGATAGTGTCGTGTGTAAATTGGCGGAGACTCAAGATGAGGACAAAGTAGTCTCACGTTCCACCAATTAATCCTCGACTGTGGAAAACTCGTTACGTTATCAGCGTCGGAAGCGTCGCAGCACCACGCCCGGAATGGTACGCGCTTCGGTGAGGCCAAGCAGCAGAGCAACGGCTTCAAACACGATTATCCCCACCACAGTGCCTGCAACGAGCACAATAATCGCAGGGAGCGTCGTTACCAGTTGAGTGATGATCCATACGACCAGGCCCATTGCCAGAGATGCCAGGAGCGTGCGGCCTGCCATGTCAAGAATGCGCCTGTCGTCCAACCCTGAGAAGCGCCGACGCAGGATCAGCCACAGGGCAAGGCTCTCGACCATCGTTGCCAGTGTATTCGCCAGCGCCAGCCCGCCGAACGGCCCTTCAACCGGATTTGGGCCTTGCACGACGCGAATCAGCAGCAGGCTCAGGATAACGTTAAGGATCATGCCGCCGATGCCGATGAGGACAGGGGTTGCCGTGTCATGCACAGCATAGAAAGCACGGGCTAATACTTCCTGCAACGCGAAAGCGACAAGCCCTAGACTGAAGAAACGCAGCGCCCAGGCCGTCGCCAGCGTTGCGGCGGGAGTCCATGCCCCGTGTTCATAGATGGTTGCCACCATTGGCACTGCCAACACAATCATGCCGACTGACGCCGGAATGGAGAGGAACAGCACGTTGCGCAGCGCCCCGGACAAGGCCCCACGGTAGCCAGCGGTATTGCCCTCCGCCGCAAACATCGAAAGTGTGGGGAATACCGCCGTGCCGACGCTCTGGCCCAGGACGCCCAACACAGTGAACATCAGGGCAAATGAAATATTGAGGGCGGAAATGCTGCCCGCCGCCATGCCCGAAGCCAAGGCGGTGTTGACTAAAAAGTTAATTTGCACGGCGGCCTGACCCAGAACGCGCGGACCCATCAGCCACAGCACTTCTCTCACACCGGGCGTATTTATATCGGGCAGAAAATGTAGATGCGGATGAACGTCACGCAATGCTGGCAACTGAATACCCAGGTGAAGCAGCGCACCCAGCACTGCGCCTGCTGCCAATCCATAGATTCCAAATCTGGGGGCAAAGACAATTGCGCCAATGATCAGCCCAATGTTATTCATGCTTGGCGCAAGGGCAGGCGTGAGAAAATGCTGGTTGGTGTTCAGAATACCCATGACCAGACCGCTCACACCAAAGATCACGACGGTAAAGAGCATGATGCGCATCAAATCGGCGGTCAGGGCTTGTTCATCAGGGGGCGCACCGGGAGCGAGAATGTGTGCGACGATCCAATTGCCAAAGATACCTGCCACAACCGCCAGAACAATCCCCGCGATTGCGACCAGACTCATCACGGCACTTGCCAGCCGCCAAGCACCTTCCGTATCATCTTGCCCCAGGAAGCGACCAAACACCGGGATAAACGCAGAGCCGAGCGCCCCGCCTGCGACCAATGTAAACAGCGTTTCGGGAATGCGGAAGGCGGCGAGAAAAGCGTCCAGTTCGCGGCCCGCGCCAAACTGTCCGCCAATGATCGCGGCACGCACGATGCCAAGCACCCCGCTCAGGACAAATGCGCCCGCGATAGTCCCGGTGGCCCGCTGAATCTGCTGGTTATTTAGTGTCCGCTGTTGGTGGTCTTCTGTTGTCATGCTGCCCTACCATGCCTTGATGTAGATGTGATCCAGAAGCAGCAAATTGTTGCTGTCGACGCCGGGTGCTGCAACCCGCTTGTTGTCGCCGTAGAAGTAAACTGCCATGTACAGTGAGAGGTCGCTTGTGTCCATCGGATACGGCAATACAATTTCGCGCTCCTCAATGTAATATTGCCCTGTGACCCAACGGCTGGTTTCCCACGGCGCATGTTCCGGCGATACCAGATCTCCTTTCGGGCCATCCTGTTGGGCCAGCGGCGGTTTACCCGGAAGGATCACGTATGTCCCAACGCTGTAATCCAGTGCCACAGCCTGATCGATAGACCACCACAGTCGCAGCTTTATATGTTGACCTTCGCGCAAGACCGTCGGCGTGTGCTCAAGGCCGTCATCCTGAATCAACTGCGCACCATGAAAGCGCATCCCGTTCTCAAAGAGGATTCCCTGCCCATTGGGCGGTCCCTCATAAACGCGAAAAAAGCAGGTGGTTGGCCCGACAAAGCGGCCAGCTAGTCGGTTAGTTGTCACGCTGGCGTTGAGGGCAGGGTCTTCTTCACCGAGCGCTGAAGCGTACCACACACGGCGATAGCCAGTCGGATCAGTCACAAAGTGCAGGCCAGTCGGGAAATATACTCGCAAGGCGTAATCCCATTCCTCCGGCATGTTGCAATGTAAATGCGGATCGCGCACAAATACGTCATCCGGCTGAATCTGTGTGGTCAGCCACTGCAGGTTGGTCGCGATTGGCTGCGCGTTGTAGCCGTAATCACTCAGTTGGAATGGCATAAACATCAGCCCAAGAATGACGACCCCTGTGATGGCCTGACCCACTTTGGGCAGGTAGGCCAATCCCAGGCCAATCAACAGCGCCAGCGGGAACATGTACCACCAGGCGTAGCGCTTCTCCATATAATAGCCGAGTCTGGGTTCCAGCACGTACAGAACGACAGGAATGAGTAGAACGAGCGCCAACCACAGCGCCGCTTTGATGTCAAATCGGCGTCTATAAGCGATCATTATCACTGCCAATCCGACCAGCAGCAGCCAAG
>WNFI01300309.1_pt1 | contig 11281 bp, 4 predicted proteins | sample 5400471 | NCBI WGS metagenome assembly WNFI01 (sample SAMN13153348, study PRJNA577476) | soil metagenome | isolation source: 100 cm saprolite on Douglas fir-dominated hillslope | place: USA:California | collected 2013-09-17
TCCAGCCCATTAGCGACCGCGCAGCTTTTCCTGATCGTGATCGGCGGCATCATTCCGGGACGCTGGGCGCCGATCCTGGCGGGGCTCTCGATCCTCGCTTTCCTCGCGTGGCTCTTCCGCAAGGGTTTTGGGAAGGCGCATCCCACGGCCACGCTCTGGATCGTCTTCGTGCTCGTCTCTGCCGCCGCCGCCGCCGCGGGGAGGGTCGGCTTCGGCGTGTTCCATGCGTCGCGCTACGCGATCTACTCCACGTGTCTCCTGGTGCTCGCCTTCCTCGGCGTGTACGAGGCGACGCGTCCGTGGAGCCGCCCGAAGATAGCGTTCGCCATCGTCGGGGCCGCCCCGACCTCGTTCGCCATCTCATGGATGAGCTGGCGCGATGCGCTCCTCTTTTCACTCAACGGTCACCTCCTCGCCAAGGCGGTGCCGGCCGCGCCGGACCCGTCGCTCCCGCGGTATTTCGGCATGTACTTCCCCAACCCCGCGGGGTCCGCTCAAATCCTTCTCGCGGCCGAATCGCACGGGCTCTATGTCCCGAAAGGACAGCCGGTCTACCCTTCGTCGCTCCGATCGGCGGCCGCCATTCCCGGGTCCACGAACATAGGGGGGTCCATCGATGAGGTGAGCGTTGCCGGAAGCAGGGTCACCGCGAGCGGCTGGACCGAGATCCCGGCCACCGTCCCGGGCCGGACGTTTTCCGTGTTCCCCTCCGAGGGCATTGCGCTGGCGATGAAGGTCGTCACGACCGATCGATCGGACGCCGCGCGGGCCCTGCGCGATTTGCGCCTCGTGTTTTCCGGTTTCCGCCTGGAGCTCGACTATCCGTCCGAAGAGATGGCAAGGAAAATCGCCGAATCGCTGTGCGTGGTGGTCGAGGCTCCCGGCCATTCCGCATCCGTGCTCAGCCGCACCAAGGTGAGCTGCCCTCCCCTGCCTGCGCGAGGCACCTCGTGACGAGCACCGTGAGTGCCGTTCCTGCGCAGAAGAAGCAGCTCCTGGAGCTCACCAGCACGCGCTTCTTCGCGGCGATGGCCGTGCTGCTCGGCCACTTCAACGAGTGGCTTGATCTTCCGTCGTGGCTGTCGCGCTGGATCGCCGGGGGCTTCGGCGTGAGCTTCTTCTTCGTGCTCTCCGGCTTCATCCTCACCTACGTGTACTGGGAGCACTTCGAAGGCGGCGTGGCGCGGCGCGGTTATCGGCGTTATCTCGTCGCGAGGTTCGCGCGCATCTACCCCTCGTATGCGATGGGGCTCGTGCTCATCACCCTGCTGTACGTCCTCGCGAACGTGGTGCGGCCCGGCGCCTTCGGTTTCCCACCGAATCCCGTGACGTCGTGGCTCCTGAACCTCTTCGCATTGCAGACCTTCGCACCCTCGTTCGAGACGCAGCAGATGTGGAATGGCCCGAGCTGGAGCATCTCGACCGAGTTCGGCTTCTACCTCGCTTGCCCTCTGATCCTCGCGGGGCTCGCGCGCTACGTGCGCAGTACCCGCCGCCTCCTCGCCTTGTTCGCGGCCAACGTGGCGTTCGCGATCGCGATGCAGGCGCTCGTCCTGGTGCTGGTCTTCAAGCACGGTTGGAGCCAGCAGTTCTGGCTGGACACGGTCGCCTCGCGCAACATCTTCTGGCGGCTCCCCGAGTTTCTCACCGGGGTGGTCGCGGCGAGGCTCTTGTATGGCGGCCACCTCCCATGGCTGCAAAGCGCGGCGGCCCGCAACGCGCTCCTCCTCGCGAGCTTCGCCCTCGTGAGCTTCCTCAACGTCGCGCCGTGGCCGACTGAAAACACGGCCATCCTGGTCATGCGGCAGTTCCGCCTGGAGGTGGCCTACATGATCCCGTTCGCGGGAATCGTCCTTGCGCTGGCCGCGGGCCCTACTTTGGCCTCGCCGGTCCTGAAGCGCCCCTCCTGGGTCTTCCTGGGCGACATCAGCTACGGGATCTACATCTACCATTGGATCCCGTGGACGATCGTCGCACACGCAAAAGCCCACGGCTGGAATGTGACGCCCGGCATAGTGACGGGGGTGGTCGCGGCCACTATACTGTTCTCAGCAGCGAGCTACATCTGGTATGAAAAGCCCGCGCGTGTATACCTCCGCAGGACAATCGCGCAATAGCCCCCTCGCCCGCCGTGCGGCAGGCGAGGCGGGGCCGTGCCGCATTACCGCTGTAATTCTGGGAGAAGAGCATGACCCGCTGGTGCCGAACGATTCTGGGTGCGCTGTTGAGCGTCGGGGCGATTTCCGCCAATGCCGTGAATTGCCCGACCACGGGCGCGCTCTGCGATGCCACGCTCAGCCCGGGCGGAAACGTCACGGCGGGCGTCCAGGCACGCACGGCCGGACAGACCCTGTGCCTGAACACGGGCACCTACACACCGGCGACGACCCCGGAGTACTCGGATCCCAACTCCTTCGCGATCGGCAGGTCGATCACGGTGTGCGGTCTGGGTGCCACCCCCTCGCAGACCATCCTGCAAGGCGGCGGACCCAGCGACTACGCCGTCAAGTTCTTCCCGTATGGGGTGATCACCAGCCCGAACAACGCCACGCTCACCAACGTCCAGGTCAACAATTCCGCGACCGGGGGCTCCAACGGCGGAGGGATGGTCTACGATTTCGCCACGCCCTCCCGCCTTTCCGGCATCACCCTGCGCGACTTGGTCGTCCAGACCAAAGCGGGAGGCGCCGCATTCGGCGTGCTTCTCCAGAACACGGACAAGGTCAACGTCTCCAACGTCACGATCGCCTCGACGCAGACCGGCTTCTACCTGCAAAACTCGACGCAGGCGCTGATCGCGAACTCGGCCGTCACATCGACCTCGGCCGCGGGCGCGAACGCCTTGTCGGTCATCGGAGGCACGGGCCACGTGATCGTGGGAAATACATTCGGCACGCCAAAGGTCGGCGCCACGTACTCGTTCAACGCCGGCGGGGTCACGTTCTACAACTCGCCCGCCAACCGCTTCGAGGGCAACACCATCCAGGGCTTCCACGATGACGGCCTGGATTACACCGCGCAGGACGGGACGCCGGTCACTACGGCGCAGTCCAACGACAACTACGCCGGCAAGAACAACGTCATCGCCACCGGCTTCGCCGACGGGCTCAACAGCGGCTCGACGATCTGGTCCAACTGCGGCAGCAACAACGTGTGGCTCTACGGGAACGACGCGCACGGATCGCCGGAGTGCGGCATCTGCGTGTGGCTCGTGAAAAACAACATGGTGCTCGCCAACAACCTGCACGACAACGGCATCGCGGGCCTGGTGGTCTCGGGCGGCTCCGAGACGCTTCCGTTCTGCGGCGCGGCAGGTGGCGCCTATCGCTTCAAGCCCACCTCGACCTTTATCCACGGCAACTGGGGCTACTTCAACAAGAACGACCAGTTCAACGTTCGCAACTCGGATACCACGACCCTCTCCGCCAACGTGCTGTCGCCGCGCAACGGCTTCGGCGGCGCCTTGCGGTCCGATTGCATCAACGCGTTCTGCCAGAGCGCCTTCGCCTTCGATATCAACGGGGGCACGCCCAATACCAACGTCGGGGCGCGCATCGTCGCCAACACAAATCACGAGAACATTCGCGGTTTCCAGAGCGACGACGCCGCCACCACCGGCATCGAGTTCGCCTATAACCGGATGATCCAGACGAGCTCGCTCGCCTTCAGCCGCTACAACCTCCCGGGCAGCCTCTCCGGCGGCACCAACTTCGACGCGGGTGCGATGACGGGCGGCAATTTCTGGACGCTCTTCAACAGCCCCAACGGCAATCCCGGCACCGCCCCGTACGGCGTGAGCGGCAGCGGAAACTCACACCAGGGGATCTACGACAGCCTGTCGAACACCACCGGGCGCATCGTCGACCGTTACGCCTACCAGAGCGAGGATTTCGGCAAGGGTTATGGCGTGACGGTGTCCGAGCCGCGCTCGAGCCTGTCGTTCGCCCAGGGCACGAAGCGCACGGTGCGCTGGTACGCGCCGGGTTGCGTGTACGTGGACGTTGCCCTCGATGGCGCAACGTCGCTGGCGTCGAACGTGGCCAACACCGGCTACGCGGTCGTCACAATTCCCGGTGGCGCTTCGATCGCGAGTCACACCATGGGCGTGACCTGCAAGGATTCCTCCGGCACCGCACGCGGCTCGGGCGCGAGCCCCTCGTTCAGCGTGACCTCATCGGCGCTGACCTTGCTCGCGCCGGGCCGCGACGACGTCTTCAACTCCAGCACTGAAATCATCGTGGCATGGACGAAGAGCGCCGCCGTCGCCTCGGTGTCCGTGGACCTGTCGACCGATGGCGGATCCACGTTCCCGACCACCTTCGGCCCTTTCACGGGCACGGTCGCTCGCGTCACGCTGCCCGCAGTGGCCAGCACGGCCAACGCGGTCGTGCGCGTGAGAAGCGGAACGAACATGGATTACACGGATGGCTTCTTCGCCATTCGCGGCAGCTCGGGTGCCGCCTTCACCAACGTCCCGGGAGGCCGCCAGTTCGTGATGGGGCAGCTCGAGCGCCTGGAGTGGGCCTCGCCGCAGAATTCGCGTTTGGTGGACCTCACCGCGACCGTCGGGGGCAGCCTGAAGACGATCGCCCTCAACCTGCCCGACCGCGGCAACTTCGACTGGATCGTTCCGGAGTGGGCCACGAGCGGCACGGCAACGCTCCAGGCCAATTTCAAGACGACCACGGGCTCGTCGATTTCCGGCACGTCGAACGCGTCGGGAACGGCGGTCTTCCCGTTGACGACGCCGCCGCCGAACCCGCCGCGACTCGCCAACATCTCCACGCGCGGCCAGGTGCAGACCGGCTTCAACGTGATGATCGGCGGTTTCGTGATCAGCGGCTCGTCGCCCAAGACGGTCGTGGTGCGCGCCATCGGGCCTTCGCTCGCCAATTTCGGGGTCGCCGGCTCGCTCTCCGATCCCACGCTGCAGCTGGTGCGCTCTTCCGACCAGTCGGTCATCGCCACCAACGACGACTGGGGCAGCACGCCCAACCTCCAGCAGCTCCTCGCGAGCGGCTTCGCGCCATCGCACGGAAAGGAGTCCGCGCTGTACATCACTCTGGCACCCGGCGCTTACACGGCCATTGTCTCGGGTGTGGGCGGCGTTACGGGCGTGGGCCTGGTCGAGGTATATGAGGTCGACCACTTCGAGGTTCCGCTCATCAACATCTCCACGCGCGGCCAGGTGTCGACCGGCTTCGACGTGATGATCGGCGGCTTCGTCGTCCAGGGAAGTGGCCCGCAGAACGTCATCATCCGCGCCATCGGGCCTTCGCTCGCGAACTTCGGGGTGAGTGGAGCGCTCGCCAACCCGACGATGTCGCTGGTGCGCATGTCGGACAACGCCACGATCGCCACCAACGACGATTGGGGCAGCGCGGCCAACGCGGGCCAGATCAGCTCGAGCGGATTCGCGCCGAGCAACGCGCTGGAGTCGGCCATTCTCATCTCGCTGCAGCCAGGGGCCTACACCGCCGTCGTCTCGGGCGTGAACAATGGAAGCGGCGTCGGCCTCGTCGAGGTCTATACGCTCCCGTAGCGAAGACAGTAGATCCCGGAGTCGATTTCGACGAAATCGACTCCGGTCTTGTCGGCCGTATTCAAACCTGCTCGCCGAGGGAGGCTCGCATGAACAGGTTGTCCATCCTATTTCTGCTCGGCCTTGCGTTCGCGGCCGGAAACGCCGACGCCTTCCGCGATGACTTTCCGGCGGATCCGGAGCACGATTGCGTGCCCCCGGCGACCACGGTGAGCGCCGAATATCGCGAGTACTGCGGGCTCGCCGCCATCGAGCGCGCGTGCGCGCGCGACCCCTCCAGGATCGCGGAAGAGCTCGCCAAGGCGCTTCAAGTCAAACCCCTGCAGGTGCTCAAGGCGATGGGTCGTCATACGGTGGTCAGCCTCGAGCGAGGCGACCTCTGCGCCCGCGGCGAAGCCGAGCGGCGCCAGGTCGTCGCCGCCTCGCAGCAGCCGAAGAAGGTCCCTTCGGAAAGCGCGCAGGAGTGGTTGCTGAGAGAGTTGGGCGGCGCTTCCGGCGTCATCGACCACGCAGCCGTGTCGAGTGCCCTGCAACAACGAGCCAAGGTGCTCTCCGATCCGCGCGCAAAACGCGCCGGCCTGCCGGTGACACCCGCTGGATGGGCGAACCTCACGGGCTACAGCCAATCCGCCGGGCGCATCAACCACATCCTCTTCACCTCGGGCACCGGCAACGACATTCTCGCGGGCTCGGACGGTGGCGGCATCTGGCATTCGGCCGACGCCGGCGTGTCGTGGAGCCCGGTCAACGATTTCCTCGGCTCGCTCTCGATCGCGAATTTCGCGAAGGCTTCTAACGACGCCAACACGATCTACGCCGCCACCAACACGCGAGGAAGCCACACCTACTTCCCGTTCGGCATCGTGAAATCCACCAACGGCGGCACCTCCTGGGCGCAGCTCGCCCCGACCAACCCGTCCGTCAACGCGGACTTCACCTTCGTGCAGCGGGTCGCCGTTCATCCGACGAATTCGCTCATCGTGCTTGCCGCGACCGACGGTCCGGCGTCTATCGGCGACGGCGGGGCTTACCAGAGCACCGATGGCGGCGCCAACTGGACCAAGGTCGGCCCGAGCGTCGCGGCCTACTACGTGGCAATCCATCCGAACGACGGCAACCGGCGCGCTATTGCCTATGACGATGGCACGGTGCGCTACACGACGAATGGCGACCTCGTCGGCGCCGGCGCACTGACCTCGACAGTGCTCGCGGGCGGCCACTACATGAAGATCGCTTACGCGAAGAGCGACCTGACTCGGATGTATGCGCTCGTCTCCGACGGCACGACTTCCGCAACGCGCCTCTTCATGTCGACTACGAGCGGCGGTACGTGGACCGAAGTTCCGACCGCAGAGCTCGGGGACCCGATCACAGGCAACGGCACGTTCTTCAATTCCGGCTACTTGCGGTATACGGGCGGGCTGTGGGTAGATCCCACGAATGCCAATCGCGTCGCGGTCTGCGAAGGGTGGGCGGCGTTCACGACGGACATCACAGCGTCCGCGGCTCCGCCCGCGAGGTGGAAAAAGCTCAATTCGGGCTGGGTCGATTTCCACGGCATCGTGGAGCACCCCGGCTACGACGGCAGCACCAACCGCAAGGTGTTCTTCATGGACGACGGCGGGCTGTATCGCGTCACCGACGTCGATATCCTCGATACCAATCCTTCGCCGTTCACGCAGTTCACGCGCCTCGATGCGGGCATGACCGTCACCGAGGTCTACAGCGTCGCCGGCCACGGCGGCAACCCGATCCTCGGCGCGCAGGACGTCGCGCCGAAGGTCTATCGCACCGACGTGCCGAACGGCGACAGCTCGAGCAAGTGGCGCTTCATTCAACGCCCACCGTCGAGCAGTTGGATCGGCGACGGCTCGACGACGGCGGCGAGCACCGCCAACCCTCTGGTCCTGTACGGATCGCGCCAGTACCTCGACATGATCCGCTCGACCGACGGCGGCGTGAGCGCCACGTCCATCGTCACGGGGTCGGCGTTGACCGAAGGCGGCGGCGCCGGAAACAACAACGCCGCGTTCATCGCCCCGTTCGTGCTCGATCCCTCGAACCAGAGCCGCATGCTCGCGGGCGGGCAATCGCTGTGGCGCTCGAACAACGTCGATAGCGGCGCGCCTCCAATGTGGACGTCGATCCGTGCGCCTTACAACGAAACGGCGTGCGGGTACATGGCCCCAATTTCCGTGATCGCCATCGCCCCGTCCAATTCGGACGTCGTATGGATTGCGCACGAATGCGCAGGCCGCATTTTCAAGAGCATCAACGCGACGCTACCCGCGCCGACGTGGACGGAGGTGGCTACCATTCCCGCCGCGATGAATTTCCGGTCGAAGACCGCCATCACCATCGACCCCACCAATCCGAACATCGTGTGGATCGGCGTCGGCCAGTACCAGACGAACACTCTCTTCAAGACCACCGACGGCGGGGCCACCGCGGGCAATTGGACGACGATCGCGGGCCTTCCCGGCGCGCCGGTGTATTCGCTGGTCCAGCATCCGGGGAATGGCACGTGGCTCTACCCCGCCACCGGCGTCGGCCTCTTCGCGAGCGCGGACGGCGGCGCGACGTGGTCCACGAGCAACGAGGGACCCGCCAACATCGTCGTGAAGAGCCTTGCATGGAGCACCACGGGAGTGTCCTCGGAGCTCCTGGTCGGAACGTTCGGACGCGGCGTGTTCAAGGCGACCGTGAGCTCGAGCGCCGCGGCGACGTCGACCACGGCCCTCGTTGCCGCGCCCACATCGTCGGCCACGGTGGGTGCCGCGGTCACGTTCACGGCCACGGTATCCGGGACGTCCCCGACACCGACGGGCTCGGTGATCTTCAGCGACGGCGGCACCGCCATCGGCACCGTAGCGCTGAACGGCTCGGCACAGGCTCTGCTCGTCACCTCCTCGCTCGCCTTGGGCAGCCACAGCATCACCGCGGCGTACCAAGGCGACTCCTCGTACGCGGCCTCCTCATCCTCGGCGCTATCGTTCACCATCACGGCGGCCAATCCCCCGCGCCTCGCCAACATCTCCACGCGCGGCCAGGTGCAGACCGGCTTCAACGTGATGATCGGCGGCTTCGTCATCAGCGGCGCAATCGCCAAGACCGTGGTGGTGCGCGCCATCGGACCATCGCTCGCCAACTTCGGCGTCAGCGGCGCGCTACCTAACCCGACGCTGCAGCTGGTGCGCTCGTCGGACCAGTCGGTCATCGCCACCAACGACGACTGGGGCAGCGCCGCCAACGCCGCGCAGATCACCTCCAGTGGCTTTGCACCGAGCAACCCCCTGGAGTCGGCCATCCTCACCACGCTCCAGCCCGGGGCCTACACCGCCATCGTCTCCGGCGTGGGAGGCGTGACCGGCGTAGGCTTGGTCGAGGTCTACGAAGTCGACCACCCGGAGATCGCGCTCATCAACATCTCCACGCGCGGCAAGGTGCAGACGGGCTTCGACGTGATGATCGGCGGCTTCGTGGTCCAGGGCAGCGGCCCGCAAACCGTCGTCATCCGCGCCATCGGTCCTTCGCTCGCGAATTTCGGCGTGAGCGGCGCGCTCGCCAACCCGACGATGTCGCTGGTGCGAATGTCCGACAACGCCACGATCGCCACCAATGACGACTGGGGGAGTGCCTCCAACGCCGCCCAGATCACCTCGAGCGGGTTTGCACCGAGCAACCCCCTGGAGTCCGCCATCCTCATCACGCTCCAGCCGGGGGCTTACACGGCCGTCGTCTCGGGCGTCGGCGGCGGGATCGGCGTCGGGCTCGTCGAGGTTTACACGCTGCCGTAGGTCATCGAGGACGAAATGGGGTCATACAGTCTCGAAGCGGTGGTGACGAACGAGAATTTCGACGAAGCGGCCTACTTGCTGGCCAATCCCGATGTCGCGGAAGCGGTCAGGAAAGGTGAGGCACCTTCCGGCCGCAGCCACTTCGAAGCGTTCGGCAGGAACGAGGGCCGAAGACAGCTCCTGAAGATGGGCTCCGCGCCCTCCATCATCCTGGAGGCGAAGAGACGCAAGCTCGAGAGAATCAAGCCGCTGCTTCGGTCCGACATGCCGAGCGTCGTGACGCCGACCTCCTACGATTTCCTCAGCAAGGAGCTGCGCGCGCAGTTCAACATCGTCGACACCGACGCGGTCAGCAGCAACAACTACGATCATTTCGCCATGGAGTTGATCGAAAAGCACGCAGGCGGATTGGTGCTGGACTGCGGCGCGGGAAGGAGATCGGTCTATTTCGACAACGTGGTCAACTTCGAGATCGCGGATTACGAGACGACGGATGTGCGCGGAGTCGGAGAGGCGCTTCCCTTCGTCGATGGCGCGTTCGACGCGGTGATCTCGCTAGCGGTCCTCGAGCATGTGAAGGACCCGTTCCTGTGCGCCCGGGAGATCGCCAGAGTGCTGAAGCAGGGTGGCAGCCTGATGTGCTGCGTTCCGTTCCTCCAGCCCCTTCATGGCTATCCGCACCATTACTACAACATGACCCATCAAGGGCTTCGCAACCTGTTCGCCGACTACCTCACCATCGACAAGGTGACGGTATACGAGCCCATATTGCCCATCTGGTCCTTGACGTGGATCCTGCGCAACTGGGCCGCCGGCCTCCACGGCAAGGCGAGAAGCGACTTCATGCAGATGAAGATCGCCGATTTCATGGAATATCCGGGCAAGTACGTGGGCATGCCGTTCGTGAAGGAGCTCTCGGAGGAAAAGAACCTGGAGCTGGCAAGCGCAACCGTTCTCTTCGCGCACAAATGAGGGGATGACGAAATCCATGGCGCTGCTTCGCAACCTGGCTAGAGCGCTTGCGCTCGCCTGCATCCTCTTCTCGGTCTCGGTGCCCGCGCAGGTCCCGACGGGCACCACCCAGCAATTCTTCCGGCCCCACGCTGCCGCGCTCGCGAAGTCGGGGGGCTCGAGCAGGGCGCCGGGAGTGGTCTCCGATGCACTCCCGATCGAGTTCAATGCGGGGGAGATGCTGGCCCTGCGCCCCGGCGACGAGATCCTGCTCACCCTTCCCAACGCGATCTCGCGCACCGTGGTGTTCGAGCTGGCGCTATCCCACGGCGGCGGCATCCACTCCTGGGTCGGTCATTTCAAGGAGCGCGGCAAGAATAACCGCGTGATCCTCACCACAGGTCCCGGCGGCTCCTATGGCGTGATCGACACTCCTGACGGCAGCTACCGCGTGATTCCGGGGGACGGACACGACTGGCTCGTGGACATGACGCTGGAAGCGCCCCACGTCCCCATCCACCCCGCAGTGGACGACGGGCTGATACCTCCGTCCTCGACCAAGTCGACCGCGCTCAACAAGCCGAGCTTCCAATACGCGATTCCCGGCGTGAACATCGTGGCCATCGGCAAGACCACACCCACTCCGACAGCAGTGATCGACCTCATGGTGGTCGTCACCAAGAACCTGGCGAATCGCCTGGGCTCGAACCTGATGACGCGGCTCTATTTCCTCATCACGCGGGCGAACACAACGTACGCGGATAGCGAAGTCGCGATGACCTTGAGGCTGGTGAAGCTGGCGGTGGTCGACTATTCCGACACGACCTCGGACTCCATCGCATTGAATGCGATCACACCCGCGGGCGCGGGAGGAACGGGCGTATTCGCCGGCATCGAAGCGCAACGCATCGCCGCGGGGGCCGACCTCGTTTCGCTCCTGCGTGACGGCTCTTCGTTCGGGGGAAGCGGCCTTGCCTGGGTGGGCAGCACG
>WNFI01223778.1_pt1 | contig 11280 bp, 12 predicted proteins | sample 5400471 | NCBI WGS metagenome assembly WNFI01 (sample SAMN13153348, study PRJNA577476) | soil metagenome | isolation source: 100 cm saprolite on Douglas fir-dominated hillslope | place: USA:California | collected 2013-09-17
TATGAGCCACTAAGAGGTGATGAAGTAGTGCGACGGTGATGGAACTTGGAAGCTGTCCCTCCTACGTCGTGGCTTGTCGTGGATGTAGGAGAATCGGCCTTATCCCCTTCTGTGGCACCGCTCTCTAAAACGCTCTCCCGCATTTGACGACGCAAAAGCGCGTCCTGAACAGCCGTGGGGACAGGAACGCGAGGTGTTGGCACGACAAGTGGCATGGGAGTGGTAGCAATTGGTGCAGACACCCCGGAGGGGGGCTGCACAAGCTTGCGATCGCGAAGGTATTCGTCCCAATCATCGTCGCGCAGAGGTGCACTGGTCGGTCGTCCGATGGAGTGACCAACGTGAGCATCCAACGCTGAGACGTCCATCGACTGAATTCTGGCTCGCGGATCAGGTTGCCGAGGAGGACGTTGGTGAGATGGGCCAATGACTGTGTTATTGAGGTCATAGCTGAGTGTTCTGGCATGGGAAGCCAAGGACGGCTGACGAGAGCTAGACCCAGACGACGGTTGGGGAGTTTCCGATTTGAGGATATCAATAGATCGTCGTATGGTTTGTATTTCTTGCATTAGATTGTCCCTAGCCTTGATATCCACAGGTTTAGCACCAGGAGTGCTTTTTCCCGCGTCTCCGGAGACAAATGCGCGAGGAACATCGTCCTTTATATCACTGCCAAGGTCGAGCACTGGAAGGACACCTGGGTTCTGGGAATTCCTCATGACAGCACGCCTGAGATCTTCTTCGGGAGCGCCAGCAGCGAGAAACTCCGATAGGCCAGAAGAACGCCGTGGACGTGTGCCAAAGTTGAGATCATCCACTCTAGGCATCGAAGCATCACCACCTCTATGGAGCGTGGTCCCAGAGAATTCACTGTCCGTGCGGTCGTGCTTGCCTAGACCAGAGTGTTCCCTCTCCCAATCGGCCTTCTCCTGTTCGAGCTTTGAAAACCTTTCGGCATGCTTCGCTTCATTTAGTCTTTCACGGCGTTTCTGTTCTACTGCTATCTCCTTGAGTTTCCGCTGCAGGACCTGCAAAACGCGGAGCTGAACAGCGATGCCCATTAAAAACACAGCTCCGATGAGACCGATCTCAATCTGCATGGACTGTGTGACGGGAAACTGAATGTTGTGATTGATATACTTGGGAAAGAGGTCCCGAAAGCCGAGATTCCACATATAAAACTAGACAAAAAGTTCAGCCTTGACACGGACGAATGGTTAACGAGTCTGACCTCTTTAAGTCCCGCAGTGGAGAAACAGTCCACACCCAGAATGACTGCAGATGAACCAACGATGGCCGTTGCAACCAGAAGAACTTGATAATGGATCTTGGGAATCGTGCAGAGAACGAAACAGACGACGGAACAAGCTGCACAATGCATCAGACTTTTGACGTTCACAAAAGAGTAGAGGAGCGCCACATACTAATATACAAAACCCATCTGACACCAATGGGACGGATGAGCCCACCGTCCCGGAAAGATTGAACCCACAAGCCAAATGCTAAGCCGCCCCAGGCGCCGATGAAATATTTCGTTGCTTGCCAAAAGAAGATGGCGAATCCACCGCCGGCAACTCCCGCGACAAAAGATGACAAGACGAACATCCCTCGTAAAGTGGTGCTAGGGGGATTAACTGAACGCAAAATGCCGAACTTGACGATAAGGGAGAAGCAGACGAGGGAGAGCGTGTAAAACCCTATGAGGAAAAAGGAAGACCTGGAACGGAGGGTGAGGCTTGGAAATACACGCTGAGTGTATGCACCGACCATCTGTTCTTGTGTCCCAGGAATGCACTGGGGAGACCGGTCAGAATGAGAACCGCGCCGAGAACACCAAAGGCGGGATCAATTTTGGTTGCTAGAGCGGTGGGGGAGGGCGTGGACGTCGATGACGCGGAGGCAGTGGCATTGGGCCTTGAGCTTGTGGTTGGTGCGATCGTGAGGGTAACGTTCCGAACGGTAGGCAAGACGTTGACTAGGGCGAGAGTCTGGGAGCCCGAGCTAGTGATGGAGGTGGTCGTGAAGGACGTTGTCTCCGGGATAACTGTTATGTTGGCAGAGATAGTGGAAGAGTTGGACTGGGCTGACGCAGAGAGTATGAAGGAGGCATAGAGGAGGAGGGAAAGGACCATCCTGGAGGGGAGGACACAGGCCAACCAGGATATACGGGGGGAGGCCATGATGGTGGATGGGAGAAAAGGGCGTCGCCTGACCGTCCGAGGTACACCGAATTGAATTAATTGATTACTTTTGGAAAAATCCAATTGATTGCAACCCCATTTGATCACAGGCGATGAAAATTTGTTGGAATCATGCCTATCGACTTAAGCAAGCGAGCGTATTGGTCGCACTCCCTCCGCTCGTCTCTGAGCACACTGACCACTCTGCCCTTGCGACCGAACCTTCCCACGCGACCAGACCCGTGTAAATACGAGTTTGCATCCACCACGCCCCACATGAACACGTGTGAAAGACCCGGTAGATCGATCCCCCTGACGGATGCCGTGGTCGCGATGAGCAGCGTGGGATTCTCCTCGGTCCCTGCCAAATTACCTTCAATTAGATGTGCCTCTCTCGTATCAGCATTCTGGAGGTCCAGTCCGAATGCATTAATCCCGAGCGTACGTAGGTCGTGCACTGCACGCTGTACTGGTGCAGAGGCTGGCAGGATAAGCAATGCCATCTTCGGAACAGCTGTCGCGAATATGGCCGCTACCCCTTCCATCACAACAGGATTGAAGGCAGAAGGCGTTTCTGCATGCTCTTCGGACCGAACCGAAGCCCAACATTAATTCCGTAATTTGCAGACTAGAATACACGGCCAACTCACCCTCCATGGGCTGCGCATGTATTTTTGGCAGATCGCCATCTTGAGGATCCGCCCTCGTCTGGACCTCCTTGCCATATGTGCCGTCTTCCGATGACCATTTTGACTCCACTGCACCCTCGACATCCCTTACACTGCCATCCTCCGAGAAGACCAGAGCACAATGCTCAACCATCTCTGCATCTAGTGTGACATCAGCAGCAGCTAGTTTCTTGTCGGATTTTCTCGTTTCCCTCGCAGGCAATTCACTGCGAACTTTAACGACCGAGTCGACGTCCTTTCTAAACCAGCCGCTGTGATAGAGGAGTTGTTGTCGAAGGCCAGTCGGAAGGGTGGCACTACATACGACAAGCTGAGGGCGACCGCCGATGGCGTCAGATCCATTAGGTCGAGCGCGTGGAGAATAAATTCGATCAAGCAAAAGCTTCCCCGCACTAGGGTGTCGCCTCATTTTGGCTGCAAGCCTTTTCTCCCTGTCCTTGGAAGCGTCAGCAGGGATGAAGTCAATAATGTAATCGACTTCATCAACAACGACCGTGCTGAGACCCGTGAAGTCTATGGCGTGCTCGTCCTCTTGTAATACATCCAAAATAGCTTGCGGTGTCCCAATGAGAATGCTAGGGGGGTTTTCACGGAGCTGAGATGCATGCGAAGATGGTTCCTCCTGGCCGCGGACTAGAATTTGAGTTGGTGTCAAATGGTGCGGGTTGTGGGTTGCTGTCGTAATGCATTCTATCCAATGCATAAATTGATATGCAAGGTCGCGATGGGGAACAAGGAGCAATGACGCGGGAAGTGGTAGCTTGCTGTCCGGGAACGAGTTCCAATATCTATTGAGCAAAGCTAGAACCAACCCGAAAGATCTGACCGCGGCCCGGTATATCGTCGTGAGGCCAACATTCCACATGAGAACTACAAATTTCACGCACTTTCCGCTGCCCGCGTGTCCTTTGATCATAACATCCTTTCCTTGAATGATCGCAGGGATAAATGTAGACTGTGCATTAGTGGCATTTGCGGCGCCAGGAAATGCCGACTTGAGACCAACGCGGATAGCCCTGGAGAGGCCCAAGCCAGCGAAAGGCAGGGGAGAGGTTTGGCCCGCGTGCTTAAGTTTACTTGCGAAACGAACGTGGGTCAGCCGGTGTGCTCTGAGGTAGTTTGGAGCGAATGGTTGGTTTGCAATGAATGCTAGTCCATGGTGAAAATGGCCCATGCCGTTTACGGTGAGTCACCAGGCAAATGACGCTCGCTCAAGCGCCGCCTCAGTGCTCGCGACTATGGAAACAGTTCTCGGAGATGAATGTGTCTCCGTTAAGAACTTTATCATTATTGGTGCAGCTAATATGGTATGTACAACAAAACAGTGTGACATTATTTTGTTCTCGGAAATGGAAAAAAAATTTCGTTTAGGCGAACTGTAGCCATGGGTCTCATTTAGCATCTAGCTCAGGTCGGGTTGACGTTGACCATCCAGGTCTAGACCTCTCCGAGTCGTCCTTCGGACCTTCGGTGCTTCTGGCAACGCGCTAAGGTTTCCACACCGCTCGCAATTGGTTCCGCATTGCCACCGCATCACGGAAATCCATATGTAATTTTCTACTGGATTCGATCTGCTTCCGCGACGTCCGTGTTTAATTCTTCGTCGCTGGCGTTGTCTCCTCTCCCATTAGACGATATCACCACTAGGCTCACCGCCCTCCAGGCAGCACCAAGCGCGAGATGCCTCACCATGCCCTCCTGTTCGCCGCAGACACAGGAGCACAGTCCTCACGAAGCTTGTTCACGAAGCTTTTTTAGAATGTGATCATTTCCCTCCCCGTCTCTTACCTCTCTTGCCACTCATCGTCCTATACTTCTTGCCGGAGAACCTTAGCCGTGCGTCCGATCGAACACGGTCTGTCAACCTTGTCAAAATATCGTGCATTTTTGATGATGAAGCAAGCTTTAGGACAGCTACGAGGACTTCAGTCGAGTTGAAGGCTCGCGGGCCACGATGCCCGCTGTCGTCATGGCTTCCCGCACTTGGCCATTATGGTCTACAAAATGCTCACACGGAAATAAATAAAAATGCTGTACCATATGACCCCTCGTGTCATTAATTTCCCGCCCTCGCCGTGGGCAGAAATTTTATTTCACTCCACAGTATTTTGAACGCCTTCATTCACATGTAGGTTTCCTCAGCCCTGTGTTTACTTGTGGCGCAGAAACTGAGGTAAGATACGTTTTACGCTCCGTATCTTGTTCGTAGCTACTTACCTTGTGGGACAAGATTCTGTTTCAGATCGCCCACACGCACACTTATATTAGGAAGAAATTCGAGTCATACGTTCTCCTTATTCCACTTACAACCCCTCCTCAGCCTCGGTAATGTCATGACCCAGGGCAGCAACGCATGCTGCGAGTTCCTAAATCAGCGGCTAGACCCGTACTCAAACACATACCTGCGTCGATGACAGTCCCAATACGAGCGCGCATCGGTCAGTGACGATCGGGTTGATGTCTTGCGAACGGGCTTCTGTCACCGTCTCATATACAGCACTCAGGAATCCCTTGTCTCGGAGCTGACATCGGGGTAGGGAGGTATCTGTCTGAATGATGGCGTATGATTGGGAGCGGGCCATGTCCTGGATGTACCTTGGCGCCAGTCTTATTCTTGTCGAGCATGTATATGCGGATTGCTAGAGCTCTAGCGTTGTTTCCGGACGAGGTTTTCTTGCCTGAAACACTTGAGACAGTGAAAGGTCATGTATTTAGATCTATAACGAGGGGATGCTCAAGGGGTATACCAGGCTGGTCTGCTTCGATGAGAAGGGAAATAAAGCGACATTCATTAATGTATGAGGATGTAGTACAACGATCAACGAGTGAAAGACCAGCGTGGTTGAAAGTTATCATTGCCTTCCGTATGGGTTGGGTTATGTTTGGTAAGAAAACGGCGAGGATGGGCGAACAAAGATATGACAAAAGGAGCAACCACATGACCATAATATCTCGTCTGTAGCAGAGCAACCTGAGCTCACTCCTCGCGAGTTCCTATTCCTCACCCTCATCTGTGATACGTTCGTACAAAACTCCGGAGTTAGCTCCGCCGAACATACGGTGGAGCCAAGCTCGGCTTTGTCGAATCGCATCTTTTCTACTTTGTGGACTGAGAGACTGCCGGCCTCGCCGAGGGGTATTGGGTATGAGGGACGTAACTTCAGACTCATTCTCCAGTGCTTCTTCGCGCTCATCTGTAAACATAGGTCAACTAATTTCTTTGCAGGGCACACTGCGAAATGACCTTCTCCAAAGACTCTATCCATATCCTCTAGTGGCACACCCTTAGTTTCTGGATAGACTACCAAATTCGAACCGTCGTTAGTATGCAAGCTACATGCTTCAAGTCAGCCTCTGGTCACGTACGGAAGTACACTAGTTCAAGGTCATTCATGTTAGTCTGAGTCTTCATTCTACGCATGAGAATCAATACTTACCGAGGATAAAGCTACAAACACAGAAGAAGCCATGCATCGGATACAACTTCCAAGTTATTACTTCTTGCAAGAAGGGCGTAACTTCTCCAACCAAAAAGTTGAACGCCCAGTTCGTGGCAGTGGAGAGGGAGACACCCTTCGCACGGACGGTGAGAGGAAGGATCTTTGATTGATTGGTAAGTTGTCTTGGGCCAAGTGAAAAACAATCTTGGAAATACCTCTGGAGGATACAACCACGGAATCGGACCCCAGCTGAATAGGAGCACACTTTCAAGAAAATTCACAACGGACTAACAGTGACATACCTATAACCAAAGAACGCGTTGTATATAATGACACACGCTACCACGGCCCTTGGCGTCGCCGGGATATCAATGTACATGAACCAACCTGTTGCACCAAGAGCGATGGCCATCTGGTTGCCACTAATTAAATGGGGAGAGTGAAGATCGTTAAGGGGAACGTACAACGATAGCTCCAGACATTAGAATAGAGCGTCGCCCCCAACGGTCTACGAGGTACCACCTATGTTGATAATTGTCAATTGGTAACTTGCTGAGATCGTGAATACCCACGTCGGTAGCGTGCTTAGCATGTATATAATGGCATTAATGCCAGCCATCAAGATCGCATCGCGCCCGAGCCAGCCGGCCTCTGATAGAGGGTGTGTTAGAACCCGCAGTCAATGAAGCCAAATGTATGCACACCTTCGAAGACTCTCGCTATCAAGAGACAGGTCATGAGCCAGATATTATAACAGGAATGTATGGTACTCACGAGCATAATAGGAAATAACTGTGGCCAGCATTAGTCACAGCGCCGCCCGACAACAAGATTATCTTACCATTGATCCCATTCTGAAAGCCACGGATCTATCAGCAGCAGCCCTACTCCGAGGCTTGTTTGGGTGACGTACGAGTTGAGCAAATGCTTGTGAACTCATGGCCAGGAGAATTCGTCGCTGATATCGCCTCCACATCGCTTCGTACGTTCGACCTTCCCCACTTTCACCCTGAGAATAACTCAGTACGCGCGGCAACCTCACTAAAGAAAAGCATTACTTCAGAGATGACACGCTCCTTGATTTCATGGAATTCCGCTTTCGCGACGAGATCTTCAGGGTCACCCCCATGTAAATCTACAATGACTTTCATTCCTTCGTCATCGCGGTCGACGTCAATGAGCCAGCTACAGAGAATTAATCCTCAATGGGATGGATAAGGCTTAGCACCCACCGAGGACTCTCCGGAATGACCAATGAGCCCGCTGCAAGGATCGCCCCAATGACGCACTGAATAAAGAGTGGAATACGCCATGCAAGATCCGAATCAATAAACGAGCAGAAGTAGTCCAACCACTATCATAACATGATCAGCCAGTTGACGGGTTAGAGATAAGGCTATGTTGCTGACCACGGACGACGCGTATCCAAAGACATTTCCGGTGAATTCCATGCATGCCAGCGCACCCCGCTGGGAAGAGATATCATGAAGCACCGGTTACCTTTTGAGGCAAATGGGGGACTCACATGGTTCGGAGGTGATATCTCACTCTGATAGATTGGCACAATGGTCCTGTGGAGAGGAATGTTTAGGGCACGACATCGTACTGCGATCAAGCGGCCTCACGATAAAAGTCCAACACCAAGCCCGCTGATCACGCGACCTACGACCATGACACTGAATCCGGTTGTGAAAGTTTGCACGGCTCCCCCGATGCCAAAAATCACGGCACCAGCGAACAAAGTGCCTCTTCTACCAAAGACATCACCAATTTGTCCAGCAGCGATTGATGTTACTTGTGATACGGATCAGATAACATCCAGGAAGGAAATTTTATCGCCGAAAGCGTACTAAATGCGCCAATTTCGAGCACTGCGACCATTGTGCCGACTTCCAACGACCCTGGTGAATTGAAGAATTTGCGAAAATGGGGACCTGTGATGATCCCCGACATTACACTGAGACAGTGTGAGCTTCAGCGTTCGCCGGCTCAAAAAGAATACGACGCATTACCCTTGATCATAACCGAACTTAGGGGAAAGTGAATATGTAGCGGAAAGTGGCAACGATAGGAAAGCTCACGAGAAATACCCCAAGACTGGCAAAGGCAGAGATAGAGTATAGGAGAGGTCGACCGACGAGACGTGGCCGTGAGCCAGAAGTGAGTGTCGCCATGCTGCATGCAAGCAGGTGGCGGTAGATGTAGGAAGCAAAGCAGTTTGATGTCGCTCGCCGACGGCCCACACTTGGCGCCGACACGACACGCCGCGGTCCGGCGATTCGACCCCCACGTTCGTTCCAACATGCCCAACTCGGTTGTCTCCATTGATTCCTACTTTTCTTCTGATCTTTCTGATGACGAAGAGTACCGTCTCGCCCAACAGGAGTGGGAGGAAAGTCTAGAACAGCTGGCCCAAATTGTCTCCGTCGTACTTCTCCCTTTCCTGGGCAGATGGCTGGGAAGACGTTGGAGTTACTGGGGTATGTTCACGATATTCTCCCCTCTTCCCACCTCAGTTGTTACATGCTATATTATAGCCTACGCACGCTACGTTCGCCTCGGCTTGGGTAGATCATTCTTTCTTGGAGAACGAACCGCAGCATCATAACACGTTCTTAGTCAAGTACGACGATTCCTGAGAGTAATGCTACCTCGCTGCTGTCGCTAATCTTTGTCTAGATGTAATGTAACCTCGTGCAACCTCCTCTGCAATATTCTCCAACCAATCCGTCGTCTTCATACCCGACTCTCGCATGTCACGTAGTATCTCGTAGGCCACCACCCATTCTTTCCTTCTCGCTAGACCATGCAGCATTATATGCCATGTATCTCCGGTCAAGGATATGTTCTCTCGGCGCATTTGCCTATAAAATTGAAGTGCCTTCTGGACACTAGCGGGTGACGGATTTTTCAAGCAAGTCTTAAAAAGCACGTTATACGTGACTTTGTTGAATTTGACCCGGCGTGTCTTCATCTTCTGTACTATGAGTTCCGTGTAATCTTGCACGAGCCGGTCATCCCTCCCAGTCCAACTGTATACACCATCCAAGATTGCCGTATAAGTCACGACGTTTGGTGCTATTGCGGGGTCACCCGATTCTTCCATCGTCCGAAGGAGGTCGAGGGTGGCGTCCAAAGCCTTCTTGTCATTCTCCCTTAATAGAGAAGTCATGATGGCCGTATATGTGGCAACGTTGGGTTTTATTTTATGCTGATCCATGACCGCCAGTGTCCGTCGAATGGCCTCGCCGCGGTCAAGGACCTGCAGAAGCGCGCAGAGAAGTATTGAGAATGTGGCGACGTCACCAGGGACACCATAAGCAGACATTTTCTTCAACATGGATGACAGTGACTTCATGTCCATGTTGTCGTGGTAATAGGTTAGGAATGTGTTAAAGGTAGGAGCAGTGGGCTGGGGACCGCTAACAAACATTTCTTCTAGAAGGCCAATTGCATCTGGCTCGCGGGAGTTAGCGAGGTGGGCACTGATCATGGTGTTGTACAGTGGCTGGTTATGTGGGTCCGACGGAAGAGAAGAGGCCAATCTGAATTCGTTGAAGAATTTCGTGGCGTCCTCCCACTGCCTCCCATTCGCCATTACTTGGATAATGGCATGATATGAAGAGCTGTCGGGGGAAACAAAGGCGTCTTTCATGGATCGCCAAAGCGCAAGAGCAGGCCCTGAGCCCTTCAACTTGCCCACTCCCCTAATGAGAGCTGTCCAAACGCCGGGACCTGGCTTGTGACCATATCTGACCATATCGTCCCATGCTGATTCTGCCAAGTCGAGTCGTCGAACTTCCAGAAAAGCGGAAATGAATGCGGCCCAGAAACTCTCTGGGATAGTCACCGGTCGGTTATCAGAAGGAGACACGGAATCCACAGCAGCCCACAGATATCTTTCTGATAGGCCCTCGACCATGGTCGCATACAGGGCCTGCATAGATCGCATCGCTGGGGTCCCTACTAGGTTGTTTAGGTGCCTGTAGAAGATGGATGGACGAGACAGACGTCTAGCTGCGTCAGCATGCCTGACAAATGTCAATACTTTCTGTCGAAAGGTTGGAGAGGGTGCGAAGGAATCCAGAAAAGCGTCGACTTCATGACCCGAGGGAAGGTTCCACTTGCTGTGGATCCCTGCCTGGATTGCAGAGGGGAAATCATCTCGGATGGCCGAAGGACGCCCTCGGTATCGTTAGTGATAATGAGTGCAGCAAAACATGCTCTGAGGGCCGAAGTGGATTGCCTATTCGCAAGACCGAGAGAAAGCTCCTCGGCTACCTCTCTGGAAGGCCCGATCCACATGGAACTGGGCTCAGTGGGACAGAGGTTGATAACCAATTGAGAACAAGTCTCAAGATCAGATGGCTCCAATAAATGCAGGAGATTGTCTTTCTCGAGACTGCACCAAAAATGGAGGACGGTTGAAGCGTCACGCTGGGATATGCTGGACCGAAAGGAACGAAGTCTGTTCGGGATGTAGTTGGGAGACCCAGGCGATGAAGACGTAATCGCGTCGTCAGTGAACATGAAGCTCGAGAATTTGTGTGTAGAGTGCGGTGTGTTTCGGGTGCGTTTTTTGCGACGAACATTCCAGTCTCTCTTGAGTGTATTCGGAGAGACCAGATGCGTGTTCTGGGATGGTGTTGCGGCGTGGTCGGAGAACAGGCGATTGTGAATACGGTTGGTTGGTAGCCGGATGGTGCGACACGAGTCAGTAAGGAGATCTGGTGTTCTGAAAGCATATTGTGCCAACATTACAAAAGCTGGAGTGGTATATAAAGATCATTAACGTGCAGAGCAAGGAGAAGTGTTTGCTCACTGGAGTCTGACTTATGTCCACCAATTGGTTTGTAACAAACCTTTGTCTCAGCTCGAGCTCAGCGTTCATCTACCACCCACACCTTCACGGTTTCCTCATTCCTCATGGGACACGGAAACTCGAATAAGCTATACGTAACTCATGCAGAG
>WNFI01300419.1_pt1 | contig 11280 bp, 8 predicted proteins | sample 5400471 | NCBI WGS metagenome assembly WNFI01 (sample SAMN13153348, study PRJNA577476) | soil metagenome | isolation source: 100 cm saprolite on Douglas fir-dominated hillslope | place: USA:California | collected 2013-09-17
CGCGTTCGGGCAGCTCGCCGTTGCGGTAGGCCAGCAGCACGTCGTGCCACTTCCTGTAGGTGTCCGAGCCGGGCTGGGCAAAGCCGGGCGCCACGCCCACGGTCTGCACCGAGTACTCCTTGGCAAACTCCCACTGCAGGTCGTCGCAGGTCACGAAGTTGCCCAGGCCCGGGTGGAAGGGGCCCACGTGGTAGTCCTCGAGGTAGACCTCGATGAAGGTCTTCCAGTTGTAGTTGCACTCGTGCATCTCGACATGGTCGAGCACGAAGCCCTCGAAGCTCAGCTGCTCGCGCAGCTTCATGCCGGCCAGGTCGGACTCGATGTCGCGGCCGTTGTCCTCGAACAGCAGGCCGTTCCACTCGCGCAGCCGGTAGTTGTTCAGGTTCAGGCAGGGATCGTGGCTGAAGTGCGGTGCGCCCAGCAGCTCGCCGCTGGTGCTGTAGGTCCAGCGGTGCAGCGGGCAGACGATGTTGCCCCCCGCATGGCCCTTGCCTTCGGTCATCAGATTGCCCCGGCCCTTGAGCATCACGGCCTGGCGGTGGCGGCAGACGTTGGAGATCAACTCCACCTGCCCCCTGGCATTGCGGACCAGAGCGCGGCCTTCCTTTTCCTGGGGCAGGGCGTAGTAGTCGCCTATCTCGGGAACGGCCAGTTGGTGGCCCACGTAGCGCGGGCCGCGTTGAAAGATGGTCTCCAACTCGCGCTGGAACAACGCAGGGTCGAAGTAACTGGAAACTGGTAGTTGGCTTGCGGCCTGCTGCAGTTGAAGACTTAAATCAGACATGGGTGACCTGACCTAAAGACTCCCCACAGGGAGGGTGCGCGTGCGCACGGGATTGGAAAAAGCAAAACCGGCCGTTCCTGGACATGGAGGCAGGCTTCACGACGTGAAAAGAAGCGGCGCCCGAGGCGCTGTGTCTTGTCGATGAGCCCGACCGTATGCCCAGGCAAGGGGCCGGTTTGACGGGGAATGGGATTATAGCCCGTGGGGTTATTTCCGGATGCCCGGTACGTGTATTGCGCGCGCCGGATGCCGACTGTCAAGGGCTGTCCGGTTATTGGCGGCACGGTCATGGAGGGGCGCCTAGAATCGTCGGTTCCCCACAACGCACCGCCATCGCACCATGCCCAAGGCTGCTCCCAAGGCTCTTGCCGAGCCCACCAGTTACGAATCCGCGCTGCAGGAGCTGGAGCAGCTCATCGCGCAGATCGAGTCGGGCCAGCTGCCTCTGGAGCAGATGCTGACAGGCTACCAGCGCGCGGCGCAGCTGCTCGGCTATTGCCGCGGCCAGCTCGACGCGGTGCAGGAGCAGGTCAAGGTGCTTGACGAGGGGACGCTGGCCCCGTGGAGCCAGGATTGAAGATTGCCATGAGTGCCGTGATGACTTGCGCTTCCGATGTTTCCCAGCCGGCCGGCCCCGGCGCGCTGGATTTCCCCTGCTGGATGACCGATCGCCTGGCGCGCACCGAAAGCGCGCTGTCGCAATGGGTGGGCGTGGATGCGCCCGCAGGCCTGGGCGAGGCCATGCGCTACGCCGTGCTCGATGGCGGCAAGCGCCTGCGCCCGCTGCTGGTCTGGGCCGCCGCCGAGGCCGTCGATGGCCTGCAGCCCGCCGCCGTGCGTGCCGGCTGCGCGGTGGAGCTAATCCATGCCTATTCGCTGGTGCACGACGACATGCCCTGCATGGACAACGACGTGCTGCGCCGTGGCAAGCCCACGGTGCATGTGCAGTTCGGCGAAGCCTCGGCCCTGCTGGCTGGCGATGCGCTGCAGGCGCTGGCCTTCGAGCTGCTCGTTCCCGAGCCCGATCAGGCCGGCAGCATGCCGGACGCCCTGCAGGCGCGGCTGTGCCGGCTGCTGGGCCGTGCCGCAGGCGCGCAGGGCATGGCCGGTGGCCAGGCCATCGACCTGGCCAGCGTGGGCCTGCAACTGAGCGAGGCCCAGCTGCGCGAGATGCACCGCCTCAAGACCGGCGCCCTGCTGCATGCCAGCGTGCTCATGGGCGCGGCCTGCAAGGAGGGCGTGGATGCCCAGGCCTGGCAGGCGCTGTCCGACTACGGGCAGGCGCTGGGCGTGGCCTTCCAGGTGGTGGATGACATCCTCGACGTGGTGGCCGACTCGGCCACCCTGGGCAAGACGGCCGGCAAGGACGCGGCCAACGACAAGCCGACCTACGTCTCGCTGCTGGGCCTGGACCAGGCCCGCGCCCATGCCGACGAGCTATGCGCCCTGGCGCACGCGGCGCTTGCGCGCAGCGGCCTGCCTGATACCCGCGCGTTGGCGGCGCTTGCCGACATGGTGGTGAGCCGCACCCACTGACAATGAAGCACCCCCTGAGTCGCTTCGCGCCTTCCCCCTCTCTACCCGCTTCGCGGGGGAAGGGGACGACACCCTCGCTGCGGGGCGGCCCTTGCTCGGTGTCCCTTGGTGGGGGCGCGCTACTTGCAAGGGTGGCGTTCGATGCCACAGGCAACTGATACGAAAATATGGGCGATGGTCTTGCGGCCATCAAGATATCTAGCATGACCACGAACACCTACTCCCTGCTGCAGACCATCGACGATCCCTCGGATCTGAGGCGTCTGTCGCGTGCCGAACTCAAGACCCTGGCCCAGCAACTGCGTGCCTATGTGCTCGACAGCGTCTCCAAGACCGGCGGGCATCTGAGTTCCAACCTGGGGACGGTGGAGCTGACGGTGGCGCTGCATGCGGTGTTCGACACGCCCTACGACCGCGTGGTCTGGGACGTGGGCCACCAGACCTATCCGCACAAGATCCTCACGGGCCGGCGCGAGCGCATGGCCTCGCTGCGCCAGTTCGGCGGCCTGTCGGGCTTTCCGCAGCGCGCCGAGAGCCCGTACGACACCTTCGGCACGGCGCACTCCTCCACCAGCATCTCGGCCGCCCTGGGCATGGCCCTGGCCGCCAAGCAAAAGGGCGAGGACCGCCGCGCCATCGCCGTCATCGGCGACGGCGCCATGACGGCCGGCATGGCCTTCGAGGCGCTGAACAACGCCGGCGTGACCGATGCCAACCTGCTGGTCATTCTCAACGACAACGACATGAGCATCAGCCCGCCCGTGGGCGCGCTCAACCGCTACCTGGCCCAGCTCATGAGCGGGCAGTTCTACGCCAAGGCGCGCGACATGGGCAAGAGCGTGCTCAAGCAGGTGCCTCCGCTGCTGGAGCTGGCCAAGCGGCTGGAGCAGCAGGCCAAGGGCATGGTCGTGCCGGCCACGCTGTTCGAGAACTTCGGCTTCAACTACATCGGCCCCATCGACGGGCATGACCTCGATTCGCTGATCCCCACGCTGGAGAACATCAAGAGCCTCAAGGGCCCGCAGTTCCTGCATGTGGTCACCAAGAAAGGCCAGGGCTACAAGCTGGCCGAGGCCGATCCCGTGGCCTACCACGGCCCCGGCAAGTTCGATCCCAGCGTGGGCCTGGTCAAGCCGGCCACGCCCCCGAAGCAGACCTTCACCCAGGTCTTCGGCCATTGGCTGTGCGACATGGCGGACAAGGACCAGCGCCTGGTGGGCATCACCCCCGCCATGCGCGAGGGCTCGGGCATGGTGGAGTTCCACAAGCGCTTTCCGGGCCGCTACTACGACGTGGGCATTGCCGAGCAGCATGCGGTCACCTTCGCGGCCGGCATGGCCTGCGAAGGCCTCAAGCCCGTGGTTGCCATCTACTCCACCTTCCTGCAGCGCGGCTACGACCAGCTGATCCACGACGTGGCGCTGCAAAAGCTGCCCGTGGTCTTTGCGCTGGACCGCGCAGGCCTGGTCGGCGCCGATGGCGCCACGCACGCAGGTGCGTATGACATCGCCTTCGTGCGCTGCATTCCGCACATGAGCATGGCCTGCCCGGCCGACGAGCGCGAATGCCGCCAGCTGCTGACCACGGCCTACGAGCAGGACCATCCCGTGGCCGTGCGCTACCCGCGTGGCGCTGGCGTGGGTGTGGCGCCGCTGGAGAGCCTGGAGGGCCTGCCCTTCGGCAAGGGCGAAGTGCGCCGCGAGTCTGCCAAGAAGCAGGTCGCCATCCTGGCCTTCGGCACCCTGCTGTACCCGGCCCTGGCCGCGGCCGAGGCGCTGGACGCCACCGTGGTCAACATGCGCTGGGCCAAGCCGCTGGACGAGGAACTGCTGCGCCAGGTGGCCTCCACGCACGAGCTCATCGTCACCGTGGAAGAGGGCTGCATCATGGGCGGCGCTGGCAGCGCCGTGGCCGAGTCGCTGCAGGCCGCCGGCATCACGCGCCAGCTGCTGCAGCTGGGCCTGCCCGACGAGTTCATCGAGCACGGCGATCCCGCCAAGCTGCTGGCCCTGCAGGGCCTGGATGCGGCGGGCATCGAGGCCTCGGTCCGCGCCCATCTGGCACCCGAGCGCGCCGTCGCCTGAGCGGCGCCGGGCAGCCGGCCAGCCGAGCAGAACTACGCGGGGGAAAACCCCGTCCGCGCTTGCTTTGCGGCGTTTTTAGAATCGATACCACCTGATACAGTGTGAATGCACGTGCGAACGTGCGTTTTTTTTGCCGCCGGGTCGCCCCAAGGCAGAAAGCGGCCCCCTCGGGGTGGCCGCGGACCTTGCGCAGCAAGGGGGCGTGGGGGCTTTTTCTGACTGACACAACACATCGCGGAGAGACATTCATGGACCGTCGTTCGATCATCAAACATGCGGGAATCGCTGGCGTGCTGGCTGTGGGAGCCGCACCCGCAGTCCATGCCCAGGAGGCGATCCGCTGGCGTCTGGCCGCGAGCTTTCCCAAGTCGCTGGACACCATCTTCGGCTCGGCCGAAATGTTCTCCAAGACGCTCAAGGCGATGTCGGGCGGCAAGTTCGAAGTCTCGGTGCATGCGGCCGGTGAGCTGATGCCCGCCTTCGGCGTGGTCGATGGCATCCAGAACGGCACCATCGAGATGGCGCTGACGGCGCCCTATTACTTCACCGGCAAGGACTACATCTTCGCCTTCGGCTGCGCCGTGCCCTTCGGCCTGACCGCCCGCCAGATGGATGCCTGGATGGAGCACGGCGGCGGCCGCAAGCTCATGGACGAGTTCTATGCCCAGTACAACATCAAGAGCCAGAGCGCAGGCAACACGGGCACCCAGATGGGCGGCTGGTTCCGCAAGGAAATCAAGTCGGTGGCCGATCTCAAGGGCCTGAAGATGCGCCTGGGCGGCGGCCTGTTCGGCGACGCCATGCTCAAGCTCGGCGTGGTCGCGCAGAACATGCCCGTGGGCGAGGTCTACCAGGCGCTCGAAAAGGGCACGCTGGATGCCGTGGAATTCGTGGGCCCCTACGACGACCAGAAGCTGGGCTTCAACAAGGTCGCTCCCTACTACTACTACCCCGGCTGGTGGGAAGGCGGCGCCGAGCTGGAGTTCTTCATCAACACCAAGGCGTATGCAGCCCTGTCGCCCGAGTACAAGGCCATGGTCGATGCAGCCTGCAACGTGGCGGCACGCGACATGACGGCCAAGTACGACGCCAACAACCCCGTGGCGCTCAAGAAGCTGGTGGCCGACAAGACCCAGCTCAAGGCCTTCCCCAAGGACTTCATGGATGCCGGCTACAAGGCCGTCATGGAGATCATGGCCGAGCATGACGCCAAGTCGCCCATGTTCAAGAAGATCAACCAGAGCCTGCGCACCTTCCAGCGCGACCAGCTGCTGTGGGAGCGCTTCTCGGAGTTCCGCTACAACAGCTACATGACCACGGCCAAGCTGTAAGGCCAGGTCTGCAGCCAGCAGCACGCACAAGGACGGTCCATGCCTTCCACGCCTGCAGGCCAAGCCCGCGTCCCCTCTGCGAAATGCAGCGGGGACGGCGGGGTTTTTTGCCGCCGGGCCGCCCCAAGGCAAAAAGCGGCCCCCCTGGGGGGCAGCGGACCTTGCGCAGCAAGGGTAGCGTGGGGGCTTTTTTGTTCCGATGATGTATGTGGGCCGGGCTGCCAAGAGCAGTCCGGCCTTTTTTGAATGCTCTCAAGCAGAGCGAACCAGGAGGAGACAGTGATGGACAGAAGAAAAGCACTCAAGCACGCCGGTCTGGCCGGTGTGTTGACTGCCGCAGCGGCACCCGCCGTTCACGCGCAGGCGGCAATACGCTGGCGCCTGGCGTCGAGCTTCCCGCGCTCGCTGGACACCATCTACGGCTCGGCCGAGGTGTTTTCCAAGGCGATCAAGGAGATGTCGGGCGGCAAGTTCGAGATCTCGGTGCATGCGGCCGGCGAGCTGATGCCCGCCTTCGGCGTGGTCGATGGCGTGCAGAACGGCACGGTGGAGATCGCGCACACGGCGCCTTACTACTTCTTTGGCAAGAACGAGGCCTTTGCCATTGGCGGCGCCATTCCGTTCGGCATGAACTCGCGCCAGCTCACGGCGTGGATCGTGGACGGCAACGGCGGCAAGCTGATGCGCGAGTTCTATGCCGAATACGGCATCGTCAACTTCCTGGGCGGCAACACGGGCGCACAGATGGGGGGCTGGTTCCGCAAGGAGGTCAAGACACCCGAGGACATCAAGGGCCTGAAGTTCCGCATCGGCGGCTTCGCGGGCCGGATCATCGAGCGCATGGGCGGCGTGCCCCAGAACATCCCGGGCGGCGAAATCTACCAGGCGCTGGAAAAGGGCACCATCGATGCGGCCGAATGGATCGGCCCCTATGACGACCTCAAGCTGGGCTTCAACAAGGTCGCTCCGTTCTACTACTACCCCGGCTGGTGGGAAGGCAGCCTGAACCTCGAGTTCTACGTGAACCAGAAGGCGCTGGCCGCGCTGACGCCCGAGCAGCGCGCCATGGTGCAGGCCGCATCGCACGAGGCCCACGTGGTCACCCAGGCCCGCTACGACGCGCGCAATCCCGGCGCGCTCAAGCAACTGGTGGCCAGCAAGGCCAAGGTGCTGGCCTTCCCGCAGACCGTGCTCGATGCCTCCTACAAGACCACCATGGCGGTCTATGCGGAGCTGGCCGAGAAAAATCCTGCGTGGAAGAAGATCTACGGCGACTACCGCAACTTCCAGCGCGACGAGGTGCTGTGGTTCCGCTTTGCCGAGGCGCGCTACGACGCCTTCATGTCGGCGCAAAAGCTGTGAAGTCGCGGCGCCCTCGGGCGTCATGCGGGAAAGCCGGGCACTGCCCGGCTTTTTTCATGGGCGCAGGGGACCGGCGCACGCCGGGGCCCGAACGAAAAAAGGCCCCGCGGTTGCGGGGCCTTTGCTGTCCTTGAGGGAGCCTGCGATCAGCTGCCGGACTTGCTCTCGCCCGGCGTGGCCGGTTGCTCGCGCTGCAACTGGTCCTGCAGCGCCTTGAGCGCATCGTCCTCGCTGGCCGGGGCCGAAGGCTCGCCAGGCGTTGCTCCGGGGGCAGGCGGCTGGTTCGCGCCGTCGCCGTTGAACATGGGGTCGTTGAAGTCGATGGCCTCGGGCATGGATGCCTCCATCTCCTGACGCACCTTGTCCAGGTCGTACTCCACCTTCTTGTCCAGCCCGCTGGAGACGATGCCGGGGAAGATGATGATCAGGGCCACCATGAGCAGCTGGATCAGCAGGAAAGGGATGGCGCCCGCATAGATCTGCATGGTGGTCACGGGCTCGGTCATCTTCTTGGTGACCTTGTCCACGTAGGCCTTGGCCGGGGCCACGCTGCGCAGGAAGAACAGCGCGAAGCCGAAGGGCGGGTGCATGAACGAGGTCTGCATGTTCACGGCCAGCAGCACGCCGAACCAGACCAGGTCGATGCCCAGCTTGTCGGCCACGGGGGCCAGCAGCGGCACGACGATGAAGGACAGCTCGAAGAAGTCCAGGAAGAAGGCCAGCACGAAGATCATGATGTTGACCACGATCAGGAAGCCGATCTCGCCGCCTGGCAGGGACACCAGCAGCTCCTCCACCCACTTGGGGCCGTCCACGCCCTGGAAGGTCAGGCCGAACATGGTCGCGCCGATCAGGATGAACATCACGAAGCACGACAGCTTGGTGGTGGACATCAGCGCCTGCTTGAGCAGGTCCATGCTCAGGCGGCCGCGCACGAAGGCCATGATGGCCGCGCCCAGCGCGCCCATGGCGCCGCCTTCGGTGGGCGTTGCAACGCCCAGGAAGATGGTGCCCAGCACCAGGAAGATCAGCAGCAGCGGCGGGATCAGCACGAAGGTCACGCGCTCGGCCATGCGGCTGAGCAGGTGCAGGCCCGTGAGCTTGTTGAACATGGCGGCAATGAAGGCCAGGGCCACGCCGAAGCACATGGACACCACGATGGTCTCGTCCAGAGCGACCTTCTCCACCACATCGCCGGACCACCAGGTGTGCAGCTGGGGCATGTACTGGGCGACCACCATCGAGGCGGCCACGCACAGCACGGTCAGCACCAGGGTGGAAGGCAGGCCGGAGTTGCCGTTGGGCTCGCGCAGCGTGCGCGCCTCGGGCGGCAGGGCGGGCACCATGGCGGGCTTGAAGATGGCCAGCACGACGATGAACAGCGCATAGAAGCCCGTCAGCATCAGGCCCGGCAGGAAGGCGCCCTTGTACATGTCGCCCACGCTGCGGCCCAGCTGGTCGGCCAGCACGATCAGCACCAGGGACGGCGGAATGATCTGCGCCAGCGTGCCCGACGCCGCGATCACGCCCGAGGCCACCGGGCGGTCATAGCCGTAGCGCATCATGATGGGCAGGGAGATCAGGCCCATGGAGATCACCGATGCCGCGACCACGCCCGTGGTCGCCGCCAGCAGCGCGCCTACGAAGATCACCGCGAAGGCCACGCCGCCGCGCACGGGGCCGAAGAGCTGGCCCACGGTCTCCAGCAGGTCCTCGGCCATGCCGCTTCGCTCCAGTATCAGCCCCATGAGGGTGAAGAACGGTATGGCCAGCATCGTCTCGTTCTGCATGATGCCGAAGATGCGCAGCGGAAGGGCCTGCAGCAGGGCTTCGGGCAGCACGCCCAGTTCGATGCCGACAAAGGCGAAGAACAGTCCGCAGGCGCCCAGGCTGAATGCCACTGGAAAACCCACGAGCAGGAAAAGTATCAGCCCCGCGAACATGATCGGGGCCAGGTTGTGGATCACGAATTCCATGATGTCTGTTTCCCCGATCAGGCGCTTTGCCCGCTTTTGTCCTTGGCACCTGCCAGCCCGCGCAGTGCTTCGGCCAGGTCTTCCTCGGCGGTCTTCTCGCCCTTCTTGGCCGTGGGATCGTCGATCAGGCCCTTCAGGAAGGCGATGCGCTTGATCAGCTCCGACATGCCCTGCAGCAGCAGCAGCCCGAAGCCGATGGGGATCATCAGGTAGACGGGCCAGCGCACCAGGCCGCCTGCGTTGCCCGACATCTCGCCGGTCTGCATGGCCTGGATCACGAAGGGCGTGCCGAACCACAGGATGGCCAGCGCCATGGGGGTCAGGAAGAAGACGAAGCCGAAGATGTCGATCCAGATCTGCGTGCGCTTGGACAGGCGGCTGGCGATCACATCCACCTTCACATGCTCGCCCTGCAGCAGCGTGTAGCCGGCGGCCAGCAGGAAGGAGGCCGCGAACAGGTACCACTGCACTTCGAGGTAGGCGTTCGAGCTGGTGTGCAACACCTTGCGAACGATGGCATTGATGCCGCTGATGACCGTGGAGGCCAGGATCAGCCAGATAAGCCATCGCCCGACCAGGCTGTTGAGCCAGTCGACCCCCCTTGAGAATTTGAGCAAAGCCTGCATGGTGTCTCCAAAAAGTAGGCTGTATTGGGTCCGTCGCCGTACGCCAGCCTGTAGGCCGGCGCGCAGCGCTCTTGTCGGCGCATGGACCAAAGCCGTCGATTCTACGGAGACCCGAACGCCGCAGGCGGCCCGCTCCCCCTAAAAGAAATCCGTGTGAACCCGAGGAAACGTCCCGTTCAAGTGGCGGTGTGTGGCTTGCGGGCCCCCAGTTTGCGGTACAGCGTGGCGCGGCTGATGCCCAGCGCGCGGGCGGCCCGGGTCACATTGCCCTGGGCGTCCTGCAGGGCCTGGTCGATCAGCACGCCCTCGCTGGCGCGCAGCGGGCGGGGCTGGGCGGCGGCAGCGAGTGCCGCCGTGCCCAGCGCAGGCAGCAGCTGGCGCAGCTGGGGGCCGGGCTGCACCAGCGCCTGCAGCCGCAGGCCCGACCACAGCGGCAGGCGCAGCGGCTCGTTGGGGCGCTGGCGCGCATGGTCCACCAGCGCCGTCCAGGGCATGGCCAGCAGTTCGCTGCAGTGCAGCGGCTGGCCCGGCAGCGACAGCGGCTGGGGCACGAGCTGGCGGGCCAGGGTATTGCTGCCCGCCACATGCCCTTCGGCGTCCACGGCCAGCAGGCCTTCGCCCTCCTGGCCCAGCGGCCCGCCGGGCCAATTCAGGTGCAGAAGCAGGGCATGGGGCAGGGCGCGCAGCAGCCGGTCCTCGATGGCGCGGGCACAGCGCAGCGCCAGGTGCATGAGTTCGGGCCGCTCCGGCACGTCCACGCCCGTGATGTCCAGCATGCCCAGGCATCGGCCGTCCGGGCCGGACAGCGGCGCACCCGCGCAGCTGTAGTGGCGGTTGGCCTCGAAGAAATGCTCTGCCCGGTGCAGCCAGACGGGGCCGTGTTCGGCCAGGGCCGCGCCAATGGCCGTGGTGCCCACGCCCTGCTCGGACAGGTCCACGCCCACGCGGGCGATGGCCTGCACGCGGATGTCGCTGCGCTCCAGCGGCCCCTGCACCTCCAGCACCGTGCCGCGTGCATCGGTCAGCAGGCTGAAGTAGTGCATGGCGCCCACGGCGCCCACCAGCTGGGCCATCACGGGGCGCGCGGCCTGCAGCAGCACCTCATGGCCATCACGGGTCTGGCGCAGCGCATGCGGCCCCAATGCTTCGTAGACCACGCGTTCGTCCGGGCGGCGGCCTGCCGCCAGGCAGCGCTGCCAGGAGCGCCACAGCCAGGGTGCGATGCCGGGCGGTGAGCCGGCCAGCGCCTGATCGCCGAAAACCAGGCTGCGGGCCCGGGCGACCTGCTGGTGGCGCGGATCGGCGGGGCAGGGCTGCGCGGCGTCGGGGCTCAGGGCGAACATGGGGCGGGAACTCCTGTGGCTGGCTGGCAAGGGATTGCGAACGGGCTGGCAGGCTGGCACGGTCGAGGCCGGGGCGCGCAGGCGCAAGCGGTGCGGGCTGCGGCTGCGGTGACGACTGTGTCATTTTGAGAATATCCGCGCCGCCTGGCCCGGGCTTGCGGGTCAACCCTAGAACGGGCGCCTGCGGGCAGGGCGACCATGGCAGGCGAGGTTCCCGGCGTTCCCCCACGTTCCAGAT
>WNFI01670252.1_pt1 | contig 11279 bp, 12 predicted proteins | sample 5400471 | NCBI WGS metagenome assembly WNFI01 (sample SAMN13153348, study PRJNA577476) | soil metagenome | isolation source: 100 cm saprolite on Douglas fir-dominated hillslope | place: USA:California | collected 2013-09-17
GCGACGAGGCGCAGGGTTTTGCGCTCGCCGCTGCCGCCGATGAGGATGGGGGGATGGGGTTGCTGCAGCGGCTGCGGGGAGTTGAGGGTGCGTTCGAGCTGGTAGTGCTTGCCCTGGTAGGGACCGTCGTTGTCGCTCCACATCTGCAGGACGATCTGCAGCGCCTCCTCGAGCATCTCGAAGCGTACGGCGAGGGGAGGGAAGGGGAAGCCGAGGCCGCGTGCCTCCTCCTCGTTCCAGGCGGCGCCGATGCCGAGCATGGCGCGGCCGCCGGAGAGGACGTCGAGTGTGGTCACCGCCTTGGCGAGCAGGCCAGGCTGGCGGTAGATGACACCGGTGACCACCGTCAGCAGCTTGATGCGCGAGGTGCGCCCGGCGATGTAGCCGAGGGTGGTGTAGGCCTCCAGCATCTCGTGCTGGGGCGGCCCGATCACCTGGATCTGGAAGAAGTGGTCCATGACGCTGAGGCGGTCGAAGCCGGCCTCCTCGGCCGCCTGCGCGATGGTGGGCAGGTCGCTGCCGAGCTGCGGCGGCCCGCCGGGCCAGGTGAAGTCCGAGACGTGGAGACCGAGCTTCATACGGCGCTACTCCGCTGACGACATGGCGAGAAACTCAACTCCAACCGTATACGACGCGCCGCGGGCACCGCTCCGGCAGAGCTAGTTCCCAAGAGTGATGCGCGCCGGCGCAAACCATCCCCCGAGCCGATGTGCTGACGCCGGCTGCCTCCGTACCTTCCGAATGAGTGTCGCCACCGTTGCGGCCATCACCGGAGGTAGCCCGTATGCGAGCCGTCGCCCACTGGTGCGTCACGCACCGACTCGTCGTCCTGGCCACCTGGCTGGGGCTCCTCGTAGCCGCGGTCCTGGCCCAGTCGGCGACCGGCAGCAACTACGCCAGTGGCGCCGCGCCGTCGGGTACCGAGGGTGCCCAGGCCGCGGCCCTGCTCGCCAAGGCGGCGCCCAGCGTGGCCGGCGACACCGAGCACATCGTCTTCGCGACGCACCAGGGCTCGGTGAAAGACCCGGCCGTGCAGACGCAGATCGACACCATGCTCAGCAAGGTCGGCACCTTGCCCAACGTGTCGAAGCTCACCTCCCCGTACGGCCCGAACGGCGCGGGACAGATCAGCGCGGACGGCAAGGTTGCCTTCGCCACCGTCGACTTCTCCGTCGACTCCAACAAGGTGAGCGCCACCGACGCAACGCACTTCGTCGACACCGCGCGCTCAGCCGGCAGCTCGTCGCTGCAGGTCGACGTCCTCGGACCGGTGGCGGCGTCGACCAACCCGTCGTCGCAGTCCAGCACACTCGTCGGTGTCGGCGCCGCGATGATCGTCTTGCTGATCGTCTTCGGGTCGCTGCTGGCCGCGCTCCTGCCGCTCGTCGCCACCGGCATCTCGCTGCTCGCGGCGCTGTCGGTGATCGGTGTGCTGTCGACCAAGCTCTCGATGGCGGGGTTCACACCGCAGCTCTGCACACTCATCGGCCTCGGCGTCGGCGTCGACTATTCGCTGTTCCTGCTGACGCGCATCCGCAGCGGGATGCGTCGCGGCCTCAGCACGCAGGACGCGGTGGTGGCCGCTGCCGGCACGGCCGGGCGAGCGGTGTTCTTCGCCGGCATCACCGTCTGCATCGCGCTGCTCGGCATGATCACCGTCGGCGTCGGCGTGCTGACCGGTGCAGCGGTGGCCGCGTCGCTGGCGGTGCTGTTCACCATGCTCGCTGCGCAGACACTGCTGCCCGCGCTCATCGCACTGCTCGGCACTCGCGTGCTCACGCGCAGGCAGCGTCGCGCGCTGCAAGCCGGCGACCTCACCATCGAGGAGTCGTCGAAGCGCTGGCGCGGATGGGCGAGCTTCGTCCAGCATCATCGGATCGGCGCCGGTGTGTCTGCCCTGGCCGTGATGCTCGTGTTGGGCACGCCATTCCTCAGCATGCGCCAGGGCTCCGCCGACTACAGCACCGATCCGACGACGACCACGACCACCACCTACCGCGCCTACCAGCTGCTGTCCCAGGGCTTCGGTCCCGGTTTCAGCGGCCCGCTGCAGCTCGTTGCCCCGGTGTCGACCGCCGCCGACCAGGCAGCGTTCACCAAGGTCGTGTCCGCCGCTGGCAACACGCAGGGAGTCAAGGGCGCCACCGCGCCACAGTTCCTCTCGCCCGGGCCCGGCCATTCCGGTGTCGGCGTCGCCCAGGTCTACCCGACCGGCAGCCCGCAGGACGCCTCCACGTCCGACCTGCTCACCGCCCTGCGCCAGAGCGTGATTCCACACGCAGCAGCCGGCACGCACCTCAGCGTGTTCGTCGGCGGTCAGACGGCGCAGGCGGCTGACGAGGCAGCGCAGCTCTCGTCGAAGCTGCCGCTGTTCATCGGCATGGTGGTTGCACTGTCGTTCCTGCTGCTCATGGTGGTGTTCCGCAGCCTGCTGATTCCCGCCACCGCCGCGTTGATGAACCTGCTGTCGGCGGCGGCAGCTTTCGGCGTCATCGTCGCCGTGTTCCAGTGGGGCTGGCTGGGCAGCGTCCTCGGAGTTCCGCGGAGCGGACCGATCTCGCCCATGGTGCCGATCCTGATGTTCGCAGTGCTGTTCGGACTCTCGATGGACTACGAGGTGTTCCTGGTCAGCCGCATGCACGAGGAATGGCTCAAGCATCGCGACAACGCCAGGGCGGTCAACGTCGGCCTCGCCGCCACCGGTCGAGTCATCACCGCTGCGGCGTGCATCATGGTGGTCGTCTTCGCGGCCTTCACCCTCACCACCGACCGCACCATCAAGATGATCGGCCTGGGCATGGCCGCTGCCATCGCGCTCGACGCGCTGGTGGTGCGAACGCTGCTGGTCCCCGCCGTGATGCACACCCTGGGACGGGCCAACTGGTACCTCCCAGCCTGGCTGGGCCGCCGCTTGCCGCACATCTCCATCGACGCCGACGACACGGCGACCGTCGACCATGTGCCGACCGTCGAGAACGAGGAGAAAGTGCCGGCGCTGCTCGGGGCGTAGTTCTCCAGAACGATGGTGCTCAAGAGGCAGCACGAACGATGGTCCATTCCAAATCCAGCGACGGCAGCGCCATCGCCAGGCGGTGGCGCAACGTCGACGTCGTCATCGATGTCGCCATCGCAGTCGTCGCCGCGGCGGGCCTGCTGCTCGACCCGCTGTTCGACAACGGCCTGCGGCCTCTGCCGCCCAGCGCATACGGGCTCGCGGTGGTGACGGCCGCGCCATTGCTGGCCAGGCGGCGCGCACCCCTCGCGGTGCTGGCGACGGTCGTGCCGCTGCTGCTGGTGTGCCTGGCAGTCTTCCACCCCGACCGCGCGGCCGTCGGCATCGTGATGCTGCTGGCGTTCACCGTGGCTCTGGAGGGCCACCGCGCACGCTCGCTCGTCGTCGGGGCGCTGATGGCGCCGGTGGTTGCCGCCGGCTTCCTCGTCACCAGGCCGAGCGACGGCGTCGCGCTCAAGCTGCTCACCTACCTGTCGCTGATCCTGGGCAGCCTGGCCGCCGGCGAGGCCCTGCGGGCCCGGCGCGCACTCGCCCGCGCACTGCGCGAAGAGGCGGAACGCGAGCGCGAGGCGCAGGTCCAGCACCACTTCGACGAGCAGCGCCTGCGCCTGGCCAACGAGCTGCACGACATCGTCGGCCACGCCCTGGTGGCCATCAACGTGCGCGCGGCGGCGGCGGCGCACCTGGCACGGCAGCAGGGAGGCGAGGCGCCGACACCAGTGCTCGACGAGATCGCCGACACCTCAGCGGCGGCCCTTGCGGAGGTGCGCGCGGCGATCAAGGCGCTGCGCCCCGGCCGGCCGGGCGACGCGCCGCTCCGTCCCGCCGCCGACCTCGGCGACCTGCCGGGCCTGGTCAGCGGCGTCGAGCACTCGGGTCTCTCCGTCGATCTCCTGGTCGGCGACGTGCCCGCGGGGTTGTCCCACGCGGTGGCCCACGCCGGCTACCGCATCGTCCAGGAGGGTCTGACCAACGTGCTGCGCCACTCGACGGCGACGCGGGCGGCGGTGCGCGTCGGCGCGACGAACGGGTCGCTGGTCGTCGAGGTCGTCGACCACGGCCGGGCACGGTCGGGCTCCGCCGGCGACGGCGACGGCCTGCAGGGCATGCGCGACCGTGCGGCGGCGCTCGGCGGCGGCTGCGAGGCTGGCCTGATGCCCGACGGCGGATGGCGCATCCACGCCTGGCTGCCCACCGGCGGCGCAGCGCGATGACGGCATCGGCCACGGCAACCCCGATCCGGGTGCTGATCGCCGACGACCACGCCCTCGTCCGCGCCGGGTTCCAGTCGATCCTGCAGGCGGCCGATGGCGTCGAGGTCGTCGGCGAGTGCAAGGACGGTGCCGAGGCGGTGGCAGCGGCGCGTCGCGAGGCGCCCGACGTCGTCCTCATGGACATCCGCATGCCCGGCATGGACGGGCTGGAGGCGACCGGCTCGATCACCTCCGACCCGCGCCTGCGCCACACCAGGGTGGTGGTCCTGACCACCTTCGATCTCGACGAGTACGTCTTCGGCGCCCTGAAGGCCGGTGCCAGCGCCTTCCTGCTCAAGGGAGTCGAGCCCGCGGCGCTCATCGAGGCGGTGCGCACCGTGGCCCGCGGCGACGCCCTCCTCGATCCGGGAGCGACGAGGCGACTCATCGAGGCCTACGTGGACAGCAGCCGGGTGCTGCCTGTGGCGCTGGGCGAGCTGCCGTCGTCGCTGACGGCCCGCGAGCTGGAGATCCTGCGCCTCATCGCCGCCGGCCTGACCAATGCCGAGATCTCCAGCCGGCTCTACATCAGCCAGTTCACCTGCAAGTCGCACGTGTCGAGCATCCTGACCAAGCTCGACGCCCGCGACCGGACCAACCTGGTGGTCCTCGCCTACGAGAGCGGGCTGGTCACTCCCGGTCGGCCGCAGCGCTGACGACGTGCACGGGCGCCGGTCTATGGGGGAAGGACACACGCAAGCAGTGAGGCGTGCTCAGCCGCGGCATGCGATGGCTATCCTCTGCCCCGATGGTTGAGACGCATGACATCGTCGTGATCGGAGCGGGGCAGGCGGGATTGTACGGGTTCCTGCCGCGCGACGGCATCGTCGCTCACCTCGCCGGCTACGCGCAGAGCTTCGAAGCGCCGGTGCGGGACGGAGTGCGGGTCAACTCGCTGGAGGTTGCCGACGGCGGTGGCTTCCGGCTGCGCATCGACAGCGGCGACATCGAGGCGCGTCGCGTCGTCCTCGCCACCGGCGCGTATCAGCGGCCCCATCGCCCGGCGGGCGCGGAGGCGGTGCCCGCGTCGGTGCACACCATCGACGCCGAGCAGTACAGCAATCCGCAGGCGCTGCCGCCGGGGGACGTGCTCGTCGTCGGCAGCGGGCAGACCGGCTGCCAGATCGCCGAGGAGATCCACGAGTCGGGTCGCCGCGTCCACCTCGCATGCGGGCGGGCGCCGTGGATTCCGCGGCGAGTCGAGGATCGCGACACCATTGCCTGGATCGTCGAAACGCCCTTCATGGAGGGTCGCCTGGCCGACATGCCCAGCCCGGCCGCGCGGCTCGGCGCCAATCCGCAGGCCAGTGGCGGCAAGGGCGGGCACGACCTGAACTACCGCACCCTGCAGGCCATGGGTGTCAACCTGGTCGCGCGCTTCGCCGGTGTCGAGGACGGCCGCGTCCACTTCGGCGGCGACCTCGCGGACTCCGTGGCGTTCGGCGACGCGCGCTACGCGGACATCTGCAACCTGATCCAGGCGACGTGCGCAACGAACGGCACGCGTGCACCCCAGATGCCCGCGCCGCCGCCGTTTTCCGCCGACCCGGTGCGCAGCGTCGACCTCGACTCGCTCGGCGCCGTCGTCTTCACCTCGGGCTTCCGTCCCGACTACCAATCTTGGGTCCGGATTCCCCAGGCCTTCGACGACATGGGATTTCCCGTCCAGGTCGACGGGTCGAGCACCGTCATCGACGGCCTGCACTTCATGGGCATCCACTTTCAGCGCAAGCGCAAGTCGGCAACATTTCTCGGCGTCGCCGAGGACGCGACGGTGCTGGCCGAGCACCTCGTCGCCGCCCGGCGCTGAATCGAGCTCACCGCAACGCCCAGCGCGGGCTAGACTGTCGCCGTGATCGTCCTGCTCATCGTCGCCGGCTTCTTCGCGCTGTTCCTGGTCATGGTGTGGCGGAACCTGCCCGGGCCGTCCAGCGAGTGGGGCCAGTTCGGCCTCTTCCCGACGCTGCAGGGGCCGCCGCTGGGCACGCCGGAGAGCCTCGAGCACTTCGATCCCGACGCGGAGCTTCGCCGCGCCCGCCACCGCGAACACCACAACGACGAACAGAATTCCTGAGCGCGTCTAGACGCTGACGCCGTCCGTGCTGTCGAGACGCCGCGTCGACGCAGCCAGCGCGGCGGCCAATGCCTCGGCGTCGTCTGCGAAGACACCGTCGGCGCCGCGCGCCAGCACCGCCTCCACGGACACGCGCCGTCGCACACCCCAGGCCAGGACGATCCGCTCGTGGCGGCGGGCCGCTCTCACCACCCTGGGCGACACCGCGCGGTGATGCACGTTCACAGCGTCGACGCCGACGGTGGCCAGCCGCGCCATCAACCGCTCAGGTGAGCGCACCGGGAAAGTGGCGTAGACCAGCCGCACCGACGGCCACTGCTGCCGCCACAGCGCCATGCGGTCGAGCCGCCAGTAGGTCATCCAGAGGTTGTCCAGCGCGCCATGGCGCCGCGCCACCTCCACGACGGCCGACGCGGCGCTCGGATCGGTCATGTCCAGCGCCAGCGGAAACTCATTGCCGCACTGCGCGTACAGCTCGTCGAGCGACGGCACAGTCGAGGGAAGCTGCGCACCCCGCAGCCGGCGGATCAGCCGTCCGCGATGCAGTCCGAGCGGTGCGTGCAGCAGCACGGGCTCACTGTCGGCGGTCAGCAGCACGTCGCTCTCCACACCCACGCCCAGCCCGACGGCCCGCCGGAACGCGGTGAGCGTGTTCTGCTCGTGCCGCGCCAGCGGGCCGCCACGGTGGGCGAAGCCGATCGGCGCGCGCGGCACAGCCATACAAGCATGCTTGCACGCGCGACGCCGATCACGTCCGCTTGAACTTGGCCACGGCGAGGGGGGCGAACACCGCCACGAAACCGACGGCCCACAGCAGCGACACGGTCACGTACCAGCCCGCGCTGTGTCCGAGCAGCGCCTGCGCCCGGTCCCCCAGGAAGAGTGCGCGCACGGCGTCGACCATGATGGTGATCGGCTGGTACTGGGCGAACGCCTGCAGCCAGCCCGGCATCGTCTCCACCGGGACGTACGCGCTCGACAGGAAGGTCAGCGGGAAGATGAGGAAGCCGATGCCCTGAGCCGCCTGGGCGTTGCCGGCCATGGCGCCGAGGGCGATGAACATCCACTCGAAGGCGAAGCCGAAGACGACGCACAGCGCCAAGGCGCCGAGTGCGGCGCCGGCCGAGCCGTGGAAGCGAAAGCCGGCGGCAAAGCCGACCGCGGTGGTGGCGGCGAGCACCCACACCAGCTGCACCGTGTCCGACAGCGCGCGTGCGGCGAACACGGAGCTGCGCGGGATGGGCAGCGAGCGCAGCCGGTCGATGAAGCCCGCCTGCATGTCCTCGGCAATCCCCATCGCCGTCCCCATGCCGACGAAGAGCACCATGGTGGCCAGGAAGCCGGGCACCAGGAAGTCGACGTAGGGCACGCCGGGGATGCCGATGGCGCCGCCGAAGACGTAGCGGTAGATGAGCAGGAAGATGGCTCCCTGCAAGGTGCCCAGCACCACCAGCTGCGGGGTCCGCCAGAACTTGAGCAGGCTGCGCTTGGTGATCACCAGCGTGCTCGCGCCCAGCTTCGCCGAGGGTCCGAGTGTTTGTGTCGCGGTTGTCATCAACTTTGCTCCCAGGCTGCGGCCATCGCGACCGCGCGTGCTGTCGTTGCGTTGGTCTCTTCGGGCTGGCCGGTGAGGGAGAGGAAGACCTCGTCGAGGGTGGGCGCACGTAGGGCGATGTCCTCCACCTCGGCACCGGCGGCTTCGAGCCGGCCGAGGGCCTGGCGCAGCCGGTCGACGCCGGATTCCACGCTGACGCTCACCCGGCGGGTGGCCTCGTCGACCTGCGGTTCGCCATGGTCCATGTCGGCGAGGATGGCGGCCACCTGGGGCAGCTCGGTGACGCTGCGCACGTGGACTTCGATGACGCTGCGGCCCACACGCTGCTTGAGCTCGTTGGGCGTGCCCGATGCCACCACGCGGCCGTGGTCGATGATCACCACCTTGCTGGCCAGGTGGTCGGCCTCGTCGAGGTACTGGGTGGTGAGCAGGACGTCGGTGCCCTGCTGGACCAGGCCGCGGATGGCGTCCCAGAGTTCGATGCGGCTGCGCGGGTCGAGGCCGGTGGTCGGCTCGTCGAGCAGCAGCAGCCGCGGCCGGCCGACCAGGCTGGCGCCGAGGTCGAGGCGGCGGCGCATGCCTCCCGAGTAGGTGCGCGCCAGGCGGTCGGCGTCGTCGTCGAGCCCGAGCTGCTGGAGCACGCGACGGGCGCCGTCGCGGGCGGTCTGGCGGTCCTGTCCGAAGAGGCGCGCCACCATCTCGAGGTTCTCACGCCCGGTCATCGCCGGTTCGACGGCGGCGTACTGCGGCGACGAGCTGGCCGGGCTCAGCCACCAGGTCCAGCCCGTCGAGGGCGACGGTCTTGCCGAAGCGCTTGCGCACGCCGGTTGCTTCGATCATGGGGATCATTCAGGGGCTCCTGGTGCTACCATCTCTTTCACGTAAGTATCTTATGGTGCTAAGAGACTAACCAAGATGAGAGGATTCTGTCAACCATGAGCAGCACACGCGAGGACCTGGTCGCCGCGCTCGTCGGCGAGTGGAACCGGCTCGGCGCCGAGCTGGTCCTCCTCTCCCAGAGCGTGGCCGACCGCCTGAAGATCAACGTCACCGACCTGCAGTGCCTGGCCGTGGTGATGAGCGCGGGGCCGCTGAGCGCCGGCCAGATCGCCGAGGCCACCGGGCTCACCACCGGCGCCATCACGGGAGTGGTCGACCGGCTGGAGAAGGCGGGCTTGGTCAAGCGCGAGGACGACCCGAGCGACCGCCGCCGCGTCGTCGTCCGGGCGCTTCCCGGGGACGTCCTCGCCGCCAACGACCCCGCGGTCGGCGCCGCCTTCGCCCGCCTCGCCGCCGCGGCCACCGAGCAGTACGAGGGCTACAGCGACCGCGAGCTGCAGCTCGTCGTCGACGCCCTGGCCCGGGCCCATCCCATCCTGCTGGAGCAGGTCGCCCAGCTCCGCGAGCAGGCGCCGGTGCACCACGACCTCGACGCCCCGCTCGCCGGTGCCACCGTCGGCCAGCTCCACATCTTGTCGGGCATGGGCGACATCAGCATCGACGCCGACGCGACGATGACCGAGCTGTACCGGGCCCACGTCGAGGGCATGCCGCCGCAAATCGAGGTCGACGCGGGCGTGGTCACGGTCCGGCCGCGCCGCTTTCCGCTGTTCGGCTGGGGGCACCGCAGCCTTCGGCTCACTCTCTCCGGCGCCATCCCGTGGGACGTCGAGATCGGCCAGGGCGCGTACCGCCTCAACGCCGACCTCAGTGCGCTGCGGCTGCGCTCGTTCGCCATCAAGGGCGGCGCGGCGCGGGTCGAGGTCGCGGTCGGACGGCCCTCCGGAGCGGTGCCGATCACCATCAGCGGCGGCGCCAGCAAGGTCACCATCCGGCGACCCCGCGACGTTCCTGTGGAGATGCGGATCAGGGGCGGCGTGTCGCGTGCCAGCGTCGACGGGCATCAGCTCGGCCCCGCCGGCGGAGAGGTCATCTGGCGCACCCCCGGCATGGCCGATCGAGCGGATCGCTACGTCGTCGAGGTCCTCGGCGGCGTCAGCCGGTTGAGCATCGAGCCGGTCTAGCGGTCATGCGCCGTGCAGCGCGGTGACGATGGCCGCCTTGCCCGGTTCTGCCACCGGATCGGGAAGCTCGGCGACGACCAGCTTGTCTGCGTCGCCGACGTCGTTGCAGACGATTGCCCTCATCGATATCCGTCCTCGGGTGTTGTCAGGTAGCGGGGATTGGCGATCGACAGCTTGCGCGCCGTCGAGGCCGCGAGGAACGCGCCGAGATCGGCGTCGCCGTCGAGGTCGCCGCGGCGGATGCGCGCCGCCAGGTCGGCGATCATCCCGGCCAGCGTCGCGTCGTAGCCGGTGCTGTCGCTGCCGAGGATGCGGGACATGGCTTCGCGGTCGAGCAACGCGTGCTGCGGCGAGAGCGCCAGCTCGCGCTCGACGATGCCGAGCACGTTGGCGGCGACGCGGACGTGGAAGCCTGTGCGCCCGTCGAGCTGGGGGAGCACCTCGTCCTGCAGGAACTCGCGGGTGACCGAGAGCAGCTCGGTGGCCAGCGGGCGATCCTGGGTGGAGATGTCGACCGGTCGGCCGGTACGCGCCGGTGTCGCGGTCGCGCAGTGGCCGAGGAGGGCGAGCACGTCGTACTCCATCTCGACAGCGCGGCGGCCGATGGCGGCCAGCTCGACGCTGCGCACGCCGTCGCGGAGGAACTGCTGGGCGAGGAAGCCGGTCTGCACGCCCCACACCGTGGTGCCGTACACCTCCCAGAAGCGCAGCGTCTCCATGCCGACGTGGCGGCCGCCGGCGCGCTGGTACGCCTCGACCAGCTCGCTGCGCGTGCCGATGCCGCCGGCCGGCTTGTCGTCGACGCCGAAGCGCCACGAGCGCACGCAGAAGTAGCCGAGGTCGCGGATGGGGTCGCCGATGTGGGACAGCTCCCAGTCGATCACCGAGCGCAGTCCCTCGGGACCGACGATGAGGTTGCCCATGCGGAAGTCGGCGTGAACCACCGCCGGCTGCTGTTCCTCGGGCTGGTGGGAGCGCAGCCAGCGCAATGCGAGCTCGAAGACCGGGTGCGGGTTGGGCCCGCTGTCGAGCATGCGCTCGACGTCGTCGATCAGGCGCGACGTGTCGCGATGTTCGAGGTGGGGGACCACCGCGTCGACGTCGACGGCGTGGATATGGGCCAGCGTGTCGGCGCACTGCGACAGCAGCCGGGTGCGTGCGATGGCGAACTCCGAGTCGCGCAGGATGCGCCGGGCCAGCGTCTCGCCCGCGATGCGGTCCATGACCAGATAGGTGCTGCCGCGCCATGCGTCGACGGCGCCGCTCCACAGCACGCGCGGGACGGGAACGCCGGCTGCGTTCATGGCGTCGAGCAGCCCGTGCTCTGCTGCGGCGTGGCTCAACGCAGTCGCACCCGGCG
>WNFI01300641.1_pt1 | contig 11278 bp, 10 predicted proteins | sample 5400471 | NCBI WGS metagenome assembly WNFI01 (sample SAMN13153348, study PRJNA577476) | soil metagenome | isolation source: 100 cm saprolite on Douglas fir-dominated hillslope | place: USA:California | collected 2013-09-17
GCATCGGCAACACCATGCCTGCCGGGCCTTGGCCCAACGGCATCCGGGAGCCCGGGGCATCGGCCGCTACAGAAAGTAAGCACTCATAGGGGGCGGCAGTCAGGGGCTCGCGCAGAACGCCGAGTATGGATCTCTATGTAATGAGTAGGGTTATCTCCTGAGGTGCGGACAGATTGTCTGTTCTGCGCGGTGTTCAGGATCATGCCGCACGAGCCGCCGGCCGCCCCGAACGGCGGCACTGCGCGCTTGGCTGCGGCCGGGGACCGGTCAGTGACCTGGAGCGGGGCGTTAACCGCACTGCCCGCAAGGACACCGCGCTGCTGCTGGCTGGCGAGCCTGAATTGCTCTTCTACGGCGCTGCCAGTCGTGCCGACCGGCGTCCAGCACCGCTCGCGGCGAGGGACCTGGGACCCCGTCGGGCCCGTGCGGCGTCTTCGCCTACCGGTGCGGTCATGGCCAGCGGCCGGCCGCCTGCGGCCGGGCCCTGCCGGATGGCGTTGCCCGCCAGAGCCCCGGTCAGTACAGGAGACTGACACACGCCACGCAGCAGCAACGGGGGTTACCCGGCAAGGGGGCTCCAGCGCCAATCTAAGTTACGGCCTCGAACGGTCCAGCGCGAAACGGCGACGGCGGGCGGCACGTCACCACGACTGTGCACCTTCCACGCCGGCCGCTGCAGCCCGATCACCACGAATACCCCAGCCAGCCGCGGCGTGCACCACGCCGGCCGCGGGAGGGGACCCAGTTTTCGTATCCCACGGCAGCCCCACGCAGTGGCGAATGATCTCTAAGATGAGCCATCGACGACTGCTCGGGCGCTCTCGGGGCGAGGCGCCGGAACCGGGTAACGGCCGGAACGTATTGACCGGCCGCTGCGTCCAACGGGCATGCGGGCATCAGCGGCGGCCGCTGTGGCGCTGTGCGTCGTGGCCGCGGGGTGCGGGACGGTGCGCCTGCCAGCGCACGAGCCGGGGGCGCCGGCATCCGCGCCGACCGGTCGGGTGGCAACGGCCGCGGGGAACCGCGCTGCCGCGTCGGCCGAGGCCGCCCGGTTGCTGTCGTTGGCCCGGGTGCCACCCGGAGCGGTGCGCCTTGCTCGCCCGCCGTGGTCGCTGCCCGGCCCTGCCCTGGGCAGGCCTGCGGTGGCCTCGCTGGTGGACCGGGTCGTGGCGTGGCGGGTGGGGTTGCCGTTTGCGGCGGTGCAGGCATGGCTGTCGGCCCACCCGCCACGCGGCCTGCCGTCGGACGGCTCGGCCAGCGGAGGAAACGCCATCACCGGCCAGACCACGATGACCGGCGCCAGCTACCGCGGCCCGGCCAGCCCAGCATGGCAGTCAGCCGACCTGGAGATCAGCACCGCCCCGGCCGGCTCTGACGCCAGCATGATCCGCGTGGACGCGGTGATCGTCTGGCTGGACCCGCGCCCGGTACCTTCCGGGCCGGGCGCCCATCCGGTCAGGGTCACCGTGGCGGGTGGCTGCCCGCCTGCCGACCAGGGTGTCACCGGGGTAGCCAACCCCGGCGCCGGATTGACGGGGCGGCTGCTGCCACCGGGACAACCAACCGCTGGCCTGCGCTGCCGTTACGACGGCCTCAACGGGCACCCGTGGCACCTGGTTGCCGCCAGGCGGCTCACCGCCCTGGCAGCTCGCCAGGCTGCCAGATCGATGGCGCGCATGCCGCTCAGCCATCCAGACGGCGAGGTGGTGAACTGCCCGATGGATGACGGCTCGGCCGAGGTGCTAGCGCTGGCTTACCCGGGCCGCCCTGACGTCGACCTGTGGATCAAGCTCAACGGCTGCGGCGGGGTGTCCAACGGCTACATCACCGCCGGAGGCTTGTAACCGAAAGCGCGCCTGGGGGTAGTGGAGCGGGCGAGCCACCCCAGCAACCCTGCGGATCATCTAGGGCCGTGGCCGACCGCCCGGCCGGCCAGCGGCGAAATGGCTCACATCCGCTGGCCGACCAGCATCCGCAACCGCACAAGGCGTTGCCGTTCGGACTGAGCCACCCAGGTCAGCAGCCTACTGGTGGCCTCAGACCAGGTGGCACAGGACGGCGGCGACGTGTCCTGTGCCAGAGAAGTTGAGGCACTGTCAGCGTGTCTCAGGTATGGAGCGGATCATTGCCAATAACTTGAGGCACCTGGTGATCAACCTCGATCGTGAGGTGCTTGGTGGTGGGTGCGGGCTCGGCCGGGCCGCGGTCGGCGGGCGCGGCCGCGGGCGTTGAGGCTGAGTTCGTCGGCAGTGACGGCGTCATGCGGCGCGAGCCGCTGAGAGGTCGCTGGAACGTCTGGGGGTGAGTTCGGGCGAGCCGGGCTACCACTGGTCCGCAGACGGGTCCTGGCCACCGCCCGATGGGCGGCCGGAGTCGTCAGCGTCATCTGACGGCCGCCGGCGCATGCAACAGATGGGCACGGCTGGCGCATCATCTGGGTAGGCCCGAGGTGGTGGCGTGGATCTTGATGACGCGCTGGCGGAGCTGGTCGCACAGTCTGGTGACCGGCTGCTGCGGGTTGCCTATCAGCTGACCCACGACCGGGCGGCAGCGCAAGACCTGGTGCAGGACGCCCTGTTGCGGGTCTACCGCTCGATGCGCCGCCGCGGCCTGCCGCCCGGGGACTGGTATGCCTACCTGCGCCGGGCGGTGATCAACGAATATCTGCGCGCCCGGCGGCTGCGCAGCAGCGGCGAGGTGGTGACCGACAGGATGCCCGAACAGCCGGTGGCCGGCAGCCCGGAAGACCAGATCGCCGACCGGGCGCAGCTCTGGGCGGCACTGGGGGCGCTGAGCGCGCGGCAGCGCGCGGCGCTGGTGCTGCGGTACTACGAGGACCTGCCCGACCAGCAGATCGCGGCGCTGCTCGGCTGCCGCGAGGCGAGCGTGCGCAGCCTGGCCAGCCGCGGGCTAGCCGTCTTGCGGCAGCTGGCCGTGCCCGCCGGCATCGGAGAGGAAGATCAGCGGTGAGCGGCATCGAAGACATCCTTCGCCAGGTGATGGCCGGCCACGACCAGGAAGCGCCAGGCGCGCCGGACCTGCTCCGCGCCCTCGAGGCCACGTCCGGGCCTCCCGGCGGGCGCGGGAAGTGGTCTGGCCTGCTCGTGCCCCTGGCCGCCGCCGCCGCGACCGCCGCCGTGGTCGCCGCCTCGCTGGCCATCTCCGCCATCTTCCACGGCCACGCCCGCCCGGCCGCCGGGGCCGGCACCTGGCGCACAGCGATCGAGGTGCCCGGCCTGGGATCGCTGAACAAGGGCGGGGATGCTGAGTTCAACTCGGTGTCGTGCGCCTCGCCGGGCAACTGCGCCGCCGGCGGGCTCTACACGAACCGCTCCGTTAACCGGCAGGCGTTCGTGGTCAGCGAGCAGAACGGCTCGTGGCGCAAGGCGATCAGGGTGCCCGGCCCGGGTGCGCTGAACGCGGGCGGGGGTGCCGGGGTCAACTCGGTGTCGTGCGGCTCGGCGGGCAACTGCGCCGCCGGCGGGTTCTACACCGACGGCCACGGTCACGGGCAGGCGTTCGTGGTCAGCGAGCGCAACGGCACGTGGGGCAAGCCGATCGAGGTGCCCGGCTCGGGTGCGCTGAACAAGGGCGGGGGTGCCGGCGTCCTGTCGGTGTCGTGCGCCTCGGCGGGCAACTGCGCGGCCGGAGGGCGCTACACCGGCGCCCACGTCGCCTTCCAGGCGTTCGTGGTCAGCGAGCGCAACGGCGCCTGGGGCAAGGCGATCGCGGTGATCCCGAACGCGGGCGGAGCCGCCGTCGCCACCTCGGTGTCGTGCGCCTCGGCGGGCAACTGCGCGGCCGTCGGGTTCTACTCCGACGGTCACCTCCGGGCGTTCGTGATCAGCGAGACGAACGGCACCTGGGGCAAGGCCAGGCAGGTGCCCGGGCTGGGCACCCTGAACAAGGGCGGGAATGCCACAGCCACCTCGGTGTCGTGCGCCTCGGCGGGCAACTGCGCCGCCGGCGGCGGCTACACCGACGGCTCCGGTCGGTTCCAGGCGTTCGTGGTCAGCGAGCAGAACGGCACGTGGCGCGCGGCGATCGAGGTGCCCGGCCTGGGGATCTTGAACAAGGGCGGGGATGCCGGCGTCAACTCGGTGTCGTGCGGCTCGGCGGGCAACTGCGCGGCCGGCGGGGATTACACGGAGGGCTCCGTTCACCAGCAGGCGTTCGTGGTCAGCGAGACGAACGGCTCGTGGGGCAAGGCGATCAGGGTGCCCGGCTCGGGTGCGCTGAACGCGGGCGGGTTCGCCCAGGTCATCTCGGTGTCGTGCGCCTCGGCGGGCAATTGCGCCGCCGGCGGGTTCTACGTTGACAGCACCTTTCACGCGCAGGGGTTCGTGGTCAGCGAGACGAACGGCACCTGGGGCAAGGCGACCAGGGTGCCCGGGCTGGGCACCCTGAACAAGGGCAGGAATGCCGCCGTCAACTCGGTGTCGTGCGCCTCGGCGGGCAACTGCGCCGCCGGCGGGACCTACCACGACGGCTCCGGCAACCAGCAGGCGTTCGTGGTCAGCCAGACCTAGGGGCGGCTCGTGCGGGCCGCGTTCAATGTGCTGGTCGTCAGATGAGTCAACAAGCGGTATGTATTTCAGCCATTGAGCCGGCTGCTAACTGACGGCGAAGCTTGTATTCCCCAGGTCGCTCGAATGCTCTGACTGGATGAGGCAGATCGTCACGGCGCGGAGGGAACCGATGAGACGACGCGGGCTCATCATGGTCGTCGTTGCGGCGGCGGCATGGTGTGCGCCGCTGGCGATCATGGCTGCGCCGGCCGGCGGGGCGGCGGCGGCCGGCGGGGCGGCGGCCCGGGCGGGCACCTGGCGCACGGCGATCGAGGTGCCCGGGTCGGGGACCCTGAACGCGGGCGGGTTTGCCCAGGTCACCTCGGTGTCGTGTGCCTCGGCGGGCAACTGCGCCGGCGGCGGGGGCGCCGCACGGCTCAACCCCTCCGAGCCATGAACTGCATAGACGCGTACGTCAAGGCGTTGGCGCGAGGTCTCTCATCCAGGTCATCCGCGGTCTCATCGGCGGCGGCCCTGACGCCGGTGGCTGTCGGGGACCTACTGAGACCTGCTTCGCAGGCGGGTGTGATCGCCGCCGTGACGCGCTTGCCGATCGCTGCTTCTCGTTCGGCTGCGGTCATCGGTCACATCTCCGCGCCGAGATCTGTCCCATGACGGATCGCAGCGGATGACGACACTCCCGTTCGCCTCGTACGAGGAGGGGCGTTTGATGGATGAGGAGAAGGCGGGGAGCCGCACCGCCCCCGATGACATTACGGCAGGCGCCAGCGTCGCCGCGGACCGCGCAGGGCAGGCGCCGCACCGGTATGAGGTCAGGCCGGTCGCCTGGGTGGAGTCGCCGCTGAAACGCCGGGCGCAAGCACCCCGCCAGGGCAGCGAAGGCGCCCCGCCGGCCTGGCTGGTGTTCGAACCTGAGGTTGCCGAGGCGGTCCGCGACCTGCGGGCCGGGGAGCAGGTCATCGTGCTCACCTGGCTGGACCGTTCCCGCCGTGACGAGCTGAGCACGGTCCCGGGCGACAACTCTGCCAGCCCGCAGCTGGGCGTGTTCAGCACTCGCTCACCCGACCGGCCCAACCCGATCGGCCTGCGCTGGGCTCAGATCCTCGCCGTCGAGGGGCTGCGGATCCTGGTCAGCGAGCTCGAAGCGCTCGACCACACCCCGGTCATCGACATCAAACCAGTGCTCGACCCGGTGGCCGAACGGTAGGCGGCCCCGCGGCCGGCTTCGGAGCACAGTAATGCCAGTTCCGGACGCTGTTCAGACAGCCAAACCCCAGTGAATTTGGCGATCAGAACGGCGGCTCGCGAGCGGCTTGAGTCACGGTCTGCGACGAAGCTAAGCCCATCGGGGGCATCCGCCTTGCCGGGTCCCGGCGAGGCGGATGCTCAGCTTCTCCCGTCTTAGCGGGCGGCTCCGGCGACCTAGTACGGCAGTCTCCATTCGGCTTGTGACCTGCGGTGGAGCGCTTCGGGGAGCCGGTTGTGAGCCCGCCCGGGAACGGTCGCCAAGGGGGCGAGCCTGCCGTGGGGGCAGCGGTAAGCGACATCTGGGCACGCATTGGACATGATCACCCCTGCGTGGCTGCCGGATGCCCAGACGGTGGTCAGCTGTCGTGCGAGAGTTTGCGGGCGCCAATGTCGAGCATCAGGATCGTGGCCAGAAGGTCATCGGCCAGGCCGGGTAGCTCATCGATCCGGTCGGTGAGGATCCGGTTGAACACGACCTCGTGGATGCCGCCGACGATCGTCTCGGCGGCGAGCGTGGCCCGCGGGCAGCCAGGGACGAGTTCATGGATGTTGTCCTCGATGATCTCGGCGAACATCCGCATCGCCTCGTTCCGCCGCGCTATAGCGCGCGGGCCGGCCGCAAGGACCTCCGCGATGCACATCCGTGCGAACTCCGGCTCACTGGCCATGAACTGCATGTACGCCCTGATGCCTGCGCGCAGCCGCTCCCGCACGGTCGTCTCTTTCAGATAGGCACGCCGGATATGCCTGGCCTGCTGGCGCACCACGGCGTCGTAGGCAGCCAGGAACGCGTCTTCCTTGTTCCTGAAGTGCTCATAGAAGGTGCGCCGCGACACCCCTGCCCGGGCGATGATCGCTTCCACGCTCATTTCCGCGTAGCCAAGCTCGGCCGCCGCCTGGGCGACCGCCGACAGGATGCGTTCACTCTGGTTGGCGGCGACGAAGCTGCGCGACAGCCCATGCCGGCCGCTGGGCAGCTGATGCAGCCGGCGCGGGGCGTCGCCTGCACGATCAGCCCGGCCGGAGTCCGCTCTGGCTGGCTCAGCCATAGCCACCCCCGCTGCCTCTAGGCCGCCCAGGTAGCTGGCGGCTTCCTGCGCGTGATCATTGTATACGGTGTCGTTCCTGGTAATCGCAAGCTAAAAGTCAGCTCGCAGCGCTGCAGCTCGCCCTACCGGGTTTCCTCGCCGCACACGCCGCCCTGCCGAACAGACCTACCAGGACCTGGCAGAGACTACCAGGGCCTCTTGGGTCAGGCAGAATCCGGGGTGTTGACCTAGCTAGCACAAGCGGATTACTGTCGGGTAATCCAGACACATTTACATTCCTCATAGCTCATCGTGTGCGTACTGGCACGGAGGGTGAAGAAGGGAGCCGCCAAAGGTCGCAAGGGATCAATAGGCGATGGACAGCGATCGTTAACCCACTGCGAACGCGCCCAAGACGCGACCACCTCGGTCTGCTGCTCGCGGGCCTGTTCATCTCACGCAAGCACGGCGGCGTGTTATCCCGCCACGGATAAGCGGGAGCCGGCCGGGATTGGGTGGGACAAGAGACAACGAGATTAGGGGGGAGTAATTGGCAAGGAGGAGCGATGAAACCATCTAGCCGGCGGATCCGCCGCGCGCTCTGGCTGGGCGCGACGGCAGCTGCCGCTTTGGCGTTGACAGTTTCCGGGGTGACATCATCGGTGGCTGCACAGCCCCTTTCGAGGACTACCTCCGACGAGGGGCCGGGTTACCCCCCGCCAGGGGGTATCTACACGCCGTTCACCGACTGCCCGATAGCGAACCCGCTCATGCAGGAGACCCCCCCGAGCTCTGACCCGGCGTCCGGTGGGTCTTCCTTCGCTGCGTGCAGCGCCGGGGACGTGACCAGCGGCACGCTCAAGATCGGTAACATCACCACGCCGGTCGTGCACCCGGTGAACACGCAGTTCGGCTTCTTCACTACGCCGAACGCCGCGCCCGGTGGCGACAACACCACCGGAGCGATCAATCCGATCCCCGCGGTCTTGCCGCCGCCCGAGGGGCTGTCTGCGATGCTGGTCACCAAGCCGGACCTGGTGCCGCAGAGCCTGACGACGGCGCTGGGGTGCCCCAGCAGCAACCCCACCGTCGAGCACCTGTGCCAGGAGGCCCAGCAACGGGGAGGAAGGTTCCAGCAGATCTTCGGGCTGGCGCAGGAGGCGGGCCAGCTCACAAACTTCGCGCTCTTCAGCTGGACGCAGCGGCTAAAGGTCCATCTGATCAACCCGCTGCTGGGCAAAAACTGCTACATCGGAACGGACCAGAACCCGATCGTGGTCAACCTGCAGCTCTCCATTGGCCCCGGCGGTGGAGTAACGGCGGCTAACGACCCGAACCCGGCCCAGCACCCAGACACCGGGGTCCTCGCAATCACGAACGCTATCGCTTCCGACAACACCTTCTTCGCGCCCGCCGTCACCGGCTGCGGCCCGGGGGGGTTGGCCGACATCGCGGTCGACGAGGCGATCGACACCTCGGCTGGCCTGCCCGCGGCGTCTGGCAGCAACAGCCTCTCGCTCAGCGGCACCTTCGCCGTCGCTGTCACCTCTGCTGGGGGGGACTCGTCGCTGCCCCAGCCGCAGAACAACGCCCAGATCCTGCTGTCCGCGTTCAAGGCAAGCGCCGGGGAACCGGACAGCGGGAGCCAGGCAGCCGTTCGCCGGATCTCGTCCACTGATCTGCACCGGCTCGGGATTCTGCGCCTGCTCGGGCTCAAGTAGCTGACAAACCGCAGAAATCAAGTAGCTGACGACCGCAAAGATCGAGGGAGCATCAGCAGCACCGCTGATGCTCCCTCATGATCCCGTTCGCCCCCTTGCCCACGCCCCCCAGATAGTGACGTTTGACGCCTCAGATACCCATGGCAGTGCCCTGCTTGACCTGGCTGGTCTCATCGATCGCCCCGACCGCCAGGCCACTCCGCCGCAGGCCATAAGCCGAATGGCGCATCCCTGCCGAAGAACCGCGCGGGCGGGGGACGAACGAAACAACTGTCAGGCCGGTCGTTGGTTGGCGTCAATCCGATAGCAGCCTCGTGGTGGGCTCCAGCGAACGGTAAGCCCGCTCGTCAGGTTGATGCGAGCATGCATGTTCTGGCATGGTGGCGGTGCCCCCGCGGAAAACATCCGCAGTGGCAGGAATACATCGACGTCGTTGCCCATGGGCGTGGCTACTGCCCCGGCTGCGGATCACTACCAGCAAGACCTAAGGCCGCATCACGCCGCGCTGCTTTCCGGAAACGCCGCGAACTCAGTCGGCAACCACAGCTCACGCCCTACGAGCGAGCATTCGGTACCAGCGCCCTCCTGCGTCAACTGAATCCGCCAGAGGCAATAAGGGACGCTTGGCGCTGAGGAGGGCAGCTGGGTCGCGTGTACTGACGCCGTATTGCTGGGATCAGCTGCTGACCGCCAACCAGTGCCTCCCTTTGACGTGCTGCCAACACGATCGAGAACCTCTCCGGCACCAAGCTTCCGACGAAACCTGAATAAATGATCGATCCACAGCGGGCTGTTCGAGAATCGAGCGGAGTGCGGGTGTCGGGGCAGCCGCGTGGGCCTGGTGTCGCGGGTGTGGCTGCGGGCTGCGCCGGGGTGGCTGCCTGGCCGGGGCTGGCGCAGGGGGGCTGGCCGGTCAGGCGGCCTGGTTGGCCAGGTGGTCCAGCGAGGCGGTGGTGAGGTGGCCGGTGGTGATGGCCTTGAACAGGTTGTGCACTGCGCAGGTGAATGTCCATTCGGCGGCGGCTTTGGGCTTGCCGCGGACCGATAGCTGGCGGAAGCGCATGTTGTGCTTGATGTGCCCGTGCGGGTCTCGGCGATGTGGCCGCGCTGGCGATAGGCGGCGATGCCGTCTTCGGTGGCCAGCCGGGCGGCCATGGGCGCACCTACTTCGGCTCAGAGTCAGCATGTGGCGCTACGTAACAGCGGGAGTCGCCGTCTACGCTGCATTTGTTCACTCTGCACGGTATCGGTGGCGGTTCGGGAGGCAGATCCGCAGTGCGGCTCAACCTGCAGAATAGCTTGGAACGTCGCGCCCTTCGGCTGGCGACGTACCTCGACGCCTGGCAGGAGCAGCGTGGTCGGCAAGAACTCCATCACGCCATGCGTGAGCAATGGCGAGTTCGGGCCGGGATCCCTATGGCGCTCATGCCGATCGGTGACTGTCCAGAGGCACCGCTGTCCGCCGTCCTTCTGGGCATTCGCCTTGGTACCTGCGAACAGCGCTTCATGGCTGAGTTCGATGGCTTTCCGGCCGAAGTCTCCGTTTCCCACGACCGGATCGGCGACCGTCTCAGATTCACCGCCCGATCGCCCGAGCCGCAGGCCGATCCCCTGGCGTGGCCGCCTCAGACTGCCAGCTATCGGCAGCACTCGCTCAGTGGTCGATGCGCCGATCGTGCTATCAGGCTGGTTAACGTTGGCGTCACTGAGCTTGGATACGCCTCGGACGTCGGCAACTACGCCGACGGTCACGTGGCGTCGGTCGTTCTCGGGGACGGGCAGGTCACCTCCAGTCAGTGGTCGGCCTATCTGCTTGGCTTGAAGCTGTATGGGGTTCGATGGCAGGGGCGCCTCGGCGATGCAAAAGTCTCGCTGCGGCCGATCCATCCCGATCCACCGTGGAGCGGGCTGGCTGCCCGCGCACGCATGATCCGCCAGAATCGCTTCTGGAGGATTATGGAGTCAGCTACGTTTCGGCGGCGTGTTATACCGGCTGACCTGCCTCAGCCTGTGCAGGTCGATCTCTTGTTCCCTGCAGCAGTGACTGCCGAGGTGGCCGAACGCCTGCTGCTTGAGGAGTTCTACTGGCTCCTCGATCTGTACGCCGGTCGCCGTGTCGCGCTGATCGGGCCGTGGGACGCTGAGGAGCGCTGTGGCCTTCTGAAAGACTTCGGTCGACCGCTGACCGGTCTCAAGGCCGGGGATCTCGGAAACGGCATCATGATCCGGGATTATCTCGACGCCGTTCTGCCGACATGGGAGACCATGACCCAAGATGAGCGGCGTGACATCAGGATCGGTATCGGGATTCTCCGCGCGTTGCCGGTTGAGCTTGAGGCTGCGGTGGTGGTCGGAGGCATGGGCCTTGAACACCTCGCGAGAGCGCTGCTTCCTCCCGCTAAAGATGGCTACAAACTGAGCAAGAGTCAAAGAGCCCAAGTACGCAGCCGACTCGCAGCGTTCGCGGCCACGATCGCACCGGAGAGTGACTGGCTCCGGGATCTACCTCTGCTCGACGTGAGGCTCTTCCAACGCCCAGCTCCTGACCGCATTAGGCAGCTCTGTGAGACATTTGGCGTGATCGTCAAGGAGGGGGAGATCAAGGCCTATGCGAAAACCCGAAATCCTGTTACGCATGGGCGGCTTCCGGAGGCCCAGACCTCCGGCAGTAGGTGAACCGCAAGGCAGTTGACCTGCAGCGTTAGTTATCTCGTCTTCATCCGGATCTTGTCAGGTTAGTGATAAAATCAAT
>WNFI01592582.1_pt1 | contig 11278 bp, 11 predicted proteins | sample 5400471 | NCBI WGS metagenome assembly WNFI01 (sample SAMN13153348, study PRJNA577476) | soil metagenome | isolation source: 100 cm saprolite on Douglas fir-dominated hillslope | place: USA:California | collected 2013-09-17
AGAACGCCCACGGCTCCGAGGGCGGCTGACCAGATTCTCATGAAACCTCCAAGCGCGAAGGCTAACCCAGGATGCGCCGTCCGTCGCGTCGGGCGCGGGCGCCCCGCCGGAGATAGAATCCGGCCTTGCCCCAAGAAACTCTCGTGCTCGCGCACGGGGCCGTGACCGCGCACGTCGTGCCCGGGCGAGGCGGCCTGGTCACCGCGCTGGATGTCGAGGGTCGCGACGTGCTGTTCCTGGACCTGCGCACCCTCGAGGATCCGGCCAAGAACGTCCGCGGCGGCATTCCCATCCTCTTCCCGTTCGCGGGAAAGTTGGAGGACGAACGGTTCCGGCCCGCGGGCACGCGCATGAAGCAGCACGGCTTCGGACGCAACAAGCCCTGGGCCGTGCGCGAGCAGCGCGCGGCCGCGGTGCGGCTCGGCCTCGTCCAGGACGCGGAGACGCGCGCCCAGTATCCGTACGAATACGACGTGGAGTACGACATTCACCTGCTGCCCCGCGGCTTGCAGGTCACGCTCTCCGTCCACAACCGGGATACCCGTCCGCTCCCGGTTTCGCCGGGATGGCACCCGTACTTCCGCTGTCCGGCCGGGCGCAAGGCGGACGTGACGGCGGACGTGCCGGGGCTGCGCCCCGCCGAGCAGTTCACGGATGCGCGGGAGTTCGATTTCGGCCTCGAGGCCCCCGTGAGCGGGCGCGCCCGCTTCGACCTGCCCGGCCTCGGCGGGCTGCGCCTCTCCTTCTCCCCCACCATGCGGCATCTGCAGCTTTGGTCGCAGCCCGGCCGCGACTTCGTCTGCCTGGAGCCGTTCTACGGCCCCAACAACACGGTGAACACCGATCGGAGGCTGGACGTGCCGCCCGGCCAGGCGCGTGACTTCTGGATGCGGATCGAGGTCGAACCACGATGAACGACACGGAACTGGCCGCGCTGCGGCCGCTGGCCCGTCGCTTCACGAACCCCGACGCCGCCCTGGCCGAAATCGCGCGGCTGAGCGCCGAGCTCACTCTGCCCAAGGGGGCGGTGCACGTGGTGAGCGACGTCCACGGCGAGGACGTGAAGCTGCGCCACGTCGTGAACAACGCCTCCGGGACGCTGCGGCCGCTCGTGGAGAGCCTCTTCGGCCAGCGGATGTCGAAGGCCGAGCTGCAGGACCTGCTCGCCCTCATCTTCTATCCCCGGGAGATGCTGGAGCGCCTGCAGCCGGAGCTGACCGATCCGGCCCGGAGGCAGGCCTTCGCCCAGCGCGTCCTGCAGGACCTCTTCACCGTCGTCCGCGCCCTCGCCTCCCGGTATCCGGTGGCCCACCTGAGCCGCCTGCTCCCGACGGAATACGCCGACCTTCTCCGTGAGCTGCTGCACGACCCCGCGCGCGGGCCGGAGTACGTCCGCGCCCTCATCGAGCCGCTGGTGCGCGCGGGCCGGGACCAGCACCTGATCCGGCTGGTCGTCCGCCTCGTGCGCGACCTCGCGGTGTCGGAGCTGATCGTGGCCGGCGACTGCGTGGACCGCGGGCCGAGGGGCGACCGCGTCATCGAGTACCTCCGCCACCAGCCCAGCGTCTCCTTCACCTGGGGGAACCACGACGTGGCCTGGATCGGCGCCGCCCTGGGCCAGGAGGCGCTCATCGCGCACGTGCTGCGCATCTCGATCCGCTACCGGCGGCTCTCGCAACTCGAGGAGGGCTACGGCATCACCCTGCAGCCCCTCGAGCACCTCGTGCGCACCGTCTACAAGGACGATCCCGCCGAGACCTTCACGCCCAAGGGCACCACCGGCGGCTGATGCGCCGGCTCGACCCCGCCGCGGGCACGGTGGAGATCGACGGGAAGGTCCATGCCCTGCGCGACCGGAGCTTCCCCACCTTCGACCCCGCGCATCCGGAGGAGCTCTCCGCCGAGGAACGCAAGTGCATGGACCGCCTGCGGCGCTCGTTCCTGGCCAGCCCGCAGCTCTGGCAGCACGTGAAGTTCCTGGTCGAGCGCGGATCGATGTGGCTGCGCCGGGACGATCACCTCATCTTCCATGGATGCGTCCCCGTGGACGAGGAGGGTCGCTTCCTGTCCATGACCGTGGACGGCGAGCCCCGCGCGGGCCGCCCGCTGTTCGACGCCCTCGAGCGCGTGGTCGTGCGCAGCCTCGACGGGCACGCCACCCCCGACCTCGACCTGCTGTGGTACCTGTGGAGCGGGCCCCTCGCGCCCACCTTCGGCAAGGACCGCATCACCACCTTCGAGCGCGACCTCGTCGCCGACCCCGAGACCCACCACGAAACGAAGAACCCCTACTTCAAGCTGATCCACGAGGCCGCGTTCTGCGAGCGCATCCTCCGCGAGTTCGGCTGCGATCCGGAGCGGGGCCTGATCGTCAACGGCCACGTGCCGGTCAAGATCGACAAGGGCGAGGACCCGCTCAAGCGCAGCGGCAAGGCCATCACCATCGACGGCGCCTTCTCGCAGGCCTACGGGGACCACGGGTACACGCTGGTACTGGAGGCGGACCGCACCTTCATCGGCCGGCACCATCACTTCGACTCCGTGGACGCGGCCGTGCGCGAGGGCGTCGACATCATCCCGACCATCGCCGTGGTGCGCGAATGGGACCGGCCGCGGCGCGTCGCGGACACGGAACGGGGCACGGAGATCCGGGCCGAGATCGGGCTCCTCGAAGGCCTGGTCGCCGCCTATCGCACGAACGCCCTGCGCGCGAGCCCGCCCCCGAGCGGCCCCTCTTGACAAGCGTCGGCCGAACTGCCTAGAATTCGGGCACTTCGATGATCTCGGTGGGCCGAATCCGGTCGCAGGTTTCCGCGAACGGTTTCGTGTCCCTTTTCCTGCTGGTCCTGGTCCTGGTCCTGATTACCCCGCTCGGGGGATCTGGGATCTAGACAGCAGCAAGTCGAGATCGACAGAGACCCCCGAGGGAAACCTCGGGGGTTTTGTTTTTGGGGGTGCTTGTGAACCTGACCGGCGCGCAGATCCTGTGGGAATGCCTGGTGCGCGAGGGCGTCGACACCGTCTTCGGATACCCGGGCGGCGCCATCCTTCCCGCCTACGACGCGCTGCTGCAGTTCCCGATCCGGCACGTCCTGGTCCGGCACGAGCAGGGGGCGGCCCACATGGCGGACGGGTACGCGCGGGCCAGCGGGCGCGTCGGGGTGGCCGTCGCCACCTCCGGTCCGGGGGCGACCAACCTCACCACCGGCATCGCCACCGCCATGATGGACTCGATCCCCACCGTGTTCATCACCGGCCAGGTCCCTTCCAAGGTCCTGGGCACCGACGCCTTCCAGGAGACGGACGTCACCGGCATCACCCTGCCCATCACCAAGCACAACATGCTGGTGACGGAGGCGAAGGACGTCGCGCACTCGGTGCGGGAGGCCTTCGCCATCGCGCGGCACGGCCGCCCCGGCCCCGTCCTGGTCGACATCTGCAAGGACGCGCAGCAGGCGCAGACGGAGTTCGTGTGGCCGGAGACGGTCGAGCTGCCGGGCGACAAGCAGGTGCCCATGGTGCGCTGGGAGGACCTGGCCAAGGCGGCCGAGCTGATCGCGCGCGCGCAGCGGCCGCTCATCCTGGCCGGCCACGGCGTGATGCGCTCTGGAGCCTCCGCCGCCCTCCAGGCCTACGCCGAGAAGACGGACACCCCGGTGGCCCTGACCCTGCTCGGGCTGGGCGGCTTTCCCGCCAGCCATCCGCTGTGCCTGGGCATGATGGGCATGCACGGCGAGGCCTACGTCAACACGGCGATCCAGGAGGCGGACCTCCTCCTCGCCTTCGGGATGCGCTTCGACGATCGCGTGACGGGCAAGCTCGCGACCTACGCCCAGCACTCGAAGAAGATCCACGTCGAGATCGATCCCAGCGAGATCGGCAAGAACGTGCCCGTGGACGTCGGCATCGTGGGCGACCTGCGGGGGGTGATCGAGGCCCTGCTCCCGCACGTTCCGCCCAAGAGCCACGAGGCCTGGCGCACCCGCATCCTGAGTGGCCAGAACGAGACCCGGACCCGGGACATCGTGCACCAGCCTGACAACGGCCACCTCTACGCCGCGCACGTGATGCACGACCTCTGGACGGCCACGGAGGGCGGCGCGGTCGTGGTGACCGACGTCGGCCAGCATCAGATGTGGGAAGCGCAGTACTACCGTCACGAGAAGCCGCGCACGCTCATCACGTCGGGCGGCCTGGGCACGATGGGATTCGCGCTGCCCGCGGCCATCGGAGCCAAGATGGCGCGGCCGGACGCGGAGGTGTGGGTCATCGCCGGCGACGGCGGCTTCCAGATGACGCAGTGCGAGCTGGCCACCCTGCAGCAGGAGAAGCTGGACATCAAGATCGCGGTCGTGAACAACGGCTACCTGGGGATGGTCCGGCAGTGGCAGGAGTTCTTCTACGACAAGCGCTACGCCTCCACCCCGATGCTGTCCCCCGATTTCGTGAAGCTGGCCGAGGCCTACGGCATCGCCGGCCATCGCGTCACGACGCGGGCGGAAATCGCGTCGACCGTCCAGGCCGTGCGGTCCTCCGGTGAGCCCGCGCTCATCGACTTCCGGGTCGAGAAGGAAGAGGCGGTCTACCCGATGGTCCCCGCGGGCGCGGACCTGCACGCGATGATCCGGCGGCCGGCGGCGGAAGAGGGGGTGATCGCGTGAAGCACACACTCGTGGCGCGCGTGCTCGACGAGCCCGGCGTCCTCAACCGCGTGGCCAGCCTCTTCCGGCGGCGCGCCTTCAACATCGACAGCCTGACCGTCGGGCACAGCGAGGCCTCCGGCGTCTCCCGCATGACGATCGTGGTCGACACGCGGCGCACACCGGCGGCCCTGGTGGCGGAGAACCTGCGCAAGCTGGTGCCCGTCCTGGACGTCGAGGACGTGACCCATCGGCCCACGGTGTCGCGCGACCTCGCCCTCGTCCGGGTCCGGTGCGCGCCCGGCGAGCGCTCGCAGATGGCGGACCTGGTCGCGATCTTCCGCGGCAAGATCGTGGACGTGGCCCCGGAGTCGTGCGCGGAAACAGGGCGGACGTGAAGACGCGCGCGGCGGACCTGGAAGAGGGCGCGAACGGCAGCAGCACCCAACCGACCGCCTGAAACGCAAGAGGACACGTAGAGCACGGCAGCGCCGCGCAGCGGCGGTGCCGTGCGAGGGGGGTTTCAGGGGGGGGCCGCGCAGCGCCCATCGCGGATGATGCGCAAGTGCCCCCCCTGACTAAACAAGTTTCACGGCCCACCGCGCAGTGGCGGCGCCAGCGACCAAACGCAAGGAGAGAAGATGGCACGGATTTACTACGACAACGACGCGGACCTCAAGAACCTGAAGGGGCGGAAGGTGGCCATCCTCGGGTACGGCAGCCAGGGGCACGCCCACGCGCTCAACCTGCGCGACAGTGGCGTGGACGTGGTGGTCGGGTTGCCGGAGGGCAGCCGCTCGCGCGCGAAGGCCCAGGCGGACGGCGTCACCGTGCTCACCCCCTCCGCCGCGGCGGAGGCCGCGGACATCATCATGATCCTGACCCCCGACACGGGGCAGGCCAAGCTGTACCGCGAGTCCGTCGAGAAGAACCTCGAGCCGGGCAAGACCCTGATGTTCGCCCATGGCTTCAACATCCGCTTCGGCACCATCGTCCCGCCCGCCGGCGTCGACGTGTCGATGATCGCCCCCAAGGCACCGGGGCACCGCGTGCGCGAGGTCTTCAAGGAAGGCCAGGGCACGCCCGCGCTGCTCGCCGTCCACAACGACGCCAGCGGCCACGCGCACGAGACCGCGCTGGCCTACGCCAAGGGGCTCGGCTGCACGCGCGCCGGGGTCATCGAGACGACGTTCTCGGAGGAGACGGAGACCGATCTCTTCGGCGAGCAGGCGGTCCTGTGTGGCGGTGTCTCCGCGCTGGTCAAGGCCGGGTTCGAGACGTTGACCAAGGCCGGCTACCAGCCGGAGATCGCCTACTTCGAGTGCATGCACGAGCTGAAGCTGATCGTGGACCTCATGTACCGCGGTGGCCTGTCCTACATGCGCTACTCGATCTCGGACACGGCCGAGCACGGAGACTACACGGGCGGCGACCGCCTGGTCACGGACGCGACGCGCAAGGAAATGGGACGGATGCTCGAGGAGATCCGCTCCGGCGCCTATGCCAAGCGCTGGATCGCCGAGAACGAAGCCGGCCGGCCCTGGTTCGACGCGCGGCGCAAGCAGGAGCGCTCGCAGCCGATCGAGGAGGTCGGGGCGAAGCTGCGCGCGATGATCCCCTTCCTCGATTCCGTCGTGGTCACGCCGGAGGGCGACGTGAAGTCCGCGGCGGCGGCGAAGGAGCCGGAGAAGAAGGCCGCGTCGGCGCGATAGGCTCCTAGCGGCCTCGGGTGTACCAGATCGAGCCGGGCGTCTGGTAGTTGAGGCCCGCGCCCCACACCGCGTGCGTGTCGCCCCGGTCGTCGATGTCCATCTCGAAGTAGTCGCCGAACGGGTAGGAGAAGCCGCCGGGCTGGATGTAGCTCAGCATCCGCGGGGCCATGGTGCTCTCCGCCACGCTCGCATCGACCACGTCGGCCAGGACCTTCCCGCGGCTGACCTTTCCCTTCTTGACCGGTGCGCGCGCGGCCACGAACGGTATCGCCGCCGCCAGCACCGCGAGGATGGCCAGGGCGAGCATGGTCCGCGAGTGGCGCATGGGACCTCCCGTGATGGGCGACGAGCTTACTCCGACCAGAAGGTCCGCGGGATATGCTCCGGTGATGGAAAGCCTTCCCACGCTCGTCGGCCAGAGCCTGTCCGCTCACTACGACCGCGTGCGGCGCAAGGTGCGTGGCCTCGTGGAGCCCCTCTCGGACGAGCAACTGTGGCGCCGGCCGTTCGCTTTTGGGAATTCGGTCGGACACCTGCTGCTCCATCTGACCGGCAATCTCAATTACTACGTCGGAGCGCAGATCGCCGGATCCGGATATGTTCGAGACCGGCCGCGTGAATTCGCCGATCCGTCTCGGCGCCCCAAGGGTGAGGTCCTCCAAGACTTCGACCGCGCCGTGGACATGGTCCTCGCGACACTCGCCGCGCAGAGTGAGAACGACTGGCGTGCCCCCTACAGTGGCGTGGGCGCCGAGGATGTCGCGGACAGGCTCGCCATGTTCCTGCGCTGCGCAGCCCACGCGGACCATCACGCGGGTCAGATGATCTACCTCTGCAAGCAGGTGACATTGGGAGGACATCTCATGGCCAGCTCTCCTCAAGCCAACTTTGGCCTCGCCCAGATCGGACAGATTGCCGTCCCGGTCGCCGATGTCGCGCGGGCCATCGCCTTCTACCGCGACGTCCTGGGAATGCGATTCCTTTTCCAGGCGCCACCCGGTCTGGGCTTCTTCGACTGCGCCGGCGTCCGCCTGATGCTGGACGCTCCCGCGAAGGCGCAGGCCAAGCACTGCAGCTCGGTCATCTACTACAAGGTCCCGGACCTCCAGGCGGCGTTCGATACCTTGACCGCCCGCGGCGTTGCCTTCGAAACACAGCCCCACCTGATCGCTCGAATGCCGGACCACGAGCTCTGGATGGCGTTCTTCCGGGACCCCGACGAGAACCTTCTCGCGCTCATGAGCGAGGTTCGTGCGTAGGAGCCTACTGGACCTGGGCGAGGAAGCGGCGGATCAGGGCCTGCTCGTCCTCCGTCTTGATGCGGGTGAAGAGGCGATCGCCGAGGGTCCGGATCGTCTCCGCCCGATCGAACGGAAGCCGCGCGTACATCCGCCCGCCCTCGAAGTGGCAGGGCCGGCAGCGCGACTCCAGGATCGGCCGTACGTTCTGCGCGAAGTCGACGCGCGGAGCCAGAGGTACGCCGAGCGCGACGGGCGACGGTGATGGCGATGGCGACGGCAGCGGCGGGAGCCCGGGGCCACCGAGGCCCAAACTGGAAGAGCGTGCTCGCGTTCTTCACCTGGCGCAGGTAATCGGTCAGCTCCAGGAGCGCGTTCTGACGGAGGTAGGCGGCCTTCGAAGGCGGCTGCTGCGCGAAGAACGCCCAATCGTTGAGGGAGGGGACGACCGCGATGTACACGTACGTATGCGCGCGCCGGTCCACTCCGTTCGCGATCATCCCGTACATGCCGCCGTAGTCGTGGCCAACGTAGCCGATCCGAGCCTTGTCCACGTCGGGCCGTGACACGAGCAGGTCCATGGCGCGGCGGAGCGCGATCACCTGCCGAATCGAGTTGTCGTAGTCCCGCTCGGGCACGCGTTTCGCGTACCACTCCGGCGCCGACCACATCGCGTCGACCAGGAGCGAGACCACCCCTTTGGGAGCGAGAGAGGTCGCCTCCTCGAGGAACTCCGTGCGGTTCGTGGTCGCGGGCTCGCCGAGCCAGTGCACCCACAGCACGCCCGCGAACGGCCCCTTCCCTTCCGGCACGACGACGTAGGCCTTGACCGGCTCCGCGCCGGGCACGGGAGTGAAGCGGATATCGTGGACGGCGGCCGTGCCCTGCTTCTCGACGCCGGCCTCTTCCACCTTCAGGTCGGTGGCGGCGGCATACCGGAACAGAGCGGCCTGGGCGTCGAACTCGTCCGCGCGGAGGGCGCCCAACGGCCAGGACAGGGCCAGGATCGCCGCGAGGAGGTGAGGTCTCATGGTGCGCCCGCCGATTGTCGTCGCCATCCGTCCCCCCGTGCAACCAGGCCTCGGCTCGGCACCGTTCGGGATTCGCGCGCGGTCTCTCCCCACGACCTCCGGCTTCCCCTACGCTGGAATCGAACCCGGCATTTCCTGCCGGAGGAGGAGTGGAATGAAGCGCATCCTCATTGGGGCCCTCGTCATCTCCTGTGCCATGGTCATGGCGGCGGGCCCGGCGGCGGGGACTGGGAGCTCGTGGGAGCGCCCGCCGCGCTGAAGATGTCCGAGCACGTCGGCCACAAGGTCGAGGTCTCGGGCACGTCCCTGACCGCCGGCGCGGCCGAAGCGGTCGAGCACCATGCGATGGGAGCGAAGAAGGAGACCAAGGCCGAAGCGAAGATGGAGAAGAAGGAGGAGAAGGGAGAGAAGGGAGAGCACCACTTGAAGGTGGCTGCCGTCAAGATGATCTCCTCGACCTGCCCGTAGGCTCGTTCGCGTGACGGTGGACCGCGGCCCGCGGTCCACCGTCCGCATTTCTACCGGCGGCGCAGGGCCGCGGTCGATCCAGACCTTTGGAGGCCGTGGCCGCCTTTATGATGGCGAGGTGTTCCGTCATGCCCGCGTCGCCGCTTGTCTGGTGCTGGCGGTCAGCGCCCGCTCCTGGGCGGACGAGAGGCCGTCGGGCAAGACCGTTCGCAAGCCGAGGGATTCCTGGACGCTTCAGGTCGGCCTCGCGCACTCGGCGGAGGACGTCGATCACTACGTCGCCTCCGGCATCTACGGCCGCTGGCCCCTCTACGCTCTCGATCGTGCGCGCAAGAGCGATCGGTTGGGAAACATCGGCATCGAGATCGGCGCCTACCCGTATCCGGTCATCTCGCGCGCGTACGTGCCTGGCCCCGATGCCGACCCGAACACCGCCGGAAAGTACAACTTCTGGGAAGCGGCCGGCCTGAGCTACTACTCGCCGCGCCTGGGGCCCCTGCAGCTCGAGGCCGGCGCCCGCCTCGCCTTCATCAATCCCGCCGAGCGCGTGCTCACGCATCCCGGCGGATGCGGCGTCGCCAACCGGAAGGAAGCGCACTGCAATGCGTACATCAAGGAGTCGCTCAAGACGCTCGACACGATCCTGTTCCCGAGCTTCCGTGGGGATCGCGGCATGGTCGCCTTCGTCGGTGCGGCCTTCATCGTCAAGTTCGTCGGCGTCCGCATGGAATACGCGCGGCTCAACTCCCGCGGCTCGCGAGTCAATGCCAGCGGATTGCGTTTCGGGGTGACGGCGCGGCCTTGATCGGCGGCCGGTCTACTGCCGCCGCAGGGCCGCGGGGCGCACGGTCTCCCAGAGGCGGCCCAGCCAGGCGGGCCCGAAACGGACCCCACGGATCTCCGCCTCCGCCAGCAGCGAGTAGGCGACCGGCGTGATGAGCAGGGTCGGGAGGAGGCACAGCATCTGGCCGCCGATGATCGTCACCGCGACCGCGGAGCGCTGGGCGGACCCGGCGCCGATGCCGAGCGCGGTGGGGATGAGGCCGGCCACGATCGCGAACGTCGTCATCAAGATCGGCCGCAGGCGGACGTGGTTGGCCTGGAGGATGGCCTCGCGCAGGGTCATCCCCTCCTCGCGCAGCTTGTTCGTGTAGTCCACCTGCAGGATGCCGTTCTTCTTCACGATCCCGAGCAGCAGCAGCACGCCCAGCGAGCTCCAGAGGTTCAGCGTGCGCCCGGTGATCCATAGGGAGAAGAGCGCGAACGGGATGGCCAGGGGCAGCGAGAGCATGATCGTGAACGGGTGCAGGAAGCTGTCGAACTGCGCGGCCAGCACCATGTACATGAAGATGGAGGCGAGCAGGAACGCGATGATGAGGTTGCGCGTGGTCTCGTCCAGGATCTTCACCGAGCCCGTGAACTTGAAGCTGTAGCCGGCGGGCAGCCCCGCCTTGCGGATCTCGTCCCCCGCCGCCCGCGCCGCCGCGTCCAGGGGGAAGCCGGGGGCGTTGTTCGCGTAGATCTGCACCTGGAACTGCCGGTTGTAGCGCTCGATGCGCGCGGGGCCCACGCCGCGCTCGATGGACGCGATGTTGTCGAGGCGCACCTGTCCGATCTTCGAGGACGGGATGGCGAGCCGGGCCAGGATCTCGGGGTTCTTCTGCTGCTCGGGCAGGAGCTGGAGGGTGACGTCGTATTGCTCGTCGCCCTCCTTGTAGGTCGAGATCTGGTCCTCGCCCGCGATCATGAGGCGCACGGCGTTGCCCACGTCCGAGGCGCGTACGCCCAGGTCGGAGGCGCGCTGGCGGTCGATCTTGACCTCCAGCTCCGGGCTGTTGACGCTGACGCTGGTGTCGACGTCGGTGAGCCCGGGAATGCGCCGGATGCGCGCGGCCGACTCCTTGGCCAGCCGCACGACCTCGTTGAAGTCGGGGCCCAGGATGAGGGCGCGGATGGGGAAGAAGTTCTCGCCTCCACCCAGGGCGGACGGGATCATGACCTTGTAGCGCAGGTTCGGGATGGTGGCGCAGATCTTCCGGATCTCCACCGCCGCGTCCTGGTTCGAGAAGCTGCGCTTGCTCAGGTCCACCAGCTTCACGTAGATGTGCGAGTGGCTGAGGATCGCGCCTTCGTGGATGTAGGGATTGACGAAATCCACGCCCTTGAGCTTGGCGATCTTCTGGGCGAGG
>WNFI01659873.1_pt1 | contig 11277 bp, 10 predicted proteins | sample 5400471 | NCBI WGS metagenome assembly WNFI01 (sample SAMN13153348, study PRJNA577476) | soil metagenome | isolation source: 100 cm saprolite on Douglas fir-dominated hillslope | place: USA:California | collected 2013-09-17
ACGTCCGCCGCCATCGCGACCGCCGACCCTTGGGGTACGCGCCTGCGCATTACCCGCGGCTAATCCGGCCTCGGTCCGGCGAGTGCCCGCATGTGCTCCTCCGCACAACGCTCCCTGATCTCGTAGCCTATTCAGTCACGTTGCTGTTTCGAAGGTATGGCTAGCATTGGGGAAAGGCGAGCTAAGGCCACCATGCGCACGGGCCAGTTAGCCAAACCTTCACATGCCGACCGCTTGCTCTAACTCTGAGCCCACACAGCGGCCGGCCGCGATTTATGCCAAAATTTCCTCGGCTCGTGCTAGCGTTACGACTTAGACGTCAAATTATCGGTCACTGCAAAGGAGATGATCATGCCGACCGTCACGGCGGTCGAGCCGGAACAACATGCGAGATTTCTGCCGGCGCCGCGGGCGCGGATCGGAATGATCATTCCCTCGGTCAACAGCATGACCGAGCCGCAATTCAACCGTTTTGCGCCGCCCGGTCTCGGGGTGCACGTCGCGCGCGCCCGCGTTGCCGGCGAATGGAAGCGCCCGCTCGCGGCCATGGCCGAAGAGATCGCCGCCGCAGCAAAGCTGCTCGCCGATGTGGCACCTGATCTCATCGTGTTTCACTGCACCGACACCTCGATGACGCAGGGGCCGCAGGGCGAAGGCCGTATTCTAGACATTGTTCAGGACGCAACAGGCATCGAGGCGGTGGCCACAAGCCGCCTGGTGCTGGAAGCATTGCAGGCACTCGGCTTGCGCAGCCTCCTCTTGCTCAGCCCTTACAAGCTGTACCAATACGACCCAGGTCGAGGCGATCGAGGATATCGAGCGCGCGCTCGACAAGCCCGTCGTCAACAGCAACCAGGCGGTGCTATGGGGCTGCGTCAAGCGGCTCAAATCGGCGCTTGCTCCTTTGCCTGCGATGCCGCGCCTCGGCCGTTTGATGCGGCACATGGATGCGTAACAAGCGATCAGCAAAGGCCGAAACCATGAAGGCACGTCTTACCGGTGCCGCGGCATGTCTCATGCTTTTCGTTTCGATTGCAGCCGCGCAGACCTACCCGACGCGCCAGATCACGCTCGTGGTTCCCTTCGCCCCCGGCGGGCCCGCCGATTTTCTCGGGCGCCTCATCGGCCAGAAGATGAGCGAAGACCTGGGCCAGCAAATCGTCGTCGACAATCGGCCGGGGGCCAACACCATCATCGGTGCCCAGGCTGTCGCCAAGGCAGCGCCCGACGGCTACACGCTGCTGATGGCGATCGACGGCACGCTGGTCATGAATCCGTTCCTTTACAGCAAGCTCGCCTACGATCCATTCAAAGATTTTGCGCCAATCTCGCTGATCGCGCTGGTCCCCTCGGCGCTGGTTGGGAACATCAAGATCCCGGTCGAGTCGATCCGGGAGCTCGTCGATCAGGAGAAGGCCAAGCCGGGCACCTTCCAGATCGGGATCAGCACACCGACATCGCAGGTCAATGTCGGGCTCCTCAACATGATGGCCGGGACCAATTTCACCACCATTCCGTATCGCGGAGGGACGACGCAGATTACCGGCATTCTTGCCGGCGATATTCCGCTTGGCATGGAGAGCGTCAACGTGTCGCTGCCGCTATGGCGCGAGAAGAAGGTCAAGATTCTCGGCCTGGTGAACGCGCATCGCCTTTCGCTCGCTCCCGAGCTTCCAACTGTCGCGGAAACCTTCCCAGGCTACGATCTCGGCATCTGGCAGAGCATCGTCGCGCCTGCGGACACACCGCGCGAGGTCGTGAACAAACTGCATGGGTCGATCAGAAAGGTCTTGGCAGTACCCGAGGTCCGCGAAAAGCTGGCCAACGCCGGCATCGAGCCGGCCAGCAGCAATACGCCGGAGGAATTCGCCGCCTTCATCCGCTCCCAGGCCGACACCCGGGCCAAGGTCATCCAGGCGGTCGGAATGAAACTCGACTGACACCCGCCATGCGCACGGCGCCTCGCATCCTCATCGCAACTGTCGCTATCGCGCTGACGCTCGGTCCCGCGCGGGCACAAGCAACGCCCGAGGCGGACGCAAAGGGTTATCCCAACCGCGCGATCCGCATCATCGTGCCGTTCCCTCCGGGCGGGCCGGCGGACACCATCACACGCCTCGTCGGGCAGCGCATGAGCGAAGATTGGGGCCAACCTGTCGTGATCGAAAACCGCGCCGGCGGCAATACCGCGATTGGCGCGCAAGCGGCGGCGCGTGCGGCAGCCGACGGTTACACGCTGCTCGCGGCGATGGATACCACCATGGTCATCAATCCGCTGGTGGCGCCCAATCTGCCCTACGACCCGCTCAAGGATTTCGTGCCGATCACGCTTCTGACCAAGACCATGTCGCTGGTGGTGGTGCGAAGCGATGGGCCCAACTCGGTCAAGGAGCTGATCGCCAAGGCAAAGGCCAATCCCGGAAAGCTCAATATGGGCGCCGGGACCATCACCTCGCGTCTCGGTGCGCTCCAGTTCGCCAAAGCGGCCGGGACCGATGTGCAGCTCGTTCCATTCAAGGGTAGCGCCGAAATAGGCCAAGCCGTGCTCGCGGGAACGGTGGATTTTGCGCTCGACAGCACCGGCACGAGTTTGCCGCTGATCCAAAGCGGCCATTACCGCGCGCTCGCAAAATACAGCAACCGGCCACTCCCCATCTTGCCCGACCTACCAAGCCTCAGCGTTGCGGCGGGGCTGCCCGGACTTGGTGAAAGCTCCACATGGATTGCGCTCGTCGCGCCGGCCGGGACGCCGGCCGCCATCCTCGACAAAGTCCATCGCGAGGTGGCGAGCATCTACAGCGACGTGGCCATGACCACCAAGCTGGAGCAAATAGGCATTCCGGCGCTGCGCAGCAGCTCGCCCGCCGAATTTGCTGCCTTTATTGGAAGCGAGACCGAGCGCTGGTCCAAGGTCCTCAAGGAGAGCGGCAACGTCAAATTGGACTGACGTCCGTCGCGCTGGACTGACGACCCTTAAGCTTCAACCGTCTAGTCGGGCGCTGCAGCTTCGCGCGGCCGGCTCCCGTCATGATCGTTTCTCGCGCAGCCCGGCGCGCTGCAGGCGCGGCAGAACCTCGTCGCAGAAGAACGGCAGCTCGTCGAGGTAATTGACGAGCGAGACGGCGACCCCTGTCAGCCCGGCTTTGCTGAGATCGATGAGCTGGTTCGCCACGTGGTCCGGGTCGCCCACGATCGGCAAGCCGCCCATGCCCTGCGCGTAGCCGCTGCGGATCTGCTGGAATTTTTCCGGCGGCGTGTTCTGCGCCGTGATGTTCTTGAGCGCGAGGATGTCATCGACCGCCCGCCAATCGGCACGCTCGACGATCGAGTAATGGAAATAGTCCTCGGCCTCCTTCTTGGTCGGCCTGCAAGTGGTGACGCCGACCGTATAGACGCCGAGTTCCCTGCCCTGCTGCTTGGCCTGATCTTTGGCGCTCGCAACCTTCTGCGCCGTTTCGTCAAGCGAGGTACGGGATGCCTGAAGGAAGAACGCGTCGCAGTTGCGAATGGCGAAGGCCTGTCCCACCGGGGACGCGCCCGCATTCATGATCAGCGGTCGCGAGCCGCCATAGGGCTTGGGCTTGCCGCGAATGCCCTTCATGCCGAGATATTTTCCGCGGAAATCGAAATCTTCCTTGTCCGACCAGATCATCCTGATGACATCGATCCATTCCTGCGCGTATTCATAGCGCGCTTCGTGGTCGCGCTGTTTGACGCCGAACATCGCGAATTCGCCCTCGTTCCAGCCGACCACGATGTTGAGTCCAAAACGGCCTTCGCCGATGTGGTCGGCGGTCACCATTTCCTTGGCCGCAATGATTGGATGAAATAGCGGCGCATGCACCGTTCCGAAGACGGTGACGCGCTTGGTCGAGGCGAGCAGGCCGGTCGCCCATGTGATGGTCTCGAGGGTTGCGCCCTGGTAGTCGCTGTCGCCGCCATAGCCCTTCCAGCGCCCAATCGGGAGGAGAAAGTCGATACCGGCGTCATCGGCCATCCGCGCGAGCTTGAGATTGTCCGGCCAACTCCCCGACCAGCGCTCGGGGACGAGTGTCACCGCCCGGCCCGACGAGCAGTTCGCCCCGAACAAGCCGATCTTGACCTTGTTCGCGTTGTACATCGCCATACGATCTTGCCGGGATGAAGCGGGAGCGAGCACGGTAGTCTCCTTCGGGAGCCGAGTGGAAATGAGGCTAGCGCATGGGCAGGGCATTTTGAATGGGAGGCCCGCGTTCGCCGATTGCCTTGCAATCGCTCAGCGATGAGAATTGCCAAAGAAAGGCTGTGTGCGAGAAGGATGGTCTGATGACCCTTCGTGCAATCGCGCTCGCTATTTCGGCGGCCTTGATGGTGGGAACCGCCGCCGCGCAAGAACGGCCCGAGGCTTTCCCCACGCGGCCGGTCAAAATCGTCGTCCCATTTCCGGCCGGCGGGCCAACCGACATCCTCGCGCGCGTGATCACCCAGCGGCTGAGCGAGGTCTGGGGTCAGCCGGTGGTTGTCGAAAATCAGCCCGGTGCCAACACCGCGATTGCCGCTGCGCGCGTCGCCAAAATGCCGCCCGACGGCTACACCCTACTGGCGGCAATGGATGTCACACTGGTGCTTAATCCGCTCGCGACCAGCAATCTTTCTTATGACCCGCTCAAGGATTTTGCGGCGATCACGCTCGCATCCAAGAACACGTCGCTCCTGAGCGTTCGCGCCGAGGATGGCCCGAAGACCGTGAAAGAGCTGATCGGGCGCGCCAAGGCAAATCCCGGCAAGCTCAACTATGGTGCGGGGATCATTACCACGCGGCTCGCCGGCTATCTGTTCAACCGCGAGGCCGGGCTCGACGTGCAATACATTCCGTTCAACGGTAGCGCGCCTACCGTCCAAGGTCTCCTGACCGGCGCCGTCGATTACATAATCGATGGCGCCGCCACCAGCCTTCCGCTCATCCACAGCGGCAAGTTACGCGCGCTCGCCAAGCTCAACAGCCGGCCATTGCCAGCCTTGCCGGAGGTGCGGCCGCTCGCGGTCGAAGCCGGTATCCCGGCGCTCGACGATATCTCGACCTGGATCGGGCTCGTGGCCCCTGCCGGCACCCCTCGCACGGTCATCGACAAGTTTCAGCATGAAGTCGTCAGGATGTACGCCGATCCCGTCATTGCCGAGAAGCTCGAGAGAGCGGGGATCAGTGCGGTCAGCAGCACGCCTGAAGAGTTCGAGGCTTTCGTCCGCAAAGAGCTGGACCGCTGGGGCCAATTGTTCAAGGACAGTGGAATCAGGCTGAATTGACGGGCGGCGCCGCTATTCCAAGTGCACACCGAAATCTTCTCGAAAGATGCGCTGCCCCTTCGGGGTGATCGCGACGGCGCGGGTCGCGGAGATGCGACGGATCCAGCCATTCTGGAAACTATGGGCGCAGATTGCTGCACCAACTGCGCCCGCCAAATGAGGTCGCCGCTCGCTCCAATCGAGGCACGGCCGGCAGAGGACGCGCGGGGCGCGCTTACCGCGCCGCGCCAACAACGCGTCAACGTCGATTCCCATTCGGTTGAGGAGCTGGATGCCGGCGTCGGTTACCAAACCGGCATCGCTCGCCAGCTCCGCGTAGCCACCCGCCACCAGAGCATCTGCGAGCGCAACGCCCAGACGGCCGGCAAGATGGTCGTAGCACGTCCGCGCCGTCCTGAGCGCTACGTCTCTCGGACCCACGAAGAGCGTTCGCTTACGGTCCAAGCCGGATGCCACTTGCATGATGCTTTCGATCATCTGCGCGACCGACTGCGACGCGAGGCGGTAGTAGCGATGCCGGCCTTGCTTCTCCAAGCTGAGAAGGCCGACCGCAGCCATACGCGTCAGGTGACCGCTTGCGGTCTGTGGTGTGACACGGCCGACCTGCGCCAGCTCTGAGGCTGTCAGCGCGCGCCCATCCATCAGCGCATGGAGCATGCCCGCACGTGCGGGCTCGCCCACAAGCGACGCCACCGTTGCAAACATCGCGTTGCTGGCCATTGCCGAACTCCAAGCTAGGGCATCCGCACCCTACACCTGTCCTCAACCTGATGCTTCGGTCATCACCGTAACGTGTCTCGCCGCATTGGAGCACAGTGCCCGGATGACGGCCACGCAGACGCTTGGCGGCACGTTCTACGGATGGCGGGTGGTGGGCGCTGCTTTCGTTCTCGCTGTCTTCGGTTGGGGGATGGGGTTCTATGGCCCGCCCGTCTATCTGAGCGTTATCCACGAGACAACGGGATGGCCACTGGCCCTGATATCGACGGCGGTAACCGCACATTTCCTCATCGGCGCCGCTGCAGGAGCCAATCTGCCGGCTCTTTACCGACGCTTTGGCGCTTCGGCGGTGACGAAGGCGGGCGCTGTCTCGCTCGCCGTCGGCACGCTCGGCTGGGCTATCGCGGACGCACGATGGCAACTGTTCGCGGCCGCGCTGCTCAGCGGAGCGGGTTGGGGCGCAATGAGTGCCGTAGCGGTCAATGCGATCGTATCCCCGTGGTTCGTGCGCGAACGACCCGCCGCGCTGGCAATGGCCTACAACGGCGGGAGTATTGGCGGCGTCATTTTCTCGCCGCTCTGGGTGGCCGCGATCGATCGCTTGGGATTTCCGATCGCTACAGTACTGATCGGCTCGGTCATGGCGGCCGTGATGTGGATTCTCGCCGAAAGACTCTTGTCCCGCACTCCGCAGCAGATGGGTGTGCCCCCCGACGGCAACGCGCCCGGCGCGCTCGCGGTCCGCCTCACTCGAGCAGCTGCGAAGCCGCACCCCGGATCGCTGCTTTGGAGCGATGTCGGGTTCCTGACGCTTGCCGCCGGAATGGCCTTGGGACTGTTCGCGCAGATCAGCTTGGTCGCGCATTTGTTCTCGCTCCTAGTCCCGGTACTGGGCGCGCAACAGGCGGGCATGGCGATGGCATTGGCGACGGCTTTGGCAATTGCCGGCCGTACGCTGGTTGGCTGGATCATGCCGCTTGGGGCCGACCGGCGGCTGGTAGCCTGTGCGAGTTGCGCCCTGCAGATGACCGGCTCCCTGGCGTTCATCGCTGCGGCGGGCTCGAGAGTTCCGTTGCTGTGCCTTGGCATCGCCTTGTTCGGCATCGGCTTCGGCAATTCGACGTCATTGCCGCCACTCATCGCGCAGGTCGAATTCGTCGACGAAGATGTTCCGCGGGTGGTTGCCCTCATCGTCGCGATCGCACAGGCCGCCTATGCGTTCGCACCGGCCGTCTTCGGTGTGATCAGGAGTCTTACGCCGCATGCCGAAGGCGCCACCTCCGGCGCGGCTCCATACCTGTTTGCCGCCGCCGCGCTTGCGCAAGGACTCGCTATCGCCGCCTTCGCGGCGGGTCGGCGCCGATGATCGATCACCGGCGTCCGGCATCCGCCATTGCTCATTCAGGAGCACATAGCCTAATGTTCCTACCCTCCGTCCTCATTCTTCTCCAACAGAGAACCATCCCGTCCCAGGGCCCCCATTCCCACGGAGCCTGCATGTCCAAGCCGAAAGTCTTGATCTTTGCCCCGCGCGAGGAACCGCCCGAGACCATCAAGGCGCTGGAGGGCCTGGGCTGCGAGCTCGTTTTCGGCGACTGCGCCTGGCAATTGCCCCGCAGCGCGCACGAAGACGCCGTGGTGGAAGCAGCGCGCGACGCGGTCGCGCTGATGGGCACGTCGATCCGTCACACGCCGATTAGCCGGCGCATCATGCAAGCCTCGCAGCGGCTGCGCATCGTCGCGAAATACACCGTCGGCGTCGACGACGTGGACACGGAAGCCGCGACCGATCTCGGCGTCATGGTCTGCCACGCGCCGACCGAATCGAACTGCTTCGGCGTTGCCGAAACCACCATCGCTTTCATGCTGTCGCTGCTGAAGAAGGTCGCGGAGCGCGACGCCGACGTGCGCGCGGGCAAATGGCGCACGGCGGACAATTTCGCCTATTACGTCGGCAGCCGAGTCTCGGATGGTTTTCCCGGTCAGACCATCGGCCTCGTCGGTCTCGGGCGCATCGGCACGCGAGTCGCCCAGCTGCTCGCTCCCTGGCGCGCGCGGATCATCGCTTATGATCCCTATGTGCCGCCCTCGCATTTTCTCACCCACGGCGTCACGGCGGTCGATTACCAGACGCTGCTGCGCGAGTCGGACGTCGTCTCCTTCCACGTCGTGCTGACGCGGGAGACGCGCTACATGTTCGGCGAAGCCGAGCTCAAGCTCATGAAACCGAACGCCATTGTGCTCAATACCGCGCGCGGCAAGGTGATCGACGAAAAGGCGCTCGCCCGTGCCATCGCGGAGGGCCGCATCCGCGGCGCCGCCATCGATGTCTTCGAGGAGGAGCCGCTGCCGGTGGACTCACCCCTGCGCAAGCTCGGCGAGCGCGTCCTGCTCTCGCCGCACTCTGCTTCGTACACCGAGGGAGGCGAGTTGCGGCAGGGCGTGGCCTGGGCCACGCGCTCGGTGGTCACCGCGCTCAAGGGCGGCATCCCCGACAACATCTACAACCGCGAGGTGATTCCACGCTGGAAGGAACGCTTCGGCGGCGCCAGCGCGACGCTTGATTGAGCCGGCCCTGACCTACTTATTCCCTTCGGGTCGGCCCCCGGATTTGCTGCCGGACGAGTGACGTCAATTGTCAAATTTCCGTGAAGAACCAGTGGCTTAAGGTATGCGTAATTCGCATATCTGCGGCGCAACATGGCGTCTAATGCACTGCACCATGGAACCCTATTTTATGGTGGAGTTTGAAAGAGCCCGGCTTGGCCGGGCAGAAAGGCAAGACAATGTTGGTCGCAATCCTCAACTTCCTCCGCGCCTGGAGGCGCTACAACCAGAGCCTGAGGGAACTCCGTCAGCTCGGCGATCGCGAGCTGGCCGATATCGGCATCACGCGATCGGACATCCCGCGCATCGCGTGGGATAGCGCCCAGCGCGTAAGCTCTTGAATCCACGCAGCGCCCGCTTTTGCGGGCGCTCATTTTTCGCCATACGCAAACAATCGGGGTGCTCGTTAGGGCAAGCGAACCCGCTCGGCAGCAAAAAAGCGCGTAAACACAGCAGTCCAAAACCGAAGTGTCCGGCGCCACCTGCGGGTGGCGTCCGCATTGTCGCCTGCTCGCGACAGGAATAATTTCTGTCCATGGCGCAGGCGCATTTGCAACCGGTGCACGTGATCGGCGGCGGACTTGCCGGAGCGGAGTCAGCTTGGCAGCTCGCCGCGAGCGGCGTTCCCGTCGTGCTTCACGAGATGCGCCCGCTGCGCATGACTGCGGCCCACAAGACCGACGCGCTTGCCGAATTGGTCTGCTCCAACTCGTTCCGCTCCGACGACAAGGAGCTCAACGCCGTCGGCCTCCTGCATGAGGAAATGCGTCGGCTCGGCTCACTCATCATGCGCATGGCCGACGCCAATCAGGTTCCGGCCGGCGCCGCCTTGGCCGTCGACCGCGAGGGCTTTGCCGAAGCCGTGACCGCGGCGCTCGCCGCACAGCCGCTGATCGACATTCGCCGCGAGGAGGTCGCAAGTCTACCGGCCGCCGATTGGGACAGCGCCATCGTCGCGACCGGACCGCTCACGTCGCCGGCGTTGGCCGAGGCGATCGCGACGCTCACCGGCGAGAACGCGCTTGCCTTCTTCGATGCCATCGCCCCAATCGTTCACCGGGATACGATTGACATGTCACGTGCCTGGCTGCAGTCGCGCTATGACAAGGCGGGGCCTGGCGGCTCCGCCGCCGCTTACATCAATTGTAACCGGCATGCACCGGGCTTAAAACCCTGCGCTGTCGTTCAGCTGCGCCAGGACAACAGGCTCGGCACCCTCTTCAACATGGTTGGGTTCCAGACCAAGCTCAAACACGGCGAGCAGACGCGCATCTTCCGCACCATTCCCGGCCTCGAGCGCGCCGAGTTCGCGCGTCTGGGCGGCCTTCACCGCAACACCTTTCTCAACGCGCCGAAGCTGCTCGATGGGACATTGCGGCTCAAGACGCAGCCGCGTCTGCGCTTTGCCGGCCAGATCACCGGCTGTGAGGGCTATGTGGAATCCGCCGCCATGGGACTTCTCGCCGGTCGCTTCGCCGCCGCCGAACGGCTCGGGCGTTTCCTCACGCCGCCGCCTCCGACGACCGCGCACGGCGCGTTGCTGGCGCATATCACCGCAGGCCACATGGACAGCACGTCCGCCGCGCAGTCGGCGGAGGCGCGCTCGTACCAGCCCATGAACGTCAATTTCGGTTTGTTTCCGCCGCTTGCCCACGCCCTCAAGGGCGAAGGCGGCGTGCGTCTCCGCGGCAGCGAAAAAGTACTTGCGAAAAGGCGCGCGACCACGCAGCGCGCGCTGGCGGACCTGGAGCGCTGGATCAGCGGCGGTGACCGCGCCGTGGCGGCGGAATAATGGGCTTGCCACGCGACATCACGGAGCACTGGAGATCGAGCGTGGTGCTCAAGCGCGATCTCCTTTCCACCATTGAACGGGGGCGCTTTATCACCCCCGCCGGGGAAGTCGAGGCGGTGCTGCGCCGAATCGACGAAGTGCCATGGTGGTGTCTCGGTTTGGCGCGCCATCTGTTCGCCCGCGAGCGGCGCGCGCTCGCCGTCGCCGGCGAGCTCGGCATTGCGCCGCCGCTCCTGTTTGCCGGTCACAATGCCCTGATCCGCGGCTGGATGGACGGCTTGCCGCTGCATATTGCGAAACCGCACGGCGAGCGCGGCTTCTTTCGCTCGGCCAAGGCAGCGTTACGCAAGCTGCACCGCGCTGGCATCTGCCACAATGATCTGGCCAAGGAACAGAACTGGTTGCGGGGACGCGACGGGTGCGCCTATCTCACCGACTTCCAGCTTGCCGCTCGCTTCTCGCGCCGCTCCTGGCTGTTCCGTATCGCCGCCTATGAGGATCTGCGGCACCTGCTCAAGCACAAGCGGCGCTATGCCCCCGATGCTCTCACGTCCGCCGAACGGCGCGTGCTCGCGAAGAAGAGCCTGTTGACGCGCCTCTGGATGGCGACCGGCAAGAAGCTCTATTACGCAATCACCCGCGATGTGCTGCACGTCGGCGATCGCGAGGGTGGCGGCACGCGTCTCATCCATGACGCGCCGCGTATCGCTGCCCGGCTCAAGGCGCACCCGCAGGTGCGCGAGGCGGTCGTCGTCGCCTTCCCCGATCGCCGGGCAGGGACCGGCCTCTACGCCTTCGTCGAAGGCGGTCCGGAGCTCACCGAGCACGGATTGCGCGAATTCCTCGCCGCCGAGAATGCTGCAGGGCCGGCGCCA
>WNFI01290540.1_pt1 | contig 11276 bp, 10 predicted proteins | sample 5400471 | NCBI WGS metagenome assembly WNFI01 (sample SAMN13153348, study PRJNA577476) | soil metagenome | isolation source: 100 cm saprolite on Douglas fir-dominated hillslope | place: USA:California | collected 2013-09-17
ATTTCGCCTCTATCTACGATGTGAATCCCGTCTATCAACAGGGCATCAACGGCTCGGGACAAACGATCGCGATCATTGGACGCGCACGCGTCTATCTTCCGGACGTCGAGAACTTCCAGAAGTTTACGGGCCTTGCTACCAAGGATCCGGTCACCATCATTCCGCCCAATGGCATCGATCCGGGACCGCCGGCGTCGACGAATGACGGCACCACGCATACGGACCAGTTTGAGGCAACGCTCGATGTCACGCGGGCGGGCAGCGTGGCCCCCGGTGCCACCGTCGACCTAGTGATCAGTGCGAATTCCCCGAGCGCCGGTGGACTTGGCATTGCCAGTCAGTACGTTGTCAACACGAATCTCGCGCAGATCATGAACATCAGCTTCAGCCACTGCGAGCAGTCGGGGGGGCAGGCAGCCGTTTCCTTCTGGGATAGCATCTTCAGCCAGGCCGCCGCGCAAGGCATCTCGGTCTTCGTGAGCTCGGGCGACTCCGGCGCCGCGGGCTGCGACAAGAACTTTACGAGCCCACCGGCCAGCCAGGTCTCGAGTCCGAATGACATCTGCTCTTCGAGTTACGTGACCTGCGTGGGAGGAACGGAATTTGCCGACACGGCAAACCCGAGCGCCTATTGGAGCACCAGCAACTCCGCAGGACGCGAGTCAGCGCTGGGGTACATACCGGAAGGTGCGTGGAACGAGCCACTGAACAGTTCGGGCAACCTGCAAATCGCCGCGTCCGGCGGAGGGGTGAGCGCCTATGTCCCCACGCCTTACTGGCAAGTGGGACCGGGGGTTCCCGGCGTTCAGGGCCGCTACACACCTGACATCTCGTTTAGCGCCTCAGCCCACGACGGCTACTTGAATTGCTTCGCGGCATCGGGCGCATGCGTCCCTGACAGCAATGGAGCCTTCTCCTGGAACGTTTCTAGTGGGACCTCCGCGGCCACGCCATCGATGGCAGGGATTGCGGCCCTCCTCAATCAGAAGATGGGTGGTGCGCTGGGCCACTTGAACCCGCGCCTATACGCGCTCGCGACGAATCCCGGCAACGAAGTCTTTCATGACGTCACGGTGGCGACCAGCGGCGTAGGCGTCTGCGACCCGTCTCCCAGCATGTGCAACAACAGCACTCCCAGTCCCATGGGCTTGACCGGAGGGCTCGCGGGCTACACCGTGGGTCCTGGCTACGACTTGGTCACCGGGCTGGGTTCGATCGATGTGGCCAAGCTCCTAGCGAACTGGTCCGCCGCCACGTCGCCGGGGCAGCTGCAATTGCCCTCGTCGGTTACTTTCTCCAACCAGACGGTGGGCACGCAGAGCGCGTCTGTGACCCTTACCATCACGAACATCGGTGGCGCCCCTGTGACGATCTCGAACGTGACAGGTAGCGATCTCACCGATTTCCTTGGCAACACAACCTGCTTCACGACGCTCCAACCGGGCAGACAATGCACTGTCACGCTCTCTTTCGCGCCGTCTGCAGTTGGCCCTTACAGCGAAGTCTTGACCATCATCAGCAACGGGGTCGGTAGCCCACAGTCGCTCACGGCGTCCGGCACGGGCTTCGCAGCAACGTTACCCAACGGTGCCCCTTTGAGCACACTCGGAAGTCGGGGAACCGTAACCACCACAGCGACCATGTACGGTGGTTTCACACTTGATAACGCTGCTAGCGTGATTATTGCTGTACGTGGTCCATCTTTACGCACACTTGGGATCACCCAGAATCCACTTGATGCACCTGGCCTTCGCCTATATGACTCCGCCGGTAGAGATCTTCTTCTCAATGGCAGCGGCGGAGTTCAAGTGTCCGCCTGTCCTGCCACCAATTCCACCGCGATTTACTACGCGACCACCCGAGGCCAGCCGCTTGACCCGCGTGACGCATGTATTAGCGCCCACACCTTGCCTGCTGGTGCTTACACCTTCACGATCGTCCCTACAGTTACGTCCGGCGAGGCCCTCTTTGAGGTGACTCTGAACTCTCCTTAACAGACTGGAATTCCCCTGCTTACCTCGCGGTACTTAGTCGGGCTCAGATGGCCAAGGACGCCGTGCAGTCACGCTGCGATCATATCAGCGGTGTTATCAAGTGCGCTGCGGGGTGTAGCCATTTTGTAGCCGCGACAGGCTCTCTTTAGTCCGCCTACCGCTGTTTTTCGCTGCATTGCAACGTGGCGAGCGTCGCAGCTCATTGATTTAACGAGCAGCAGTTTTCATTCGGCCAACTACGAATCGCCATCGCGATCGTTCCAGTCCTGGTGGTCGTTCTGGGCTTTGTGCTTTTGAGGTACGACCGCGCGGCGTCAGACCGTCAGGTTAAGGGTTGGCTGAATAGTCTTGGTATCCGAAAATGACACCTAACAACGCGTTCGAGCGGACGGGAAACTTCGTGGGCCGCGTCTGGCCGCGGCACGGTCATCGTGGCCGGCCGCTCAACTTGGTCGTTAGGCATCAATGGAGCCGCTAGCCTATTTTGGCGCCTGGTTACTCTTCTCCGGAGCAAGCGCCCTCGCGTGGCATGTGGGAATGAAAAAGTGGGTCGTTGCCTCCTTGTGCTCAGCGGTAACCGCGCTCAGAGAGGGATCTAGGCTGTTTCGCTCGCGCGCCCTAGTTCATCCCTAGTTGGGGGAGACACCTGCAGAGCTGAAGGTCTGCAAACGTTTGAATTCATGGTGCCGGAAATAGGAGTCGAACCTACGACCTTCGCATTACGAATGCGCTGCTCTACCAACTGAGCTATTCCGGCCTTCCCGCAGAGCCCGATATTTTACAAGAAAAGAAAGGCCGGGACGAATCCCGGCCTTGGGTGCCGCGATAACCGGCGGCTTACTTGTCGCCGTGCGGATACCAGTAGATGCGCGAGCGGATCTCCTTGATCGGCACCGGAGGCTGCTGCGCGCCGATACGCCCGAGCGCCCGCCGCCGCAGAGCTGGCCGGTGCCGATGACTCCGGAGGCGTTGAGCAGGTTCACCGCGTAGCCTTTCGCCTCGCCGAGGTTGGCCGTGCACGTGCCGGGCGTCTGCGCGATGGGCCGGTTGGTGCTGAAGAACACCGTGCCGCCGAAGATCACCGACGAGGTGACCGTCTGCTCGCCGCGGCCGGTGAGGTTCATGAACCAGCCGTCCTGGCCGGCGCCGAGGGTCGTGCTGCAGGTGGTGTCGTTGGTGAGGTTATCCATCGTGCTGCCGTCGAGGTTCACGGTGCCGGAGGCCGGGAACTTGTCGATGAACATGTAGAACTTGTTCGTGATCGGCGTTGTGAACGGCACGCTGGCGCTCAGCGGCTTCTCGCGGTCGCCTGTGCCCATCGCCAGGTACACGTTGTCGCCCACGACAAGGGCCGCCGCGCCGAACAGGAACTTGCGGTTGCCCGTCGCGGTGGAGGCGATCTTGCTCATGGTCCAGGCGCCAGGGGCCCGAGCGGCCTTCGTCGCCGGATCGACCAGGTCGATCCGATAGAGGTTGCCGCCGACGTCGTTCACGTAGACGTGGTCCACCAGCCCGTCGAAGTCGCGGTCGATGAGGGTCACGTCGGCCGCGACCGGACGATCGGTGACGAACGGACCGCCGAGAACCGACCCGGTGTCGCCGTCGATGAAGTACACCCTGCGGCCTTTCGCCGCTGACGTGCACGTCGCGGGCACGACGTCGGCGTCCTCGCACGCGTCGTAGCCGCCGCCCAGGATGACGACCGGCTTGATGCCGCCGCCATAGCCCTTGACGAAGGCCGGGTTGGGTGTCGACCAGGTCTGGCCGATCCCGTCGAAGCCTGTGGAGCAACCGGTGTCGTCGCCCAGGTTCGGACAGCCCTGCGACCACTTGAGCACCGGCAGTCCGCTGCCGCTCACGTCGAAGGCGTAGATCATCCGCCCGCCGCGCCGCATGGTCGGGTAGATCCAGACCTTGCTGTTGTCGGCGTTCTGGTAGAGGCCCGCCGAGCCGTCGAAGAAATAGTCCTTCTTGATCGCGATCGACGGGTTGATGACGAGCGGATACGCGATCGGGGGGCTGTTGAGGTAGAGGCGCCTCAGCTTGCTGTGGTGCTCGGGCGCGACGAACGACCAGAGCTCCTTGCCGGTCGCGCCTTCCACCGCGCGGAACGGGCCGTCATTGCCGCCGTAGTAGATCACCACCTTGCGCGAGCCGCCGAAGTTGACCGGCAGCGGGCGCGAATGCGCGATGTCGCCGTGGATCGACGGACGCGGCTCGCCCACGAGCATGGGCGTCTCGCCGTTCTCGTTGTTCACGTCCTTGCCGAACGTGTAGTCGATGATATTGGCCTCCTCGGTCGCGTCGACGGCACCGGTGCGCGCCTGGCTCGGGCTCGACGTGCTTATGGCCACCAATGCGCTGCAAGGACTCGCGCCGCAGGTGAGCATGCTGCGGCCTACCGCGAACGGCGCCACCGCCGCCGGATTGTTGCCGCGCCGGACGACTTCCGCGGTGCCGCCTTTTTCAACGACCGGCCCGTCGGGCAGGTCCGACGACAGACTGGTCCCCGCCGTCGTGCACGTTCCCGTGCTGGCGGCCGAAAAATCCCAATAGGTCCCGCTGTCGACGGTCCAGAAGCTCGCCGCGCACGCGTTCACGAAGCCGGTGGAAGCGGCGATCGCCTCGGCGCCGTTCTTGTCGGCCAACTTGGCGTCGGCGCCGAAAAGCGCGATCTGGAATTGCTTCAGGTTGCCGTACCAGCGCGGATTCGCGTCGCCGTCTGGGCGGAACATGCCGATGAAGACCTGGTTCTCGTTCTGCGAGCGGTTGGTCGCGTTGATCGGCAAGCTCGCGGAGGCGAACACCGAGTTCACCGCCTGGATGTCGATGATGATTTCGCGCAGCGCGTCGATGATCGCCTGCTGGCTCTTGGCCGCGAAATAGGTGCCGCCGCCGTACTTGGCCACGGCTTGCATGAGCGACGTCTGGACGGTGTCCTGGTGGGCGAGGTAGACGTCGATGGTGTAGGTCTTGACGCTCTGCCGCCCGCTCGCCTGGCTCACGTCGGTATTGGCCAGGTACTTGGCCCAGTTCGCCGCGCGGTTGCTCTTGTTGCCGATGGGCGCGGGGACGGTCGCGTTGCCGAAGACCCCGGTCAGCACCGTGGGAGACGCGTCCTGGCTGGGATAGCCGTTGCCGATGAAGATGATGTAGTTCTTGCCGCAGCCCGGCAGTGCGGGGGGTGCGGCGATCGGCGGGATATAGGAGGTCCTGGTGTTATCCGTGTACGCGCGCTGATCCGCCTTGGGATCGAGGAAGGCGTAGCGCTTCGTGCCGAAATGGCTCGCGTCCACCACGTTCGGCGGGTTGGGCGAAAGGTTCGTGGAAGCGTTGGACGGATCGGTCCAGCCGCCGAAGTACTTGAAGGCCTCGAACAGCGTCGCGCTGTAGTCGGTGGAGGCCGAGTTGGTCTTCTCGCTCGAGGAGCTGAAGTTCTTCAGGATGCAGTTGGCTCCGCCGGTGACGCTATTGGGGCCGTCGATGCAGGTCGGCGTTCCGATGAGCTCGACGAAGGCGTTCTTGTTCGCCGGAGTCATGTTGCTGATGGCGAAGCGCACATAGCCGCCGTCGTGCGGCGCGCCCGAGGTGAACATCATCAGGCCGATGTTGACGTTGGTGCCGATCGAGGCGTCCCCCATGATCGTGCGCAAGGCGATCAGCTCGGACTCGCCCTGCTTGCCCACCGGCCAGGCCTGGTCGTTGCGCGCCCAGTTGGCGCTGTTGTCGATGATGATGAGGATGTTGGGCGCGTCCGCGGCCGACGGCGCCGGCGGCTGCGTGAAGAGGTCGAGGTCCTCGGCGATGGCCGGCGGCACGAGGCACGCGGTGGCGGCGAGGGCGACGAAGAGCTTGCGAAGCGAGGACGGTTTCAAAGAAGCCTCCTTGGAGGTGTGGTCTTTCACGGGCAGTTGGTGACCATGTCGAGCACGGGGATGCGCACGCCCACGCCCTGGGTCGTCGTGACGTTCACGTCGGAAGTAAGGGCCGTCGAACCCGCGGTGGTGGTCACGGCGGTGATGTCCCAGACGGTCTGGGCGCAAAGCGAGTCGCCCGTCGACGTGGCGCCGGCCACGGCGAAAGTGCCCTGGGCCTGGGCCTGGGTGCACGCGAGGTCCTCGCTGTTGGGGGTGATATTGAGGGCGGCCACCTTGATCGCATGCGCCGCCACGCATGTCGGGGCGGGCGAGAGCACCGTCGTCAGATCCGGAATGCCGTCGCCGTTCAGGTCCGTGCACGCGGTATTGGGCGCGCCGCACGGGTTGGGAATGGCATTGTTGGGCGTGCTGATGAAGTCGGGCACGCTCAGCACGCGCTCGATCGCCGCCTGCGTGGCGTCCATCGCTTCGCGCTTGGCCTGCATGTTGCCGACCATTTTCAAGTTGATGGTGCCGGTGTTCATCGCGCTGATCGCGAAGAGCGTCAGCATGATGAGCATGATGAGGGTGACCAGCAGCGTGGCGCCGCCCTGGCCGCGGATTCCTGTCATGGCACGTCCTTCCTTTCGGCGGCGTTCACGATGCGCACCATCCCGGTGTAGGCGTGGCGGCGATACGGCCCGCCGGGCGTCACGAGGATCTCGGCATTCGCGGCGTCGCGCCCCAGCGAATAGGTCTTGCCGTCGGTGTAATTGGGTGTGGGGTCGATGTTGCGCGCGAGCAGGTTGATGCGCGCGGACACGACGTTGGCCCAGGTGTAGGCGGGGTTCGCGCACGCGGCGCACGTGCCTCCCGCATTGAATGTCGTGGGATCGGTGGTGTAGTCGTCGGGCGCGCCGTCGGACGGATCCGCGAGCGTCGCGCCGTGCCAGTCGATGCCGTACTCGATGTTGAATTCCTCGATGCCCTCGACCAGCGGGGTCGTGGTCCAGCCCGTGCCGGTGAAGTCGAGGCGCGTCAGCGTGGGAATCGACGTGCCGGCGCCATTGTCGGTGCTGATGTAGTAGATGCGCACGAAATACTGGCGCACCCCGGAGACGGTGGCGCAGTTCCGCAAGCGCAGGTTGTACGTGGCGGTGCCCCACGCTCCGATGACGTACGTCGCCTCGGGCAGCGCGGGCGGGATCGTGATGCACTTCGAGACCTGGATGAAGGGAAGCGTGGCCTGGGTCGGGGGGCAGCCCGCGACACCGGCTTCGCAGGTGGCCGCGCGCCGCACGACGATGACATCCGTGTTGGCCTTGCGGCTGGCGGGAACGCACACGGGAATTCCGTTTCCATTGTCGTAGCCCTGGATATGCACCGGGATCGCGGCGCTCCACACCAGCGGATCGGTCGAGCACGGATCCGGCAGGGCGGCGGGCACGAGGAGCGCTTTCACGTCGAGCTCGCCATAGAAGCCCGCGAGGCGCAGGTCGTCGGTCAGGGTCTCCATGGCGAAGCGACCGTTCTCGATCTGGCGGCTGCTGCGCTCCAGGTCCTCGCGCGAGCGGCTCGAGTTGGCGAAGATCGTGGCGAGGCCCGCGAGGATGATGAGCCCCAGCACCAGGGCGATCATCAATTCGACCAGCGAGACTCCCGCCATCGAACGCGGCGAGGAGGGAATGGCGCGATAAGTGCGTGTCATGTTGGCGCTCAGGGTCCGATGCAGGTTCCGGTTGCGGGATCGTTCTGCAGGCAACCGATGCCGACGGTCGCCGTGATGGCGCGACGCGTCGCGTCGTCGCCGTATGCGCCCGCGCCGCAGGCGGTGGCGCCCGGCGCTTTCGTGGGCGCGAGCCCCTGCCAGACGACGGAGACGAGATAAGTGCGCGGCAAGGTGGTGCCGAGGTCGTCCACGCATCCGCGCGCGCCGATCATGGCGCCCACCTTGAGCCCGCCCACCGATTCCGCCGCTCCGAGGAGCGCGTTGTTCCACTCGCACAGGTCGCGCGGCGCGCCGTTCATGCCGCTGCAATCGGCGACGGCGTTGGGGGTGCCGGCCGGCGTGGCGGTGACGTAAGCGGCCGACCCCTTGCGGTTGGCATTGATGCGATCGACCATGTCCTGGCCCAGCACGACCGCCTGCGCGCGCTGGAAGGCTTCCATCTCGGCCACCGCGGCGCGCGATTGCAGGCCGGCGAGGCCGAGCAGCCCCACGACGACGATGATGATGGAGACGAGCACCTCGATCATGGTGGTGCCGAGTTGGTTGTATCGCTTCATCAGCATGGCCCACCTCCCACTTTGGAAGCCGGCCGGCCGCTCAAATCGATGCCGACGCAGCGATAGCCGTTGGTCGCGTCGACGTCGGGGGCCGTGAAGACGAAATTGACCACGGCGGCGGCGAGCCTTCCGGTGCCGTTGTAGGTCACGGTCGCCGGCCCGGCGATCGTGATCATCCCGGCCAGAGAGCCGTCGGATTTGACGGTGTCGATCATGCCCTGGTTGCGCAGCACGTTGCCGTTGGCGTCGGTGATGGTCCAGCCCCGGGCCCAATTGCCGCCGGCGGGCGTGATGGTGACCGCGGCGTTGCGCTTCACCGCCTCGCTCCTCGCGAGCGTGAGGCTGGAGAAGACGTCGAAGGAGGCGCTGCGCACGCGTTGCGTGCGGATCATGACGCCCATGTTGGGCGCGGCGATCGCCGCGAGGATGCCGAGGATCGCCACCACCACCATGAGCTCGATGATGCTGAATCCGGACTGTCGCCTCATGGCGCTCACCAGCCCTTGTCCACGCCGCCGATGACGCGCTTCTTGGTGCCCTTCTCATCGATGCTGAGCGTGCCGTCGTCGGGCGCGGGCGTGGCTTGCTGCGCCATGGGCACCGCGGTGACGGTGAACGAAGGCGGAATGGTCGCCGCGGCCGGGGTCACGGTCACGGTGTAGAAGGTCGCCACGGACGTGGGGACCGCGGTGCCGAGATCGGTGATCGCCGTGCCCCCGAGCGCGTAGGTGCGCGAATCGAGGATGTACTGCTGCTGCTTGTTGGCGATGTCGCTCAGGAAGGCCTCGGCGTCGGCGCGCCGCCCTTTCCTTAGATAGTTCTGGTAGGACGGAAGGGCGATGGCCACCAGGATGCCGATGATGGCGACCGTCACCATGATCTCGATCAGCGTGAAGCCGCGTTGCTTTTTCACTGCGTCCTCCTATGCGATGGGGCAAAATAAATCGAACCCGCGCACCGCGTCACAAATGGCCGACAAGCGGCGCGATTCCCGGAGCCAGCGGCACTCCGGTGCGATAAATCTAGAGGGTAAACAGCGGCTTGGGCAAGCCCCACGCGCTAGTCCGAAGCGGCGGCGAGGCCCCGGGGGAGCGGAAAGGTGATCGATTCGCTGATGCCGTCGAGCTCACGCACGCGCCGGGCGCCGAGCTCCTGGAGCCTCAGGATCACGTCGTGGACGAGGACCTCCGGGGCCGAGGCGCCCGCGGTCACGCCGACGGTGCGCTTGCCGCGGACCCATTCGGGCCGCAGGTCCTCGGCCTTGTCGACGAGATAGGCCTCGCGGCCGAGGGTGCGCGCGACCTCGCGCAGGCGGTTGGAATTGGAGCTGTTGGGCGAGCCCACGACGATCACCACGTCGCATTGCGGCGCCATGAACTTCACCGCGTCCTGCCGGTTCTGCGTGGCGTAGCAGATGTCGTCCTTCTTCGGTCCGACGATCTTCGGAAAGCGCGCCTTCAGCGCCGCGATGATCCGCGCGCAGTCGTCGATGGAAAGCGTGGTCTGCGTCACATAGGAGAGGCGCTCGGGATCGCGCACGTCCAGGCGCGCCACGTCCGCTTCGCTTTCCACCAGGTACATGCCGCTTTCGGACTGCCCCATCGTCCCCTCGGCCTCGGGATGTCCGGCATGCCCGATCATGATCACTTCGCGCCCCTGCTCGCGCATGCGCGAGACCTCGACGTGGACCTTGGTCACCAGCGGGCACGTGGCGTCGAAGACCTTGAGGCCGCGGGCCTCGGCCTCGCGGCGTACGTCGAGCGCCACCCCGTGGGCGGAGAAGATCACGGTCGCGCCCGCCGGGACTTCGGACAGCTCCTCGATGAATACCGCGCCTTTCGCCCTCAGGTCGTCGACGACGAACTTGTTGTGCACGATCTCGTGGCGCACGTAGATGGGCGCCCCGTGCAGCTCGAGCGCGCGCTCGACGATCGCGATGGCGCGGTCCACGCCGGCGCAGAAGCCGCGCGGCTTGGCGAGGAGCACTTCGACGTTTTCGCTCATGCGCTTTCCTTGGGGGCGCGCGCCGCGGGACGCAGCCCGTCCCAGATGAGGATCGCGACACCCACGAAAATGGCGGAGTCGGCGACGTTGAACGCAGGCCAATAGTAGCCCGCCGCGTGCACCTGCACGAAATCGACCACGTACCCGAGCGTCACGCGCTCCCACAGATTGCCCAGCGCCCCTCCCAACACGAGGGCAAGCGCCACGGCCGCGCGCGGCTCCGCGTGCTGGCGCCTCAACATCACGACCACCACCGCGCTGACCGCCACCGCGATCGCCGCGAAGAACCAGCGCTGCCAGCCGCCGGCTTGGGCGAGGAAGCTGAATGCCGCGCCGGGGTTGTGGGTGAGGACGAGGTTGAAGAACGGCGTCACCTCGCGCACTTCTCCGTAGGCGAACACAGCGCTCACCCAGGCCTTGGTCGCGACGTCGGCGGCGACCACCGCCGCGCTCAGAGCGAGCCAGCGCGTCCAGTGCCGCGTGAAGGCGCTAGGCATGCGCGCGCTCCTCGTCGCGGCCGGCGAGCGTTGCCACGCAGCGCGCGCAGATCGTCGGATGCCGCGCGTCGGAGCCGACGTCGGCGCGGTAGTGCCAGCAGCGCTCGCACTTCTTCTCGGCGAGGGGAAACGCCTCGACGCGCCCGCCATCGCCTCCCGCGGGAACCGCCGCGGCGCTCGAAGTCATGAAGACGTACTTGAGATCGTCGCCGAGGCTGCGCAGAAGCTCGAGGTCGCTTGCCTCGGCGGCATGCACTGTCACGCCCGCCTGGAGCGAAGAGCCGATCCGCCCCTCCACGCGCAGGGCCTCGAGTTCCCTGGCCACCTGGGCGCGGATCTCGCGCAGCCTCCCCCAGCGCTCGAGGAGCTCCTTCTCGCCGTCCTGCCTGGGCAGGACCTCGTTCCACGTGTGCAGGAAGACGCTGTCCGGCGGCTCGCCCTGCACGGGCGGACGCGTCACCGCCCAGGCTTCCTCGGCGGTGAAGGAGAGGATCGGCGCCATCAAGCGCAGCAGCATCCCGGTCACGGCGTGCAGCGCCGATTGCGCCGAGCGGCGCGCGCTCCCGGCCCTGGCCTTGGTATAGAGGCGGTCCTTGAGGATGTCGAGCCAGAAGCCGCCCAGGTCCTCGGAGCAGAAG
>WNFI01346553.1_pt1 | contig 11276 bp, 12 predicted proteins | sample 5400471 | NCBI WGS metagenome assembly WNFI01 (sample SAMN13153348, study PRJNA577476) | soil metagenome | isolation source: 100 cm saprolite on Douglas fir-dominated hillslope | place: USA:California | collected 2013-09-17
CGAGAGGGCGGTTCGTGGCGGCGACGAGCCGCGTCTTGACCGCCACCTCGGACGTTCCTCCGAGGGGGCGGACCTTTCCGGCTTCCAGCACGTGGAGCAGCTTCGCCTGGGTATCCAGGGGCAGCTCTCCGACCTCGTCCAGGAACAAAGTACCCTGGCCCGCCGCGACGAACACGCCCGCCCTGTCCTCCCGCGCGTCCGTGAACGCTCCTTTGCGGACGCCGAACAGCTCGCTCTCGATCAGGTTCACGGGCAACGAGGCACAGTTCAAGTGAAGGAATGGGTGGTCTCGTCGGGCGCTCGAGTCGTGGATGAGCCTGGCGATCGCGCCCTTCCCCGTGCCGGTCTCGCCGGTAAGGAGCACGGTGGCGTCCCCGCGGGCGGCCCGGCGCGCAGTCTCGACTACGTTCCGCATCGCGGCGCTCCTCGCGACCAGGCCCCCCGGATCCTGCTCTCGAGCCACCGTCCGGAGCCGCACGATCTCTCGGCGCATCTGTCGATCGCGGAACGCCCGCTCGATGGCAAAGACGAGCGCCTCGATCTTGAACGGCTTCGCGAGGAAGTCGCAGGCGCCGGCGCGGATGATCGCCATGGCGAGCTCGATGCTTCCGAATGCCGTGATCAGCATGACGAGCTGATCGGGTCTTTCCTGCAGGATTGCCGAGAGCAGATCCGTGCCCCGCATCTCCGGCATCTCGACGTCCGTGATGACGAGGTCGAAAGGTTCCGACGTGATCCGGGCCAGGGCGGCCGCCGGCGACGTCAGCCCCGCCACGGCGAAGCCGCGGTCGGTGAGGCTGTCGCGCAGAAAGTCCACCACTCCCGGGTCATCGTCGAGAACGAGGAGTTTCTTGGTCATGGACGATCTCAGGCGACGACGCCGGTGGCCGCCGCCACGCCCGCGAGCGGAAAGTGCACGGTGAACCGTGTCCCGGAGCCTCTCGCGGACGACACGAGGATCGCTCCGCCGTGCTGATCGACGATCGACTTGACCACCGTCAGCCCCAGGCCCGTCCCTCCCAAATCCGTCCAGGTCGTGAAGAAGGGCTCGAAGATGCGGCGCCGCACCTCGTCGGGAATGCCGCCGCCCGTGTCCTCTACCACGAACGACACCGACGGTCGCTCTCGACTGCCTTGCTCCACCTTGAACGAGGAGGTTGTCATCGCGAGCCGGACGCGGCCACCTCGCGGGGTGGCTCGCAGCGCGTTGGTCAGCAGGTTGAGCGCCACCTGCTGGACCCCATCCGCATCGGCGACGACCCGTGGGAGCGCATCCGCGCACTCGAAGTCGGTCTGGACCCCTCGGCGTCGCGCCTCAGGCTCGATCAGGTCGACGACGGCGCGTATGGCGCTCCCGATATCGATCTCTCCCATGTCGGCCGGCTTGCGGCGCGCGAACGCCAGGAGCTGTTCGACGATCCTGGCGATTCGATCCGACTGCTCCGCCATTATCCGCGCGCTCCGGATGACCTCGGACGGCAGGTCTGTCCGGGCGGCCAGGGCGAGCGCACGCCCGTTCAGGATCTGCAGGGGCGACCCGATCTCGTGGGCAAGGCCCGCTGAGAGCTGCCCGACCGTGACGAGCTTGTCGACTCGCAGCAAGCCGGCCTCCAGTGCCGCGCGCGCGTCGGCGGCCGCGATCAGTTCGTACCGGGCCTCGGCGAGATCGCGCACCATGGAGTTGAACTCGGCCGCAACCTCTCCCAACTCGTCCCGGCGATGCACGGGAACGCCGCCGCCGAGATCACCGTCCCTCACCGTGTGCATCGCCGCGATGAGGTCCACGAGGGGGCGGCGGACGTGGATCGACAGCAGGACCCAGATGACGCCGACGATGCCGGCCAGGAGCGTCAGGATCTGAGCGACCGTCGAGATCGTCTCCGACGTGAGGTCCCGCCGCAGCTCGTCGAGCGGCCGTACGACCGCCACCGCGCCGAGGCTCGACCCGTCCTCCGCGCGGAGTGGGAAGACTCCAACCAGATGGGATAGACCACGAGGACCCTCGAAGTAGACCAGGGACTGCGCGGAACTTCCCACCCGCCGCACCGATTGACGGGCCAGCTCCGTCGTCTCGTTGCTGCCCCAGGAGTCGACGGTGAGCCGTCCCGCGGAATCGAAGACGTGCACGCCGACGCCGGAGTCCTCCCGCTCGAGCGAAGCGAGCATGGTGCGGACGCTCGTCTCGTGCCCCTCCCGGATGAAATGCTCCACGGAGACCTGCACGGCCCGGCACAATAGCAGAAAATCCCGTTCAGCGGCGTTCCGCAGATCCTTGTCCGCCTGCCATAGCTGGACACCGCCGTACGAGCCCAGTACGAGCGTGGCCATCAACGTCAGCGCGATCGCGAGTTTTGTGGAGAGATGCACGGGCGTGTGCGACTGTGGCAGAAATACACAGATGGGTCAAGAATGGCATGGGCCACGAGAGGGACCGAGCCAATAAGAATCGATATGGCAATCACTTAGCGCCTTCTGCGGCTGGCTTGGGACCTGCAACGTGGGTAAAGACCCGCGGAAGACCAGCGTCGTTCGAATCCGGAGGCTCGCGAGCGTTCATCGCGGGTCGAAGCGGTGGACTGCGAGAGCGGCACCGAGACCAAAGCCCCGGCGCGCCTCGCCTCCAGTCCCTGAGAGAGATCCGATCGATGAGCATCCCCGCCAAGGCCGACGATCCCGCCGCCGTGGTCCACCTCCTCAACCGAGCGGGCTTCGGTCCCCGGCCGGGGCAGGTGAAGGAAGTCCTGGCCAAGGGCATCGAGGCTTACCTGGACGAGCAGCTCCATCCCGTTCCCGATCCTGCCCTTCACCAGGCCCTGGCACGGTTCAAGGCGATGGACTATTCGATCCCGGACATCCTGACCTTCGCCGTCTTCCCGGAGCCGAAGACAGGTCCGCACCTCTCCGACGTCGTGGAAGCCTTCGAAAGCCCCAAGCTGATCCGCGCCGTGGAATCGAGGAACCAGCTCGAGGAGGCGCTCGTCGATTTCTGGTTCAACCATTTCAACGTCAATGCGCGGTCCGCGTTCGTCCGGATCAGCGTCACTTCCTACGAGCGCGAAGCCATCCGGCCGCACGTCCTCGGTAAGTTCTCCGACCTGCTCAAGGCCACCGCCCGGCATCCGGCCATGGTCGTGTACCTGGACAACTACTTGAGCAGGAAGGACACGGTGGTGAACGGCCGGCGCGTGCTCGGCCTCAACGAAAACTACGGTCGCGAGCTGATGGAGCTGCACACGCTGGGCGTGACCGCCGGGTATACGCAGGCCGACGTCACCCAGTCCGCCCGCTGCTTCACCGGGTGGACGATCGATTCGGTCAAGGCCATGCACGTCGTGAGCCCGGGCCGCTTCGCGTTCCGCGCCGAGCAGCACGACGCGGAAGCCAAAGAGGTCTTCGGCCTGAAGCTCCCGGCGGGGGGAGGGATCGAGGACGGCGACAAGCTGCTCGACCATCTCGCCAGCCATCCCGCGACCGCGCGCTTCATCTCCTTGAAGCTGGCTCGCCGGTTCGTCGCGGACGATCCCCCCGAGAGTCTGGTCGAGCGCTGTGCCCGCACGTTCTCCTCGACGGGAGGGGATATCCGCCGTGTCGTCCGGGAGCTCTTTACCAGCGAGGAGTTCTGGTCCCCGGCCGCGGCGCGCAAGCCGAAGACGCCCTTCGAGTACGTCGTGAGCGCGCTCCGCGCCACCGGCTCCGGGGTGCTGTCCGCGAGCCCCGGCCTCAACTGGCACCTCGACAACATGGGCATGCGTCCGTATCTCTGCACGCCTCCGACCGGGGCAACCCGGCGCGGGTCGCCTCCGTGGCCGCCTTCTTCAACCGCGAGATCTTCGGGAACGGCTTGCCCGATCGCATGCTTCAGGCGGTGCACGGCCTTTCCGCCGAGGGGCCGGGCACCCTGGCCAAAGTGGCCGCCCTCATCCTGGCCAGCCCTGAGATGCAGTGGAGATGAGGCGATGAGTTGGGAGCTCTCGCGTCGCATTTTTCTCAAAGGTGCAGGCCTCGCCGTCCTCGGTGTCGGCGCCCAGCCCTCGTCGCTGCTCGCGCGCCTGGCGGAGACGGCGGTACCACGCAACAAGGTCCTGGTGCACGTCTTCCTCAGGGGCGGCGCGGACGGGCTCAACATGGTCGTTCCTTACGCAGATCCGGATTACTACGAGGCGCGTGGGGGCATCGCGCTGCCCGCCCCCGGCAAGCCCGACGGTGTCGTCGCCCTGGATGACTCCTTCGGCCTCCATCCGGGGATGGCTCCCCTCAAGCCTCTGTATGCCGAGGGGCGTCTGGCGTTCGTGCACGCCATGGGCAACTACGAGATGACCCGCTCGCATTTCTCGGCCCAGGACTTCTCCGAGACGGGGACGCCGGGCATCCGGGGCGCAACGACGGGCTCACTCGCACGCACGCTGCAGGCCCTGCCCGGCCGGGGTGTGACCAAGGCCGTCTCGTTCTCGACCCAGAGCCCGCTGACGTTTCTCGGACCGGAAGAGGTGCTGGTCGCCCTCAGCCTCAAGGCCTTCCGACTTCGCGCCAAGAACTGGCAGGCGGAGGCGGAACGGCGGCTGAAGTCGATGTACGACGGGACACCCCTCGCCCCCGTCACGACCGACATCTTCGACGGCATCGAGAGCCTGCGCGTCCTCCTGCAAAAGGGCGACGAGCCGTCGAAGGGCGCGGTCTATCCCTCGGCTCCGGTGGGCAACGCGCTGCGCCAGACCGCTCAGATCATCAAGGCCGGCATCGGCACGAGGTGCATCTTCTGCGGCGTGAGCGGAAACGCCGACTTCGATTCGCATGCCTTGCAGCTCGAGAAGAACAACGTCGATTACCCCGCCGTCGGGGCGGCGCTCGCGGCCTTCGATCGGGACCTGGGCCCACTGATCGACGACGTGGCCGTGGTCGTGACGACCGAGTTCGGGCGCTCCGTGTACGTCAACGGCTCCGCCGGGACGGACCATGGGACGGGCTACTGCGGGATGGTGCTCGGCGGATCGGTCAAGGGCGGCCGGATCTACGGCCGCTGGCCCGGCCTCAAGAAGAGCCAGCTCTTCGAGGATCGCGATCTGGCGGTGACGACGGACTTCCGCGATGTCTTCCTCGAGGTCGCCCGAAAGCATCTGAAGGTCCCGGAGTCCAGCCCTCTCTTCCCCGCCTACGCGCCGGGACCAGAGCTGGGTCTTCTGGCCTGAGGATGCGACGACCCCGCGTCCGCCCGGTCTGACCCGGCGCCACCCTCGCGCCTGCGTAGAAGGGTCACTTCGCGCGGCGGAACGGGTGCTCGAAGCTCAAGTACAAGAAGATGGCGGTGTCGCCGCGGCTGGGCCCGATCCCGATGGGTACGGCCAGGCCGGGAACGATCTGGAGCCCGCTCGCGAAGTTGTACGCCCAGCGAACGCCGGGGCTCAGGTACACGGTGTCGCGGCGTGCCGTGCGGCCCGGGCCCACCACGTCCTGTCCCCGCGTCCAGGCCAGCTCCATGAGGGCGTTGAGCGTCGGACGGACCAGCCAGATCACGCTTTGCCCGGCGTTGAAGCCGAGCGTTCGGGCGCGGTCGCCCGCATCGTCCTTCGCGCGCGGGATCCAGGTCGCGCCGACGTTCTCGTGGGCGACCGCCGGCTTGCCCAGCGCGATGCTCACGGCAACGTTCGTCTGCAGGCCGGTGCCACCTGCGCCCAGGCCCTTCGACGAGGACCCGGTGGGGACGAGCAGGCTCAGGCGTGGCGCGCACGCGATCCCATTCTTGTCGCGCACCTGGTAGCGATAGTTGATCGCGACGTCGCCGAGGCCGTGCGCCCCCTCCACGCCCTGCAGGGGCACGGTCACGCTGAGCTGGTGCCTGGGGCCGGGCACCGGCCATTCCTGGGTGAAGGTGTAGATCCAGTCGGAGGGACCGAAGCGGCTCAGGGCGCTGATGTGCTGGACGACGCCGAACTCCTGGTTGTAGGCCTCTTCGAGCAGGAAGCTGTTGTCCGAGATGCCCGGCGTCGGGGCGGGCGGCGCGGCCTGCGCGCGCGCGATCGGGGGCGCGGCCAGCATCGCGAGTCCAAGGACCACCGCGACGCGGACGACACGTGAATGCCCGGGCCCGGTCATCCGCCAGATGATCGCATTCCGGTCGTACCATGTCGCGTGGCCGAAGACGGGCGCTTCGCGGTGGTCCGCTCGGAAGAGAGGATGGCGGACGAGCTGGCCGCCATCCAGGAGGCGTGCTTCCCCACCCTCAGCGCGAGCGAGCGGATGCGCGCCGAGCACTATCGCGCCCACGTCCTCGTGTTCCCGGAAGGGCAGCACGCCGTGGTCGAGACGGCGACGGGCCGGGTGGTCGCCGCTTCCACCGACTTCCGGACCACGATCGACTTTCACCACTACCAGCATCGCTACATCGACGCCGTCGCCGGCAACTGGCTGTCGCACCACCAGCCCGCGGGCGACTGGCTCTATGGCGCGGACATCGGAGTGCATCCCGACTTCCGCCGCCGCGGCCTCGCGACCCTCCTTTACGAGGAGCGCCAGGGCCTGTGCCGCCGCCTGGGCCTCGCCGGTCACGTCGAGGGCGCGATGCCGAACGGTTACCACCGTCATCGCGAGGCCATGGCCATCGAGGCCTACGTGTCGCGCGTGGTGCGCGGGGAGCTGGACGATCCGACTCTCTCCGTGCAGCTCCACCGCGGGTATCACGTGTACGGGCTGAGCCCGGACTACCTCGAGGACCCCTCTTGCGCGAACTACGGCGTGTTCGTCGTCTGGCGCAACTCCGACCGGCGCGGACCGCCGCTTCCTTCCGCCCGCTGATATTCTGGCCCTCGAGGGGTGACTTATGAGTGACCGACCATCCTGGCCCCGCCAGGCCTTCGTCGCCGGCGAGTGGCGCAGCGCCGCGCGCACGTTCCCCGTGCGCAATCCCGCCACCGGCGAGACGCTGGCGGAGGTCGCGGACTGCGGCGCGGACGAGGGCCGCCGCGCGCTGGAATCCGCGGTGGAAGCGTTCCCGGCCTGGAAGGCGACGCCGGGCACGGAGCGCTCGCGCATCCTGCGCAAGTGGTGCGACCTCATGACCGCCCAGGCGGAGGACATCGCGCGCACCATGACCCTGGAGATGGGTAAGCCCATCGTCGAATCGCGCTACGAGGCGAAGTACGCGGCCTCCTTCGTGGACTACTACGCGGAGGCGGCGCGGCGCATCGGCGGCGAGCTGTTGCCCGCCCCCTTCCCCCACAAGCGATTCCTCGTGCGCCACGAGCCGCCGCGCTGCTCCTGGCCCAGCTCTGGGAGCAGGCGGGCGGGCCCAAGGGCGTCTTCCAGGTCCTGCCCGCGCTCGATCCGGTGCCGATGTCACAGGTCCTCATCTCCGACTCGCGCATCCGGAAGCTGACCTTCACCGGATCCACGGACGTTGGACGGCTGCTCTATGCGCAGGCGGCGCAGACCCTCAAGCGCGTCTCGCTCGAGCTGGGGGGCAACGCGCCGTTCCTCGTCTTCGAGGACGCGGACATGGAGAAGGCGGCCAAGGAGGTCGCGGCGTCGAAGTTCCGGAACGCCGGGCAGACCTGCATCTGCACGAACCGCGTGCTCGTCCAGGAGTCCATCCAGGCGCGGTTCACGGAGGCCTTCTCGGACCTCACGGCGTCGCTCAAGGTCGGCGACCCGATGCTCGAGGACACGCAGATCGGCCCCCTGGTGGACCAGCAGGGCTACGCGAAGGTCCGCGCGGCGGTCGCGGACGCGGTGGCCAAGGGCGCGCGCGTCGCCGTGGGCGGCGAGCCGCGCGGCGGGCTCTTCTTCGCACCGACCGTCCTCACCGGCGTGCGCCGCGGCATGAAGGTGCTCGACGAGGAGACCTTCGGGCCCGTGGCCCCCGTCGCGCCCTTCCGCGACGAAGCGGAAGCGGTCGCGATGGCCAACGCGACCGGCTACGGCCTGGCCGGCTATCTCTGGACGCGCGACCTCGGCCGGGCCTTCCGCGTGGCGGAGGCGCTCGAGTACGGGCTCGTCGGCGTCAACGACGGCGTCCCTTCGGCCATGGCCCCGAACGCGCCCTTCGGCGGGATGAAGGACTCGGGCGTGGGGCGCGAGGGCGGGCCCTGGGGCCTCGACGAGTACCTGGAAGTGAAGCTGATCTCGATGGGGATCGTCTAGGTAGGCTGCAGAAAGACCTCAAGTAATGCTTTAAGCGACTCGTTCCGGAACGAGTAACCCACCCCGCCCTTGGCGCGTCAAGCAGGAATGAAACGGATCAAACGCCCTTCCGGAGAGCTCCGTGGGAGTCTGCGGGGCGGGTGCGTCACAGGGCAAATGACTGTACTCAGATTGCGTACAAGCGCCGTTCTCATCAGGGCCTCGCGCCAAGACCCGGTGTCGCCGCCACAATCGCCCGCGGGGGCCTCACCAGGCGCCTCGATGGCTCGGGACGCCTCGCTTGTCCCGCGGCTCTTCACGGGGGCAACCGATCGTACTCAAATCGCGTACAGTGAAATTCCTGATGAGACCCCCAGCGGCGCGACCCTTCGCGTTGCGGCCAGGCGACCTCAGCGCCTACAGATTCTTCCGAAAGCACCGGATGAGGCCGACGTCGGTGAAGCCGAGCGCGCGATGCGCGGCTGCGCTCTCTTCGTTGTCGGCCTCGGCATCCGACGCGAACTCGGTGCACCCGACCGAACGCGCCCACGCCTCCGCGGCGGCGAGGAGCTTTCGGCCGATGCCGCGGTGCCTGGCGTCGGAGATGACGAACCAACCCTCGAGGAAACCGACACGATCGGTATCGCAGCCCTCGGCGTAAGGTCGGATGGAGAGCTCGGCAAAGCCCAACAGGCCGGATCGATCTTCCGCGACGAGGAGAGGGGCCGTCTGAGCGCCCGCGAAGAACCGTTCGATCTCGCGTCGATGCTCCGCCTCCGAGCCGTCCGGCCAGAGCGCGTGCCGAAGCCGCGCCAGCGAAGCGGCATCGGCAAGAGTGCCGTGCCTCACCTCTACGGTCTCGATTGTTCCGCCTTCTTTCCCGACCCTCTCTTGATCGTCTGACTGAACTCGAGCATCTGGGCCATGTTCATGGTGTCGCCGTCCAGCGTGAGGGCGATGACGGCCCGGTCCGGCTTGCCGTTTTCGAATCGCGTGAGGGTCAGTACGAGCACGTCACCGTCCTTCAGGATCCCGGTCGCGTTGATCGCAGGAAAGCGGCCGGCCTGAACGCTGGCCTTGACCACGCCGCTGTCGTCCCAGATACGCACCGTCTCGTGCGCGCCCTCGGGGTTCGTCATCGTGAGCGGCCACGTTCCGATGAAGCTGGTCACCGAGGAAGGAGTGAGTGTGGGAGCCTGCTCGCTCGCGGCCGGTCCGCACAGGCACACCAACGTCACCATCGCGAGCCAGGGGCGCACGGTCATCTTCAGGCTCCTCGGTTCATCCATCGCCCATCGGCAAGTACGACCGACGTTTCGATCTGTCTCGCCGGGATCGACCAGTATGTCCGGAGCAGGCGATCCTTCTCGCCGTCCGGGACGACGGTGAACCCGTTCCGCTCGTAGAACTCGATGGCCCATGACGCGGCCGCCCAGGTGCCAATCAAGATGGGCCTGTCCGCGAGGCCTCCCACATGGCGCAGCAGCCTCGTTCCCACGCCCTTCCCCTGGGTGGCGGGCGCGACATACGCGTGCCGGACGAGAGCGACGTCTCCCTTGTCCTGGATCCCCATCACCCCCAGCAGGCGTCCTTCCTCCTCCGCCACCCAGAACGCCACGCCGTCGGAAATCTCCTGCTCCAACTCTTCCTTCGGCATGTAGGGCTCGTGCCACCGGTCGGCCGGTATCACGCCTCGATAGGCCTGCGCGGCGTCGTTGACGATGGCCAGGATCGCCGCCAGGTCCGCTTCCCCGCTTCGTCGAATCGCGATCACGGCTGCCCCGCCTTGTCGGAGAAGGCCTTCTGGAACTCCTCCATGTTAGACGGCGATCCCGATCTCCTCGTTGAGGAATCCGACAAAGTATTTCCACGCCAGGTAGTAAGTCGCCATGCCAATGGGCACCATCGGAAGGGCAAGCTGCCATTGAATGGTGAAAGTGTCGAGCAGGCGCCCCAACGCCACTCCTCCGGGCATCAGGACAAGCGCGAGCAGAGCACCGTGTACTCCCAGCGACATGCGCGTACGGGATCCAATCGCCAGACGCAGCATGTTCCAGAGGCCCCACGCGTTCGGCACCACCGCCATCGGAAACACAATCGCACGTTCGAGGGGACGCCCTGGCAGCCCGAGGACGAATTGACTCGACACCTCGAAGTAGTATCGGTGATACGCAAAGATCGACATGACCACCAACAAGAACAGCGTCGGCACGACGATTCCGGCCATGTAGGCGCGCCAATAGGGGTGCGGTCGCATTGTGCCCTCCGTTATAGGTGATACGCGAGTACCAAGAGCCACTCGGGAAACATGATCAGCAGGATGGCGACGGCCACGGCGATGCTGATGTCGAACCACGATCGCTCGGCGGGCGCCCGCATCTGCTTCACGACCAACGGCCAGAGATCGCGCGATGGCGTTTCACCGGTCACCGGCGGGAGCGCCGAACGCAACAAATGTCGAAGACGATCGTCATCGGTCATGGTTGAACACCCAGGCGGGTCAACTCCTGCCTCAAGGCGCGGACGGCGCGAAACACCCGCGACTTGATGGTGCCGACCGGTAGATCAAGCGCGTCCGCAATCTCCGCATACGGCCGCTCCTCGATGAGCGCGAGCCTCGCGACGACTTGCAGCTTGGGCGCCAACTTGCGAAACGCGAGTGCGACCGCTTCACCGAGTTCGCGATCTGAAGCTGCAGGCGCCGGGATCTCGTCATCCGTCGTCCTCCAGCGGGTGAGGGGACGCGCGGCTTTCAGATGATCGAGCGCCACGTTCGTGGCGATCCTGCGAATCCACGCGCCAAAGCTCCGCGACGGGTCGAAGCGGGCCCGGCCCCGATACGCGCGCCAGAACGCTTCAACGAGGGCATCTTCGGCGCCACTGGCGTCCTGGAGGACCCGCCGGATCCAGCGATAGACCTCGACCTCGAATTGCCGGAAGAGCGCTTCGAACGCGTCCTGGTCGCCTCGTACAAACCGCTCGAGGAGATCACGGGGAAGCTCGTCCGGCATCGCCTTATATCAAGGCTTACTGGGCCGCGAGCAGAAAGGTTCCGTTGGGGGCCAGAGCACAGGGTTCCAACTGCCGATGCAGAGCGTCACCCAGTCGCTGACGTCGTGCCAAGCAGGGGATCACGGAGAAGACCCTCGCCTCGCATGCCGAAG
>WNFI01090674.1_pt2 | contig 11275 bp, 14 predicted proteins | sample 5400471 | NCBI WGS metagenome assembly WNFI01 (sample SAMN13153348, study PRJNA577476) | soil metagenome | isolation source: 100 cm saprolite on Douglas fir-dominated hillslope | place: USA:California | collected 2013-09-17
TTGCGGTTCCCGTCGCGGGCGACGTCATTGACCTGGGCGCCCGCGAGGCCGCCGCCTCCTCGGCGCCTCATAATTCCGCCGCGGGCTACAGGCTCCCGGCAGGGACGCGCGGCGGGCAGTAGCGGCCTGCCCGCTCCGGCTCAGTGGCTCCGCGCCGCCGGGGCGCGTGCGTGTCGAGCAGGTGAAACCGCTGGCAGCGGGGCTAGTTTGGCGTCGTGATCTCGGATGCGGGGGCGGCAGCGGAGTGGTCTCTGTACTGGACATCACGCGGGCGGCCTGTGCCGGCCCGCCTGGCTCCGGTGCTCGCCGGGTGGGCTGATCTGGACCAGGGGAGGACGCTGCGGACGTCGGGCCGGGCCATCCGATCCTCATTGACCCGGAGTACCAGCTTGACCCGGTGCTGGCCCGGTTCCTGGGCCGGTCGCGGTTCGCGTGGCTGGCCGAGGGGACGAGGCAGGCGTACGCGAAGGACTACCGGCTGTTCTTCTCGTTCTTGTGGCAGCGCGGCAGGTACTGGCACGAGGCGGACCGGGACGACCTGCTGGACTGGGAGGCCTGGCGGCGGCGCGGCCAGCAGCCGGGCCGGGGGATCGGCGGCAGCAAGTGGCAGCGTGAGCTGGCAAGGACCTGTTCAACGCCCGCGTCAAGGGCGCATCCCTCGGTCACCGCCAGCGAGACCGCGCTGCGCGAGCAGAACGCGGAACTGCGCCGCAAGCTCGACGACATGCGCGCCGAACGCGACGAGTACAAGCAGGCCGCCGACGCGCTCGCCCGCGCCCTCAACGTCCTGACCACGGAGAACGACGAACTGCGCCGCAGGGCCAATCGAGCGCGCGAGTTCACCGGGCCACGACCGCTCGCCCAGTAAAGGGCCTGCATCGGCTACTGGCCGAACGCGTATGCGGCTGGCTTGACATCTGCGGCGGAGTCGAGCGTCCATCGGTGCTCACATTCCGCTATCAAGCCAAGCCGGACGTGACACCTGTGACGAGATCACTACGCGACCAGCCAAATGCGACCGCAGGGCGATGGTTGCGCAAGACGGCTGAACTTTCCGGGGAACTCTCGTCGGGTCGCTCACATGCGGTTGACGGCAAGGCTGTCGTCCGCATGGAAGATCGGCAGACCCGTCACGGAGCGTGCGCACCATCATGTTGCACATGATCGAGGAGACAGCGCGGCACGCCGCGCTGAGGTGCTGCCGTCGGCGAGCCGATCTGAGCCAGCCGTCGATGCGGAGCCCTCTTGCTTCATGATGCAACCATCTGGCTGCCTCTCATTTATAAGCAGCCAATCGGCTGCCTGTCAAGGGGCGGCTCGACCGTCCAGAGCCGCTGCTAGTGTCGCGAACCCCGATGCTGACACGGCTGCCTCGAATCGGCATACGCGAAAATCGGACAATTGGGCGGGAGGCAACGACAAGCGCCTCGCTGAGCCGCATACTTGAGCTAATGAGCCAGTACCGCGCCGTGCGTCAGCGCCATCTCGCAACCAGTCCCTTCAAGTTTCGCGATCCCGAGCCGCCAGCCGAGGCCTTCTCCGTAGATGAGAAGGTCACCCACGACAAGTACGGTCTCGGCACGATAAAGAGCGTCGAACCGGGAATCGCCCTGGTCATCGACTTCGGCTCCCACGTGCAGCGAATCATGACACCGTCCGCCAAGCTGACCAAGCTCTGAGCTAGCGGCAGCACATGCCGGCGAGACAAGTCGGCGATGAAGGCTGCTTGCGAACTTGCCGACGGACTACTCAGACCAGCTGTCGCGCATGACCCGGGCAATAAGGTCACGGGACTCGGCCGGGCCCAGTGACTTGGCGACGAGGTGCCCGAAGCCAAGCTCGTACTGGTGTGTCTCCGAGTCATCGTCAACGTAGATGGCGCCGCCGCTGAGCTGTTCAAGGTAGACGATGTCGGAGACGGGCCCGATCTCCGGTATCGGCGCGAACCGCAGCAGGATGAAGGCGCCGGTCCCGATCGGATGCGCGCCGCCCAGGGGCAGAACGCGCAGCATGACGTTCTTCAACCGGGACACCTCAATCAGATGCGCTAGCTGATCACGCATGACGCGCGGAGTGCTGAGCTGACGCAGCAGCACAGACTCGTCGAGCACGGAAACTAGAGTTTTCGGCTGATCAGATGTCAGTATGCGCTGCCGCTTCAGCCGCGTCTGCACCCAGCGCTCGATCTCGCCGGGCGAGATGGAGGCGGTCGCCGCCACGTGCGCATCGATGGCAGCGCGTGCGTAGTCCTGGGTCTGCAGCAGTCCGGGCACCAATTCTGGGCTCCAGGCCGATATCGACTCGGCCTCGGACTCCAGCCCTATGAGCGTGACGAAGTTCCCTGGCAGCGAGTCGGTGTAGATCTGCCACCAGCCGCGGCTGCGCTGTTTCTGGACCAGCCTCAGGAGTTCGGCACGGTGGTCTTCCGGCACGCCGTACCTGGTGAGCAGGTTGGAGAGGTCCTCGGGCTTGATACCGGTCCTGGCGAGCTCGATCCTGCTGAGCTTCGACGCGGACCAGCCCAGGGACTCGGCGACATCCTCGCCAGTCAGGTCGGCTTCTTCGCGGAGCCGGCGCAACTCGGCCGCGAGCCGACGTTTTCGGACAGACGGACTGCCAAGTTCGGGCATCCCATTTGGCCCTTTCTCCTCTGCGACCTCATGGGTTACCAGGCCAATCTGCAGCAGCCTAACGCCCGGCGTTAGCCGCGGGGAAGATTTTGGACGACGGATTCTCGCGATCTGCACTGCATATTGCATTTTTTGTCGGACAGGCGACACACTAGTAATGAGGCTGGATGCCCCCCGACGAAGGGAGGCAGCGCATGGCGGGCAGGCAAAGATGCCGGATAGTTCGCCAATCGCGCAGCCGCGCACGAGGCCCGCCTGGGCTCGCCGGCCATCTTCGTGCCAGGACCGTACTGGGCCGACGGAGCCACACGCCATCGGCCCAGCAGGCAACTGAGGTCTCCGCCCGTCGGCATTACGGCTTGTGCTCACCAGGGTGCCGGGAACGGGATTTCGGTTACGACCACAGTACATCTGCGGTCCCGCGATGCAAGAGGCCGACGCAATCTGCCAGCCACGGACCCGAGCCCCAGGGGGAGGTGAAGGAGATGACGGTAGTTCAGATAATTGGCTGGTCAGTGATAGCGGCAGCGGTCAGCTGGCAGCTCGCATGGAGACGCGCTCGGGCGATGATCAATCACATCGCCACTCAGGCGCAAGTCGAGTCGCAGCAATTGAGGGCCGAAGTGGCGAGATGGCGGGCCCATGCAGCCCGGCTGTCCAAGGAGATCGAGGCATGGAAGGCCGGACACCTAGAGGGCCGCGCCGATGTCGTCAGCATCGTGCCATTGCTGATCGCGGCGCAGCGGGAGAAGGTTGCCTGTACATGCGCGGCCAGCCAGATTCCCAGCGGCTCGTAGCGGACCGACGCTCCCGGCCGAGCTCAGGCGGCTGGGAGCGTCGGCAAGTCGGCAAGTCGGGCCCGCGGCAAAACAAGGAAAACCGGGGCGCATAACAAAACGCACCCGCGACCCGACCACCCACGGCGCAGTCAGCAACGCGAAGCTGACAAACCAGCGCAGCGGTTTAGTCGTCGAACTCGCCGGCTCGAACCCCGGCGACGAACGCCCGCCATTCGCTAGCGTCGAAGCGAAGCTGCGGACCCTCCGCGTCCTTGGTGTCCGTTACGAGAACGTGGCCCGTCGGTAGCCGCCCCACGGCGACACAGTCGCCGGCCGCGCACCACGAGCTGACTCGCCAGCGGATCGCAGCAGTGTCCGATCCCCCGTCCGCACCGCCTTGTGCACTAGTCATTGCTCTACTGCCGCCCTCTCGGTCCGGTCGCCCGCCGCCACGCGCTGGCGGGCGGCTCCGCTCGAAGGTTGCTATTGTGCCCGGTCCGCATGCCAGGGCGAAGACGAATAACCGCGATGTGGTTCCCGGATCGGCGAGGCACCCGCGCATGATCGAGTTCCCTGAGCAAGCTGCAGATTACTCCTAGCTGCGGGCAGTGCAATCCCAAACTCGCCGATCGTTGCCATTTATTGCCAGACTTTGGGTGGATTGATCCAAAGCCATGACCCGCCAAAATCGCCTCAGGAGCACCCGCCGCTGAGCCGGTAGACCGAGACATGGTCCGTGCTGTCCGGGCCGAACGGCCGCCGGTCCCAGCCGCCGTAGCGCTCGGCTAGCCGCAGGCCAGCCTGACCCGCCATCAGGTCAATCTCGCTCGGCCAGCTGTACCGCAAAGATGACGGCAGCAATCGCATGCCGTCGGGGCCGAAGGCCTGTTCCGATCGCGAGTTCCAGCACCCGCCCGTCGCGTCCGAGCCTCGCCAGGAATTCCGCCTCGGCGACCGGTTCCGAGCCTTCATCGCCCTCGCCGTAGACACTCGCCCAGCGATCCCCAAAGAACGCAGGGTCATCAAATCCCGTCATACCGCCACTTAACCCGGTGGATCGGCGGGCGGCCACCGATTTCCGCTTCAGCGCTGTCAGAGCCACGTGGAACGCTATGGGCATGCCCTCCGAGCAGCGCTACGCCGAATGGCCGGCGCGGCGCAGCCCGCGCAGCAGCGTGGCGTGCCTGTGGGCGTCCCGGCCTAGCGAGACGTCCGCGGGACGCGTCCTGCCTGATGCCTGCATCGACATCATCTGGGACGGTACATCGCTTTTCGTCGCGGGGCCCGATACCGGGCCGGTCCCGATCATCGCGCGGTCCGGCCAGTTCTTCGCCGGGCTGCGGTTCCTGCCCGGCAGGGCACCTGGGTTCCTCGGCGTGCCGGCCAGCGAGCTGCTCGATAGCCGCGTCCCGCTCGCCGACCTGTGGGGCATGGCTCCCGCCGGCCGCCTAGCCGATCGGCTGGCCTCCGCCGCGAGCCCCGAGGCCGCCGCCGGCGTTCTCGATCGCGCGGTCGGGGACCGGGCCCTCAAGACGCTGGCCCCCGACCCGCTGGTCGACGAGCTCGTCGCCATGTACGCGACGACACCGCCCGCGTCGGACCGGGCAGTGCAGTTCGCGAGCCGGGCCATGTCCGTCGGAGAGCGCCGGCTGCACCGGCATTGCCGCGCCGCCGTGGGCTACGGACCCAAGATGCTGGAGCGGGTGCTGCGGTTCCAGCGTGCCAGGCGGATCGCCAGCGGCACTACGTCGCTGGCCCTCGTGGCCGCGCTGGCGGGGTACGCCGACCAGGCGCATCTGACCCGCGAGTCCCGGCGCCTGGCGGGCATCACGCCGTCCGATCTGTTCAAGACGACCCGGTTAGCCGGCTCCTAGCCTGGCGCGTATGGATAACCAATTGTCAGCGGCGCGCGACTTCATTCTGCGCCAGGGCCGGCTTCTTGACCGCCGGCTGTTCGCGACCTGCTTCGAAGGAGCCCCGGCCGCCGGGGTTATCGAGGCGCTACGCGGCTACCGCAACGGAGACGGCGGATTCGGTCACGGCCTCGAGCCCGACAAACGCTGCCCAGCCAGCCTTCCGATCGACGTCGAGATCGCCCTGCAGGCGCTCGCGACGGCCGGAACCGTCGACCAGCCGATGGTCGTCTCGGCCTGCGACTACCTGGCCAAGGTCGCGGCCTGCGTCGACCGAGGCGGGGCTGTCCCGCTGGCCTTCCCCGTGATCGAGGCCTATCCGAGGGCCGAGCACTGGACCGACTGGACCTATGAGCCGGCCCTGAACCCCACCGCTGGCCTGGTCGGGCTGATCCGTCAGCTACGGGTGGATCACGCCTGGGTAGACGCGGCCGCCGACTGGTGCTGGGAGCAGCTCGCCGCAGCAGAGCTGCCGGCCGATGCGCACGCACTGCGGGAGGTTCTCGTCTTCCTTGAGCACGCGCCAGAACGCGACCGGGCAGACGCGATCGCCGGCAAGGTCCGGGACCAGCTTGGCGCGGCCTCCTGGTTCCGGCTCGACCCTGATGATTCTGGCTATGGCTTGTCCCCGCTCAGCATCGCGCCTGCGGCCGACAGTCGGTGGCGCGTCCTGTTCAGCGAAGACGTACTTAAGGCCCATCTGGACCGGCTGGAGCGCGATCAGCAGCCTGACGGCGGGTGGCCGATCAGCTGGGAGCCGCCCAGTGAGGCGGCCCGCTTGGAGTGGCGCGGCGCCGTCACCGTCGACGCCCTTCGCACGCTCGTCTCCTACGGCCGGCTCAGCCCGAAAGGTTGACCGGCCAGGCCGGCACGGCGCTGACCCGCGGCCTAGCGCCGGTTCGCCCAGACCTGGAAAGTTCGCGGATCGCCGACGAGCGTTCCCGCTGTGCCGGCGAATGCCGTCAGGTCAGCGAGGGCGGCGGCTACCTCGTCGGCGGTCGCCAGGCCCGCGGCCACGATCGCCTGGGCCGAGCCCTCGAGCGTGGAGACGGCCAGCGCCTTGGTGTCGTTGTCGTCCGAGGTGCCGAGGCTCTGGGCCAGACGCAGCTCGGGTTCGCCGATGCCAGCCTCGCCGAAGTACCGGAAGAGCTTGCGCCCGATGGCGGCATCGCCGCCGTTCAGCGCGCAGACGCGCGGATACATGGTCTGGTAGAAGGCGAAGCCGCTGTTGTCGGGATCGCAGAATAGCCCGTCGAAGTCGGCGTCCTCGACCGCGACGACGCCTCCGGCCCTGACCGCTCGCCACATCCGGCGGAGCAGATCGACCGGACTGATGAGGTGCTGCAGGAGGAACCGGGAGTAGACGAAGTCGTAGGCATCCGGGTCGTCCCACTCGCTAACGTCGGCCGCCACGAAGTCGACGTTGGACACGCCCTCGGCTGGGATGGCCAGCCTGGCGAGCGCGAGCAGGTCCTCGTCCATGTCGATGCCGACCACCGATCCCGTCGGCCAGACGAGGCGCGCCAGGTCGAAGGTGACCTCTCCGCCGCCGCAGCCCAGGTCGACACAGCGCATGCCAGGCCGGATGCCAGCCCTGCGGAATAGCTCGGCCGTGTCGGGATGGCGAACCCTGGCCAGCAGCTGCAGCCGCTCGTAACCCGGCTGCCCGCCTCGCAGCACGTAACCTTCCACGCGGTGATAGTACGGCTCCGGGGATGACGCCGGGCAAGAGCGTGCGCGGAGCCGGGGACGTCGAGCGGGTGTGCTGGCTTGGGGCCTGCTGCGGGCCGATGGTTGAGGCCGACGACGGCTTGACGAGCACGTAGGCAACGAGGGCGGCTAGGAAGATCGCGGTCAGCACCCAGGTGGAGATGCGTACCCTCCGCATCAGCTGCTCCCCGACGGGCCAGCAGCTTCCAGGTCGGGCGGCAGGTGAATGCCCTCGCTGCGGAACACGGCAGCGATCCTGGCCCGCAGGATCCGCCCGACGTCGAATTGCTTGCCGGGCAGCGTTCTCGCGACGAGCCTGACCTGGAACTCGTTCACGTCGATGCTCTGCACGCCCATGACCGTCGGCTGGTCCAGCAGGAGCTGGCGAAGGTCAGGTTCCTGGTACGCCTGTTCGCCGATCAGCCGGAGCGCGTCGGTCACCTGGTTAACGTCCATGGCCGCCGGCACTGGCACGTCCACCACCGCGCGCGCCCAGTCCCTGGAGAGGTTTGTTACCTGCGTTAGCTGACCGTTCGGGGTGATGACCAGTTCCCCGTCGGCCGTGCGGACCGAGGTAACCCGGAGTGTGACGTCCTCTACGATTCCCTGGGCGGGCTGCGTGCTGTTCGGGACGGTCAGGCGGATGAGGTCGCCGAACCCGTACTGCCGCTCGGTGATGATGAAGAAGCCCGCCAAGATGTCCTGGACGATGCGCTGGGCGCCGAATCCCAGCGCCACGGCGGCCACGGCAGCCGGGGCAACCAGGCTCGTGATCGGGATGCCGATGCGGGTCGCGACTGCCACGACGGTCGCGCAGTAGATGATCACGAGAAAGGCCCAGGTGATTACCTGCGCGAGGGCGTGCCGGTGTTTTGACGCCTCCGAGCGAACCAGCGAATCGGACTCGTGCGCGCTGGCGTCGATCCGGTGGGTAATCTTCGCGCGCAGCCAGGTCGCCAGGCGCGTGAGCAGCATCGCGCCGGTCACGAACAGCACGATCTCCAGGCCATCGGTGCGAGCCCAGAGGGAGATTTCGGTCAGGGTCTTCAGATTAAGCATGAGGTGTTCCGTTGTCGCGGGCGGCGCGCAGCCGGCCCGTCGGTCAGCGGCAGGGGAGGTATGGGGTAACCCGAGTACCCGCACAAACATACCCAAGCAAAGTTGGTGGGTGGGTATGGGCCGCCCGCACTGGCTCCGGGTACCCGGCTAGACCAGGACTCCCTTAGCCGTGGCGTCGCGGACCCAGGTGTCGATCTCGTCGGCCATGGCGTCGGCGAACTGCAGGTCGGTGATCTGGCTGAGCTCCGGGCAGTCGGTTCCGTCGAAGAACTTGGCGTCGACGTTGTCCAGCAGCCGGGCCCCGGGCGCGTCTTCCTCGAGATCGTCGAGTTCCCGCAGGTAACCGACTGCCCGGATGGCCAGGAACTTGATCTGCACCGGGTACTTGGCCAGCTCGATGACGACGCATGGTAGCTTCGGCCGGATCGCTCGGCGACCCGTCCGTGACGATGATCGCGAAGATCGGCTCGGTGGTTGACCTGGCCTCGTCGAGCAGGTCGCTCAGTACTGGCGCGAACTTAGTGCCGCCCATCTGGTCTGGGCGCCAGATCTTGGCCTCGACAATGCCCAGGTAGTTGGACTGGCCGACGATCACCGGGGGCCAGAGCCGGTGGTCGAACGCGATGACGGGGATCTTGCCGTCGGAGTCGAGCTGGAAGGCGTAGCTCAGCGCGCGCTCGACCAGGCGCTGGACGTTGCCGTTGGAGTAGTCACGCGCACTCGGGAACTCCATCGAGCCGGAGTGGTCGACGTAGAGCCTGACCGCGCCGCGCAGGCCTGCCAGGTTCCGCTTGGACAGGCTGATTCCGGCCTTTTCAGCCCGCTTGACCAGGTCGACGTGACCGGCCTCGCGGACCTTGGTGAGGTTGACCGCCGGAGCGCCAGTGGGGTCTTTGACGAGGCTGATTGTGCGGGCGGCAGCGGGTGAATCGCCTGACATTGCTGATTGCCTTTCTCAAGGTGACCGGTCGAACCGCCAGCCCGGCCGGAAGCCCGTCAACCAGGCCCGCCGGGACCGTCGTCGCCGGGTGCCCGGTCACGTCGAACGGGGCCGTGTTGACGATCATCTCGGTGTCCCGCGTAAGGCTCTCCTCGCGCGGGACCTCTGGCGCGGGGATCAGTGTCGCAGTGATCGGCATGGTCGGCAGTACCAGCACGTCGACCGCGTCGAGCGCCTCGTCGTAGGCGGCCGCGAGCTCGAGCGCGAGGTTGCGGGCCATGGCGTAGAACCGGCCCCCGTGCCGGTCGATGGCATGCCGGCCCGCGAAGATCGTTGGCTTGACCGTGTCGGGCAGCCGGTCGGCGTGCTCTCTGCGGCCGCGGCGATAGTGGTCCATCAGCTCGGGGTCGTAGCGGCCTGCCCAGTTCATGCCGAAGCCGTCCCCGTCGATCATCTGCGTGACCACGCCGTCGGTGGCGATCACCGTCCAGACATGCATCGCGTCGGTGTGCCAGGGCACGCTGACCTCGACGACGTCGGCCCCGGCCGCGGCCAGCGTGCTGACCGCGGACCTGACCGCCTCGTCCACGCCCGGCTGGGACAGCCCGGGGAAGCCGAACCCTTCCTTCAGCACGCCGATCCGCAGGGCGGCGACGCCAGCGTCCAGATCGGCGAGGTAGTCGTGGTCCAGCGGGCAGGCCCGCTGGCGCGGGTCAAGCCCGTCCGGACCGGCAAGGACGCCGAGCATCACGGCTGCGTCCCTGACCGTCCTGGTGATAGGGCCCAGATGATCGAGGGTGTTCTCGATCGGGAACGCGCCGGTGTACGGGACCAGGCCGTGGGTCGGCTTGTGCCCGACCACGCCGCAGAACGCTGCCGGGATTCTGATCGAGCCGCCCTGGTCGCCGCCGACCGCCAGGTCCGCATGGTGGGCCGCGACCAGGGCGGCGCTGCCGCTGGAAGAGCCGCCTGCCGACCGGGAGTAGTCCCAGGGGTTTCGTACCGGCCCAGTGGCGGAGGTGTGGCTGCCGCCTGAGAAGCAGAGGTCCTCGCATACGGCCTTGCCGGTGATGACCGCGCCCGCGTCGAGGAGCCGGGTGACGATCGTGGCATCGTGCCGGGGGATGAACCCCTCGACGGCGGCCGACCCGTTCATCATCGGCACGCCGGCGACCTCGATATTGTCCTTGATCGCGATCCGCCGGCCAGCCAGCGGCCCGTCGTCCCGCGTCTGGATCCGCGTCGTGACGTACCACGCGCCGAGCGGGTTGTCCGCGTCGGCTGGCCGCTCCCATGCGCGGGACGGCGGCTCAGTCAGGCCAGCCTCGTATCGCCGCTCGACTTCGTCGTACGAGATCAGCAGGGCGCTGGCGAGGGCGCGGAATGTGGCGATGTCCTGGCCGGTGACCGGCAGGCCGTAGGCGGCGGCGATCCTGGTGACGTCATCGTCTGAAATCGGGGCGACAGGCATGATTCATCTTGGCTGGCGCCCAAGCCAGAGAACAAGGGCCGCCGGCGAGCGCTCAGCACCTCGGGTCGGCGAGCGCGCTGTCAGCCGCGTCAGCCGCCTCCACGTCCTCCCTGGAAATGCCAAGCAGGTACAGGATGACGTCTAGGTGCGGAACGCTCACTGATGCATCGGCCGCGCTCCGCACCAACGCCTTGGCGTTGAATGCGATCCCCAGGCCAGCCGCGGCGATCATGTCCAGGTCATTGGCGCCGTCGCCGACGGCGACCGTCTGACTCAGCGGCACTCCGGCGTCGGTCGCGAACTGCCGCAGCATGCGCTCCTTGCCCGGCCGGTCGATCAACTCCCCGGTGATCCGGCCGGTGCCCTGGTGTCAGCCGCAGCTTCTCGGTCAGCTCGCCCACGACGGTCGCGTCGAGACCGGCGAGCAGCTGCACCCGCTCCCGTAGCGCCGCGGCATAGTCGATCTCACCGCGCATTGCCGCATTTGTCAGCGCTTCTACTTCGGCGGCGTGGCCGGCCCGGTCGGCGAGCAGGTCGATGGCCTCGTCCTGCAGCAGCGTGGAGTCGACGTCCATCACCACGAGCCGCATCGCCCGCCGGTGCAGCCCGCCCTGCTGGACTGCTATATCCGCGCCGAGCCCGACCGACTCGCGGGCCAGGTCGGTGCGCAATGCCCCGGGATCGGCGCCCGAGACTTCGAACTCGATGCACGTGACCGGCTCCCGGGCGAGCCGCCCGATCTTATCGATGTTCGCCCCGCTGACCGCGATCCG
>WNFI01346098.1_pt1 | contig 11275 bp, 10 predicted proteins | sample 5400471 | NCBI WGS metagenome assembly WNFI01 (sample SAMN13153348, study PRJNA577476) | soil metagenome | isolation source: 100 cm saprolite on Douglas fir-dominated hillslope | place: USA:California | collected 2013-09-17
AACGCGGTGGCAATTGGACAGGAGCTCATGGCCAAAGAGCGGGCGAATGACGACTTGATCGGCGAGTTTCTGCGTGCGGAAGTTCTCGCCGGAAGGATTGCCCGCCAGCAGGGCGAGAACGATGCAGCTCTCCAGCACTGGCAACGCGTGGTAGAGGTCGTGCAGTCGCGAATTAAGGATTGTAACTACTGGCGGCTTCTCGAACCAGCCACACACGCTTTTGGCTTGCTCGGGCACGACGAAGAGTGCCGCGCGCTCATCGAGCGACTAAAGAGCTTTGGCTACCAACCTTCGGAGGCATGGCCCGTAGGTGCCGACAACCATTCGTCCAAATAATCCTAATTCTCTCCTCCCACAAAAGGAAATTTTTGTCCGCAAATTAACCACCCACATTGAAAGGAAAACAACATGTCCACCCTCACCGTCAACGTCGAGAATATCGAAGGATTTGTCGACGTCATCAACACCACCTTCGGGCATGGCGGCCCGCGTTACACGTCAGCGACGTTTACTGGAGACATTATGACTACAGCGGAAAATTTCAAAAGAGTCAGGGTGACCGAAGCATCGACCATCAAGTTCGTTTTCCCCGCCAACAGTATCTACGCGCCGGTCGGTATTGCGTTCATTCAATATAGAGGAGGCCAAGGGGACGCCAACGGGCAATTAAACATGCCGAGAGAAAATGCTGTTATCCGTAAGGATGGAAACGTTTGCTCGATTACAATCCACAACAAACATGAGAAAAAAGGAGCAAAGCACGGGAATGAGTATGTTTATAAGGCATTGATCATCATTCACGATGATCATGGCTCCGTTGGGATCATCGATCCGGAAATTTCCAACGAAAGCGTGCTCTAGGTGCGGGTAAGAACGGATTTTAGCCACAAGAGAAAACGCAAAGATCTCAAAGAAGAAATCCCTGCGCTCCCCGTGATCTTTCGTGGCTAATCGCCTTTAGGGTTTTCGCGGTCGTCTCCGGTCCGTTTATCCGTGTAGATCCGTGTCCATCCGTGGTTAAATTGCTGAATGGTTTGGCCTGCGGGATGACCCGAAAAGAATGCAGGGGAATGCCGGAAATGTGGCTGAGGACGGGCTCTGTACTTTAAGGGCGTTTGTAAGCCTATGACTTCGAAAAGTGCGAAATGACGAAGTCTAAGGCGTACAAGATGTGACGTGTGATGTGTGACATGTGACGAGTTCGGAGCCGCGGGCTGCGGCTGCGGGCAAGACGGGTTTTAGCCACAAAAGATCACAAAGCTCTCAAAGAAAAATCCCTGTGATCTTTCGTGGCTAATCGTCTTCAGAGTTTCTGAGTTTCTCTGCGACCTCGCTTCTCCTCGGCCGAAATCGGATCGGAAGGTTAGCCGCAAAGAGGCGCAAATCGGAGGATCGGCGATCTGCTGTGTGACGAGTGATAAGTGACGTGTGATGAGTTTCCGATCCCGGAGACTCTGCAACCGCGTCAATCGCGGTTGTTCTGTTTTGCGATCCCGCGCCGCCTGCGGGGCGGCCATCTTTTGTTTTCTTCGTGAGCGTTCGTGTAATTCGTGGATACTCCGGTTCGAACCTGACGCGGGCTGAAGCGCCGCGCTACTTATACGCGCGGAGTCATTTCACGGGGGCGGTTTGCGCGGGTGGAGCGGGTGGGCTGGTGAAGAGGGGCTTGGTTTTGATCACGCTTTGATACAAGCCCCAACTGAGGGGAAGGGCGACGATCACCCAGGCGGCGGCTACGAGGGCGGGGGAAGTTTTTTTGATGGGGTCGGACATTGGGGGGAGATTTTAAAGTGATGAGTGATGGAATCTAATGTGCCGTGTGATGTGTGACGAGCGACAAAACACGGAAGTGGGACCATCTAAAGTGACGAGTAAATCCACGGAAGGGGGACGCGGAGGTTGCTGAGGGGGAGAGGTCGCAGGGAATTGTTTTTCGGACTGTCTCTGTGAGCTCTTTTCCCTTCGTGGCTTCTGTGTTCAAAAAGTCGTCTCCGAAAAACGACTTTTTGCTGGATATTCGTTGATGGGGATTTCTTCTTCCGTGTGTTCGGTGTGTCCCGTGGGCTTCTTTTTCGGTTCAGGCTTTTGCGTTTTGGAGGTTGGGCTGTTTGGTCGAGTCTTTGAAGTGATACTTCGGGTCCACGGACCGAACGAGCAGGTTGCACACAAGTCCGATGAGTAGCACACCGGCCATGAGATACATCGTTGTATTGTACGCCTGCTCCTTGGGTACGCCGTGCGCCTTTTGGTAGGCGGAGATGTTGGTGACGAGCTGCGGTCCGAGTACGGCGGCCATCGACCACGCGGTGATGAGTCGTCCATGAATGGCACCCACTTGCATCGTTCCGAACATGTCGCGCAGGTAGGCGGGTATCGTGGCAAAACCGCCGCCGTACATTGAAATGATCACACACGCGACTGCCACGAAGAGGGTCACGCTGTTGATCTTCTGGGTGTAGGGAATCAATAAATACAGCGCGCAACCGAGGACAAAGTAGACGCAATAGACTCCTTTGCGTCCGATAAAATCGGAGAAGGATGACCAGAGAAAGCGTCCACCCATATTAAATATGCTCAGCAGTCCGACAAATCCTCCGGCGGCCGCGGCACTGACGCCAAACATATCCTGCGCCATCGGCGAAGCCTGCGCGAGCACGCCGATACCGGCGGTGACGTTCATGCAAAGCACCATCCACAGAAGCCAGAATTGAGGCGTCTTCCAGGCGACGTCGACGCTGACATTCGCGGTCGTGATGAGTTTTTGCGGTGTGGTGGCAGGAACAAATCCCTCCGGTTTCCAACCTTGAGCCGGAACGCGCACGATAAGCGTGCCAACGTTCATCATCAGAAAATAGAGCGCGGCCATGACGACAAAGGTTTCTTTCACACCGATCGAGGTCGCGGTTTTAAAATGGTCCATCAGCGTGACGCATGATCGCCATGCCAGTCGCCATGCCGGGGCGGTCAGGAAACCATTTCACCAGGGTTGAAACCGGCGCGATGTAACCGAGCCCCAGGCCTATCCCGCCAATAAGACCGTAGCCGAGAGCGAGCAGCCAGAGTTGGTGGGTGCTTACACCGAGACTGGCGATGATGAGTCCGCCGCAGAAACAGCAGGAGCTGGCGAACATCGTTTTTCGTGGGCCGCTTTTTTCGACCCATTTGCCGAGAACGGCCGCCGACAAACCGAGAATGATCAAGCCGAGTGAGTACGTCCATAAGACGATGCTCGGCACAGCCCAGTCCTGACCGGGGATCGACTTCGTGATGCCGATCGCTCGGCTCAGTGGGAGGTTGAAGACGCTGAAGCTGTAGATTTCGCCGATACACATTTGTACAGCGATAGCAGCGGGTGGAACCAGCCAGCGGTTGAATCCGGGCGGGGCAATGGTGTGCTCTCTATCAAGGAATGATAGCATAGGTATGGGGCTTTGGGTTGAGGAGAAAAAACAAGAAAGCAGGTCTCGGCGCGCAGGGTTAGTGCGCGGCCTCGACCAATTCCGAGCGCAGTCCGGCGGCAGCAGCCGTGGGATTTGACGTCGGCTTTACTGAGATAACAACAAACTTGGAGGTCGGCGTGTTGCTGATTTCCGCAACGCTATCGACCGGCACGAGTACATTGGCCTCAGGAAAATATGTGGCGGTGCAGCCGCGCGGAATATCGTACGGTGCGACCATGAATCGAGGAGCTGAGCGGTCCACGCCATTGAAGTGGCTGGTGAGATCGACGAGCTGACCTTGGACCAGACCTTTGTGATCGTCATCATGATATACTGATCCACTCCGATCGTCTCTGTCGGAAGCACGTGTACGGTGAAGTTCGCCTTGTTCGTCTTGGTATTGAATTTCCGGTGATCGCGCGGACCGTTCGGCAAATAGAATGGGCCTTGTTTTATCCGTTGATTGAAATTCGTGAATCCTGGGATCACATGTTCGATGTGATCGCGGACCCGGTCATAGTTACCAATGAGCGCGTCCCAATCCACGGGTTTTTTGGGGCCGAGCGTGGCTTTGGCCAAGCGAGCGACAATAGCCGGTTCACTCAACAGGTGCTCCGAGGCGGGTGTGAGACCTCCGTGCGACGGATTGATAATCCCCATGCTGTCCTCGACCGTGACGAATTGGTTTCCGGTCGTTTGCATGTCGATCTCCGTGCGGCCGAGGCAGGGGAGGATCAGGCCGGTTTTGCCGGTGATCAGGTGAGAGCGGTTCAGTTTTGTCGCTACGTGCGCCGTGAGTCTGCAGGTGCGCAGCGCGGTTGCGGTGAACTCGGTGTCGGGCGTGGCGGAGAGGAAATTGCCGCCCATGCCGAAGAACACTTTCACGCGTCCGGCGTGCATCGCCTTGATCGTTTCCACCACGTCGAGTCCGTGCTCGCGCGGCGGTTGAAATGAAAACTCGGCCGCGAGCTTGTCGAGAAATGCCGGTGCCGGTTTCTCGTAGATTCCCATCGTGCGATCGCCCTGGACATTGCTGTGACCGCGAACCGGACAAGGACCCGCGCCGGGCCGGCCGATGTTTCCACCGAGGAGGAGAAAATTGAGGACTTCCTGGATCGTTCCGACGGCGTTCTTGTGTTGGGTGAGCCCCATGGCCCAGCAGGCGATGATGGATTTGGAAGAAAGAGCGATATCGGCGGCGGCGCGAATTTGCTCACGACTTAGTCCGCTGCTGGCGGTGATGTCGTCCCACGAAACGGAGCGGAGGTGAGCGATGAGTTCCTGGTAGCCGGTCGTGTATTCGTTGATGAAGCCGAGGTCGAAAACCTTGCCGGGATTTTTTTCTTCCGCAGCCAGCATCTCTTTCATGATGCCTTGGAAGACGGCCATATCGCCGTTGCTGCGCACGGGCAGCCACAAATCCGCGATGGCCGTACCTTTGCCAAATAGCAGCTCAGGTGCGCGAAAGGGGTTCTTCAAATCCTGGGGGTTTTTGAAGTGCTGTGTTCCGACCTCCGGTAGCGGATTGATGCTTACGATTTTGCAGCCTCCTCGTTTGGCGGCTTGCAGCGACGTGAGCATGCGGGGGTGATTCGTGCCGGGATTTTGGCCTACGATAAAAATGGCGTCGGCCTTTTCAAAGTCGTCGAGCGTGACGCAGCCCTTGCCGATTCCGATCGTCGGGCTGAGCGCGGAACCGCTCGATTCGTGGCACATGTTCGAGCAATCCGGAAGATTGTTGGTGCCGAAGGCTCGCACGAAAAGTTGATAGAGAAATGCGGCTTCATTGCTGGTGCGACCCGACGTGTAGAATGAGGCTTCGTCGGGCGACGGCAGTTTCTTCAGCTCGGAAGCGACAAGCTCGAAGGCGTGATCCCAGGAAACAGGCTCATAGTGCGTCGCTCCGGGTTTTAACACCATGGGATGGGTCAGCCGACCTTGCTTACCAAGCCAATGGTCGGATTTGGCGGCTAGTTCCTCGACGCTGTAATGCTTAAAAAATTCGGGCGTGATGCGCTTGAGCGTGGCTTCGTCCGCGACGGCCTTTGCGCCGTTTTCGCAAAATTCCGCGATGTGCCGATCGTCGTCCGGACTTGGCCAGGCGCAGCTCTGGCAATCGAAGCCGCTCTTCTGATTCACCTTGAGCAGCGTCTTAGCCGTGCGAATCAGGCCCATCTCCTCAAGACTAATCGCCATCGATTTTTGAATGGCTTTAAGTCCTGCGGCCGAATGGCTGGCTTCTGCGAATTGCGTGCCATCAAGTTCAATCGGGGGTTGTGCTGCGGGGAGAGAAGAACGATTATTTTGCATGGAAGTTTAGGAAGGAAGAAGCGTGGACTGCGTTTCGTGAAGCCGATGAGCGCCCGCATAGACGTTCATGCGGCCGTCGCGTACGAAACCGAGGAGCGTCGCCCCAAATTGTCTTGCCACATCAACGGCCAAACTTGAAGGAGCTCCCACGGCGGCGAGGACGGGAATGCCGGCCATGAGCGTTTTCTGCATGAGCTCAAAACTGGCTCGTCCGCTGACCAATAAAACCCCTCGAGACAACGGAATATGACCGGCAAGAAACTGAGCTCCGATGACTTTGTCGACGGCATTGTGGCGTCCAACATCTTCGCGAACGCAGAGCAAATTTCCCGTGCGATCGAAGAGAGCAGCGCCGTGCAATCCGCCCGTTTGGTCGAATACCGTCTGAGTTTCCCGCAGCCTTTGTGGCATGCGCAGAATGGTTGCGGCGGTCAGGACCGGCTCCTCGCCAGCCAGGACGACGCGGCCTGTGACGCGAAGTGCCTCGAGCGAAGTTTTTCCGCACACACCGCAACTCGACGTGGTATAAAAATGACGTTCCATGGTGCGAAGATCGACTTCGACGCCCGATTGGAGGCTAACGCGGATGGTGTTTCCGTTGACGGGTCCACCTGAACCAGCTGCGACGACGGCAATATCATCAACCTGACTGCGATCGGTGAGAATGCCTTCGGTGAAAAGGAATCCCGCGGCCAATTCGTTGTCGTGACCGGGCGTCCGCATGGTGATCGACACGCTTTTCGGGTAGCAGAGTGCATACGACAAATAGCACAAACATGGGGAACGGACAAACGAGGTAGTACTCTCTACTTAACCTAAAATTTCATTGTGTCAAAAAATGCAGCGAATTTTCGTAGTTTTACGGTAGCGCTCAATCCAGCTGTTTACCTCTTCAATGAAGAGACCTTCGAGTATTCGCTTCTAACGGACTTAACCTATTCTTATTTATTCTGTTTTATTCGATTCTGGCTGTGAATGGCTGGCGGACGGTGGCTTGAGAATCTGCTTTTTTTATCATAGATTCGGATGTCATGGCTGAGATCATCCCAGAAATTTTGAACCTCTTTATTTCGCCGGGGCATAATTATTTTGGGCGTTATGGAAAGGAGCCCGAAACCTATCCGCTCAGTGAGGTGGATCAAATCGCCTGTGTGGCGGGTTGTGGAATTAAAAAGGACCGATTTTTCGCCTATAAGCCGAAGTACAAGGGGCAGGTGACGTTTTTCTCCCATGAAGTTTATCAGGAACTCTGCGTCGCGTTTAACGTTCATTCGAAATCGCCGGGCGTCTTTCGGCGCAATGTCATTACGCGCGGGATAGACTTGAACGAACTGATCGGCCGGGAGTTTGAAGTTCAGGGCGTTCGATTCCGCGGCACCCAGGAATCCAAACCCTGCTATTGGATGGAGCACGCCTTTGCGCCTGGAGCGGAAAAGGCTTTGGCCGGAAAAGGGGGGCTGCGTGCAGAGGTTTTGTCCGACGGGGTCGTGCGGCGGGCGGGGATCGGAGAGTTAGCCACAAAAGATCACAAAGATCTCAAAGAAAATATTCTGTGATCTTTTGTGGCTAAAAATCTGATTCAGGCGGTTGGGTTGACGGTACGCTTTGGGAGCTGCAGGTAGAGAGGCGGGCCGCCGCGTCCCTACGGCGGCATTTCGCGGTTTCAAGATGCTGTCCGTGTTTCGATGCCGTCGCGGGGACGCGTCGGCCCACCCTTCGGCGCCATAACGGCATTCTCTTTCGTGTATTTTGGGTGTTTCGTGGTGGCCTCCGTCTGCAGCGTTGGAGTTATGTCGGAGGGGCAGAGGTCGGCGATCGGCGGTCAGGAACCGGAGAATTGGCCACAAAAGATCACAGGGATCTCAAAGAAATATATTCTGTGATCTTTTGTGGTTAAAAATCTGATTGATAAGAAAGTTGGATTCTATGTCAGCAGGACGCGTCTATCTAAAACTGGGTATGCATCTTCGGCGCGCAGGCAGTCCCGCCCTACCTTAAAACCTTCCGGCCTCATCCCAATGCTTCCCCTTAGCGACCTCTGGGTTCCATTTCCGTGGTTTTCGCTCGTCACACGTCACACGCTTCGGTTGCGAAGTCTCTCAACTTGCTCGCCATTTCTGACATTGCCTTTTGCGGATGTGGACTTTTCTCTTGAAGCCTTTTCGCCATGAAAATCCTAGTTGCTGATAAGATCTCGCCTAAAGGAGTAGAATACCTGCGCAAACAGCCGGGTTTCGAAGTAATCGAGGCTTACGGCTCGTCTCCGGCCAAGGTTTTGGAACTGGTGAAGGACGTGCACGCCATCGCGGTGCGTTCGGAAACCAAGATCACCCGTGAAGTAATCGCGGCGGCGCCTCTGTTAAAGGTCGTGGGCCGCGCGGGTGTCGGCGTTGACAATGTGGATGTCGAAGCCGCCACCGAGCGTGGCGTGGTCGTCATGAACACACCTTCGGGCAATACGATCGCGACGGCCGAGCTGACGTTTACCCACATGCTGTGTGGCGCTCGTCCGGTGCCGCAAGCCGCCGCTTCGATGCGGGAAGGTAAGTGGGACCGCAAATCGTTTGGCGGCATCGAGCTTTTCAAAAAGACCCTGGGCGTGGTCGGTCTCGGCCGCATCGGTGGCGAAGTCGCCAAACGGGCACAGGCGTTCGGTATGCGTGTGCTCGCCTACGATCCGTACCTCGCTCCCAGCCGGGCGAAAGCCATGCAGGTCGAGTCAGTCACTTTGGACGAGCTGCTTCAGCAGTCGGACTACATCACGGTTCACATGCCGCTGACCGACGATACGCAATACATGATCGACGAAGCGGCCTTTGAGAAATGCAAAAAGGGCCTGCGGATCTTCAATTGCGCTCGCGGCGGCATTATTAAAGAGAGCGCGCTCTTGGCTGCGTTGAAGTCGGGCAAAGTCGCGGCAGCGGGCCTGGACGTGTATGAGGATGAGCCGCTCGCGGCCGATAGCGAATTTCGCAAGCTGCCCAATGTCACGCTCACGCCGCATCTCGGTGCATCGACCGCTGAAGCGCAAGAGAGCGTCGGCATCGAAATCGCCGAGCAGATCGCCGAAACGCTGGCTGGCGGGGTTATCCGCAACGCGGTCAACATGCCATCGGTTGACGCTGCGACCCTCAAAGTTCTTGGCCCGTATCTCGATATCGGCGGGAAGCTCGGTACGCTCGTTCAGCAGATTGCGCCCGCTCAGATTTCGTCGCTTCGTATTACGTACTGGGGCAAGATCGTTGACCTCGACGCGAATTCGGTCACGCGCAGCATTCAGCGCGGGTTCCTCCGCCGGATCAGCGGGGACGAGGTTAATTTTGTCAATGCTCCGGTGTACCTGCAGCGCCTCGGGATTCAGCTCGATGTGGTGAAGTCGAACACCGAGACGGACTACACGGAACTGGTCCAAGTCGAAGCGCTGGCCAGCGACGGTAAAACGTATTCGGCAGCCGGTACGTTGATCGGAAAATCTTTTACACCGCGTTTAGTGGCCATCAACGGTCGCGAAGTGGACGTCGCCGCTTCAGGCAAACTGCTGATCCTGGAGAACAGCGACGAGCCGGGCATGATCGGTTACGTCGGCACGCTGCTGGGCAAGGATGGCGTAAACATTGCCAACATGTCGCTCAGCCGCCAAACCGCCGGTGAAACCGCGCTCATGGTGATCAATCTCGATAGCGAGCCCAGCGAAGCAGCTCGAAAAGAGCTGAAATCGCATCGCGCGATCAAGCTCGCGAAGTTCGTACACTTATAACCCGCAATGATACTGCCGCTCATCATCGCCGCAGTGGTGGGTTATCTTTTGGGCTCGCTGCCATTTGGTTACTGGGTGGCGCGAGCTCACGGCGTTAATATTTTTGAAGTCGGAAGCAAAAATCCGGGTGCGACCAACGTTCGCCGGGTGCTCGGCAAGGGACCTGGAAATTGGGTGTTCACCCTAGATGCCCTTAAAGGCGGTGTAGCGGCCTCATGGGTCCTTTTAGCGGGCCACCTATCAGTCTCGACGGCGTTTGATGAACCGTGGTCGATTTTCAACGCGAGTTTCGAAGGACGGACCTGGCTTGCGATGGGTGTGGTGGGAATCCTCGCCGCTATTGTCGGGCATTCGTTCTCCATCTTTATGAAGTTTCGGGGTGGTAAAGGTGTTGCCACCACCACGGGTGGATTTCTCGTGCTGATGCCGATCGTCATAACGATCGGCGCCGCGGTTTGGGGCACGACATTCTTCACCTCGCGTTACGTTTCCTTGGCTTCGATTTTTGCGGCGCTCGCCCTGCCGATCGCGGCTTTTCTGCTCGATGAACCGGGAGTTTTGCAAATTCTCGCGCTGATCATCGCGCTCTTTGTCGTTTTCCGCCATCGCTCAAATATCGTTCGCCTTCTCAATGGGACCGAAAGTCGCTTCCAAAAAAAGGGCAGCAAGTGAGCAGCGATTCAAACGTTGGAATTCCACTGCGAGCGACGAAGAGGTTCCTGATGACCCGGGCCGGCCAAATGTCCCATTTAAAACCATGACCACCACAATTAAAATAGGACTCTGCGGCCTGGGTACGGTGGGACAAGGCGTGTGGAAGCACCTGCAGCGCAGTCATGCTGACCTCACATCGCGTCTTGGGATTAATCTGGAGCTTTATCGCGCTTCGGACCAAGATCGCGCGGGATGTGACCCTCGCCGCTCTCGAGCACGGCAAGATCGTCGTTTCGGCGAACAAGGCTCTTTTGTGTGAGCACGGGCCGGAGATCTTCGCCGCGGCGCGCAAGCATGGGGGGCATTTTTTCTTCGAAGCTTCAGTGGCCGGCGGCATTCCGATCATCAAAGCGCTGCGAGAGGGCTTGGTCGCGAATCGTTTCAAGCTCATCTACGGGATACTGAACGGCACCTGTAACTACATTCTCACCCGGATGGAGCTGGAGAAAAAATCTTACAGCGAAATTCTAGCGGACGCCAAACGCCTGGGCTACGCCGAAGCCGATGAAGCACTCGATGTCGACGGTTGGGATACGGCACACAAGGCCTCGATCCTCGCGTTCCTGGCGCATGGCAAATGGGTGAAGACTTCGCAAATGTTGGTCGAAGGCATCGCGAAAATCACTCAGGCGGATATCCAATTTGCGTCTGATTTGGGATACGCCATCAAGTTGCTTCTGTTGTCACACGCGACTTCGATTCGAATGAGATCTTCGTCCGCGTACAACCGACGCTGCTTTCCCGCCGACAAGTGCTGGCCAATGTAAATGGCGTTTTCAATGGAATCTCGGTCACGGGCGACGTTGTCGGAACCACAACTTATATCGGACGCGGGGCAGGGCAGGACGCCACCGCGAGTGCAGTCATCAGCGATATCGCCGATGCAGCCACCCTTCTTGTCACCGGCAAATCAGCCCCTCTGCCCGATGAGGCACCTGTGGTCCACGGTCGAGGCGCCAAGGCGCTTACTCTCGCGCCTCTGGAAAAAATCAGCAGCCGCTATTACCTCCGCATGGACGTGCGCGATGAACCGGGAGTCCTCGCGAAGATTGCG
>WNFI01666546.1_pt1 | contig 11275 bp, 8 predicted proteins | sample 5400471 | NCBI WGS metagenome assembly WNFI01 (sample SAMN13153348, study PRJNA577476) | soil metagenome | isolation source: 100 cm saprolite on Douglas fir-dominated hillslope | place: USA:California | collected 2013-09-17
CACGCGCATCGCTTCGTTCAAGTTCCCAACGTGCCAGTGAGGCGATCCCGCGCACTCGAAACCTGAATGACGAATTCCAGGGCCGCACCGACAGGCCGGTGCGGCCCTGCCCCGCTGTCGTTCTTCCCCCATTCTCTTCCCCACTTCCTTTTCAAAGGCGGCGTCCCGTGCTCCAATGACGATGGCAACGGCAAGCGAGCGTTGCACGCATGGAGCAGCCCGGCGATGTCCATTCCCGGCGAAAATCTTGACCGCGTTCGCGTCGGCGTTGACCTCGGCGGCACGAAGATTGAGTTCCTCGCCATGGATAACCAGGGAAAGGAGCTTCACCGGCGCCGCGCGTCCACGCCCCGGTTTGACTACGACGCGACCGTGCGCGCCGTGTCTGCGGGCGTCGAAGAGATCGAAAAGGAACTCGGCTGCAAGGCCACCGTGGGCGTCGGTATTCCTGGAACGATTTCCTGTCTAACGGGCTTGGTGAAAAACGCCAATTCCACGTGGCTAAACGGCAAGCCCTTCGATCGCGACCTCAGCAATGCTCTGAAGCGCGAGGTGCGTTGCGCGAACGACGCCAACTGTCTGGCCGTTTCCGAAGCGACCGACGGCGCGGGGGCCGGTAAGCACGTGGTCTTTGCGGCAATCCTCGGCACCGGGTGCGGGGGCGGAGTCGCGCTCGATGGCCGCGTGCACACGGGGATGAACGGTGTCGCCGGCGAATGGGGCCACAATCCTCTTCCCTGGGCAAACGCCAACGAATATCCCGGCCCCGAGTGCTACTGCGGTCAACGCGGCTGCCTCGAAACCTGGATTTCTGGGCGGCCCTTGCGGCCCTGGAGCGCTATGAGGACCGGCTCGCCCGCGGCCTCGCGCAAATCATCAACATGCTCGACCCTGATGTCATCGTCCTGGGCGGAGGCGTCTCCCAGGTCCCGCGCCTGTACGCAAACCTTCCACGGTGCATCACCCCGTTCGTATTCGGCCGAGAAGCAGCCACGCCTGTCCTGCCCGCGAAACATGGCGACTCCAGCGGCGTCCGCGGCGCTGCCTGGCTCTGGCCCCTCGGCGAAGGGGTCCCTGAAGGGCGTTCAAGCTGAGATTCCTCGGCTGCGCGGCCGGCGTTCGCGCGGCGCGAACGGAGGAAAAAGCCGGGCGCTCCGCTCGGAATGACAGTCAGGGAAGCTATTTCAAGAAGGTCTGGAAGTTTTCAGCGGGGCCAGACGCCGGCGGTGAAGGATTTAATGGTGCGGAAGCCGAGTTTTTCGTAGAGCTGGACGGCGGTTTTGTTGTCGGCGGTGACGGTAAGCGTCAGTTCCTTGAATTTCATGGAACGCAGGGTGTCGGTGGCGGTGTTCATGAGCATGCGGCCGAGGCCGTGGCCCTGGTAGCCGGGGAGGACGCAAATCTGCGTGGTGTGGCCCACGCCGGGGGAGACCTCGCTGGTCAAGACCGCGCCGATGAGCTCGTCGCCGCCGGCCTGGCGCAGGAGGAACGAGGCGCTGGGCACAAACTGGCCGCAGCCCGGAAGCAAGATGATGTTCTTCAAGAAGCGCAGCGCGCCGGAGCGGCTGCGATATTGGTCGTTGATCTCGCCATCCACGTGATTGGCGTAGGAAAGATAGATGAGCTTGGCGCAAGGATCGAAGTAGCGGTCGTGCCAGCGGTCCAGCCGCATTCCGGCCGAAGTGCCCGGGCTCGGCTCTGCTGAAGGCTGCAAATCGAGAAGCATGAATTGGCGGGTGTAGAGGCGAAAGCCATTCTCCTTAAGCGGCTCATCCAGGGGGCCGCCGAAGGGCATGAGCTGCGCTTCGATGCGAGTGAGGTGCGGAAGGGCGCGCATGCCGAAAAGCGTCTCTTCGAGCACGCGGCGGCCGACGGCCGCTTGGTCGTACTGCGGCGAGACGTATAGGCCGCCGATGAGGCCCTTTTGCTCTTCGAGAACGTAGAAGCAATATCCCGCGGCGACGCCGCTATCGAACGCCACGCAACCGGCAAGCGCGCGAGCTTCCAGGAAGCGCTTGATGAGCTCCAGGGCGCCGCGATAGTCCCAGTGAAGCTCTTCGCGCCAGTGGCGCGCCTCTTCATCGAGCAGGGGTTCCAACTGACGAACCGTGGTCTGGCGCAGATCGACGATGTTCATGGATGAGTGGAAAACTGCGCGACCCCCGGCCATGGAGACTATCATAGCCGATTCAGAGGCAGGACCGCGACGCGGCGAGGCTAAAGACGATACAATTCGGGCACAAAGACGCGGTGCTTTCCAATGGGCGCGAATAGAGATGTGCTAGGATGCAAATCAACACGTTTGCCTTGTGAGGGATAGAACGGAGCCGCAGGCCGCCGGAGCATTTCGCGCAGACACTGCATGTCGATCTTTTACCAACTCCGCTACCCAACGCGCTGGTACATGAAGCTTTTGACGGTCGTGGTGGCGCTGGCGTTTTTTGGCCTGCTGGCGATCGGGGCGATTGCGGGTTTGCTCCTCTACCGCATCGTGAAACCCCAGAGGACCACCAGCGAAATCAGCATGCTGAGCTTTCCCGGGCGGCCGGACGCGGTGGAATTTACCGTGCCGGGTCCGGGCACGCGCGAAGGGTGGTTTTTCCCCGGGCTGAAGGGCGCGCCGACCATCGTGCTGTGCCACGGATATGAATCGAGCCGGGGCGAGCTGCTGACACTGGTTTCTGCACTGCAGGACCACCAATACAACACGTTTGTATTCGACTTTACGGCGCATGGCGGGAACGCCGGGGTGACCACGTTTGGATACCGCGAGGCGGATGAGGTGCGCGCGGCAATTGACACGCTGGCCGCACGAAAGGACGTGGATGCCAACAGCTTTGGCTTGTGGGGATACAACCTGGGCGCGTACGCCGCGCTGCGGGAAGCGGAGAAAGATCGCCGGGTGCGCGCGATTGTGCTGGATTCGGCCTACGACTTTCCCGAAGAGATGGTGAAGGTCGGCGTGGAAAAATCGGGCCTGGGCGGGTTTCCCTTCATGGTGCGGGCGGCACAGTTCAGCTTCGGCTGGCTGAACTACAAGTACCGCGGCGATCCGCCGCTGTCGAAAAATTTGAGCGCGCTTGCCGGCGTGCCGAAGCTTTTTATCGCAGCCATTGATGATCCCGAACTGGCGGATCTTACGCGGGAGATGTTTTCGAAGGCGCCGGAGCCGCGCGAGCTGGCCAACTGCCGCTGCTGAAATCCATCCTACCCCATAGATCGACACACTTCTGTTGCGTTTGGAGCTGATCGCAATAGACGCCATCGGACAAAACGTAACCATCCTGCACTGGGTTTGTCTTCCACTCCTTAAGCTCGGTATGAAGATAATAATTGAGCGAATAATGGTAGCTGCGCGAGACATGCAGGAGGCGAAGCTGGTCTATGGGAATTTCGTGCCTGAGAAGTTCGGATGCTAGCCAATCGGATGATAAAGAACCCACGTTTGCGCGACTTATGAAGAACCCGGCGCTGCTCAAAGGTAGGAGAATCAGGCTGAGACTAGAGGCGATAAGCAATGCCCGACTCAGGCTCCCATGTTTGGCGAGGAAGGAAAGGCCGAGCAGGAAAACAGAAGTGGTCAATGCGAACAGTATGATCCCGAGAAATGGAGAAAATGAATCGTGTCTTGTCGTTAGATGGATAACGGAACGGAGCAGCAGACCTGCAGTGATACCGAAGCAGGCCGCGGTCGCCAATAAAGTGACAACGAGCGATCTTACTGATGCTGAAGGAAAATAAGAAACTGAGTAAGCGAGCACGAGTGCAATCGCGGGGAGGGCCGGCAGTATGTAACCAGGCAGCTTAGATCTTGAGATCGTAAAAAATGCGAAGCAAAATCCCGCCCAACATAACAGAAACCAAATCGATTCCTTCTTACTGCGGGCACGCAACAGGCGCACTGCACCGGGGAGGAAAGACCAGAGGAAAATCGCAGTCCAGGGAAGAAACGCGGCGAGAAGGATTGGGCCGTAGAACCAAGAAGGCTGGATGTGCTGGAATTCGGGCGTGAGGTAGCGCTTGAAATTGTGCTCGATGAGGAAGACGCGGAGGAAATCGGGATTGCGGCGGGCGCAGAGGATGTACCAGGGGAGAGCAGTGAAGCAAAAAGCGGCGATGGCGACTGGGTGAAGGAGACGGAAGGCGTCGCGCCAGCGCTTCGTCAAGAGCGCCCAGAAGAAGACGGCACCTCCGCAGAGAACGATTGCGGCGGGGCCTTTGGCAAGAACTGCCAGGCCGAGGAAAAATCCAAAAAGGACGAGGGCGAGCCATGGCGATCGAGGGATGATGGGAGTGTTTTCGTTTCGCGCGAGGCCAACGGCGACAGCAGCAGCGACCATGGCGATGGTCAGCATGCCGCTGAAGGGCATATCCGTGGCGGCGGCGTGAGAGAAGCCGATCATGCCGACGGTGGTGGGAAGAAGGAGCAAGAGCCAGCGCGCGGTCTCCGCGCCGTAGAGGCGCAGTGCGAGCCAGGCCATCGCCAGCGTGGCAAGGAGCGCGGAGATCGCGCTCGGCAGACGAGCTGCGGCTTCACTCACGCCAAAGAGTTTGAAGCACAGCGCCGCGCCCCAGTAAAAGAGAGGCGGCTTCTCAAACCACGGTTTGCCGTAGAGGTGGGGCGTGATCCAGTCGCGGGTCTCAACCATGTCGCGAGCGACCCAGGCGTAGCGGGGCTCGTCAGGGCCGACGAAGCCGATCGCGCCGAGGTGGCTGAAGTAGCAGACGTAAAGAGTTGCTACGATGAGAATGGTCCAGCCGATTCTTGCGGCGGGTTTGTCCCAGTTTTTTCTGGCAACTTGGTTGGTGGATTCAGTCACAGAAATGTGAGTCTAGTGCCGTTCCAACTTGTTGGGGTTAATTGCCGCAATCCAATCGCGGAGTCGCTTGGTCAAGTTTTTCCTCCCCGCGCCGTTTTCATACGTCGTTCAAGGTGGGCCGCGTCCGAACTGCTTAAGCAAGCCTCATTGTAATCTATTGCCTGAATCGAAGGCTCGTACTCTCGGATATTAGTCAAAGGGCTTGTCTTGTACCAGTGTCTGAGCTAGCATTCGCCACAGTCGCATGCGGCAAAGAATTCCTCAGCTCTTACTCCTGACGGCATTTGCAATGCTGCTCGTCCCCGTGGGTCGAGCTCAGAGCAGCGAAACGGCTCTAGTTCTTGTTCACGCGAATTTGATCGATGGCGTGTCCCTTGAAGCTATCCACGATGCCACAATCATTGTGCGAGGGACCCAGATCGAGAGCGTGGGGACAAAGGCGGCAGCCCTACCAGCGGGTGCTGAGGTTGTAGACGTCAGAGGGCGCTGGCTCTTGCCCGGGTATGTGGATGCGCATGCCCACCTTGCCACTGTGGCCTCGGCCCGCCGCGCGCTGCAATACGGGACTACTACGGTGCGCTTGATGGGAGTCAATAATTTCGCAGACGTTGGCATCCGCAATCTGCACACCAGCGGGATGAACGAGCTTCCCGCGGTGGTCGCCGCGGGCTACCAAATCCGGCCTGACGTTGCCCAAGCCTTCACGGCATTCTTGCTGGATTTTCCGAGCATGAGGAGGTTTGTCTCCGGGCTTCGGGGATCTGACAATCTGCGCAGCGTCGTGCGAGCCTATGCCGAACACCACGTTGACCTCATCAAGATTCTGGCAACGGAGCGGGCGGGCACGCCGGAAACGGACCCGCGCAAGCGGACGTTCACCGACGAAGAAATGGCCGCGATTGTCGACGAAGCTCGCAAAGCTGGGCTTCCGGTCGCAGCGCACGCGCATAGCGATGAGGGCGCGCGCGGCGCGGTGCTGGCTGGTGTGCGGTCGATCGAGCATGGAACGTACTTGAGCGACGACACGCTCGGGTTGATGAAAGCCCGTGGAACCTACTTGGATCCCACGATCAGTGTGTGGTACGAGGGAGCCAAGAGCGAGAATCCCGTTCTTCAACAACGAACCCGTGCTATGCAGCCGCGCGCTCGCAATACAGCGGCTCGCGCCTGGAAGATGGGCATTAAGATTGTCGCTGGTACCGATACCTCATACGAAGCAACCGGTCTTGGTCTCAACATGGCCGACGAAGTGGCTGAGCTCGTTCGGGCGGGAATGCCTCCCCTGGAGGCCATCAAAGCTGCAACTTCGGTGTCCGCCGAATGCCTTGGAGTTGAAAAACGTACCGGCACAATCAAGCCGGGCATGACGGCGGATTTCATCGCCGTTGACAGCAACCCCTTGGCGGATATCTCCGCGCTGCAAGACCTCGTTCTCGTAATTCATGACGGCAAGGTGGTTGTAAACCGACTCTACCCCTAGCTGACAGCCCACGTGGCCGCTTGCCATCCTGTTCGTTGGTATGGGCGTTGTTTGCATGCTGCGTAGAAATAATCCCTCGAATCATGTCGAAGCGACGGGGTTTGTCTGCAAGTTTGTGAGACATTTGGCCTGGCGACTCAGCAACACAGAATTAGAGCACACCAGCATTGAACCCCTATCTTCCAACCGCGCACCTCTTGCATACTGTCGCTCGTCGGTCGTTTTTTTGGCTGGCTCGAACATCGATGAGAGAGTGGCTCGAATACGCAGCGGTATGGGTGATTCTGAAGACGTTGGGCAACCTGCCTCGGGCCGCGGCGCGTGGGTTGGCTTCCGGAGTGGCGCGGGCGTTGTACGCCATGCTGCCAAAGTTACGAAAGACAGCGGAGTTCAATCTAAGGCTGGCGTTCCCGGAGTGGAGCGAGGAGCAACGCAAGACAGTCCTCCGCGGAATGGTGCGCAACCTGGGATGGATGGCGGCGGAGTTTGCGCGGCTGCCTCGCAATACGAAAGAAAACATCGAGCAGCTCGTGGTCCTTGATGGTCACGAAAATTTTCTGGAAGGGCAGCGGCGAGGGAACGGCGTTCTGTATTTGACGGGACATATCGGCGCGTGGGAACTGTCGTCATTCGCGCATGCGTTGTATGGGTTCCCACTCCACTACATGGCGAGGCCGCTGGACAACGCCCGAGTCAATGCGCTGGTGAACGAATACCGATGTTTATCGGGCAATCGGCCGATTTTCAAGAACGAGTCGGCGCGCACAATATTGAAGATGCTGCGTGAGTCCGGAACGATCGGCATCCTTGCGGACCAAAACACCATGCCGGAAGAAGGCATGTTCGTGGATTTCTTCGGCAAGACCGCGTGCACCACGACAGGAATTGCGCGCGTGGCCTTACACACGGATGCGGCGGTGGTTCCGGGTTACGCGGTCTGGGACGAGCGTATCCGAAAATACCGGCTGCGGTTCGAGCTGCCGGTGGAGCTGATTCGAACCGGAGACTTTGAGCGCGACGTCCTGGAAAACACGCAGCAATTTGCAAAAGTAATTGAGGGGATCATCCGGAAGTATCCCGAGCAATGGGTGTGGGTCCACGCGCGATGGAAGACGCGGCCCCAGGGCGAGCCTGAGCTGTACAGATTTTGAGCGAGGATGGACATGACACGAACCGCAAAGGAATTGGCAGAGGCAATTGGCGCAAGACTTGAAGGAGATGCCGCGGCGGAAATCCGTGGCGTGGCCGCGCCAGAGCGCGCGGGGCCGCACGACCTGATCTACGTCGAAGCCGCAAAGCACGCCGACCGCGCGACGGCGTCCGCGGCCTTGTGCGTCATTGCGGATGAAGGCGCGGCGCTTGCGGGCAAAACGATTCTGCGGCACAAGCAGCCCAAATTGGCATTCGCGAAGGCTGCAGCGCTACTGCTGGAACGTGCGCCCATCGCGTCGGGCGTCCACCAGACGGCCATTGTGGCGCCCCTGACCCGCCTAAGCCCGGGCGTGAGCATCGGGCCGTATGCAGTGATTGGAGAAGATGTGCATGTGGGAAGCGGCACTCAAATTGGCGCGCACACAGTGGTTGGAGCAGGCTGCTGGATCGGAGAGAATTGCAGGATTCACCCGCGGGTGACGCTGTACGCCGGGGTGCGCATCGGGCATCGCGCGGAGATTCATTCGGGGGCGGTGATCGGCGCGGACGGATTTGGCTACGCGCATGGCGAAGGGAGATACTGGAAATTCCCGCAGGCAGGGATCGTGGAAATTGGCGACGATGCGGAGATTGGCGCCAACACCACGATCGACCGCGGCTCGCTTGACGATACGCGGATCGGGGACGGAGCGAAGCTGGATAATCTGGTCCACATCGGGCACAACTGCAAGATTGGCGAGCACACCGTGATGGCGGCGCAAGTCGGGCTTTCCGGGTCGTGCGTGATCGGGAAGAATGTTGTAATCGGCGGGCAAGTGGGTTTCGGCGAACATTGTCGGGTGGAAGACGGCGCAATCGCCGGAGCGCAAGCCGGCATTCCCACAGGCAAGACCATTCGTGCCGGGCAAACCGTCTGGGGGACACCCGCGCGTGAGATTGGTAAATTCAAAGAGGTGTATGTTTGGTATGCCAGGCTTCCGGAATTGGCGGAACGCATTAAGAAGCTCGAGGGGAAAGCAGCCAGGTAGAGCAGAGATGAAAGACGCAAGACCATGGCGCGTGATTGTCGTGGGCGGACACACGCGGAGCATCGGGAAAACACAGCTGGTGTGCGACCTCATCGGCGCGTTTCCCCATGTGAATTGGATTGCCGGCAAGATTACGCAATTCGGGCATGGGGTTTGCGCCCAGAACGGAGAGAATTGTGATTGCGCGCCGGACGATCACACTTTCGCGATCGATTGGGAGCTTCGTGCGGATACCGGGACGGATAGTGCGCGCTTTCTGGCCGCGGGCGCGCGGCGCTCCTTCTGGCTGCGAACCAAGCAAGGATTTCTCGCCGAGGGACTGCCGCTGCTGAGGGAGGCGTTGCGCGAATCCGCGCCGGAAGCAAGCGGGGAACTGCCGCCGCTGATTATGGAAAGCAATTCGCTGCTGCAATTCTTGAAGCCATCGCTCTATTTTGCGGTGCTGGATCCGGCCAAGGAAGATTTCAAGGACTCGGCTCGCGCGGCCCTGGACCGCGCGGATGCCTTGGTTCTTCGCGGCTCGTTCGAAAGCACGGCGAGTGAAGGACCGGCGTGGCTAAAACTTCCCGTCCGCTTGTTGCGCGAAAAGCCATCCGTCTCTCAGCGCGAAGGAGAGCCCTTGCCGGAACCTTTGCACGTCCTGGTGCAAAGGGCGCTCGAAGCCCCCGCAAATGTTTTTCTCTAGCAACTGCATGGAACTTTCGCGACATCTTAGCCGTTGACCCCTCACGCGAAGACGGTGATAATTTACTAGTACGGTTGTTATCCGCGGTTAGACCCATGCTGTCTTCTAGTGTGAAATTATAAGGAAGACGGCGTTTAGCTTGATAAAAGTGGCAGCGCGGGAAGTCAGCTAGCGCGCCACGCCTTAGCTTTCGATCTGGGGGAGCCGTTTTGGCCACTGGAACGCACGTTGGTTTGGACAGCCCTGCCCCGGCAGCGCCTGCGCTGTGGCGCGAGCAGGATTGGACCGCGCGTCTCGAGCAAGCCATCGAGCGCGGCGCGAATCACCTACTCTCGATTCAGGATGAACGGGGTTTCTGGCAGGGCGAGCTGGAAGCCGACACTACGCTCGAATCGGACTACATTTATTTTCTACATATTCTTGGGAAAGCAGATCCCGAGCGCATTGCCAAGCTAGCGAATTATGTCCGGCGGCGCCAATTGGCTGATGGCGGCTGGAGCCTCTATCCCGGTGGGCCTTCGGAGCTGAATGCCACCTGCAAAGCCTATTTCGCGTTGAAACTGGCGGGTGATGCACCCGATGCGCCGCACCTGGTGCGCGCGAGAGAAACAGTTCACCGGCTTGGCGGCCTGGAGCACTCGAATTCTTACGTGCGGTTTTACCTGGCGCTGGTGGGTGCGCTCGGCTGGGAACTCGTGCCCGCGATTCCCCCGGAGCTGATGCTTCTTCCGAGCTGGTTTTACATCAACATCTATGAAATGTCGTCGTGGACACGCGGAATCGTGATTCCCATGGCGATTCTGTCAGGCATCCGGCCGAATTGGCGTTTGCCGGAACGCGCCCGCGTCGAGGAGCTATTCAACGATCCTTCGCGGAAGAAAGCCGCGTTCGACTGGAGCAAGCAGCTTATTTCCTGGCGGAATTTTTTCCTGGCGCTGGACCGTGCGTTAAAGCTTTATGAAAAGCTGCCCTGGAAACCGCTGCGCCAGCGGGCGCTGCGCGAAGCCAAGATGTGGATGCTGGCTCACCTGGAGCGAACAGACGGCCTGGCGGCCATCTACCCGGCGATGATGAATTCAATTCTTGCACTCGTGGCGTTGGGATACGGGCCGGAAGACCCGTTGACGGCGCGCGAGCTCCGCGAGTTTTCGCGATTCGAGATTGAAGAAGGCGACACCATCCGCATGCAGCCGTGCGTCCCGCCGGTGTGGGACGCCTGCATCGCCATGGTGGCGCTGGAGGAAGCGGGATTACCTCCCGATCATCCGGCGCTGGTCAAAGCGGCGGACTGGATGCTCTCAAAGCAGATTCTCGGCCCGGGCGACTGGCAGGTGAAAAACAAGGAAGCGGAGCCGGGCGGCTGGGCCTTCGAGTTCCGCAACGATTTCTATCCCGACGTGGACGACACTGCGTTTGTGCTCATGGCGCTGCAGCGCGTGAACTTTCCGGAGCCGGCTCGCATGGAAGCAGCGGTGCGGCGCGGGATCCAGTGGCTGCTCAGCATGCAGAACCGCGACGGCGGCTGGGCCGCGTTCGACCGCGACAACAACAAAAAGTCTTTGTGCACTATCCCCTTTGCGGACCACAACGCGATGATCGATCCTTCTACGGCGGACGTCACCGCGCGCGTCCTCGAGTGCCTGGGCAGGTTTGGCTGGCCGGCTGAACATCCCGCTGTTCAGCGCGGAGTGAAATTCTTGTTGAAGGATCAGTGCGAAGACGGCTCATGGTTCGGGCGTTGGGGCGTCAACTATGTTTATGGCACGAGCGGGGTGTTGCGTTCCCTCGAAACCGTTTCGCTGACTGCCAAAGAATATTGCCAACGCGCGGTAAGCTGGCTCCGCGCGGTGCAAAAAGCCGACGGCAGCTTCGGCGAATCCCTGCACAGCTACAACGATCCCTCCACAAAGGGCCAGGGGAACAGCACGGCTTCGCAGACCGCTTGGGGATTAATCGGATTGCTGGCCGCCGCGGAACCCGCCGACCCGGCGATTGCCAAGGCGGTGACCTACCTCGTGCAACGGCAGAACGACGACGGCTCCTGGAGTGAAAACGAATTCACCGGCACCGGCTTTCCGTGCGTGTTCTACTTGAAATACCACTTGTACCG
>WNFI01034316.1_pt1 | contig 11274 bp, 8 predicted proteins | sample 5400471 | NCBI WGS metagenome assembly WNFI01 (sample SAMN13153348, study PRJNA577476) | soil metagenome | isolation source: 100 cm saprolite on Douglas fir-dominated hillslope | place: USA:California | collected 2013-09-17
ACATCACGTCGTCGCTTCTGGCGACGGGCTATGGACCGACAACGCAGAAGATGGAATCGGGCGATGTAGTGCATGTGTTCACCGTGGCGCAGCGGGTGTCGAACCGAATAGAAGTTCAGGGTAACGTGTGGTCGCCTTCGCCGATTGCCTACCTGCCGGAAATGAGACTGAGTGACGCCCTCGTTCGCGCGGGCGGAATCAAACCAGACACCTACCTCGAAGCCATCCAGATCTCGCGCCTCGCACCAGATTCGACGCGCCACATGATGCGGGTTGGGCTGAAGCCCGACGGCACCCCGACGGACAATATCGAGCTCGCTCCGGACGACGTTATCCGCGTCTTCTCTCAGACGGAGTTTCGCACCGATCGGTACGTGACGATCGGTGGGGCGGTGAAGAATTCGGGCAGGAAGATTCCATATCAGGCGGGCATGACGGTCCGAGATCTCATCATGCTCGCTGGAGGTCTCGACGAAAGCGCCTTACTGACCGAAGCGGAGATCGCCACATTGCCCGAGAGTCGCGCCAACGGAGTGACCGCGACGACCAGGCACGTTCCACTCGACTCTAGCTACCTCTTTGAACGCGGTTCGGACGGGAAGTACAGCGGGCCTCCGGGAGTGCCAGTGCCGCCTGGTCGAACGCCCGAGGTGCTGCTCAAGCCGTACGATGCTGTGTCCATCCTGCATCAGCCCGACTTCGCGTATCAGCGCACCGTGACGATTGCCGGCCGGGTGAAGTACGCCGGCCAGTATTCGCTGAAGACGAAAACAGAACGGCTGTCAGATTTGATCGAGCGCGCCGGGGGGCTGGCGTCGGACGCCTATCCCGCTGGGATTTCGTTTATTCGCCAACACGATATTGGCGAAGCGGGCATTGACCCGCAGAGCGGGTTGAAGAGAGCACCTGACCGCATCGGAATCGATCTGCCCAGGGTTCTGGCCGACAAAAGCGACATCGACAACATTCTACTGATCGATCGGGACTCGATCTTCATTCCGTCATACAACCCGATCGTGACCGTGCGTGGCGCGGTCAATTCGCCCGAGGGGTCAGTCGCCTACGTAGAAGGCGCTGACATCAATTATTACATCCGCGCGGCGGGCGGTGGGAATACGAAATCTGATGAGCGTCGCGCGTACGTCTTTCAGCCAAATGGGAAAGTCCAGACCAAGCACCGCAAGGCATTCGTATTTGCCTCCATTCCCAAACCACTTGCCGGGAGCGTTGTTTTCGTTCCGGAAAAAGATCCAAACGCAAAGCCGTTTGATTGGCTTGCCGCTTCTCAAACGACTCTGGCCTTGCTCGGATCCTTGATTACGATGGCGGTGCTAGTCAAGAGCTCTCACCTGTGACCTATTCGCCTGGCGCGACACAACCTTGTTCGAAGCTCCTGAGGAGATGGCTGCCCGCGTCGCGGCAACCACCAATGACACCGAGACATCTTCTAGACAACGATTCCTCGTGCAGGGCGCAAAGTCTCGCCCGTCGTAGCAGGGTTGGCACGCGAGACTCGCTCCACCCCAGAGCACCTCACTTGACCGGATTCACCAATTACCTGCCGCGGGATCGTCGGTCCAAACAACGCGACCAAGTACGTTCGGACCAGTCGAGCAAAATGCATAGGGCCCGTATCATGGGACACGACGACATCCGACTCGGCGATGACGCGCATCGTCTGCGGGATGTCGAGCCGCCCGATCAGATCGATGACTGCCACGCCCTCGAACGCCGGTCGTACCCAGCTGTCGCCAGCGTCACCGATGATGGCCACCGACAGTCCTTCGCTGATCAGGGCGCGGGCAACCTCGGCGTAGTTGTTGGTCGGCCAAAGACGGAGGGGGGCGTCGCGCAGAATGTTGCGCGCGCCCCCCGGAACAAGCACAACGTCGATGCGACGAGCTCTCAACACGTCGCGGACGTCATGTGGCAGTTGCACCGTGATCACCCGCTGGCGGAGATCTGCCAGCTCGTAATAACCCGGTCTGAATTCTTCGGCGCCCGGTGGGTCGAGGAGTCGCGCGAACTCGTCGCCGAAAAATCGGCCGGGAACCGGATTGGTCCGTCCGCGACCAGAGCGATCGAGCGCACGAACACGCGACGACGGGATCGGTCGAACGAGCCACCGATACCGCGCGTCGGCGTGGGCGATCACCACGACGTCGAAGCGGTGGCGAGCCAGTTGGCCCCACACCTTGGCGATGACCATCGTCCGTTCCACGATCGACCCGACGAACAGCCGAGGCTCGTCGACTTCGGCGCGAATGCGAGACAGGATCGTGCTCGCGGTCGCGATGTCACCCAGCCCCGCGAGTCGAACGATGAGGATCTCTTCTTGGCGAGCGGGCATGGTTGGACGAAAGAATCGGCTGAGCCAGCCACCGTGACCGACCGAAATCACACTTTCCAGGCGGGCTGTCTGCTATTGTTCCTGATGTTCGGCCTTGCTGTTACCCCTGATGGCACAGCAAGATACGTCATGTCCGGTCCTTTAGTCTCAACGCAACCGTCGTTTGCGCAATTCAGCCTCTGACCGCACCGCACTCAAAGCGGTAGATATCGCCGAGGTGCCGGCGAGGTCCTCGCAAGCGCACGTAGCTGAACCACGCCGCTTCCGGATATCCCAGCCGCGACAAGCGATTCCGCTACCGGCGTATGATATCCGGGTTAGGCGGGAGCTTGCGCACCGTCGCACCCTCCTGGCAATGGCGCGCCATCTGTTGCGCATCGTCACGCTGCATGTCCTCGACGCGGCGGCGGCAACGGCGGCCGCGTTTGGCGCGCTGCGCTTGATGCCCATCAACGCCGGCCGTTCCATCGTACCATTGATGGTCGGACTCGTCGTACTCGGTCTTGAGGGTCGCGGGGCGTATCAATCGGCGAATGGGCGAAGAGATCCGTGGCGCATCGTCTCCGGTGCCGCGCTGGCATTCCTCGCTGGGGTGCTCGTTTCGATCTTTCCACCTCTCTACGACATACCGATCGCCTTCATCGCCAGTTTTTCGCTGCTCGCGATGGGCGCGCTCCTTGTCGAGCGGGCGGTCGTGGACGCCGTCGTGCGTCAGGCGTACGCCCATGGCGTTGGGCTTCGCCGTGCAGTGGTCGTCGGCCGCGCCGCTGACGCCAGTTCCGTGATCTCGGGGCTGCGCACCGATGAGCAAAAGGATCACCTCATTCTCGGCTATGTCGTTCCCGGCCCGGCGCAGGACAGTTCCGCACTCGGCACGCTCGTCGACCTCGAGTCCATCATCAGGCGAGAAGAGCCGGCCGAGCTGATTCTCTGCACGCAGCTGCCGACAGAGGCCTATCGCCGCGTGGCGGACGTCTGCGTGCGTAATGGCGTTTCCATTCTCGCCATTCCGTCGTGGAGCAAGTCCACGAGCGGCTGGGCGGAGCCGATCAAGATTGGCTCGATGCCGGGATTCTGGCTGCACCCCGTCCGACTCGAGATGCCTTCGCTGGTTCTCAAGCGGGCCATGGACATCATACTGACGTTGCTGTTGTTCGTCGCTTGTTTACCGTTGATCGCGACGATCGCCATCGCCATCAAGCTCGATTCTCGCGGCCCCGTGTTATTTCGCCAACGCCGCGTCGGCCTCGGCGGCCGAGAATTCACGATGTGGAAGTTCCGCAGCATGGAACACATGTCGGAGCGGCGGCACGACGACATTGCGCATTTGAACCACTACGCCGACGCCCGACTGTTCAAACTTCAGGACGATCCGCGCATCACTCGCGTCGGTCGCCTGCTCCGCCGATTCAGTCTCGACGAGCTTCCGCAACTGTTCAACGTGATCGTCGGGGATATGTCGCTCGTCGGGCCTCGGCCGCCACTTCCGAAGGAAGTAGTGAAGTACGAACACCGGCACTACGTGCGACTGACCGTGGTACCGGGAATGACCGGTCCGTGGCAGGTTGGTGGCCGCAACCTGATCACCGATTTCGAGGAAGTGGTACGCCTCGAGCAGGAGTATGTCGAACGATGGTCGATCCGCCTCGACCTTCAGATCATGTTCAAGACGCTCGGGGTAATGCTGAGCGGTAAAGGCGCCTACTAGTCGTATAGCATTTCACGAGGCAGGAACTCAATGGCAGTTTCAACGGTGGGCGCCCGGTACTTCGCCGGCACGCTCGCCTTTTTCGCCTTCAGCGCGGCCGCGTGCTTGGAGGCGCAGCAGTCTTCCGGGCAAGTTGCGCGCGGGGTGACCGCTTACGCCCAGACTGGCGACCAGCTCCGCGTGATCGGTTGGCCGGTGTCAGCCTTTGGCCCTCCACAACAGGTCATCGTTGATTCCCGAGGCTTCGTCATCCTGCCGCAAGTCGGTGACGTCGGCGTCGGCCAGATCCCAATCGCGAACCTCCGCGACACCCTTAAGGCAAGGTACGCGAAATTCATTAAAGAGCCCGAGATTGACGTGACCGTCCTGCGCCGTGTCACCGTAAACGGGGCTGTTATAAAGCCCGACATCTACTTCATGGACGTCTCAGCGACTCTTCGTGACGTCATAGCACGGGCAGGTGGCATCAACGAAGAAGTTGGCAATAAAAAAAAGGTATCGGTCGTCCGCGACGGTGTGACCATCAAAGTCCCGAACTGGGAAACTGATTTGACTGAGCTGTCGGTGCTTCATTCCGGCGATCAAGTCCTCGTCGGCCGGCGCAGCTGGCTGGAGATCAACATCATTCCCGTCGCCAGTCTTTCGTTGGCCACAGCCTCGTTCCTGCTTTCGTTGAGGCACCACTAGTGGAACGAGCGACGGTGCCCGCCGCCGATGTCATCGATCTCGCCGACGTCTTCCGCTCGATCAAGAATGGGTGGCTCACGGTTCTCAGCTTCACGCTGATCGGTGTTGTGGCTGCGACCGCAGTCATTTTGTATGTCTCGCCGACCTTCTCGGGCAAGGCGAGCATCGTGCTCAAGACTGGGAACAGCGGAAACGCCAGCTCGACCCTAGCCGCGGCGATCGGTTCGCTCGCCGACGCCGGCGGTGGAGGCGGTGGGGGCAGCGTACTCCAGGCGATGAAGCCCGGCGTCGAAACCGAAGTCGAGATACTCCAGAGTCGCGCGCTCGTCGGCGAGATCGTGGATTCACTGGCCCTCCAGGCACAGATAACGAAGCCGCGCGCGACCGCGGCGACGCGCGTGCTGTCGGCGCTCTCGTTGCCCGGCTCCTTCAAGCAAAGGCAGTATACCTTTTCCGCTATCCCGGCTGGTGCAACGCGACAGTACCGATTCACGGCCATTGGGGATTCCGGCATCGCGACAATCGGTCAACCGACGAAGCTGGCAGTAGGAACGATTGCCATCGCTTCGACGGCACCAACAAGCGACTTCAATGTGATGTTCCGGGATCATGAGGACGCCACCACGCGGACCCTCGACAATCTCAAGTTCGACAAGATGAAGGCTGACATTGCCCACTTCGAGTACTTGGGCGATGACTCCCTCTCGGCCGCCGCGGTGCCGAACTTGCTTGTCGATTTGTATCTGTTGCGGCGAAAGGGCGTGGATCGCGGCGTCAATCAGCGCACGGCGGAGTTCTTGGCGAAGAAAGTCGACAGCGTCGGGGGCGCCCTGACGACGGCCGAGCGGGCGCTCCGGACCGAGCGCGAAGCAAATGGAGTGGTCAATCCGATTGTCGTCGGCCAGGCGGAATTCGAGAACGAAAACCGCCTCCGTCAGCAGCTCACCGACATTCAGACCCAGGAGCGGGCTCTCCAGCAGCTCGTTGGCCAGGTGCGCGACGGCACGGCGAGCGCACGCCAGCTCGCGTCGTACCCTCAGTACCTCGGCAGCGGTCCAATCAACAACATCGTTAGCAATCTGATCTCCGTCGAAACGGAGCGTGCGGCGTTGCTCGGGACAGTCACCGAACAGGATGAACGCGTGAAGGCCCTCGCGACTCGTGCCAAGGGTCTTGATGCCCAGTTGATGCCCTTGGCCCAGTCCACGTTGACGGCGCTCGCATCGGAGCGAACGTCGATCGAACAGCGGATCAAGGCGATTCAGGAGTCCGTCGTCGGAATGCCGCGGGAAGCGGAATCATACGGCCGCCTCGAGCGAGAAGTGGTCGACCTCGGAAAGATCTATGCTGGGCTTCAGGTGAAGCTCGTCGATCAGCGACTGGCTGCGATCACCGAGGGGGGAGATGTCCGTCCACTCGATCTTGCGGTACCACCCAAGAAGCCGGCGTTCCCAAAGAAGGCGTTGACCCTAGCGGGTGGTTTCGGCGGTGGACTTTTCGTCGGACTCATCGTCGCCGTTTTGTTGGGGGTCGTCGGCGGCCGAATGCACAACGCACAGGATGTCGAGCGCCGAATGGGACTGCCGGCAGTTCGTCTGGAGACGACGGCTCCGCTCCTCGTCGGAGGCCAGGGCTCGCGGACTGTACTCGTCGCTCCGATCAATCATCGTGCATTGGCCCAACCGGTGGCTCAACGACTCGTGGAGACCGCCCTGTCGCGCTCGATTTCGGCAACACTGCTCGATCTGTCGAGCGTCCCCGTTGCCGGATCCGAACAGACGGCGAACGTGAGCGCCCGGTTGATCACGACGAAGTCCAGCAACGGCGTCGGTTTTGATGCCAACGCCGCGATTCGTCGGCTCGAGGAGTCGCATGATCTCGTTGTGGGTCAACTTCCCGCACTGACGAGCCACGAGGCGGCGGCGGTTCTGGATGTGTCGCGACCGGTACTTCTCGTGGCGCCCGAACGTCGTATCGACCGCAATACTCCTGGCGCTGGCTATCGCGAACCTCGGTCGGATCCCCGTCCTGTCGACTGTTGGACGAGACGTGAGCTTCGTTCTGAATGATCTGTGCGTCGTGGGGCTGGCCGCCTTCTGTATCATCGCCGCCGTCCTGCGTCGGTCCTTGTTGATCGATTCTGTCGCCTTCTTCGCGATGGGGTTCGCCGCGGTTGGATTTGGGTCGGCCGTCGCTGCGGTGCCTCGCCTCGGACTCTCTCCGCTGGAGTTTCTCGTCGGCGTCTCCTATCTCGTTCGATGGCTGACCTACTTTGGCGTCTATCTGTTCATCGTCAACAATATTCGGCCTGCACAAGTCACAGGAATTTGGCGATCGCTGCTGATCGTGATGCTGGTGTTTACGGCTTTCGGAATCATTCAGTCGATTTTTCTCCCGAATTTCGCCCAACTCGTCTATCCCACTCCGGGCGAGCTGGGTGACTGGGACGCACAAGGGCATCGACTCGTCTCCTTTGTGCTCGAGCCAAACATCGCCGCGGCGATGATCACGCTCGTCCTGCTGATCCAGCTCGCGCAGATATCCGTCGGAGTTCGGGTTCCGTGGTGGCAGCCGATCTTGTTCCTGGTCGGACTGGCCCTCACCTTGTCGCGAAGCGGGGTTCTCGCGCTGATTGTCGGATTGGGAGTGATTCTGGTCGCCCGTGGCCTTTCCCTCCGACTGATACGGCTGTTCGGTGTCGTTCTGTTCCTCTCGATTGCTCTCATTCCGCGCCTCATCTCGTTCGCGCAGACGTATGCACGGTTCGATGTCGGCTCGAGATCGTCGGCCGGAGCGCGCGTCGTCAGTTGGATTTTGGAACTACAGATGATCGCGGACCATCCGATTGCAGGGATCGGCTTCAACACCTTCGGCTTTGTGAAAGATCGAGCCGGCATGGTTGTCAGTGGACAAGGGGGCTATGGCAGCGATGGCGGCCTCTTGTTCGCAGCGGTCATGACCGGGTTGGTTGGCCTCGCCCTGTACGTCGGAATGCTGTCGTTGGTGATTCGCCGATGCAAGAGAATCTGGCGTGACCCCAGCGCTGATCCTGAGCATCGCGGACTGGCCATCGGTACCGCGGCCGGAGTGGTCGCGATTTGCGTTCACTCCCTCTTCGGGAATAGCATTTTCACGACGTTCGTCATGGAAATACTGTGGGTGTCGTGGGGACTGATATTCGTCATCGCGAGGGAACTGCGCGGCCGAGCGACGGCGGAGGCATGACGGACCCGCGGGTGGCGGTACTCGTCCTCAACTGGAACGGCTGGCGAGACACCGTCGAGTGTCTCGAGAGCCTCTTTCGATTGCGCTATCCCGCCTTCTCAGTCGTGCTGGTCGACAATGCAAGCACTGACGGATCGGTCGAGCGAATCCTCGACTGGGCCGGCGGAAATGCAGTGGCGAGTTCCGGCGCGGACCGGCTTCGTCATCTATCGGAGCCGCCGGTCCCAAAACCGATCGCGGTGACGCGATACTCGCGACGGCAAGCTGAATCCCCGGGGGCGCCTACGAGCGCCAGTCCGCTGGTGCTGATCGAGAACGAAACCAACGCCGGGTTTGCCGGCGGGACGAACGTCGGGTTGCGGTATCTCTACTCACAGCCGCAATTCGACTTTGTGTGGGTGCTCAACAATGACATCGTCGTCGCTTCGAACTCCCTCTCGGAGCTCGTGCATGCCGCAACTCGGACCGGGGTCGGAGCCGCGGGCCCTACCCTGTTTGAGTACCAGCGTCCCGACGTGGTTCAGATCGCGGGCGGTGGCTCGTTCAAGCCCTGGCGAGGATTTCCTCGTCCGGCCACCGCGACGCACCCGGGGAACGCAAAGGACCAGCCCGAATTCCTCGATTACGTCGGCGGTGGCTGCATGCTGGCCAGGGTTGCCGACCTCTCGCGAGTAGGAACGATCGACGAGAGCTATTTCATGTACGGTGAGGACGTCGACTTTTCCTTGCGAATTCGCCAGATCGGGCTGTTGATCGTACATGTCCCTTCAGCCCACGCCTGGCACAAGGGCGGCGCGGCGTCGGGATATTTCAACCCGAAACACGATTACTACGTCGTCAGGAACAATCTCTATTTGATGAAGAAGCATTTCCCACGACTGATGCCGCTGGCCTTCGGATTTGCCCTGTATCGATTCGTGCTTCCGAAGATCCTCCGTCGCCAATGGAAACGACTGTCAGCCGTTCGACTGGCGGTGCGTGACTACCGTCGGGGAATAGTCGGTCCGTTGCCGGTGACATCGAGCATCAACCAGTCGTGACACGCGGGCTTCGAGCAAGTCGACCGCCAATGCGTGGGCGATACCTTGTCCAGAGCACCGCGGGATATCTGTATCTGAAAACGCTCGATGCACTCCTGAATGCGCGAGTAAGGCAGAGCCCTGACAAACCTCGCATCATTCACCGGCTGCTTCTTGGCGTGGGCGGGCACCTCGGCGACGCAATCGTCGCGACCGCCCTGCTGCCGGAAATCAATCGTATCTTGCCTGGGGTCGAGGTTGGTGTCGCTGTCCCTTCGTGGGCCTGGGCGGCCTTCGATGGTCACCCGTCGGTCCGCTGGATGCATCGCGTAGATCACTGGAAGATGAATCGGTCGAACTCGAGCCGATTTGTGAAATTGGTTCGGTTCTTGAAGACGCATGTCCGCGCGCTGGCGGAAATTCGCGACGTGGACTACGACGCTGCCATCGACCTCTATCCGTACTACCCGAACATCGCTGTTCTCCTGGAACGAGCCGGTATTCCAATGCGCATCGGCTATGAAAGCGGCGGCGGCGGACCGGCATACACCCAGTCGATGTCGTGGCCGGATGACGCGACGCATATGGCCGTCAAGCAACTCCGACTGCTCGCCCAGACCACCGGTGGGCTCATGGCGGTGCCTGTATATGATCTTCCTCCTCTGAGCGACGACGACTCCCAAAGCGCGACGCGGCTACTTCGGGAATCAGGAATGAACGAAGGCTACGCCGTGCTCCACCCTGGCACAGGAAACCCGACGAAGGCGTGGCCGCTCGCCAACTGGCTGAGCGTTGCGAAATCGCTCGTCGAGGCTGGCCTTCGCGTGGCAGTGACCGGCGCGGGGACTCAGGAACGAGAAGGCGCGAATTGGCTGTGCACCAACCAGCCCGGCGTCGTCAATCTTGTCGGTCGAACGAACGTCGGGCAACTCCGCGCCATATTTCGTGGAGCATCACTGGTGGTTGCCTCCGACTCCGCCGCCTGCCATCTCGCGGCTGCCGAGAAGGCGCCCTTGGTCACCATCATGGCGGGCATCAGCTACCCGGATGAATGGAAACCCTTGTCGGAACTCGGTGTGGTACTCACTGAAAACGATGGCTCACTCACCGTCAAAGCAGTGAACGCCGCGGCAATGCTCCTTCTCCGGGAACCGACCAATGCTCGTGCAACCGCTGTTTGATCGAGGCGGGCGCACGTTTGCTTCGTTTGCGGGAGTTGCCCTGATCCTCCTTCAGGCGTGCTCGCCATGCCTCGGGGTTGTCATGTGCACCGAGGCGCCACACGCAGCGGTAGATGGCCGGATACTCGTTGGCGAAACCGGTCTGGCGGTGCGCGGGGCCGCGGTGACACTGTTCGCGAACTCCGGAGTGCAAGTCGATTCAGCGGTGGCGATCACCGATGCGTCAGGCATCTTCGAGTTGAGCGTGAGAAGCGGTGCGAACGCGCTCAAGAAAATGTCACTGCGTGTCTCGCCCATTGGTCTTCCTGGGTATACGATCGACTCCTTGCCATGTGGCGTCGTTACGATTCACGGTGATGCGTGCGTCCTCGATCGAATTGTCCCCGCTCCGTGGGTTCCGTACCATGCCGTGATCACCTACCGGAACAGCAATGGCGCCAGTGTCATGAACGCGCCCGTTACCTTCAATCGCACGGGCGGCGCAACCTGGTTAGGGCCCAACGCCGCAGAGTCGCTCACGTCCCGCACCGGTCCGGACGGGGTCGCACGACTCTTTCCGGACAGTCTTTACACATCTGTTCTGGACACTGTCGTCGGCGACCTGGTTGCTGATCTGCCGCCGCCGTTTGGGAGATCGACGCGGCATGGGTACGTTGTCCGCCCGATTTATAGCTACATAGATCGCCCATACGATATTTTCTCGGTAGGACCGAGCTTGGACTATCGACTGGTGTTTGTCGATTCAGCGACATCACAACCAGCGGTCGGTGTCGATGTTCAGTTCCAGCGCACCTCGGGCATCTCCACGGACGCGCCGTCCTTCCACTTGCTTTCCGACACAGCCGGTTCCGTTCGGATGAACCCTCGACCGCTCGCCACCGGATCTCTCGTCGGTGACTTGGTTGTCCGCCCGCCGGGTGCGGCATTCTCGACCACCATCTCGCCCTTTTCCGTGCCGACCTTTGATTCTGACTCCACACTGGTTGCCGCCAGGTGGCGAATCGGGCGTACGGGGATTCTCTACGCGCTGCCTCCAGGTAGTCCGTGACGAGCACTCGCGTGTTGGCGCGCAACACGGCGCTCAACCTGTTCGCGCAGATCGCG
>WNFI01516800.1_pt1 | contig 11273 bp, 12 predicted proteins | sample 5400471 | NCBI WGS metagenome assembly WNFI01 (sample SAMN13153348, study PRJNA577476) | soil metagenome | isolation source: 100 cm saprolite on Douglas fir-dominated hillslope | place: USA:California | collected 2013-09-17
GTGCTGGTCGACGCGCGCGATGGACCCGAGCATGCGCATGGCGAGCTGCGTGCTGCTCATCTCCATGCTGAAGATGGCGACCGGCAAGCCGTTGTCCACAGCGACGTGCTCGGCAAAGTTCAGCGCCAGCGCGGTCTTGCCCATGCTCGGGCGGCCGGCGACGACAATGAGGTCGCCGCCCTGCAGCCCCGAGGTCATTTCATCCAGCTTCGCGTAACCGGTCGGCACTCCGGTGATGTCCGACGGGTTATCGCGGTGGTAGAGGTGGTCGATGCGCTCGAACACGCGGGCGAGGACCGGCTTGATCTCCAGCAGGCCCTGATCCCTGCGCGCGCCGGATTCCGCGATCTCGAAGATCTTCGACTCGGCCTCGTCGAGCAGCTGCGCGACTTCCTTTCCGACCGGATTGAGGGCGCTCTCGGCGATGCCGGTGGCGACGTGGGCGAGGCGCCGCTGCACCGAGCGCTCGCGCACCAGCTCGGCATAGCGCCGGATGTTGAGCGCGCTCGGCGTGTTCTGCGCCAGCGCCCCCAGGTAGGCCGGGCCGCCGGTCTTCTCCTTGTCCTCGCTCGCGTCGATCGATTCCGAGACCGTGACCACGTCCGCGGGCTTGTTGTTCTCGATCAGCCGCGCGATATGGCGCCAGATGCGCCGGTGGTCGTCGCGGTAGAAGTCCTCCCCGACGATCAGGTCGGCGACCCGGTCGAAGGCCTGGTTGTCGAGCAGCAGCGCCCCGAGCAGCGACTGCTCCGCCTCGATCGAATGCGGCGGCGTCCTGAACTGGAAGACGTTTTCCTGGGCGGCGGCGTTCGATGAGGGCTGGGCGACTACTGCCATTTTCTGATCTGCCTTCCGGAGGGCTTTCGCGGTCGAATCATAGAGAGCGCCGCCTCATTTTTGATTGATAGGTCGAAACGCGCGGTCGTCAAATGGATCCCAGAGCTTCGCAGTGGGAAAGATTGTACGCCGTCCGTGAAAACTGCTTGGAAAACAACCCGCAGCGGATGAATCCGCCTGTGGAATAACTGTGACTATCTTGTCAGTAACTTGTGGATGGCTATGTAGAAGAAAAAACTAATTCTCTTGACGCGCAAAAATAAAAAGGGCTCCAAGTGGAGCCCTTTTCGGCACGCCTTGCGCGCGTCCGGCTCACTGCTCGCCGAGCACGGAAACCTTGATCGTCACGGCGACGTCGGTGTGGAGCGCGATCTGGATCGGGTAGTCGCCCACCTGCTTGAGCGGCCCCTGCGGCATCCTGACCTGCGAGCGCTCGACCTCGTGGCCCTGCTGCTTCAGCGCCTCGACGATGTCGTAGTTCGTGACCGAGCCGAACAGCCGCCCGTCGACCCCGGCCTTCTGCGTGATCTGCAGCATGAAGCCCTCGAGCTTCGCGCCGCGCTCCTGCGCCTTCGCGAGCGACTCGGCCTGCGCCTTCTCCAGCACGGTGCGCTTTTGCTCGAACTCCTTGAGGTTGGCGTCCGTGGCGCGCTTCGCCTTGCCGTGCGGGATCAGGTAATTGCGGGCGTAGCCGTCCTTGACCTTCACCACGTCGCCGAGATTGCCGAGATTGGCGACCTTCTCCATGAGTATGACTTGCATGGCCTGATCTATCCCGGTGTCAGTGCAGGTCGGTGTACGGCAGCAGCGCGAGGAAACGTGCGCGCTTGATCGCGTCCGACAGCTGGCGCTGGTAGCCTGCCGAGGTCCCGGTGATGCGCGCCGGGATGATCTTGCCGGTCTCGTTGACGAAGTCCTTGAGGACCTCGATGTCCTTGTAGTCGATCCACTCGACCTTCTCGGCGGTAAAGCGGCAGAACTTGCGGCGCCTGAATAGCGCCCTCTGCCCCTTGTCCTTCTTGTCCTTGCTGAACTTCCCCTTGCCTTTGCCCTTGAACCCGCGTCTTGGGGGCATGTCATGCTCCTTCGCTGAATTCGATGTTGGTCACATGCAGCACCAGCTTCTTCGAGCGCCTGGTCTTCGCGCCCAGAAAACCTTCAACCTTTATCTCGGAACCGATGTTTCTTTGCGAAACCAGGCGCGCCTGCGCCTCGAAAGCCACCGCGCTGATTTCCGCCCTGATCTTTCGCTTGCCCCCCGCCTCGCCCTGCTCCGACTCGTGGTCGATCTTGAATTCGACGACCGGGATGCCGGCGGGCGTGTAGCGCAGCGCGCTCAGCTCCACGATTTTCCCCGTAACTTCTAGCTTATTCAGGCCGGAGCGTCCGTGGGCCTGACTTCAGCCACCCGGGGCTCTGCGCCGCGCTCCATCATGGATTTGCTCTTCTCCTCGCGCATCATCGGCGAAGGCGCGGTCATGGCCTTCGGCATCTTGATGATGAGGTGTCGCAGCACCGCGTCGCTGAATTTGAACGAGTGCTCCAGCTCGGCAAGCGTCTCGTTGTCGCACTCGATGTTCATGAGCACGTAGTGCGCCTTGTGGACCTTCTGGATCGGGTAGGTAAGCTGGCGCCGGCCCCAGTCCTCGAGGCGGTGGACCACGCCGTTCTTGGCCGCGATCACGCCCTTGTAGCGCTCGACCATCTGCGGGACCTGCTCGCTCTGGTCCGGATGGACGATGAAAACGATCTCGTAATGCCGCATGTCCGGTTGACTCCTGTGTCCTATGGGTAAAGGCCAACCGCCATGCGAAGCGGTGTGACCAGGCATTCCACGAGTGGAATCGTGGAGGGGCGGGATTCTACTTGAAAAACCGAAGCTTGGGGAAGCGCTATTTACTCGGCGCGGGGGGCGGAAAATAGGTTCCGCCGGCGGCGATTTGCTTCAGCGCATCGATCATCTGTTCGGGGCCCAGCGTCTTCGGCAGGTAGCCGACCACTCCCATGCCGCGCGCCACGCGCACGGTCGCCGCATCCTCGATCGAGGACAGCACCACCACCGGCACATCGGAGAACTTCCAGCGGAAGCGCCTCAGGGTGTCCAAGCCGTCGTGGCCGGGCAGGCTAAGGTCGAGCAACGCGAAGTCCGGCGGCTTGTGATGCGCCAGCCTCTGGAAGGCGCTTTCGAGGTCGTTCGCCGCGACGACCTCGACCTCGCCGAACGCCTTGCGCAGCACGGCCGGCATGATCTCGTGGATCAGCGGATGGTCATCTACCAGAAGCACTTCCATGACCGCCAAGTATGCCTGAGTTATCTCAGTGTCCGGCGCCTTAGCGACTCGAACAGGCAAATTCCCGCGGCGACCGAGACATTGAGGCTCTCGACTTCGCCGCGCATCGGGATCTTCACCAGAACGTCGCAGCTCTCCCGCGTCAGGCGTCTCATGCCTTCGCCCTCGGCGCCGAGCACCCAGGCGATCGAGTCGGGCAAATCGGTTTCGTAGAGGGTTTTCCCGGCGCGCTCGTCGGTGCCGATGGCCCAGATGTTGCGCTCCTTGATTTCGGCCAGCGTGCGCGCCAGGTTGGTGACCATCAGGTAAGGGGTGGCTTCGGCGGCGCCGCTGGCGACTTTCGAGACCGCCGGCGTGATGCCGGCGGCGCGGTCTTTCGGCGCGATGACCGCATCGGCGCCGGCGGCGTTCGCGACCCGCAGGCAGGCGCCGAGGTTGTGCGGATCGGTGACGCCGTCGAGCACCAGGAGCATGGGCTTCTCCACCTTCTCCAGTATCTCATCCAGAGATTTCTCGAGACTTTGCACTTCCACGCGGGCGACCACGCCCTGGTGCCGGCCCCCGCCGTAGAAGCCATCCAGCCGCTTGGTCGGCACGCGCATCAGGCGCACTGCGCCACGCTCCGCCGCCGCCGCAAGGTCTTTCGCACGGGCATCCTTCCGCGTTTCGTCGAGAAAGATTTCGATCACGGACCCCGGGTCGGCGCGAAGCCGGGACAGGACGGCATGGAAGCCGAAAACGATCCTCGGCTCTTTCATGCCGGAACCAGATCGATTTTCCGGGAATCGAGGTCGACCCGCACCAGCTTCACCTTCATCCGGTCCGCGAGGCGGAAGCGCTTGCCGGTGCGCTCGCCGAGCAGCACGTGGCGCACGCCGTCGTACTGAAAGTAGTCGCGCCCGAGCTCCGAGATGTGCGCCAGTCCGTCGACGAAGTAGTCGTCGAGGGTGACGAACAGCCCGAACGCCGTGACCCCTGTGATCGTGCCGACGAAGCTCTTGCCGACGTGGTCGCGCATGTAGAAGCACTTCAGCCAGTTTTCGACGTCGCGGCTCGCGTCGTCGGCGCGCCGCTCGGTCTCCGAGCAGTGGCGCCCCAGCGCTTCCCAGTCCACGCCGGAATAATCTCTTTTTGAAAGCAGCAGCGTGAAATCGGGCCGCTTGCGGATGCGCTCGAGGAGCTGGGCATAGTCCTTGGGCCGCGGGATCTCGCCGCCGGGCAGCTGCAGGCCGAGCTCGGCGAGGAAATCGCGCAGCGCGCGCACCTTTTCTTCCGCCGGCACGTCGTGCACGCGGTAGAGAACCGGGTGCTCGTGCTTGGCGATGAAGTTGCCCGCGCAGACGTTCGCCGCCAGCATGCATTCCTCGATCAGCCGGTGCGCATCGTTGCGCGGCTCGGCGACGATCTTCTCGATCTTGCCCTTGGGATCGAAGATCATCCGCGTCTCGACGGTCTCGAAGTCGATCGCGCCGCGGCGGTTGCGCTCCTCCAGCAGGACCTTGAATACGTCGTAGAGATTTTTCAGGTGGTCCGGGGGTTTCCCCGAGGAGATTTTCTGCCACACCTGCGTATACGTGAGGCGGGCATGGGAGCGAAAGACGGCGTTGTAGAACTCGTACTGCGCGACCTCGCCCTTCGGCGTGACGGCCATTTCGCAGACCATCGCCAGGCGGTCGACGTCCGGATTGAGCGAGCACAGCCCGTTCGAGAGCTTCTCGGGCAGCATCGGGATCACGCGGCGCGGGAAGTACACCGAGGTGCCGCGCGCGCGCGCCTCGATGTCGAGCGGATCGCCGTGGCGCACGTAGTGGCTGACGTCGGCGATCGCCACCCGCAGGCGGAATCCCTTGCCTTCGCGCCGGCAAAACACCGCGTCGTCGAAATCCCGTGCGGTTTCTCCGTCGATGGTGACGAACTCGAGCTCGCGCAGGTCCTCGCGTCCGGCGCAGTCCTCCACGCGCACCGCTTCCGGCATCGCGCGCGCCGCGGCGAGCGCCTTTTTCGAGAACTCGTACGGGAGGTCGAACTTGCGCACCGCGATCTCGATCTCCATGCCGGAATCGGCGTAGTGGCCGAGCACCTCGGCGACGCGGCCGATCGGCTGCGCATGCTTGCTCGGCTGCGCGATGAGATCGACGGTGACCACTTCGCCGGGCTTGGCGCGGCCCATTTCGGCAGGCGGCACGAGGATGTCGTGCGCGATGCGCCGGTCCTCGGGCACCAGGAACGTGACGCCGTGCTCGGCGTGCAGCCGGCCGACGATGCGCCGCTTGCCGCGCTCGAGCACCTCGACGATCGTCCCGGTCGGACGGCCGCGCTGATCGCGCCCGACGGTGCGCACCGACGCGCGGTCGCCGTGCAGCACCTCCCGCATCTCCGCCGGCGGCAGGAACACCTGCGCGCTGCCGTCATCCGGCATGAGAAAACCGTGGCCGTCGGGATGTCCCTGAATCCGCCCGGCGAGCACCGCGATGCGCTTCGCGACGAGCAGCGCGCCGGCGCGGTTCTGCACGATATCGCCCGCGCGCTGGAGCGCCGTCAGCGCCGTTTCAAAAGAATCTTTCTCCGGGCGGGAAACGCGCAGCCGCTTCGCCAACTCTCTGGGAGTAAGCGGCTCTCCCGCGAGCTCGAGCGCATGCAGGATGTCGCGCGCCGGATCGTTGCGGCCGCCGGATGCAACCTTGAATTTCGATCGCTTAGCCACTAAAATTCGCGTCCCTTGCCGAGGTGGCGGAATTGGTAGACGCACTAGCTTCAGGTGCTAGCGATCGCAAGATTGTGGGGGTTCGAGTGGTAGGCGCGCGCGGGTTTCGGCAGCCCCTTGTAGGTTTTCACGCCGACGGTGCTTTCCATCCAGCCGGGCAACTCCTCGTAGACCGGCACGCAGCGCTCGAGCTCCTCGGCGCCCACCGGCAGGATGTCGCTCATCTCGCCCTCGACCTCGTAGCCGACGCAGATCTTCACCGCCTCGACGCCATCGAGCACGTCGAGCTTGGTGATGCACAGGCCCGAGACGCCGTTGATCTGGATCGAGCGCTTGAGCGCCGCGGCGTCGAACCACCCGGTGCGCCGCGGCCGCCCCGTGGTGGCGCCGAACTCCTGGCCGCGCTGGCGCAGGCGCTCGCCGACGTCGTCCGAGAGCTCGGTCGGGAACGGCCCGCCGCCGACGCGCGTCGTATACGCTTTTGTAATCCCCAAAATATAGTGGAGCTGATGCGGGCCGATCCCGGCCCCCGCCGCCGCCGCGCCGGCGACGCAGTTCGAAGACGTGACGAACGGATAGGTGCCGTGATCGATGTCGAGCAGGCTGCCCTGCGCGCCTTCGAACAGCAGGTTCTTGCCCGCCTTGTTGGCGTGATAGAGCGCTCGCGGCACGTCCGCGACCAGGGGCACCAGGCGCGGCGCCAACGCCAGGGTTTCGTCGAGGGTTTTCCGAAAATCTATTTTTTCCTGCTTGTAAAAATGTTGCAAAACGAAATTGTGAAACTCGAGCAGCTCCTCGAGCTTGCTGGCGAAGCGCTCGGGATTCAGCAGGTCCTGGAGGCGGATCGCGCGGCGCGCCACCTTGTCCTCGTAGGCCGGGCCGATGCCGCGGCCGGTGGTGCCGATCTTCTTCTCGCCGCGCGCGGCCTCGCGCGCGCGGTCGAGCGCCGCGTGATAGGGCAGGATCAGGGGGCAGGCTTCCGAGATGATGAGCCGCGCGACTACGCCACGCACGCCGGCCGCCTCGAGCTCGTCTATCTCCGAGAGCAGCGCTTCGGGCGACAGCACCACGCCGTTGCCGATGTAGCAATCGACGTCGCCGCGCAGGATGCCCGAGGGGATCAGGTGCAGCACGGTCTTCTTGCCGGCGATGACCAGCGTGTGGCCGGCGTTGTGCCCGCCCTGGAAGCGCACCACGCCCTGCGCGCGGTCGGTCAGCCAGGAGGCCAGGCTGCGTAAATCAATCGAGAACCCTGTCGCCGGGCGCGCCCTGCCGAAGGCTTTTCCAACCTCGTCGTAGCGGCCGCCGCGCGCAATCAGGATGGAGGCGGAGGCGGCCCCGCCGCCGCAATACGCGTCGAACACCACGCCGGAGTGGTAGTGATAGCCGCGCAGCTCGGCGAGGTCGAAGCTCGCCTGGATCGAGCAGGCGTTCGCCAGCGCACGCAGGGTTTTCAGCGCTTTTTGCAAAGAATCTATTTTCGGCAGCTTCTTTTCCGCGATCGCCAGAACTTCCGCGCCGCCGTAAAGCTCGGGAAGAAGAAGAATCGCGTTGCGCGCCAGAGAATTTATTTTTCTCGTCAGCGATTTCAATGCCGGAACGTCCTTCTTCTGCAGCGCCTCGAACAGCTCTGCCTCGAGCTCGGCGTTCACTTTCGCTTCGCGAACGATCGAGCGGAATACGGCGACGTGGCCGATGTCGACGCGCGCACCGCGCACGCCGGCGAGCGCGAGCGAGTCGCACAGCAGGCGCAGGATCTCGAGGTCGGCCGCAACGCCCGCCTCGCCGAAGATCTCGGCACCGATCTGGATCGGCTCGCGCGTCGCGCCCGGGACCAGCGGCCGGGTATGCAGCACGCTGCCGCAATAGCATAGCCGCGTCACGCCCTTGCGGTTGAGCAGATGCGCGTCGATGCGCGCCACCTGCGGCGTGATGTCGGCGCGCACGCCCATCATCCTGCCGGAGAGCTGGTCGACGACCTTGAAGGTGCGCAGCTCCATGTCGTGGCCGGTCCCGGTGAGCAGCGAGTCCATGTACTCGAGGAGGGGCGGCATCACCAGCTCAAACTTGTTTTTAAAAAACAAATCCAATACCAAACGACGAAGACTCTCGATCCGCGCAGCCTCAGCCGGCAGAATATCTTCTATGTACTCGGGAAGAACCCACTTCATGCTCAGCTCCGCGCCCAGAGAAGGAGCAGCAAGCCGACGAGCATCGAGGACAGCCCGACGAAGCGGATCTGGCCGTCGCTCATCAGCGTGATGCGGCGAAAAGTGTCGCGCCAGAGGTTGGGCGCCAGGAACGGCAGCACGCCCTCGAGTATCAGCATCAGGGCGAGCGCCATGAGAAAGATTGCGCCCGAGCTCACGCGAGCCTCATTTTCTGCCCGTGGAGCGGCCTTGCGAGTCCCTCAGGTAGCGGAAGAAATCCGAGCTCGGCTCGAGCAGCAGCAGGTCGTTCTTGCCGCGGAAGCTCGAGCGGTACGCTTCCATGCTGCGGTAGAAGGCGTAAAATTCCGGGTTCTGCTGGAAAGCCTGGGCGTAGATCGCCGCCGACTTGGCGTCGCCTTCGCCCTTGACGCGCTGCGCGTCGCGATAGGCCTCGGCGAGGATGATCTCGCGCTGCCGGTCGGCGTCGGCGCGGATGCGCTCGGCCTCGGCTGCGCCGGTGGAGCGCTGCTCGTTGGCGATGCGCTTGCGCTCGGCCTGCATGCGGCCGAACACCGAGTCGCTGACGTCGGTCGGCAGGTCGACGCGCTTCAGGCGCACGTCGATGATCTCGACGCCGATGCGCTTCAGGTCGACATCGGCCTTCTGCCGCACCTCAGCCATGATCTCATCGCGCTGTCCAGAGACGACGTCGTGCACAGTGCGCCGGCCGAACTCGGACTGCAGGCCGTCAGAGATGGTCTGCTTGATCCGCGTCGCGGCGCGGAACTCGTCGCCCTGCACGCTGACGTAGTACTGACGGACATCGGTGATGCGCCACTTGACAAACGAGTCTGGCGCTGGTCGACGGTGAACAGCATGCTCGACGCGATGAGCGCGATGAGAGCGATGAGAGCGAGGATGGGGCCTACGGCTCGCATCAGCGCTCTCCCCGTTCGCGGTTCCGGAGGGTCTCGCGCGAGCGCGGCCCGGCCTCGGGCGGCGCCGGCTCCGGCGCGGGCCGCTGCGACGCCTGCGACTCGGAGGGCATCGCCGAGCCGCCCTGCTGCATCAGCTTGTCGAGCGGCAGGTAGAGAAGGTTGCCCGAGCCGCGGTAGTCCATGACGATCTTGTTGGTCGAGGAGAGCACCTGCTGCAGCGTCTCGATGTAGATGCGCTCGCGCGTCACGCCCGGCGCTTTCGTGTATTCGGCGAGCACCGCCTTGAAGCGCGACGCGTCGCCTTCGGCGTTCGCGATGACGCGCTGCTTGTAGCCTTCGGACTCCTGCAGCAGGCGCGACGCCGTGCCGCGGGCCCGCGGGATGACGTCGTTGGCGTACGCCTGGCCCTCGTTCTTCTGCTTCTCGCGGTCCTGCCCCGCCTTGACCGCGTCATCGAACGCCGCCTGCACCTGCTCGGGCGGCTGCGCCGCCTGGATGGTCACCGTGCTCACCGCGATGCCCGTGCCGTAGCGGTCGTGGATCGACTGCATCAGCTGGCGCGCGCGAACGGCGATCGCCTCGCGGGTCTCGTACAGGATGCCGTCCATCTGGCTCTTGCCGATCACCTCGCGCATCGCGGTCTCGGCGATCTGCATCGCCGACTCGTCGGGCCGGCGCACATTGAAGATGAAGTCGCGCGCGTCCTTGACGGTGTACTGCACCGCGAACTGCAGGTCGACGATGTTCTCATCGTCGGTGAGCATCAGCGACTCTTTCAGCACCTTGGTGCGCACGTTGTTGCGGTAGCCGACTTCCAGCGTGCGCACCTGGGCGAGGTTGACCAGCTCGTGCGACTCGATCGGCCAAGGCAGGCGCCAGCGCAGCCCGGGGCCGGTCTCTTCCGAATAGCGGCCGAAGGTGAGCACCACGCCGCGCGAGGCCGCGTCCACGATATAGAAGCCGCTCGCCAGCCATACCGCGAGCACCAGCAGGACAAGCACCCCCGCGCCGCCGCCGAACTGCCAGGACGAAGGACCGCCGCCTGGGGGCGGCTCGTCGGGACGACGACGCTTGCCGAACAGGTCGCCGAGCCGGCGGTTGAAATTGCGCCACAGCTCGTCCAGGTCGGGCGGGCCCTGATTGCCGCCGCCCGGGCCTTGCGGCCCGCGGGAACCGCCGCGTCCCCAGTTGGGGTCGTTCAAGGACATCGGAATATCAATGAGGTTGAAGGGGTTGCGCCTGCGGGAGCGCGGCGCCGCGTGCCGCCGTCCGCTCCCGCGCGAATTCGGCGATGGCACCGCGCAGCTGCTGCAGTCCCGCGCCGGTGCGCGCGCTCACGAAAACGCGCGAAATCCTACCATATTGGTCCCTCTCGGAAGCGGGGGCGAGCGCTGCGACGTCGATCTTGTTCATGACGACCAGCTGGGGAATCACGTCCGCGCTGATCTCCTTGAGGACCTTGCCGACCTCGAGCGCCTGCTCGTCGCGCGCGGGCGAGGCGGCGTCGACCACGTGCAGCAGCAGGTCGGCATGCACCGTTTCCTCGAGCGTGGCGCGGAAAGCAGCCACCAGCCCATGCGGCAGGTCACGGATGAAGCCCACCGTGTCGGAGAGCACCACGTTCCCGACCTCGGGAAGCCAGACGCGCCGCGAGGTGGTGTCGAGCGTGGCGAACAGCTTGTCGGCCTCGTAGGCCTTGGCGTGGGCGAGCGCGTTGAACAACGTGGACTTGCCGGCGTTGGTGTAGCCGACGATCGAGATCGACAGCACGTCGCGACGCACGCGGCCGCGGCGCTGCACCGTGCGCTGTTTTTTCAGTGTTTCCAGTCTATTCTTCAAAACACGGACCCTCTGATTGATGTAGCGCCGGTCGAGCTCGATCTGCTTCTCGCCGGGTCCGCCGGTTTTGCCGAGGCCGCCGCGCTGGCGCTCGAGGTGGGTCCAGCCGCGCACCAGGCGCGTCAACGAGTGCTGCAGCCGCGCCAGCTCGACTTGCAGCTTGCCCTCGCTGGTTTGCGCCCGCTGCGAGAAGATCTCGAGGATCAGCGCGGTGCGGTCCAGCACCCGTCGCTTCAATTCCTTTTCCAGATTCCTCTCCTGGGCGGCCGAAAGGTCGTGGTTGAACACCACGAAAGCAGCGTTCAGCTCGGCCGCGGCGCGGCCGATTTCCTCGACCTTGCCCTCGCCGGCATAGAGTCGCGCGTCAGGTCTTTTCCGGTTGGCTCGTAGAACCTTGAGGCGCAGCACGCCGGCGCTCTGGACAAGGCGCGTGGCTTCCTCGACGCTTTCCTCGTAGCCGTCGTCGCCGAAATTCAGGCAGACGATGATCGCCGCCTGCGGATCGGCGGCTGGG
>WNFI01568974.1_pt2 | contig 11270 bp, 12 predicted proteins | sample 5400471 | NCBI WGS metagenome assembly WNFI01 (sample SAMN13153348, study PRJNA577476) | soil metagenome | isolation source: 100 cm saprolite on Douglas fir-dominated hillslope | place: USA:California | collected 2013-09-17
TACTCAGGCTTTCCCGGATCGACGATTCGTCGTCAATTACACAAACGAGCGGGTTGTTCTCATTCATGGGTTTACCTCTCAAAAAATGCGCTAAGGGGTGGTCGGCAGATGGCTTGCTTTCACAGTCACTCCTTTGCGTTAGCAATCAAAGGCCGAAGCGAGCAAAATTCTATTGGACCTTGGTCCAAGCACGCTACGACGTACGGCCGAAGATTCCCAGTCTCTCAGCCGTCCGGACAAGGTCAGCCAGAGACTTTGCCCCCATCTTTTGCATGATGTGACCGCGATGAACCTTGATGGTTTTTTCGGTTGTGCCCAGCTCATGGGCGACCTGCTTGTTGAGCATACCCATTACGACTTGAGCCATCACTTCGCGCTCGCGTGTCGTAAGAGAGTGATAACGCCCGCGCAAGTCTTCGAGCTTTGCCCGCTGTAGGCGGGCTGCACGATCGAAATTAATTGCCCGGTGTATAGCGTCCAGAAGATCCTGTTCACGGAATGGCTTGGTTAGAAACTCGATCGCACCAGCTTTCATCGCCTGGACCGTCATCGGGATGTCCCCGTGGCCGGTGATGAAGATTATCGGGATTTGAACACCCGCTTTGGCCAATTCTCGCTGCAAATCCAGACCGCTTAAGTGAGGCAGACGCACATCAAGCAGCAGACACGCGGGTACGTCTGGACGCCGATTGCGCAAAAACTCCTCCGCCGAACCGAAAGCTTGGACGCTCAAACCCGCCGACTCAATCAGCATCTCTGTGGACCGACGAAACGAGGGATCATCGTCAATGACAAACACAATCGTTTCGGCCATTTCCATATTACGCTTCAGGTCTGCACCGGCAACATGAACTGGAAGGTGGCGCCAAGATCGGCATTCGGTGTCGCCCATAGTCGTCCGCCGTGCGCTTCCACGATTGAACGACTGATGGCCAAACCCATTCCCATGCCTTCCGCTTTTGTTGTGTAAAAGGTTTCGAAAAGTCTCGGCAGATCCTCCGCCTTCAGGCCGATCCCTGAGTCCGTCACGGTGATCAGGACAAACGACTTGTCCTCCGACATGCGACTGCGCCTCGATAAAGAGCTGTCGCTGGTCTTCTGGAACTTTGTGCATCGCCTCGATGCTGTTTATCACCAGGTTCAATAACACCTGCTGTAGCTGGATGCGGTCCCCCAGGACCGGAGACAGATCTCCGGGTAAAGCGGTTTTTAGTGCTATTCGGCGTCCAGTCAACTCCTGTCGAACTAATGCCAGGATGTCAGTGACCACATCCCTCACCTGCAAAGCCGCCATTTCCGGAGGGGCTTTCTTCGAAAGCGCCCGAATCCGCGCAATGATGGCGCTCGCTCGATTGGCATCTTTTACGATCGCCGACAAAGCGGTCGCCATTCCGTTTAAGTCAGCGGACCCAGCTGCGAGAAGTCTGAGACACGCGTTCCCATAGTTAACGATTGCCCCGAGTGGCTGATTAATTTCATGGGCGATCGAGCTGGTTATCTCGCCCATTGTCATAACCCGTGTTATATGGGCCAGTTCAGCCTGCAGCTCTTCTGTCCGCTTTAGCGCCGTGATGTCTGTGGCAATGCCGCAAACCGCGTACGGTTCATTGACTTGATCGCGCAGCAGAAATTTAACGACGACATAGTGACGGGCGTTTCCCTCCGACGGCACAACTTCTTCAAACTGGGTAGGTCCACCCACTTCGATGACTTGCCGATCGTTTGCTTGTAATGTTTCAGCCACATCATGCGGATGAATGTCGAAGTCGGTTTTGCCTCGGATTTGATCGCGTCGAACGTCGAAAAGGCGTTCATATTCGCGGTTGACTAGAAGGTAGCGGAGTTCGAGGTCTTTAATGAAAATGACTGCGGTCGTGTTGTCGACAATTGCCAGCAAACGCTGCTCGCTCGCGCGAAGTGCCTCCTCTGATCGCTTGCGGTCCGTAAAATCGCGCACGATGCCGGTGAAGAAATGCCTGCCATTACGGATGTACTCGGCAAACGAGATCTCGATCGGGAATTCTCGACCGCTCTTGTGTAGGCCGGTGAGTTCGATAGCTCTCCAATCAATGTGTCTCTGGCTGGTGGTTACGTACCTCCTCACAGAGGCCAGATGAATCTGCCGGAGACGCTCAGGCATGAGTGACGTAAGGTTTTTCCCCAACATTTCGGCCAGCTCGTAGCCAAACATTTGCCCTGCCGCAGGGTTTACGTACCGGATCGTGCTCTGATCGTCGATCGAAATGATGCCGTCCGTCGCCGTTTCCGCCAGAATGTTGAAACGGCTTTCGTTCTCATACGCAGCCTCTTCCTCGTGCTTACTGTCTTTAGCAGCAGTCTCTAGCTCATCGAGAACACTCGACAACAGGTGCACGGCCCGCCGTACCTGGATTTCTCTGCCAGACGGGCCGTTGCCGAGCTCCGACAGCTCTGCCAAGCGCTGCCGCGCCGCTGCGATCCGCTCAATGGAGACTATCTCCTTCATCCGGTCCTTCTCCAGCCGCAACAAAATATGCGACGAACCTCTGTGGTCCACATCATTTTGCGCAACACCTCCTGCCATCAGCCAAAGATTTCTGGCGTCTCGTTTCAACCATGAAATGCGCCTCTTCGACAACGCATCATCGCTGTGGTCCGAATACCGGCACACCGTGTTACCAACGCACCCTGCTGTCGAGGCTGAGCCAGCTAAGACCAAAGCCCAATAGACTAGGACCAAAGTCCAATAGAATTGGACTACCACGGGGGGCTACGGTACGCCGTTGAGAAGCATACGATCGAAGTATCAAAGTGCCCAATAGTAACGTCAATCCGTCCGCTACCCCTCTTGTTTGCATTGTGGACGACGATGCCTCAATGGCAGACTCGACCCGATACCTTGTTCGCTCCTTTGGTTTCAGGGCTGAAGCCTTCTTGTCTGCTCAGGAGTTTCTGGATTCAGGCCTTGTTGAGGAGACGAGGTGTCTAATCCTAATCCTCGATCTTCGGATGCCGGGAATGGACGGCTTAGCATTGCAGCGAAATCTGGCGCGCGCCAACCGACGCATTCCGATCATTTTTGTCTCCGCCCGTGCGAACGAGGAGGAGCGGATACAGGCCATTGCCGGAGGTGCGTTGGATTTCCTGCGCAAGCCTTTCAGCGAAGATGCATTGCTCAACGCAATCCAAGCGGCGCTGAATCAATAAAAATTCGGCAAAGAGGAAAGACAACAATTTGGAAACAATGAAAGCAGTACGTATTCATACCTACGGCTTAGCTTTCTAGGCGAAATAAGTTGGTGGCTGCCAGCCGATCCAGCGGCGCCGGCTCCGTTTTTTCCCAAAAAAAGCGAACAGCACGACGTTGTATTTCGTCCAAAAATTTTTGATCGGAATATCTCATTGGTGGGCGGCAACAGCTTCTTGGGTCGGTTCGAATTTGGCGAGATCCACCGTCTGTTCGTGGAATTTTCGCAGAACAGCTCCGTGTCCAACACTCACGACAGTGGGCCTCCAGGATTTCGTACGCAGCAGACCAAGCAAGTGGGCCTCAGCGGTTGCCCACGAGCCGGCCGCCTATGTCAGTGCGAAATCAGCTTTCGCATTGGCCGATTTAGACAACGAAGGCACGGACGAGAACAACGGACCAATCCCCTCCAAAAGGGTCGGGTGAGCGAGTATGGCGTCACGCAGCGCGGTATAGGGCAATCCTGCAATCATCGCAATCTGGGCGGAAGACATGATCTCCCCTGCCTCGACACCAAAGGCAGTGAAGCCAAGAATGCGATCGCCATCGATCTCGACCAGAGCCTTGAGGAATCCTCGGGTCTCAGAAAGTGTGCGCGTGCGCAGTACTTCCTCCATCGGCATCTTGAACAAGCGGTACGCAATGCCTCGCGCTCTAGCTTCCTTCTCACTAAGGCCGACGCGTGAAAATTCCGGATCCGTGAACAGACAGAACGGAACATGCCGGCCAGTGGTCACGCGCTTACCGCCAGTCAGACCGGCCAGGACCACTCGGAAATCGTCAACGCTAATGTGGGTAAAATGCGGGCTACCCGCTACATCGCCGACCGCCCAAACACCGGGTGCCGTCGTCTCAAGCCGCTCATTGACCTTCACGTATCCACGATCTGTTAGTTCGACGCCGGCAAGCTCGAGTCCGATAGCCTGGGTGTTCGGAGTGCGCCCCGCTGCGACCAGCAGATGAGTGCCCTCAACCGTTTTCTTTACTCCATTTTGCTCGATCACGATTCTTACTGACTTCCCAGACCTTCCCGATATCCCCTTGACCCGTGCCTTCAGAACGATGTCAATGCCTTCGTCCTCGAAGAGGCTCCGAAGAGCGTCAGTCACATCTTCGTCTTCTCGATGCACCAACCGGTCATTGCGTTCGATCACCGACACCTTGCTGCCGAATCGACGCATCGCCTGGGATAGTTCTAATCCGACGTAGCCACCCCCACTCACAAGGAGATGTTCGGGGATTTCATCCAGTTCGAGCGCCTCGACATGCGTGAGTGGTTGCGCCTCAGCAAGGCCAGGAATTGGTTCTAACGCAGCGCGCGTACCTGTACCAATGATCACATTGGCTCCGCGGAGTTGACGACTTGTTCCATCGGACAATGTGACTTCCAAAGTCTTGGGACCGATGAAGCGTCCGGAGCCGAGGATTAGTTCTGCTCCACTCCTCTTGTAATTGTCCAGATGCAGGTCGATCAAGTCTGATACCATTCTGCGTTTGCGATCACGCACGGCAGACATATCAACTGTGAAACCGTCCGTAACAATGCCGAACTCCTTCCTCCGGCGGAGGTAAGAGGCAACCTTCGCACTGTGAACGATGTTCTTGCTGGGCAGACAGGCGATGTTTGGGCACGATCCGCCGATGTATTTGCGCTCGATCACTGAGACACGCTGTCCTTGCCCAGCAAGGGTCCAGGCAGCGAGTTTCGATCCCGCGCCGCTGCCAAGGACCACCACATCATACTCTTCCGGGTCCGTCTTCTTAGCTAACTGAAATTGAAAAAACGTTTTCCATACTGTTTTATGCGAGTTTCACGTTTTTAGAGAGATCTAAATGCCTTTTGCCGAATCCGCCGAATCTATCCGGCATAAATGGGATAATAGTGACGGTCATTATAAAAGTAACACATGAACCGGCGGCCCCCAGAATTCCTAATTTTTTATTCCAAAATCCTAAGAACAAGAGCGCACCAAACAACCATTCCGAAACCCCCAAAAACCAACTGGCCCCCTGGACGCCGAAAACCGGGTACATCCAAGACATCAGAGGGCTGCTGCTGATAAAAGGAATCAATCCCTGCGCCTCGTACGCAAACCATTTCTGATACCCAAAAAAGAAGTATATGATTACCATCGATGCGCGAACCAAGTGGTAATCAAGATCCTTTTTGAGGATACCGAACCTAATCAATACCTTTATAAAAAAATTCATCATTTCGGCAAAAGTCAGCGCCGGGGCTTTGCCGATGTCAGAGATGCCTGTCGGAGCGAGACCGGCTTTGTTAGTATGGGAGTTTTTCATAGTAGTTGAGAGTTAGTTTGTTGACGGATCATTTCTATTCAGTTAACGGAAATTGCTGCTGCAGCCGAGCCGGTTGCGTCCACCACCAGACGCGAATTTGCCCGTGTTTTACTTAAAACTCTGGTGTCGACCGATCGGAAGAGAGCCGGATAACCGCTTCGTCCGCATTTGGTAAAAGACCGGAGGTTTCCGGCGTCTCTGTAACTCCATAAGTGTCCAGGACCGCATGCTTGCTGAGGAATCGGGTGTAGGTCCATAGAGACCTGGTGATGCTTCCCAACCGTATCTTCGACATACCGCGCGCTGGATCCTCCTTGATCACCTGAACGATAGTCCCCGGTATGAGGTAGTAGCACCGGATATTTTCCACCACTTGCAGTTCTGTCGCATCGGTACGGTGACTGACCATTCTTTGAATGTCTTCCTCAGTGGTGCAGGCATAGGGCCCATCGACAGTGACCCACCGGTACCCTTGTGCCGCTGAGCGGCTGTAGTTGTCGCCGACAGCCGTACATGTCAGGCTCAGGCTGACCGCGGTCATAACGGAGATCGCTAGTTTCATAAACTCCTACTGTTTATCCAGGTAGAAACGAATTTGTTTGCAAGTTAAATGGCACGTTAATGCTTAGCGCTATCGGTAGGGCCAGTAATTTATTCCTATCCCAGTGAGGTAAGCAGTCTTCTCGAAACAGGTGATTCCACGACACAACAGATTTCCCGCGCACTGGTGATTTCAGCAGGTTACGATTCTGATGTGTGCCGTTCTTTTCAACTTTGGAAATACTTGATCGCTTCTGTCCAACGGCTTTTCCCGATTTGCCGCCATAACATAAATCGTATGATTTGATCTTGACGATCGCAATCCGGGCGCAGTGACAGTGGAGAATGAGAGCGTGTGATCCGTTGACATATGTTTCCTTTCGGCTTTGTAATTTCTGTCAATAGGTTAATCGGTGCTTTCGGGGCTCGAGAGTGAACAAGTTGCGTGCCAATCATGTGTTATTCCTGCTTGTGCCCGTCGATCGGGCGTTTACGCAGAGAATAGGATCGGGCAGGTTCTCGGTACGAGATTCCGGACGTACGGATTTCCGTTCTGCCGAGTCCGAGCGGTCGGACTCGGCAGAACGGAAATCCGCACGTCCGGAATCTCATACGAACATCTGCTCAAGTCCATGCTATGCATAAGCATTTCATGGACAGGCACAAGCGGTTGATGGTGAAGGGTTGGCACGCAATGTGCCGTAAGTGGGATAGAATCGTGGCAAACGAACAGAGCGATGGAGAACATCGTTTAAATCGAGGACCAAGACATCCTTCAGCCTGCCCCCAACTAACTTTATAATTGTAGGCCGTCCAGAAGCGGAGTCAGACGGAGGTCCAACGAGCGAAGCATGATGATGAGATCACGAAGTCAAGGGATTTCAAACGGTTAAGCCTATTTTCGACACAACTTTTCTTGAGATCGAAACGACTGCTGAAGCTAGAGGAGCGCGTTCAATGAAAGTATACGAGGTGGAATATCGGGCAGTAATCACACTTGCAGCACAGGATATGCAAAAAGCTGCATTACATGGCGTTGAGTTTATTAAGGATAATCCACATCTGATTTATGTGAGAGACGTTCATGAGAGGAATCTTGAAATGACCGATGCTATTACCTTATACCCGGGAACTATCGCTCAGGTGGTCAATTAGCACCGTGATCCTGCACGTAAATGCTGAACTTCTTCAGACCGAGGACACCGAAGAGCAGTCCCTCCACGCGTGTCGCCAGGTTATCGAAGCTATAAGTAAATTCGGCGGCAATGGTTAAACAGATTATTCTTACGCGACAATCGCCAGCCTATTGGCGCGTAACGTTTGATCACCCACCTCTCAACATCTTCGGCCCGGAAACTATTCCGCAGCTTAACGAGATCATTACAGCGCTGGAAATTGACGAGCAAGTTAAGGTTGTTGTCTTTGACAGTGCCGTAGATGGATTTTTCCTGACGCACTACGACTTTCTAGCGAAGCCTGAGGATTCGACGCGAATTCCGCCCGGTCGGACCGGCTTGCAAGCGCTTCCAGACATGCTGGTCCGGCTAAGTCGTTGTCCCGTCGCTTCGATTGCCTCGATTCGCGGCCGTGCGACCGGTGTCGGTAGCGAGCTTGCGCTTGCCAGCGACATGCGTTTCGCCAGCCGGGAAAAGGCGATCTTGTCGCAGTGGGAGGTGGGTGCGGGACTGGTACCCGGCGGCGGCCCGATGGCTCGGCTGCCGCGCCTGATCGGACGGGGACGTGCCTTGGAAGTTCTACTCGGAGCGGACGATATCGGGGGCGACTTAGCGGAGCTATATGGCTACGTCAATCGCTCGCTACCTGACGCCGAGTTAGACGCGTTCGTTGACGCGCTTGCTACGAGGATTTCGTCTTTCGACAAACAAGCGATCGCTGAGACGAAACGCCTGGTTAATCTGAATAGTTTGCCTTCCGACGCGGAGATCGCGCCGGAGTGGGACGCGTTTATCGCTTCGCTGGGGCGCCCCGCGGCACAATCGCGAATTGGAAAACTGTTCGAGCGCGGCTTCCACACACCCGGAGATGTAGAGACACGGCTTGGATTCCATGTCGGCTTGCTCGGTGTCCCCGACGAATCTGCGCCGCCAGATCCGCAGATCACAAGCTGACCCGCACATGCGCACAAACAGGAGCCGTATATGGAACGCAATCAGAAGACAGTGATCGTCACCGGAGCGTCGCAAGGCATTGGCGCTGGAGTCGTCCAAGCATTTCTGGCGCGCGGATACAATGTTGTAGGAACCTCACGGAGCGCAACGAAATCGAAAGAGCTTTCAGTTTCCTACCACCTCGCCTTGATCGACGGCGACATTGGTCATTTTGACACGGCGCAGAAAGTTGCGGAACTCGCGATCAAGAAGTTCGGCTCGATTGATGCCGTCGTCGCCAACGCCGGCATTTTCTCAGTGAAGCCGTTCACGGAGTACACAGCAGACGACTTTCGCGCTCTTGTATCGACCAACCTCGCAGGCTTCATTTACGTCACGCAGTTTGCGGTCAAACAGATGCAGGCACGGAAGACCAGCGGCAGCATCGTGCGGCCAAGTTCGACCTTCCGCGGTCTTTCCGAAAACGCACCCCGGCATTCAGTAGAGGTTCAAGTCGGATAGGCGAAACGAGAACTACGAAAGTCAGCAACACGAACGAAAGTCCAATAAAAAGCAAAGGAGAAAGAGCATGAGAATACTTATGGTACTGACATCCTACGATCAACTGGGCAACACTGGCCGCAAGACCGGCTTCTGGCTTGAGGAATTCGCGGCCCCCTACTTTGTGTTCAGGGACGCTGGCGTCGAGCTGACGCTGGCCTCACCGAAAGGCGGGCAGCCCCCGATCGATCCAAAGAGCGATTTGCCGGAATTCTATAATTCCGGCAAGCCGGTCGCTGCGGTCTGCCATTCACCTGCGGTACTCCATCGGGTGACCTACCAGGGCGCTCCGATTGTGAAGGGTAAGCGCGTGACGGGTTTCACCAACGGTGAAGAGGAAGCAGTTCACCTCACCAATGTTGTGCCGTTCCTTGTCGAGGATGAGCTGAAGAGACTGGGCGGCCTCTATGAAAAAGCAGCCGATTGGCAGAGTTTTGCGATCGTCGATGGTCGTCTCATTACCGGGCAGAATCCCGCATCGTCGACCGCCGCAGCCCAAGCGCTTCTGAAGCTACTCGCGCGGAAGGCCGCTTAGGGTTTTGTCCCTGTCCTCGGCGCGGCGGTGCTAGGCCTTCTATAACGAGGCGATGGGCCTGTCGATGGGAGAAGCTCACGCGGATGAGGGACTCCGAACAAGCTCACAGCAAAAACACCACAGTCATACGAATACAAAGGAGTTCTTCTATGCCGAACGAACCCAAGACAGTCATCGTAACCGGTGCTTCGCAGGGCATCGGAGCGGCCCTAGTCGATGTGGAAGCGGGGCGCAAGGCGGCTCACCTCGCGGCGCTCAACGTGCTCGCGGTTGCGCGGCAGCATTTGGAATCGCTTGACAAAGTGACGCGGATCGTGCGGCTCGGCGTGTCGGTGGCTACTTCGGGAGATGTCCGCGATCAGCAGAAAGTCGCTGACGCCGCTTCGGAGTTGCTACAAGACGTCTTCGGAAGAGACAAGAGTCCTTGCCGCTTGGTGTATGGCGTCGCAAGCCTTCCACTCGGCACGCCCGTCGAGCTGGAAGTCATTTTCGAGGTGTGGGGGTAAATGCGCGGCGAGCAATGTTCGTCGCCTCGCCAGTAGCAGTAAGTGCTTTCCAACAATAGCTGAAAATTCAAAGGAGGATTTATGGCAACAAAAGTCGCAGTAGCAACAATGAAGGTGGCGCAGATTCCTAAGGCGGGAGCCGATTTCGAGATCGTCGAGCGCGAGATTCCTAAGCCGGATGTCGGACACGTGCGCATTAAGGTGCAAGCCTGTGGTGTTTGCCACAGTGACGTGTTCACGAAAGAAGGCGCTTGGCCCGGAATTCAGTATCCCCGCGTTCCGGGACACGAAGTCGCGGGCATCATCGATGAACTGGGTGCCGGTGTTTCCGTGTGGGAAAAGGGACAGCGCGTCGGTGTCGGCTGGCACGGCGGCCAGGACGGCACGTGTCTCTCGTGCCGGCGCGGAGATTTTCGCAATTGCCGCAATCTGAAAATTCCGGGAATCAGTTATGACGGCGGATACCAGCAATACATGGTGGCTCCCGTGGAGGCATTGGCGGCGATACCGGAAAGTCTAAGTGACGTTGAAGCAGCACCGCTGCTCTGCGCTGGAATTACCACCTTCAACGCGCTGCGGCACAGCGGTGCTTTCCCCGGCGACCTTGTTGCGGTGTTGGGCATCGGCGGTCTGGGTCACCTCGGAATTCAATTCGCGAACAAGTTTGGTTATAAGGTCGCGGCTATCGGGCGCGGATCCGAAAACGCGGCGCTCGCCAAGAAACTCGGAGCGACCCTGTACATCGATAGCAAATCAACGAACGCAGCAGAGGCATTGCAAAAGCTGGGTGGCGCACAGGTAATTCTAGCGACCGCCCCAAGCTCGAAAGTGATGTCCGAGTTGATCGACGGTCTGGGGCCCAACGGCAAGCTCATGGTGATTGGTGCGACATCTGATCCCATTGAAGTCACACCAATACAGCTCATTTCTGGAAGTCGAACTATTCAGGGCTGGGCCTCGGGAATACCAGCCGATTCCGAGGACACACTGCGCTTCGCCGAACTAACCGGCGTCCATCCCATGATTGAAACATATCCGCTCGAAAAAGCGGCCGAGGCTTACGCGCGAATGCTGAGCGGCGACGCACAGTTCCGCGTCGTTCTGACGATGTGAAGTTGGCCCACAACGCAATCGAGAAACACTGCGAGCGCTGGTACACGAGCCCGCATAAGCGGAGTCAAACAATGCGCTTTTTCAGATCGCCCCTTTGGACCCGATGCTTGCAGGTCTCCCGCATGGCGTTAGTGTTTTCTGTGATGCTGGCATCATTTCAACTGCTGGCTCAAGCCCAAGAAAAGGAACGTCCCATGGAACACCCGACTTTTTACCGCACGACACAGATCGATGGGCTTTCCATTTTTTACAGAGAGGCCGGGCCGAAAGACGCACCGACGCTTCTCCTGCTGCACGGACTTCCCTCATCATCGCGGATGTTCGAGCCTCTGTTCGCCCGGCTTTCCGATCACTATCACCTTGTCGCGCCCGATTACCCG
>WNFI01018949.1_pt1 | contig 11269 bp, 10 predicted proteins | sample 5400471 | NCBI WGS metagenome assembly WNFI01 (sample SAMN13153348, study PRJNA577476) | soil metagenome | isolation source: 100 cm saprolite on Douglas fir-dominated hillslope | place: USA:California | collected 2013-09-17
AGGCGGCAAGAAAGCTTGAATACTGATCTGGATCCTGTGCGACCAACACAACACCAGCGACTGCATTCGCCGTATTGGTGTGGACCTGAAAGGCCGGATCCCAGAAATTTTCCGGGTTGCGCTGCAAGCTGGTGAAGAAACCAATGTCTGGTGCGTTGGGGCATGACGCGAACGCAAGTGCGAATGCGACCTCGACCGGCGTGCCATCCGGGTGTTTCCCCTCGCGTTCAAATTCGTAAAGCTCGTAGTCGCCGATCCCTGCACCACGAAACGCGTCAGCGTCGGCCGCCCCGCGACCCTCGAGCACGAGCATCGATAGCCCCTGCCCGCGCGCCAGAAAATCGCGGTTGAAGGCGCCGAACGAAAAATGTCGAGGTGCGTGCGGTACAATTCCGGATGGGTCCGCGACGGCCAACAATTCGATGAACGTGCCAGGCAGTTGAATAATATGGTTCTGTGTTCCCCAAGCGCGCGGGTGACGATTGCGCGCGCCGACTTGAAAGCCGAGACGGCGATAAAGATCGACTGCGGCATCGAGATCGCGCACCGCGTGAACGATATGGTCGAGGCCACGGGCCATCGCCGGCGCCTACACGAGCCGGCTCCGCTCGACTGCGGCGCCGATGAAAGACGAAAAGAGTGGGTGCGGCTCGAACGGTAGTGATTTTAATTCGGGATTAAATTGTACGACGATGAACCATGGATGGTCTTCGTATTCGATAATTTCCGGCAAGATTCCATCCGGCGACATTCCGGAAAAGCGCATGCCGCGTTGCTCAAGCCGGCCTTTGTATCCGGTATTGACCTCGTAACGGTGGCGGTGGCGTTCGAAAATTTCCGTTGCGCCGTAAATCTGCGACACGCGGCTACCGCGCGTAAGCACCGCTTCATAAGCGCCGAGCCGCATGGTGCCGCCAAGATCACCGCTCGCGGTGCGCTTCTGGAGTTCGTTGCCTTTCAACCATTCGGTCATCAAACCGACAACGGGCTCACTCGTTGCACTGCATTCCGAAACAAATACCAAAATAGGGCACGTGACGTTCACGCGCGAACCGCGCCGCCTTGATCTTTCCTTCCGCGCCGCGCTGACCGAACCCACCCGGCACCAGTATGCCGTTGACGTGCTCAAGGAACGGTGTCGGGTCTTCATTCTCGAATACTTCCGACTCGATCCAGTCGAGATTGACCTTCACCTTGTTGGCAATGCCGCCATGCGAAAGCGCCTCGATCAGCGATTTGTAAGCGTCTTTCATGCCCGTGTATTTGCCGACGATGGCGATGGTGACGTCGCCTTCCGGATTGCGCACGCGCTCGTTAATCAGCCGCCATCGCTCAAGGTCCGGCGCCTGGCGTGGCTCGACCCCAAACGCGGCCAAGACTTCGGCATCGAGTCCCTCGGCGGAATACGCTTCCGGCACCGCATAGATGTTGTCGACGTCTCGCGCTTCGATGACGGCGCTTTCGCGTACATTACAAAAAAGCGCGAGCTTACGTCGTTCGCTTTCCGGAATTGGCCGGTCGGTACGGCAAAGCAAAATATCCGGCTGGATACCGATAGAGCGCAGCTCTTTCACCGAGTGCTGCGTCGGCTTGGTCTTGAGTTCCCCAGCACTCGGGATGAAAGGCATCAGAGTGAGATGGATGTAGAGCGCGTGCCGGCGCGGTAAATCGTTGCCCAATTGCCGGATCGCCTCGAAGAATGGCAAGCCCTCGATATCGCCGACGGTGCCGCCGATCTCGCACAACACAAAATCGAAACCCTCGTTGCCTTCGCGGATGAAATCCTTGATGGCGTTGGTGACATGCGGGATCACCTGAATCGTGGCGCCGAGATAGTCGCCGCGCCGTTCGCGCGTGAGGATGTCCTGATAGATGCGCCCCGTGGTGATGTTGTCGTGTCGCGTGGCCGGCCGTCCGGTGAAGCGCTCATAGTGGCCGAGGTCGAGATCGGTCTCGGCGCCGTCGTCGGTCACGAAAACCTCGCCATGCTGGTAAGGCGACATCGTCCCCGGATCGACATTGAGATACGGATCGAGCTTGCGCAGACGGACCTTGTAGCCGTGCGCTTGCAACAAAGCTCCGAGCGCTGCCGACGCAAGACCCTTGCCGAGTGAGGAGACCACGCCGCCGGTTATGAAGATGTACCGCGCCATGGGCCCTAACGTTTAACCTCCGAGAGTTGATTCGACGAGCGCGAAAAGCTGAGGGCCGCATTTCGCCTGTGCGTAGTTCGATAAGTTTTCAGCATTCCAAACACTTGCGATCCGATTTGCATGTTTTCTCCGGGTTTGGTTCCAACGCCTTTCACTACTCCCGGTCCCTAACGCCGAAGGGCCGGATTTCCCCGGCCCTTCCGTCGCGATTTACTTCGACTGTGGCACCTGCGGCCCCGAGGGAGCAGCAGGCGCAGCCGGCGCCGCAGGTGGTGCACTACCTTGCAGTTGGTTGAGCAGCCCCCCACCGCCGCCGAGGGGGGTGGGCGCGCCCGGTGCGCTTGGCGCGCTTTGGCCGCCTTGCAGGATCGAATTGGGCTTGCGGTTGACCCCGGCGAGGATCGACAGCATGAGACTGGTTACGAAGAACAGGCCGGCGAGGATCGCGGTCGCCCGCGTCAGCACATTGGCGGTCCCGCGGCTGGTCATAAAGCCGCCACCTGAACCTATACCAAGGCCACCGCCCTCCGAGCGCTGCAGCAGGACCACCCCGATCAGGGCGAGAACCAGCATCAGGTGGATGACGATGATGACGTGCTGCATTAGCCCAGTTATCCGTTCAAACCTTGCCGCTCCCGGCTCTCCGCCCGGGCGGCGCTCTATGGCCCATATGGGAATTCGCCGCGGTCTCTACACGATCGCTTGGTGCTTTTCCACCCTTCCCGCAGTTAGCGGTAAACCGCCGCAATATCGAGGAAATCCTCGGCTTTGAGGCTGGCCCCGCCGACCAAGGCACCGTTGACCTCGGGGGTCGTGAGGAGCTCTTTGGCGTTCCCCGGTTTAACCGAGCCACCATACAGAATTCGGATTCGCTCGCCTTCGCTGCCAAAGCGACCGGTCAGCCCCTTGCGCAGGAAGGCATGGACTTCCGCGACATCCGCGGACGTTGGTGTGAGGCCCGTCCCTATCGCCCATACCGGCTCATAGGCGACAATGAGATTGGCAGCCGTGGCATTGTCCGGAAGCGAGCCTTTGAGCTGACGGCCAACCACATCAACCGTCTTGCCGGCGTCACGCTCGGCGCGCCGCTCGCCGACGCAGACAATTGCAGTCAATGCGGCCCGCCAGGCTGCCTGCGCTTTGGCGCGGACCTGCGCGTCGGTCTCATGATGGTCGGACCGTCGTTCCGAGTGGCCCACGATGACGGCGCGGGCGCCGGCATCGGCCAACATCTCCGCCGAAACATCGCCCGTGTGCGCGCCGGACGGCTCCGGATGGCAATCCTGCGCCCCGATAAGCACCGCAGAGCCACGGATGGCGGCAGCAAAGGCTGCGATCAAGGTGGTGGGAGGACAAACCATAAGCTCGGCTTTGCCTGCAAGGCTGCCGGCGCCAGCGATAATCTTGGCGAGCTCTCCTCGGGACGCGGAAAGCCCGTTCATTTTCCAGTTGCCCGCGACCAGCGGAGTTATCTTGGCCGCCATCGAAAAATCCTTTCCGCGTGCGGTTATCAGGTCCGCTCGGGCAACACCAGCTTGACCCGCGACAGGCTAAACCTTCTTGAGTTGCAAGGAGTTGGCCGGGTCACTATGGTGCGGCCGCAGCGCTTGGGCTAGACAGGCGCGGTCATCCACGCAACCAGCCATCGTAAGCAACGAAAAACGCGCGCATGCTTCGCGGTATTCACAAAGCCTCCTCGACCTGGCTCGGCAAAGCCCTCATGGCGACCGTCATGGGCTTCCTCGTGATCAGCTTTGCGATCTGGGGAATCGGCGACATTTTCCGCGGGTTCGGCCAAAACGCGGTTGCGACCATTGGCGGCACCGAGATTTCCATCGAACAGTTCCGGCAGTTCTATAACGAGCGTCTGCAGCAGTTGGGGCGCCAGGTCGGGCGGCCGATCACACCTGATGAGGCGCGCACACGAGGGTTTGACCGGCAGCTTTTGGGGCAGCTTATCGCCGAAACGACGCTCGATGAGCAGGCCAGGAAGTTGCGGCTCGGTCTCGCAGACGCCAATATTGCCCAGCGCATTACGACCGACCCGTCATTTCGTGGTCCCAGTGGGCAATTCGATCGTACGCGCTTTGAACAAATCATCCGCCAAGCTGGTTTCAGTGAAAGCCGTTTCATTCAAGAGCAGCGTCGGACGATGCTGCGGCGGGAACTCGCTCAGAGCATTTCCGGTGACATGAAACTGCCGGCCACGGCGGTGGCCGCAATCAATCAGTATCGGAACGAGAAGCGCCATATCGAATACGTCGCGTTAGGCGCTGCGCAGGCGGGCGACATTCCGCCGCCGACGCCGGAGATGCTGAACAAATATTTCGAAGAGCGCAAAACGCGAACTGCGCCAGATTGTGTTTCCAAACGCCGAGGAAGCCGCAGCCGTGCGCGACCGCATCATCAAAGGCGCAACCTTCGACGATATAGCCAAAGAGCGCGGCGTGAACGCATCCGACACCAATCTGGGCACGGTGACGAAATCCGAAATCATCGATCCGGCCGTCGCCGCTGCCGCTTTCGCGTTGAAGTCCGGCGAAACGAGCGAGCCTGTGAAGGGCCGGTTCGGTACGGTCTTGCTGCAGGTCGGTAAGATCGAGCCAGGCGAGGAAAAGACTTACGAGCAGATGGCCGCTCAGATCAAAACTGAGATCGCTGAGAGCCAGGCCAAAAACGAAATTACGACCCTGCGCGACAAGATCGAAGATGAACGCGCCGCCGGCTCTACCCTCGCCGAGACCGCAAAGAAGCTTGGCCTTAAGTCAACCACGATTGAGGCGGTCGACGCGTCAGGGCGCGGACCGGATGGCAAGCCGGTAATTGGGCTTCCGCAAACACCGAACGTGCTGAGTGCGGCCTTCGCGAGCGATGTTGGCATCGACACCGATCCACTACAGCTGCCAAAGGGCGGCTATCTCTATTTCGACGTCACAGGCATAACGCCCTCGCGCGAGCGACCGCTCGACGAAGTGAAGGATCAGGTCGAAGTGCGTTGGCGCGACAATGAAATCGCCAAACGACTGCAAGCGAAGGCCGACGATATTCTTGGCAAGCTCAAAGCCGGGACACCGTTTGCGCAAGTCGCGAGTGAAGCCGGCCTCAAGATAGAGACGGCGGCCGATCTCCAGCGCGGTAAGCAGGGTGGCTTTGTGCCGCCAAAAGTCGTCGAGCTCGTTTTCCGAACGCCGAAAGGCGCCGCCGGCACTGCTGAAGGAAACAGGGAAACTGAACGTTTCGTCTTTCGCGTGACAGACGCTGCGGATCCGCAACCGGATTCGGCCTCGCCCGATAGCAAAGCAATCGCTGAAACCCTACAAAATTCGTATGGTGAAGACCTCGTCAGCGAATACATTTCGCGTTTGGAGAATGATTTTGGCGTCACCGTTAACCCGTCAGCGCTGAACCAGGTTATCGGCGGCGGCCCCCAACAATAAATCGATCCCATGCAAATTGAGCCGTCGGAAACCGCCTTTGCCGCACGCTATGGGCGCGGCGAGGCACAAGTGGTGTGGACGACTTTAGTGGCCGACCTCGAGACGCCTGTTTCGGCGTTCCTGAAGCTCGGCGGCGGCAAAGCGATGAGTTTTCTGCTCGAGTCGGTCGAAGGCGGCGCAGTGCGCGGCCGTTATTCGATCATCGGACTTGAGCCGGATCTCATCTTTCGCGCGAGCGGCCGCAAAGCGGAAATCAATCGTAACGCACGCACGAAGGCGGACCTCTTTGCGCCTTGCCCCGAGCCACCCCTGCAGGCGCTGCGTACGTTAATCGCAGAAAGTCGGATCGCACTACCCGATAGCCTGCCGCCAATGTCTGCGGGCGTCTTCGGCTATCTCGGATACGACACGGTCCGGCTGATGGAAGATTTGCCGCCGCCCAACCCCGATCCGATTGGCATTCCTGACGCGGTGTTGGTTCGCCCGACCCTCATTGTCGTGTTCGACACAGTGAAAGATTCGATCACTGTCGTTACGCCGGTGCGCACGGAAAAGTCGGTCGACGCAAAATCCGCGCTCGCACGCGCAGTCGAACGTCTCGCACGCATAGTCGAAAGTCTGGACAGACCGTTGGACAAGTCGATGACCGAGCACGACGCTGGGCCAATCGACGTACCTGCAATTTCAAATACCTCGCCCGACGAATTCAAAAACATGGTTCGCAAAGCGAAGGAATACATCGTTGCCGGTGATGCGTTTCAAATCGTGTTGGCGCAAAGGTTCGAAGCGCCATTCACGCTTCCGCCGTTTTCACTCTATCGCGCGCTGCGGCGGACCAATCCGTCGCCTTATCTCTATTTTCTCGATTTTGGCGCCTTTGCCGTTGCTGGCTCAAGTCCGGAAATTCTGGTGAAGGTTTCAGGCGACCTCGTCACCATTCGGCCAATCGCCGGCACGCGTCATCGTGGGGCAACGCCGCACGAGGACAAGGCCCTCGAAGCAGAGCTGCTCGCCGATCCGAAGGAACGCGCCGAGCACTTGATGTTGCTTGATCTTGGCCGCAACGATGTTGGGCGCGTGGCTGCCATCGGCACCGTAAAGGTGACAGACCAGTTTTTCGTCGAGCGTTACAGCCATGTGATGCACATCGTATCCAACGTCGAAGGCAAGCTCGCCGGCAATCGCGATGCTCTGGACGCTCTGGCGGCCGGCTTTCCGGCCGGAACTGTCTCGGGCGCACCAAAGGTGCGCGCCATGCAGATCATCGACGAGCTGGAAAAGGAAAAGCGTGGGCTCTACGCCGGCTGCGTGGGGTATTTCTCCGCGGCCGGCGAGATGGACACCTGCATTGTTTTGCGTACAGCGTTGGTGAAAGACGGCAAAATGTACGTGCAGGCCGGCGCAGGGATCGTCGCCGACAGCGACCCCGATTTCGAGCAGCAGGAATGTATCAACAAGGCGAAGGCCTTGTTTCGAGCCGCCGAGGAAGCGCGCCGCTTTGCCAGCACTGCCAAACGCGGGCAGTAACCGCCCGCCAAGACCGGCTGCTTGACCCCCCTCAGGGCGCACCTTAAACCCTTGGCAAAGCGGTGGAACATGATCGTCCTGATCGACAACTACGACAGCTTCACCTTCAACCTGGTCCATTACCTCGGCGGGCTCGGGGCTGACGTTGTCGTGCATCGCAACGACAAAATCTCCGTTGCGGAAGCGATGGCGGCGGAGCCGGACGCTATCGTGTTGTCGCCGGGCCCGTGCACGCCTAATGAAGCTGGCATTTGCCTCGATCTCATCACCAAGGCCGCACAGACCATTCCAATTCTAGGTGTCTGCCTCGGCCACCAGGCAATCGGTCAAGCCTTCGGCGGCAAGGTCGTGCGCGCAAAGCCCCTCCACGGCAAAGTGTCGGAGATCAAGCACACTGGTGCCGGAGTCTTCCGAGGCATTAACGGCCCGCTGAAGGCAACGCGCTATCATTCGCTCGTGGTTGAACGCGCAAACATGCCGCGCGAACTCACGATCAATGCCGAGACGAGCGATGGACTCGTGATGGGGTTGATGCATGCCAGCCTGCCCATCCATGGCGTGCAATTTCATCCCGAGAGCATTGCCTCCGAACATGGTCATCTGATGTTGAAAAATTTTCTGGATATTGCCGCCGCCTGGAACACGCAGCGCGGCCGGCAACCCGCGCCGGCGCGCAAAGCGGCAGCTCTGCACGCAGCAACCTGAGGCGCTGGCAGTGGCCGACGATTTCAAAGCGCTCATTGCCAAGGTCGCGACTGGTGCCACCCTCACGCGCGAGGAAGCAGCAGGCGCCTTCGATCGCATGATGTCGGGCGAAGCCACGCCCTCGCAGATGGGTGGACTATTGATGGCACTACGCGTGCGCGGGGAAACGGTTGACGAGATCACCGGCGCTGTCACGACAATGCGCGCCAAGATGTTAGGCGTAAAAGCGCCGCCCGGCGCCGTCGACGTGGTCGGCACCGGCGGCGATGCTTCGGGCTCATTCAACATTTCGACCTGCGCTGCATTCATCGTCGCCGGCGCCGGCATACCGGTGGCCAAACACGGCAACCGCGCACTATCGTCGAAATCCGGGGCGGCCGACGTGCTGCAAGCGCTTGGCGTTAGTATCGAACTCGATGCGAACCGTGTGGGCATGTGCATTCGAGATGCCGGTATCGGCTTCATGTTCGCGCCAGCACATCATCCGGCGATGAAGAATGTCGGCCCGACGCGTGTCGAACTCGGCACCCGTACGATCTTCAATCTGCTCGGACCATTGTCGAACCCGGCGAGCGTCAAGCGCCAGATGATCGGCACGTTTTCGAAGCACTGGGTCGAGCCGATGGCGCAGGTTCTGAAAAACCTCGGCGCCGAAAGCATCTGGGTCGTGCACGGCTCCGATGGGCTTGATGAAATCACGACCGCCGGCCCGACCAGCGTTGCAGCGCTCGAGAACGGCAAGATACGTACATTCGAGGTGACACCGGAGGATGCCGGTTTACCACGCTCGAAACCTGACGCGCTGCGTGGCGGCGATGCGGAGTACAATGCGAAGGCGTTGCTCGATGTGCTTAAAGGAAAACCGGGCCCGTTTCGCGACGTCTCGATTCTCAATGCCGCTGCAGCACTGATCGTTGCGGGCAAGGCAAAGGATCTCAAGCAAGGCGCAACTTTGGCGACCAAATCGATCGAGAGTGGTGAAGCGGAAGGCCGGCTTGACCGTTTGATCGCTGTCTCAAACGCCGTGGAGGCGTAACCTTGGCCGACATTCTCGCCAAGATCGAAGCCTATAAGCGAGAGGAAATCGCGGCGGCCAAGCGCGCGCGACCGCTTGCGGCGCTTGAGAAAGAAGCGAAGGCATCTCCGCCGCCGCGCGGCTTTCTGCGCGCAATCGAGCAACGAATTGCCGGCGCAAAATACGCCCTCATTGCCGAAATCAAAAAGGCGAGCCCCTCGAAGGGGCTCATCCGCGCCGATTTCGACCCCCCGGCGCTGGCCAAAGCTTACGAGGCAGGTGGGGCCACCTGCCTTTCCGTATTGACCGATGAACCTTCATTCCAAGGCCAGCCCGAGTTCCTGGGCCAAGCTCGAAATGCCACAGCACTGCCGGCGCTGCGAAAAGACTTCATCTTCGAGCCCTATCAAGTCGTGGAATCGCGGGCGTTTGGCGCCGATTGCATCCTGATCATCATGGCGGCGGTCGATGATGCGGCGGCGCGAGAGATTGAGGAATCCGCCTATGCCTTTGGGATGGACGTTCTTGTTGAAGTTCATGATGAAGTTGAACTTGCTCGTGCCCTCAAGCTGAAATCGAGGCTCATCGGCATCAATAACCGCGATCTGCGCACGTTTAAGACATCGCTTGCGGTCAGCGAGCGTCTTGTGCCGCAAATCACGGGCAATCGCGTCGTTGTTGCCGAAAGCGGGCTCAATACGCCGGCCGATCTTGCACGCCTTAAGAGCATCGGTATTACGACGTTCCTGATTGGCGAAAGCCTGATGCGGCAGGCCGATGTCACAGCTGCGACGCGCGCCATCCTAGCGCACGGCTCTCAGCGCGCCGCGGCGGAGTAAAACGATGGCGCGCCGAAAGAAATCCGTTGTCAGGCGGCCGAAAAAGAGCCCGGTGCGCCGGCCCAAGGCGAAAATCAAAGCCAAGGGCAAGGCGAAGCCACGACGAAAAAAAGCAGCGGCCGCTCCCGCTCCGTCCCCCCTCACCCATATCGATCAACGCGGCGAAGCCCGCATGGTCGACGTTACGGATAAAGGCGCCACCGAAAGGATCGCCATCGCGGAAGGTCGGGTGATCATGCGCAAGGAAACGCTCGATCTTGTCCTCGAGGGCAATGCGATGAAAGGCGATGTTCTGGGCGCCGCGCGGCTCGCCGGAATTATGGCGGCGAAGCGTACCCATGGCCTCATTCCCCTCTGCCATCCGCTCCCTCTGAGCAAGGTCGAGATCGAGATCAATCCTGAGCATTCGTTGCCGGGGTTTCTGGTCCAGGCGACCGTGAAGGTGACTGCCAAAACCGGCGTCGAGATGGAGGCGCTCACCGCGACGTCGATCGCCTGTCTGACGATCTATGACATGGTCAAGGCAGTCGAGCGCGGCATGCGGATCGAAGGCATTCGCCTGCTGCACAAGAGCGGCGGCAAATCCGGCGAGTGGCGCGCGGAGACCTAATCAATGGCGCTTATGCCGGTTGCAGAGGCACTCAAACGGGTGCTCGCCGATGCAAGGCCGCTGCCGGCAGAAACTGTGCCTCTCGACGATGCGCTCGCTCGCGTGCTCGCTGAAGATGTCGTCGCTCTACGCACCCAACCGCCTGCTGCGGTTTCGGCCATGGACGGTTATGCGATACGTGCGAGTGACATTGCTCAGGCACCAACCACACTTAGAGTTATTGGTGAAGTTGCGGCTGGTCATCCATTTGCTGGGCAAGTCGGTCCTGGTCAAGCTGCGCGCATTTTCACCGGCGGCGTGATGCCAGCCGGCAGCGATACTGTGATTATTCAGGAGCTCGCCACCCAAACCGGCGATGTTGTCACGATCCAGAAACCCGCCACCAAGGGTCGCAACGTGCGCGCCCAAGGCATCGACTTCGTGCAACATCAAATTCTCCTGCACAAAGGACATCGCCTCTCCGATCGCGATTTGATGCTCACCGCCGCAATGAATCATTCGAGCGTGCGTGTGCATCGGCGGCCCAAAGTGGCGGTGCTCGGCACTGGCGATGAATTGGTGGCGCCCGGCAGCACACCTAAAGCTGGTGAGATCGTCTACTCCAACGGCTTTGCCCTCAACGCCATCGCGCATAGCGAGGGTGCTGAAGTTTGTGATTTGGGAATCGCGCGCGACCGCATCGAGGACATTGTTGCCTCAGTGCGCCGCGCGCGCGAATGGGGCGCCGATATCCTTGTCACCACAGGCGGCGCATCCGTCGGTGACCACGACCTGGTGCAACGGGCCTTGGCCTCCGAGGGCCTCACTCTTTCGTTCTGGCGCGTGGCGCTGCGTCCCGGCCGCCCGATGATGCATGGGCGCCTGCAGGAGATGCAGGTCTTGGGTGTGCCGGGAAATCCGGTGTCGTCTTACGTCTGCGCGTTTCTGTTTGTGGTGCCCCTCATCAGGCGACTTGCGGGCCGCCAAGATCTCGAGCGGATACG
>WNFI01555982.1_pt1 | contig 11269 bp, 11 predicted proteins | sample 5400471 | NCBI WGS metagenome assembly WNFI01 (sample SAMN13153348, study PRJNA577476) | soil metagenome | isolation source: 100 cm saprolite on Douglas fir-dominated hillslope | place: USA:California | collected 2013-09-17
CGCGGAAAAGGCGGATCGACGGGGGGGAGACAGGGCGCCGCACTGGAACGCGCTTCCTTTGGATGGGCTGATGACTGTCCTTCAGCGGCCCATCCAAATGGCCTGCTCCATGGCTGGGGTTGGGAACCGGCCGCGAGTTTTGAATTAATGGGGGCGCATAGAGGCCGCAGCCCGCGCTGTCACTTGATATGGGTTCCTCGGACTTAATTCCTAACACGCCAAAAAGTCCAGAATGTCTGCACTATTTCAGCGCACTTTAGCATTGTATATCAACGACTTAGAAGAATTTGACAAATAGTGATAGACGTGTTTCACTATTCGCGCTATGCTTCCCATATCAGAACAAGACATTCGGTCCCGAATCGAGCGCGATAACTCTTGGTGGGCCGGTCCAGGCGACGGGATCGCTGAGGCCGCATATCAGAGGCGCGTCTACTTTACCCCGTTCAAAACGCTCGCGCTAGATTTCAGCGTTAGGCGAGCGACAATTCTACTGGGACCGCGCCGGGTTGGCAAGACGGTCATCATAAAACAACTGATCAATGATGCCATTATAAGCGGCTTAAGTCCCAAATCAATTTTGTATGCGAGCATAGATGCACCGATCTACTCGGGGCTACCGCTAGAGAAATTTATCTCCTTTTTGCCCGCAGATTCTAACGGACAAAAGCTAATAATTTTTGATGAAATTCAATATTTAAGAGATTGGGAAGTACACTTAAAGGATTTGGTCGATAACTATCCACAAATAAAATTCGTCGCCACCGGATCCGCGGCAGCAGCCCTACGACTTAAAAGCCGTGAGTCTGGGGCAGGTCGCTTTTCTGAATTTATGCTACCTCCCCTCACATTTTATGAATTTTTGGTGTTCACTGGGAAAAATGATGGGCTGATTAGAAAGGGCGAACGAGGATGGTATCATACTAGCGATATTGAAGCGTTAAATGCAGAATTCGTTAACTACCTAAACTTCGGAGGCTACCCTGAAGTAGTTCTCAGCCAAACAGTTCGCAGTAATGCGGAGCAATTTATAAGAAACGATATCATAGACAAGGTCCTGCTTAAAGACCTTCCAAGTTTATATGGTATCAGTGAAATCCAGCAGCTTAATAAGCTGTTTTCCTTTCTCGCATACAATTCCGGGAATGAAGCAAGTCTTGAGAATATTTCGCAGCAATCAGGCCTCGCCAAGGCGACAATAAGGAGATACATCGAATATCTCGAAAGTGCATTTTTGATCATAAAACTAACGACAGTTGATGATAATTGTCGTACCTTACAAAGAGAGCGTAATTTCAAAATCTATCTTAATAACCCATCAATGCGTGCCGCTCTATTCGCTCCTATAAAAGATGATGACAATAATAAGATCGGCCATTTAGCAGAATCTGCAATATTTTCCCAATGGCAGCATTCAGCGAACTTTCGGCACCTACGATATGCCCGATGGCGCAACGAAGGAGAGGTCGATATCGTCTATCTACAACCAACCGATCAAAGGCCGCTATGGATTGGTGAAATAAAGTGGTCTGACCGAATCGCCACTCAATTTGGTGATGAAACAGAATCCATACGCACGTTACTGCAAAAACACAAAACCATAAACGCCGTCGTTTACACGACGAAAACGTTAGAAAAGAAAGTGATGCTAGAAAATCGCCCTATGACAATCATTCCGAGTGCTCTGTATTGTTACACAATAGGCAAGAATATCACTGCTCGCCTAGATAAAGCGGCACAAGTCGCCACCGCCGACGAAAACTAACAGAAAGCCCGTAACCAGCCCGGTCGAATTCATGGCCGCGCCGAAGCGACGGCCGTCAACGCGATCGCTAACGCGGGATGAATTGAGTTTGAGCCGAGCGGCACGCGGCGGCTATGGCCGACCCTGATGCTCGGCCGATGACGGATGAGGAATGGGATCACGCGCCTCGCGTGCCCCCTGTGAGTGTCATCCGCCGCGCGCTGAAGTTGCCGCAAGAGCAGTTTGCAGCCGCCTTCTATATTCCGATTGGAACGATCCGAGATTGGGAGCAGGGTCGCTACCAGCCCGACGCGGCGGCACGCGCCTATCTGCGCGTGATAGCGCGCGAGCCGAACATAGTTCGCAGGGCGCTGGCTGCGCCCAGGAAATCGAGCCTGCCGCGCGCGTAGCTCGGATGAGGGACGGCCGTTTTGCGGTCCCGCGAATCCGGGATCGGCGATTCCACGAGTTTGATAGACTGTTTCCGGAACTTCGCTAACGCTCCATCCGGGCTACGGACCTACGGCTCCGCTTCGCCGGCGCGGAAAGCCTTGGCAAAATTCTCAAGCTCGGGGGCCGCCAGATCGGAAACCGCCCAGCTGGCGTGAGACCGATTACGTCGATTCGGCCACCCACCAGGGGGAATCCTTGTGCCGCCAAATCGATCACGCGCGGCGACTGCGGCAGCTTGCCGTTGAACCACGGCTTGACGGTATGGCGGTCGGTCGACGCCACCTCGACCGGCTGGCTCGCCATCAGGGCGCGCATATGGCTTGAGACCAGAAGCTCCAGCTCCCCCCGGTCTCCCCGGATCGCCAGATAGGTGGCGGCACTGCCGACCGCAAACGCGACCATGATCGATGCCGCCATCGCGGCCAACTGCTGCTTGGCGATCCCGAACGGCCGTGGCCGCGCCAGCGCCGCTACGCGCCGGCGCAGCTCAGGGCTCGCCGTCGCGCGCGGCAGCCGTTCCCGCATGGCGCCGCGCAGCGCCTCGATGCGGGCCCGTTCGTCCGCGAGCGGACGGTCCTCGGCAAGCCGCTGCTCGAATTCCAGCACGTGCGCAGGATCGAGTTCGCCGTCGATATAGGCGTTAAGCAGCAGCCGGTCGTTCTGCGTCATCGTCACCTGTCAGCTCCAAGCATCTCGATCACCCTGCGGCGGGCGCGGGCCAAACGCGACATCACGGTTCCAATCGGCACATCGGTGATCGTCGCAATCTCCCGGTAGTCCAGGCCTTGCACATCCCGCAGCACCAGCGTCTCGCGGAATATTGCCGGCAAGCTCGCGATCGCAGCCTCGAGCTTGACCTCGTTGGCGCGAGCGATCAATGCCGCCTCCGGGTTGTCGCCAGCAGGCGGGGCATCGTCAGCCGACCGCATGCGCTCGACCGCTTCGAGATCGTCCACATGGACGACGGCCGGCGGGCGGTTCTTGCGCAGCCAGTCATAGGCGGCGTTGCGCACGATGGTGAGCACCCAGGCCCGGCCATTGCCGCCGGTAAATCCGCTGATGCCGCGGAACGCGCGAAGGCAAGCCTCCTGTACCACGTCCTCGGCGTCAGCGCGATTTCCCGTGACCCAGCGCGCCAGGCTGTAAGCATCGTCCAGGTGAGGTATCACCACGTTGGCAAACCGTGCCTTGCTGTCCCCCCGGTCCACGGCGTCTCCTGATCGGCTCTCGTACCAGACGGCAGGCCTAGCACAGGAAAATGAATTTCATCTTCCGGGTCCGACCGTGGCGCCTGGCGCCACATGGTCAAATGCTGGGTTCAGAGCTATCGCGCAGAGGGGTGACCTATCGACATAAGACTCGGTCGGATGCGCATCTATTCCCCAATCCCCGCTGAGTCACGCCTTTCCATAACGCCCCGCCAATAGGCGGAATTATCACCTTGACATAGTAGACTACATGGCGTAGTTATCACCTTGACATAGTAGGCGCATGGCCCCGTATGAGCGACTTCTCCAATCCCATTTTTCATGACGAAGCGAAGGCGCGCGAGTGGCTTGAAAGACAGCTATGGCCAGATGGTCCCTATTGTCCCCGCTGTGGGGCGATTGGCCAGGCCACGTTGATGCGAGGAAACAGTCACCGTCCCGGCCTTTATCAATGCAACGCGTGTCGAGAGCCGTTCAGCGTGACGGTCGGCACGATGTATAAAGGCAGCAAGGTACCGCTGAACAAGTGGCTTGCGGCTGAGCATCTTATGATGGCCGGCGAGAAGGGCATGAGCGCGCGGCAAATCGGCCGCTTGCTGGGATTGAGCAAGAAAACCGCTTGGTTCCTTTGCCACCGAATTCGTCAGTCCTTTCGCGCACGCTTAACTGCCGCTTTCACGGACGGAAAGTCATTTGTGCTGCGCCTTGAACCCAAATTGCGGTCCGATTTCGAAGCCCTGATGGAGAAATATTCGTCTCCCGTCGGCGAATTGACACCCGTTGCTGCTGCGGCCGACGGCAATTGGGATGGCAGCCGCCGTATAGCGGGCGGATTTATAAGTCTGCACTCATTCCCGAAGCACAATGACGTGATGATCGACTGCGTCTTGGATTGGCCGGTCGTACCGCACGTCCTTCATCTCGAAGGAGCGGATGGCGAAATCGCCTGGGAAACCTTGCCGGAGCCGCGGGAAGACGGCAGCAGTGTCATAATCAAGAGGCTCGACGATGACGAAGGCCGCCGCTTCGTGCGGCTATTGCGAGAGGAACGAACGAAAGCGGCGTTTCGCCGGATCAAAAAGGATCAGCCATGAAAGCGAAGGTGAGAGTGCTGATTGCAACCACAAAGGGTCCCGTCAGGGTCACCGGGTTGGAACCGACCTCGATGTCGAAATCTGCGGTCGTTGCGAACGAATACACGGTTCTCCCAAAATTATCCGATGCATATGATAACTTTCTGAAATTCGGGCCGCTTTCTGACAAGGCTTCCTACAGGCTCGACCTTTCGGAACCGATCGATGGCGGGGATAGCTTGCAGCTCGCGCTGGTGCTCGTTCATCGTCTTTTTGCGGAAGGAAGACTGGCCCAGGAAGAAAATGATGGGGCTGACACGATTGTGTTCGCCACCGGCAAGGTCCGTCGCGCGAACCTCGCGGTCGAGAAGGTCGATTATGTGGATGACAAGCTTGCTGCGGCTTTCGGTAAACTGAACGATCTCGGTAAACTGAATGAGCGCGAAAAGCTGAAGGAGTTGGAAAAGCTGAAGGAGTTGAAGCCGCAGCTGAAGGAAGGCGGTCGGATCATCGCCGTCTGGCCGGCCGAGGGCGACCTTAAGAACAAGAGCTGGATCAAGACGCTGAAGGAGTATGGCATCGAGCCAATCGAGGCTCGGTCCGCCCGCGATTTGATCGACATCCTGATGCCGCCATCACCACCGCCTCCCCCGCCTCCCAAGCCTGGACGTGCGTCGGTAGCGCTGGCGTACGCCATCGGTGCCACCGGTCTCATGCTGAGTGCCGGGGCGTGTATTGTCCTCTTCCTTGCTGTCTCGCACTTCGCGCATACCGTCGTTCCAGAGGGAATATGGCGTGCTCGCTCTCCAGCCGAGCTATGGAGGGCTGTTTACTCCGAGTTCCTGGCGGCGCCCGAGATCAAGGTCACGCTGGATGCTTTTTCCTTCCAGACCAGGACAAGGACCAGCTGTAGCGCTGCCGCCAGTGCCGGCCAGAACAGTGTAGTCGCGAGCAAGGGCTCGACCGTAGTTGGAGATGTTGGCCGGGCCGATGCAGCCGTGAATGAGGGCTCGACCCGGGAAGAGGTCAGGAGGGAGCCTCCGTCTGACGTTCTCGGCTTTATCTATAGCTGGGTGAAGTCGCTCATGGGCGAGGTGGGACGGCAAAAGACGGACTTCTCACAATCCCATGACGTCATTATCGAGGAGGAGAGCCTTATTGAGGAAATAGCGAGGCAGGACGGACTCATTCACGATACTTGCGTCGGCGCCAATGTGGCTGACGGGTTGCTGCCCGGTACCGCCGTATGGCCAACATCTACCTATCCAGGCCCGCCGTCGCCGAGGGAATTCCATTGCTTTGATGTTGAAGGCATTGGGTATGAGTGGAACAGAGGTAAGGTAAGCTTTGAAATGATCGACGATCAGGCGCGTAAAGCCATTTCAAAGCAAAAAACTCCAGAGCGGGAAACGCGATTATCTTTGATTTTTCAAAACGTCCGCGACGGTGACTTTATGGAGGAAACAACAAGCCACGCCTTTCTCCGCATTGAACTCGAGCATATCCCCAACAATCTTCACGAACTGGGCGCAACTCTTTTGCTGCAAGACAATCCGATCTCAAGTCCGCAGCCTCAAGATATTCTTATCAAAATCAGTTCCGGCAATCCACAATGCACCATATATGTGCCGCTCGACATAGGTAGCGTGAATAGTGAGGTTCGGTATAAGGCGTTTCTAAATTTAGACAACCGTGCGGAGTCACACGGCAGCACAGTGTTCTATTTGGCCCCAAACAACGCGAATACGCCAAGGCGCTAGAGCATTTTTCCATCAGGTTGAGCTTGAGGAGGTGGCGATGCCATTCAATCAAGGTGCAAAGCGATGCTCCTGGACGCTGGGCCTGCGTGCGGATGCGGCGAAGCCGGGCGTGGCCCTAACTCCGGGCGCCATTGTTGTCATGGCTTGTTTTCTCTCCGTTCTTGGAAATCCGACGCCGGCGCGCTCGCAGGGCGCCGCGGGAGCTTGTCCGCCAGGCTGGACCCTGGTTAATGGGCGTTGCATGGTTACCGGGAAGGGGACATATGGGCCGGCGCCATCTGCCCAGCGTCAAATCGAGTCCATAATCCAAGGCCAGGGATCGACCGCTGCGCCACAGAACCCCGCCCCTTTTCAGGGGTCGAGCCTGCCTAATCTCAGCGGCAAGTGGCGCGTGAGCTACGATACCGGCAGCTTTGATCTGGAACTGCGCCAAAATGGCAACAGCATCGACGGAGGAGCAACGCTCCGCGGAATCCTGAATGGTAACGTGTTGACCGGAACGTTTACCGACCTCATCGGCACCGGCCCCTTGCGCCTGACGTTCGGCCCTGGCGGCAACAGCTTCGCGGGCGATGCCACGGTCCGTTCGCAGGTTTCGCATTTAAGCGGGGTGCGCGTCGTCGCTCTTGGGCAGGGGCCTGAGGCGCCCCAGGCCATATTGCGCGAGCGCGCCCGTGTCGACGAGGTGCTGGCGTCCGGTGTACCGCCTGAGGAGCAGGCAAGGGTTGCCTGCCGCAACCTCTTCGCGGCGACGTACAGCGCCGCCGACGGCACTTGGACCACGTCGTTCAAAAGCGGAAGCAGCCCGACCGTGGAGCCATTTTTTCCGAGAAAAAATGGCGTCACTTACCTCCAGGTCCGAAATGTCATCACGCCGACCAATTCGCAACCGTTGCCCGAGAAAGGGCCGGATCGAGCTAATGCCTTCGAGTTTAAGGGATCCGTCTCCTTTAGGGGCACGATTTTTCGCACGGCTTCCGATGAAAGCGATTGGACGCGGTGGAGAGACATTTATACCGTTGCCCGCCAGTTTGCTACTTGCAACTACGAGATCCGGCGCGGCGAGCCATCCATTGGTGCAGTCGATGAGTTGATAAGGCTCGATTTTTCGAAACTTAACCCGCCTTCCACCATCCCTCCGCGCTGAAGAACATCAAATCATTACTCGAACTTCATGGCCGCTGGAGACACCCCGCCGCGTCACGCGGCGGGGACCTCATCTTCGCGGGGATCTGCGTCTGCCCCCTCCCCACCCTCGCCCGCTCGCTGGGGAGGGTAGGGAGGGGGGCAGCAAGCAAAGCGTGGACGGGCGGGACAAGCCCAGCCATGACTCTGGAAACGTGGTTCAATATGAACGTCATTCGGCGGCAGCGTGAGCATCCGCCGGCGCCGCATCGATGAATCCTCCCGATTGGCGCCGCCACAGCGTCGCGTAGTGACCGCCGGCGCGCAACAGTTCGTCGTGCGTGCCCTGCTCGACGATGTGGCCGCGGTCAAGGATGACGAGCCGGTCCATGCGGGCGATGGTCGAAAGCCGGTGCGCGATGGCGATCACCGTCTTACCCGCCATCAAGGTGTCGAGGCTCGCCTGGATGGCGCCTTCGACCTCGCTGTCGAGCGCCGAGGTCGCCTCGTCCAGCACCAGGATCGGAGCGTTCTTGAGAATGACGCGCGCAATGGCGACGCGCTGGCGCTGGCCGCCGGAAAGTTTCACGCCGCGCTCGCCGACCTGGGAGTCGTAGCCGCGCCGGCCGCGCCAATCCTCCAGATCCGCGATGAACTCGTCCGCATGGGCGAGCCGGGCGGCGGTGATGATCTCGGCCTCGCTTGCTTCCGGACGGCCGTAGCGGATGTTCTCGCGGATCGAACGGTGCAGCAGCGAGGTATCTTGGGTCACGACCGAGATCTGCGCCCGCAGGCTTTCTTGGGTGGCAATCGCGATATCCTGCCCGTCGATCAGGATACGGCCGTCCTCCAGGTCGAAGAAGCGCAACAGCAGATTGACGAGGGTCGACTTTCCGGCGCCGGAACGGCCGACCAGTCCGATGCGCTCGCCCGGCTTTACCTTGAGGCTCAATCCGTCGATCAGGCCGCTCTCACGGCCGTAGCCGAAGCGCACGTCCTCGAATGCGATTTCGCCGCGGGTCACTTTCAGTTCCTTGGCGCCAGGCCGGTCCGCAAGCCCGATCGGCCGCGCGATCGTCATCATACCCTCTTGCACCACGCCGATATTCTCGAAGATTTCCGTCACCCGCAGCGCCACCCAGCCGGCGATGCTGATGATCTGCCACGACAGCGGCAGCGCCATCGCCACCGTGCCGACCTCGATTTTGCCGTGCACCCACAGCGCAATCGCGATCGCGCCGGTGCCGGTGACCAGCATGGCGTTGAGCGTGGTCAGGCTGAAACCGAACAGCGTGTTGAGCCGTAGCGACGCGTAAAACAGCCCCGTGTGCTCGTCGATGGCGTCGCGGACATACGCGTCTTCGTGGCGCGCCCGCGCGAACAGCTTCACGGTCAGGATATTGGTGTAGGTATCGACGATGCGCCCGGTCAGCATCGAGCGCGCCTCGGAGACTTGCTTGGAGCGGTCACGCATGCGCGGCACGAACGCGCGCAGGAGCACCAGATAGCCTGCAAACCATATCGAGATGGGCAGCGCCAGCCAGGCGTCGGCGGACGCCAGCAGGATCAGCGCACTTGTGCCGTAAACCAGGATGTACCAGACGCCGGTGATGAGGGCGACGAGCGACTCCCGTATCGCCGGCCCCGTCTGCAGCACCCGGGTGGCGATACGGCCGGCAAAGTCATTCTGGAAGAAGGCCCACGACTGGCGTGCCACATACCAGTGGTTCTGCCAGCGGATCATATTGGAGACATTGGCTGAAATCGCTTGGTTGGCGACGAGGTTCTGGCCCGTCTGTGCGAGCGGGCGCACGATGAGCAGCACCGCCGCCATCCCGAGCAGGGTTCGCCACGACTCGTCCCACAACCGGGCCGGATCGCTCGCCGTCACCAGGCTGACAACCCGGCCCATGAACACCGGGATCATGGAATCCAGCGTCGCGACCAGGAAGCCCACGGCGAACAGCGCCACGAACAGGCCTTTGGCCTGGCGGGCGAAATGCCAATAGAACGCAATCAGCTCGGCCGGCGGTTCGGGCCGCGTCGGCTGTTGGGTCGGATCGAGGGCGTTTTCGAACAGGCGAAAGATCACGTTCACAGCAAAAAAGGAAGCACCCGGCGCGTCGCCGCTGCCGTGGCAGGCATCATTTCATCGGTGGAATGACCACGTCTACACCGGCATCTTGATCGCGGCAAGGCCGGCATTCCCCACCTGTTTGCGCTTGCGGTCGCTGGGGGTCGGCCCGAGCGGATGTCGCTGGCCCGAATGAAACCCGGTAAAACCCGTCGGACCCTCGTCCTGTGTCTGTCATGCGACGCGAAACCCCGTTACGGCGCTCTTCCAACTTTGGTTTTTTGAATTATGATGGTATTCAAATCGTGCTTCAATCCTGAGGAGCAGCCGTGGCGTTAAGGCCGCAACCGCCGGTACCGCAATTTTTTGAGCCGCCGGTCCAACCGGAGCACCTGCGCGGGTTGTGGACCGATGTGATCGCCGCAGCTGCGCTCGTTTTCGGTGTCATTGAAGGGGCGCTGAAGCAGATTGCGGCGCGGTGGCGCGGGATCGTGCTGGCGCACATTTTCTTCCTCACCCTTTGGCTCGCCATCCAGGTTTTCTTTTTCGCAACGGGCGCATATTGGTGTCTCCCGAGCGAAAGTTCGAAATTCGTCGGATGGTTTTCGAAACTCCTTCCGCAGATATCACGGTGCGGACCAACGGTCGCGGTGCTTGGGTCACTGCCGTCCGCCGGTTCGGTCGCGGTCTCGTCCCTTGGTTTGCAGAAGGCCCCATCCGCTGGTTCGGCCTCGACGTCATCTCCTCGTTCAGGAGCGGCCGCGTCCTCTGCTTCGCCGGCAGTCCCATCCGCTGGGCCGCCAGCAGCCCCATTCGCCGGTTCGGGAGCAGGTTGGTCGAGCAAATCGGTCGCGAGTTGCTGGCGCGACCGTTCCGCCGGCAGTAACTGTTACGGGCGTACGGAGGCCCATCGGAAGCTCCCGCCGGCCCGCTTTCGTTACCCGGCCTATCCGTGCCGCCGTCCTTCCGATTGTGGGTGGGACGCGATTTGACTCGATGGCCCTGAGATCCGTCCAATAATCGACCGCCGCGGCCATTGCGCGCGGCGTCAGTACCCCGAGTATCCGCCTAGTCGCATACCTGAACGTGCGGGCGCACCCACATGCCTCTGAAGCTGTCCCACACGGGTTGGCCGGGCGTGTAATAGCACGACGGCGGCGGCGCCACGTAGGCGGGTGGTGGAGGCGCGTAGGCGGGTGCCGGGTAGTAATAAGCCGGCGGAGGCGGCGCGGGCCGCACCGCGGAGCCGATCAGCGCTCCGGCCGCGAGGCCGCCGAGAATCCCGGCCGCCACCTGACCATTTTCCGCGCGTGCTTGGATCGGTGCATCCATCAGGGTTACGACCAATCCGATTGCCACGATGGTTCTCATGATGTCCCTCGCATTGTGGGATTGGCCGTAACTCTACGTCAGACTTCGTTTACCGATCGTAAACGGTTGCCGCGGTCGCTGCCGCGAATCGTCGAAGACTTTAGCCCGCCCCCTTAGCGTCGCGGATGAGCTTCCAGATCCGATGTGGCGTCGCCGGCATCTTGATGTCGCGCACGCCGAATTCCCGCAGCGCATCCACGATAGCGCTCACGATGACGGCCGGCGCCGCCGTGGTGCCGCCCTCGCCGCCGGCCTTGATGCCGAGCGGATTGGTCGGCGACAGCACCTCGGCGATCCGGGTCGTGAATGACGGCAACAGATCGGCGCGCGGCATGCCGTAATCCATCAGCGAGCCCGACAGAGGCTGGCCGGACTCAGGATCGAGATGGACATGCTCCCACATGGCCTGGCCGACGCCCTGGACGATGGCGCCGTGGGTCTGGCCGTCGACAATGAGCGGA
>WNFI01265761.1_pt2 | contig 11268 bp, 11 predicted proteins | sample 5400471 | NCBI WGS metagenome assembly WNFI01 (sample SAMN13153348, study PRJNA577476) | soil metagenome | isolation source: 100 cm saprolite on Douglas fir-dominated hillslope | place: USA:California | collected 2013-09-17
CGACGGAGCGAATGCCCACCGCCTCGCCCGCGCGCCCCGCGGGCACCGCCGTGAACAGCAGCGCCATGATCGAGGGCTGCGTCGCGCCGAGTCCCAGCCCCAGGAGGAATGCGATCGCGGCGAGCCGCGGCACCGCCTGCACGGTCGGAAAGAGCGCGTAGGCCACGCATGCGATGCAGAACGTCGTCGTGATCATCGGCCACTCGCGCATGCGCCGCGAGATCCACGGCAGCGCCAGCCGCACGGCGAAGGTCGCCGCGGCGAAGCTGCCGAGGATGAGCCCGATGGTCGAGGCGCTGAGGCCGATCGACGTTCCGTAGATCGGCATCACGAAGACGAAGAGGTCCCACGCGCTGGCGAGCAGCCCCGAGACGATGAACAGCCGCCGCAGCTCGATGTTGCGCAGGAGTCCCCACGTGCTCGGGGCTTCGGCCTTGCTCCCGTCGTGCGGCTTGTGCGGCAGGCTCATGCGGCGCGAGACGAGGAGCGCCAGCGAGCAGACGGCGAAGAGCGAGAGCAGGCAGAAGGTCTTGCGAAAGCCGAGCGTGTCGATGGCGAGGCCCGAAAGCGTGGGGCCGATGAAATTGGAGATCGAGAAGCCGAGCGCCAGCCAGCCGAAATTATCCTTGCGCTGCGCCGCCGAGCTCATCTCGCCCACCGCATGCTGCACGCCGATGTGGAACAGCATGAAGCCGGTGCCGATGCCCGCGGCCGCGATGTGGAGCGCGAGGATGCCGGGTGCCACGCCCGGCAGCGCCACGGCGAGCGCGAGGAAGGCCACGGAAAGGAGGATCGGGCGACGCACGCCGATGCGATCGACCAGCCGCCCGGATGCGATGCTCAGCATCATCGGCAGCGCCGCGAAGAGCGACATCAGCACGCCCACCGTGAGCGGGGAGGCGCCCATCGACAAGGCGTTGAGGGAGATCGCGAGGCGGCTGCCGTTGTACGCGGAGTGTGCGAGGACGGTGGTGACGACGATCAGCGCTAGGGGCATCACTCCGGCGCGATGCCCTACGCGGGACGGCGCGATTCGAGCGCGGCGATGCGTTCCGCGATCGGCGGATGGCTCGCGAAGAGTCCCAGGAACCTGCCGTGGCCTTCGGCGATGCCCGCCGCCTCGAATGTCTGCGGCAGGGCTCCGGGCTCGAGACCGCCGAGCCTGCGCAGCGCCGAGATCATCGGGCGCGGCGAGCCGAGCAGGCCCGCGGAGGCCGCGTCGGCGCGAAACTCGCGCTGGCGCGAGAACCACGCCACGATGACCGAGGCGGCGATGCCGAACAGCAGCTCGCAGACGAGCACCGTGATGTAGAACCCCGGTCCCAGGCCGCGCTCGGTCCTGAACACCGCCTTGTCGACCACGTACCCGACCACGCGAGCGAAGAAGATCACGAACGTGTTCACCACGCCCTGGATGAGCGTGAGCGTCACCATGTCGCCGTTGGAAACGTGACCCATCTCGTGGCCGAGGACGGCCTCGACCTCGTCGCGTGTCATCGATTCGAGCAGCCCCGTCGAGACCGCCACCAGCGCCGAATCGCGAAACGCCCCGGTGGCGAACGCGTTGGGCGCGCCCTCGTAGATGGCGACCTCGGGCATGCCGACGCCGGCCTTGTCGGCGAGATGCTTCACGGTGGAGACCAGCCACTGCTCGTCGGCGCTCTGCGGCGGGTCGATGACCCGCGCGCCGGTGAACATCTTCGCCATCGGCTTGGAGATGGCGAGCGAGATGATCGACCCGCCGAAGCCCACGACGATCGAGAACACCACCAGCATGGGGATGTTGAGCCCCGTTCCCGCGAGGATCTGGTTCGCCCCCAGCAACGAGAGCGTGACCGAGAGGACGAGGCCGACGGCCAGGTTGGTGAGCAGGAAGAGAACGATGCGCTTCATAGGGGCTCCCGATACCTAGAACGGAATGTCATCCTCGAAGTCGTCGAACTTGCCGCCCGCCTTCGCGGCCGGCTTGGCCGCACCCTTGGCAGCGGCACCCTCGCGTTCCGGCGCTTCGCGCTCCGCGCCTGCGCCCGCCCCACCCATGCCCTGCCGCGAGCCCAGCATCTGCATCTGCTGCGCGACGATCTCGGTGGTGTACTTGTCGTTGCCGTCCTTGTCCTGCCACTTGCGCGTCTGCAGGCGTCCCTCGACGTAGACCTGGCTGCCCTTCTTCAGGTACTCGCCGGCGATCTCGGCGAGCTTGCCGAAGAAGGCCACGCGATGCCACTCGGTCTTCTCCTGCATCTCCCCGTTCTTGTCCTTCCACTTGTCGGTGGTTGCCACCGAGATGTTGGTGATCGCGCCGCCTTCGGGCATGTAGCGCGTCTCGGGGTCGCGCCCGAGGTTGCCGACGATGATGACCTTGTTGACCGATGCCATGACTCTCTTCCTTTCGTTAAGTGCGCGAAGCCGGCGATGCGGCCGGCATGAAATCGCCCATGTTCCACGCGACCGCGAACCACGCGCCGGTGACGGCGAGGCAGGTCGCGAGCACCGCCACGAAGCCGGCGTGCTGCGCGATCGCCCCGCCCGCGGCGGCGCCGAAGAACGTCCCGAGGAACTGTACGCTCGAATAGACTCCCGTGGCCGCGCCCGTGGCCTCGCGCGGCGCCGCGCGCGACACCAGCGCGGGGAGCTTGGCTTCCAGAACGTTGAAGCCCGCGAAGTAGATGACCAGCGCGGTCACGATCGCCGCGAGGCTGTCGAGGCGCGCCACCAGGATCGCGAGCGACAACGCCACCACCGCGATCGAGGCGAGGAACACCGCTCGCTCGTGCGCGGCCGCCGGCCCGATCACCGCCGGCAGCATGAGGAAGCTCCCCGCGCCGACGCTGGCGAGGTAGATCCACCACTGCTCGGCCGCGGGCGACCCGGCGTGCACCAAAGCCACCGGGACGACGACGAACATCGCCATGAGCACCGCGTGGATCGCGAAGATGCCGACGTTCAGGCGCACGAGCTCGGGATCGCGCAGCACGGCGGTGAACGCCACGGCGCTCGCCGCGCTCTTCTGCGCGGGCGCATCGGGCACCACCCAGCGCACCACGCCCAACGCCGCCAGCGCGAGGCAGCCGGTGAGCGCGAAGACCCCGGGCACGCCGATCGTCCTTTCAAGGAATGGCGCGGCGACGAAGGAGATCGCGAATACCGCGCCGATCGACATGCCGATGATCGCCATCGCCTTGGTACGCTGCGTCTCGCGCGTCAAGTCGGCGACCATCGCGATCGCCACCGCCGAGACCGCCCCGGCGCCCTGCACGACGCGCCCCGCGATCATCGCCCAGGGGCTCTCGGAGGCGGCGCAGACGGGCCGGCCCTGGGTCCACAAGGCGAAGATCGGCAGGATGATGAACATGCCGAGCAGCCGCAGGGCGAAGATCGAGGCGAGCGCAAGGCTCGCTCGCAGCTCGCGGGGGCTCATGCGGGCCGGAGAATTCACCGAAATAGGGGAGTGGAGCAGGGAAAGAAGGCTCATATAGAATAGCAGATTCGCCTATGGAAACGATCCGCATCCGCGGCGCGCGCACGCACAACCTGCGGAATGTCAGTCTCGACATTCCGCGCAACCGCCTCGTCGTCATCACCGGCCTGTCCGGCTCGGGCAAGTCATCGCTCGCGTTCGACACCCTCTACGCCGAGGGGCAGCGCCGCTACGTCGAATCGCTCTCGGCCTACGCGCGGCAATTCCTGCAGCTCATGGAAAAGCCCGACGTCGACCTGATCGAGGGACTGTCGCCCGCGATCGCCATCGAGCAGAAGGCGACTTCCCACAACCCGCGCTCGACGGTGGGCACCGTCACCGAGATCCACGACTACCTGCGGCTGCTTTTCGCGCGCGTGGGAGATCCGTACTGTCCCGACCACAACGTGCCCCTCTCGGCGCAGAGCGTGGCGCAGATGGTGGATCACGTCATGGCGCTCGAGGATGGCTTGCGGGTGATGATCCTCGCGCCGTTGGTGGTGGGCCGGAAGGGAGAGCAGGAAGCCCTCATCGAAGAGCTGCGCGCGCAGGGATTCGTGCGGCTGCGCATCGACGGCGAGGTCCACGAGATCGACCAGCTTCCCAAGCTCGACCGCAACAAGAAGCACACGATCGAGATCGTCATCGACCGGCTGAAGGTGGGTGCCGGGGTGCAGCAGAGATTGGCCGAATCATTCGAGACCGCGCTTCGCCACGCCGAAGACCGCGCGATCGCGGTCGAGATGGGGTCGTCCGATGGACCGGCAGGCGCCGGACGCGAGCACCTTTTTTCCGCGCGCTTCGCCTGCCCCATCTGCAGCTACTCGATTCCCGAGCTCGAGCCGCGGTTGTTTTCGTTTAACAATCCCATGGGAGCATGCCCGAGATGCGACGGGCTGGGACAGATCACCTTCTTCGACCCGAAGCGCGTCGTGGCCTTCCCGCACCTGTCGCTCGCCGGCGGGGCGATTCGCGGCTGGGACCGGCGCAACCAGTTCTATTTCTCGATGCTGCAATCGCTCGCGCAGCACTATGGATTCGACGTGGAGGCGCCGTTCGAGTCGCTGCCCGAGAGATCTCAGATCATCGTGCTGCGCGGCTCGGGGGAAGAGAAGATCGCGTTCCGCTATCCCGGCGAGAAGGGCCGCAGCGCGGTGAAGGAGCACGCTTTCGAGGGCATCCTTCCCAACCTCGAGCGCCGCCACCGCGAGACCGATTCCGTCGCGGTCAAGGAAGAGCTCGCCAAGTACCTGAACACGCGCGATTGCCCCGACTGCCACGGGACGCGCTTGCGGCGCGAGGCGCGCCACGTCCTCGTCGCGGGCCGCAACATCCACGAGCTTTCGGCGTTGCCGCTGAAGGAGTCGCAGCCCTTCTTCGAGCGCCTCGAGCTGCCCGGCGCCAAGCGCGCCGTCGCCGAGAAGATCGTGCGCGAGATCGCCAACCGCGTGCAGTTCCTGAACAACGTCGGCCTGGACTATCTGTCGCTCACGCGCTCCGCCGATACTCTTTCGGGCGGAGAAGCCCAGCGGATTCGCCTGGCGAGCCAGATCGGCTCCGGGCTCACCGGCGTGATGTACGTGCTCGATGAGCCGTCCATCGGCCTGCACCAGCGCGACAACGCGCGCTTGATCGAGACCTTGAAGCGCCTGCGCGACCTGGGAAACTCCGTGATCGTCGTCGAACACGACGAGGAAGCGATCCAGGCCGCCGACCATGTGGTCGACATGGGGCCCGGCGCGGGCGTGCACGGCGGCGAGATCGTCGCCTTCGGCACGCCGCAGGACGTGATGCGCAATCCCGCCTCGCTCACCGGGCAGTATCTCGCGGGACGCAAGTCGATCCCGATGCCTGCGCGGCGGCGGCGCGCGGACGCCGCGAAAAAGCTGCGCATCGCCGGGGCGCGCGGCAACAATCTGAAAGACGTGACGGTCGAGATCCCGGTGGGGCTGTTCGTATGCGTCACGGGCCTCTCGGGCTCGGGGAAATCGACGCTCATCAACGACACGCTCTATCACGCCGTCGCGCACCATCTGTACGGCTCCGCAGCCGAGCCCGCCGACCACGACGCCATCGAAGGGCTCGACTTCTTCGACAAGGTGATCAACGTCGACCAGAGCCCGATCGGCCGCACGCCGCGCTCCAATCCGGCCACTTACACCGGGCTCTTCACGCCGATCCGCGATCTGTTCGCGGGTGTGCCCGAATCACGCGCGCGCGGCTACGGTCCGGGGCGCTTCTCGTTCAACGTGAAGGGCGGGCGCTGCGAGGCGTGCCAGGGCGACGGCATGGTCAAGGTCGAGATGCATTTCCTGCCCGACATCTACGTGCCGTGCGACGTGTGCCACGGCAAGCGCTACAACCGCGAGACGCTCGAGGTGCACTACAAGGGCAAGCCCATCGACCAGGTGCTCGACATGACGGTCGAGCAGGCCCACGAGTTCTTCTCCTCGGTGCCGGCGATCGCGCGCAAGCTCGCCACGCTCCTCGAGGTGGGCCTGGGCTACATCAAGCTGGGCCAGAGCGCCACCACCCTTTCCGGCGGAGAAGCGCAGCGCGTGAAGCTATCGCTCGAGCTCTCCAAGCGCGACACGGGACGCACCCTCTTCATCCTCGACGAGCCCACCACGGGGCTGCATTTCCACGACATCGATTTGCTGTTGAAAGTGCTGCACCGGTTGCGCGACCACGGCAACACGGTGGTGGTGATCGAGCACAATCTCGACGTCATCAAGACCGCGGACTGGGTCATCGACCTGGGCCCCGAGGGGGGCGATGGCGGCGGGCGCGTCATTGCGGAAGGAACGCCGGAGCAGGTCTCCCAGGTCTCCGAGAGCTTTACCGGCAAGTTCCTGAAGGCGATCCTGGACCCGGGACCGCGTCGAAAAATCGCTTCCGGTTAGCCTTGTCCGGAGCCGTCGCCCCGGGCGCCGCAGCTGCGGCGATGGCCCGGCGCCCAATCTCATGAACCCCCACGATCTCCTCCTCGGCAGCTTCCACGCCGCGCTCGCCGCGGCGGACCCGCTGCGCATCGTGCCTCCTCAACTTCCCGCGCCTCCGGCGCACGGGCGCACGGTCGTCGTCGGCGCGGGCAAGGCCGCGGCGTCCATGGCGCTCGCGGTGGAAAGCCAGTGGCCGGCGGAAAAGCCGCTCGAAGGTGTGGTCATCACGCGCTACGGCCACGGGCTTGCGACCCGGCGCATTCGCGTCGTGGAGGCCGGGCATCCCGTGCCCGACGAAAGCGGCGAGCGCGCGGCGCGCGAGATTCTCGATCTCGCGCGCGGATTGGCCGAGCGCGACCTGCTCCTCGTCCTCGTCTCGGGCGGTGGCTCGTCGCTGCTGGCACTCCCGGTCGAAACGGTGCCGATGAAGGACTTGAAGGCGGTGACGAAAGACCTGCTCGCGAGCGGTGCGCCGATCCAGGACATGAACACGGTGCGCAAGCACCTGTCGGCGATCCAGGGCGGACGGCTGGCACTCGCTACCAAGGCGCGCGTCGTGGCGCTCATCGTCTCGGACGTGACCGGGGACGACCCCACGCACATCGCCTCGGGTCCCTGCGTGCCCGACCCTTCAACCTACCGCGACGCGATCGAGATTCTTGAACGCTTCGGCGTGAAGCCGCCCGCCTCCGTCGCGGCGCACTTGAAGCTCGGCGTCGAAGGACGCGTCGCGGAGACGCCCAAGCCGGGAGACGCTTCGTTCCAGCGCGTGGAGAATCGCATCATCGCCACGGCGCACGCGAGCCTCGCGGCGGCGGCGGCGTTCGTGCAGCAACGGGGCGTATCTGCAATGGTGCTGGGCGACAGCGTGACGGGAGAAGCGAGAGACGTGGCGAAAGTCTATGGTGCCCTGGCTCGTGAAATCCGGCTGCACGCGCAGCCGGTGAAGCCGCCCGTGGCCCTCATCTCGGGGGGCGAGACCACGGTCACGCTGCGCGGCAAGGGCCGCGGCGGGCGCTGCACGGAGTTCCTGCTGTCGCTCGCGATCTCGCTCGACGCTGGCCGATAACGACGCCTACGGATTCTTCTCCGCCTTGGGCGACCTCGTGATCACCGGGCCGACCCGCACCAACGTGAACGACTTTCGCATCATCGTCCTCGAGTAAAGAAAAAAGCCGGAAAGCTTCAGGCCGCTTTCGCTTCCTTGCGCGATTCCTTCTTCGTTTCCTTCTTGACGGCTTTCTTATCACCCTTCTCCTCGGCCTCGTCGACCGGCTCGGGGCGGTCGAGCAGCTCGACCAGCGCCATGGGGGCGTTGTCGCCCTGGCGGAAGCCGAACTTGAGGATGCGCAGGTACCCGCCGTTGCGCGCCTTGTAGCGCGGACCGAGCTCGTCGAAGAGCTTCACGACGATGTCGCGGTCGCGCAGGCGGTTGAAGGCGAGGCGCTTGTTGGCGAGCGTCGGGCTCTTGCCGAGCGTGATGATCGGCTCGGCCACGCGGCGCAATTCCTTCGCCTTCGGCAGCGTGGTCTTGATCGCCTCGTGCTTCAGCAGCGAGACGGTCATGTTGCGCAGCATCGCGAGGCGATGGCTGCTGGTGCGGTTGAGCTTGCGAAGCCCGTGGCGGTGACGCATTGCTGTTTTCCTTTCGACTCTCTTGGCCTAGGCGGCCTTATTGGTATTGTGGTTTCTCGGGGATGACGACGGGCTCACTTCGTCAGTCCGGCGACCGGCCAGTTCTCCAGCTTCATGCCGAGGGTGAGGCCCTTCGAGGCAAGCACTTCCTTGATCTCGTTCAGCGACTTGCGGCCGAGGTTGGGGGTCTTCAGCAGCTCGTTCTCGGTGCGCTGGATGAGGTCGCCGATGTAGTAGATGTTCTCGGCCTTCAGGCAATTGGCCGAGCGCACCGTGAGCTCGAGGTCGTCGACCGGCTGCAGCAGGATCGGATCGACCTGCGGCTGCTGGCTCTCGACGCGCTCCTCGCTCGTGGACTGCAGCGACGCGAACACCGAGAGCTGGTCCACGAGGACGCTCGCCGAATAGCGCACCGCTTCCTCGGGCTCGATGATGCCGTTGGTCTCGATGTCGATCACGAGGCGGTCCAGGTCGGTCCTCTGCTCGACGCGCGCGCTTTCGACCTGGTAGCTCACGCGGCGCACCGGTGAGAACGAGGCGTCGAGCAGGATCGAGCCGATGGAGCGCGAGTCGTCCTGGCGGCGCGAAGTCGCCGGAACGTAGCCGCGGCCCTTCTCGATCTTGATCGTCATGTCGATCTTGCCGCCCTGCGTGAGATGCGCGATCACGTGGTCGGGGTTGATGATCTCGACGTCGTGCGTCTGCTCGATGTCGGCCGCGGTGACGGCGCCCGGAGCGTTCTTCTTCAGCTTCAAGGTCGCTTCCGAGCGGTTGTGCAGCTTCATCACCACGCCCTTGAGGTTCAAGATGACGTCGACGACGTCCTCCTGCACTCCCTCGATCGTGGAGTACTCGTGCAGCACGCCCGCGATCTTGACTTCGGTCGCGGCGTAACCGGGCATCGAGGAGAGCAGGATGCGCCTGAGCGCGTTGCCCAGCGTGTGGCCGTAGCCGCGCTCGAAGGGCTCCATGATCACCTTCGCGTGCGTCGGCGAAAGGTTCTGAACGTCGATGATGCGGGGCTTCAGGAAAGTCGTGGCGTTGCTTTGCATTCGCAGGTACCTCGGCCAGATGACGGTTGAGGGGCGAGCCTCTTCCGCGTTACTTCGATTACTTCGAATAGAGTTCGACGACCAGCTGCTCGTTCACGTCGTTGGCGAATTCCGCGCGGTCGGGGAGGCTCTTGAACACGCCCTTGAAATTCGTCGGATCGACTTCGACCCAGCTGGGGAAGCCGTTCGTCGCGGCGAGATCGAGGGAAGCCTTGATGCGCAATTGCGCACGGGACTTCTCACGCACGGCCACGGTGTCGGTCGCGCGAACCAGGTACGACGGGATGTTGACCGGCTTGCCGTTCACCTGGATCGCCTTGTGCGAGACGAGCTGGCGAGCCTCCGCGCGCGTGGACGCGAATCCCATCCGGTAGACGACGTTGTCCAGGCGGCTCTCCAGCATCTGCAGCAGGTTCTCGCCGGTGGCGCCGCGCTTCTGGATCGCCTTGTCGAAATAGGTGCGGAACTGGCGCTCGAGCACGCCGTACATGCGGCGGATCTTCTGCTTCTCGCGAAGCTGCGTGCCGTATTCCGTCCGGTATAACGTGCCACGGTGTTCTCCTAAAATCTCTCTGATGCTGCGATGGGTATGCGGCTCCCGCCTTACATGCGGCGGCGCTTGGGCGGCCTGCAGCCGTTGTGCGGGACCGGGGTGACGTCGGCGATCGACACGATCTTCAGGCCCAGCGCGTTCAGCGCGCGCACCGCCGACTCGCGGCCGGGGCCGGGGCCCTTGATGCGCACCTCGAGGTTCTTCACGCCGTGCTCCTGGGCGGCACGGCCCGCGGCCTCCGCCGCCACCTGCGCGGCGAAGGGCGTGGACTTGCGCGAGCCCTTGAAGCCGGCCGCGCCCGAGGTCGCCCACGACAGCGCGTTGCCCTGGCGGTCGGTGATCGTGATGATGGTGTTGTTGAAGGACGCGTGCACGTGCGCGATCCCCTCGGAGACGATCTTCTTCGCCTTCTTGCGGGCGCGCGTTGCTGCGGGTGCCTTGGCCATGCGGAGGTTCCTTCCGTTCTCTTAGGTTGTGGCCGTCGCGGATTTGGTGAGCCGCACGGCCTTGCGCGGACCCTTGCGGGTGCGTGCATTCGTCCTGGTTCGCTGGCCCCTCACTGGCAGGCCCTTCTTGTGGCGCACGCCGCGGTAGCAGCCGAGGTCCATCAGGCGCTTGATGTTCATCGAGACCTCGCGGCGCAGGTCGCCCTCGACCGTGAACTTCGCGACGTGCTCGCGCAGCTTGTCCATCTCGGCGTCGGTGAGATCCTTGATCTTCGCGGAGTGCTTCACGCCCGCCGACTGGCAGATGTCGCGGGCGCGCGAGCGGCCGATGCCGAAGATCGCCGTCAACGCGATGGCGGCATGCTGGTGGTTCGGGATGTTGATTCCTGCAATACGGGCCATGGCATTTCCTCTATTCGTGTCGCGCCAAAACGAGCCTTAACCCTGGCGCTGCTTGTGGCGCGGGTCGGTGCAGATGACGCGCACCACGCGCTTGCGCCGCACGATCTTGCATTTGCGGCAGATTTTCTTGACCGAAGCTTGCACTCGCATCGTCTTTCTCCTTACTTGCCGCATCTTCCCGGAGATGTGCCCCAGCACAATGTGCCCGTTTTCCAGCTTCACCCTGAACATCGCGTTGGGGAGGGTCTCGACAATCTCCCCCTGCATCTGGATCGTTTCTTCCTTGGCCATCGGTTAGCGGATCCCCAGCCCTGGGCCGCCCTTGAAATTCGCCTTCTTGAGCAGGCTCTCGTACTGGTGCGACATGAGGTAGGCCTGCAGCTGCGCCATGAAGTCCATCGTCACCACCACGGTGATGAGCAGCGACGTCCCGCCGAAATAGAACGGCACGTTGTACTGCGTGTGCAGGAACTCGGGCAGCAGGCACACGAGCGTGATGTAGATCGCGCCCACCAGCGTGAGACGGGTGATGATGCGGTCGATATAGCGCGCCGTCTGGTCTCCGGGCCGGATGCCGGGAACGAAGGCCCCGCTCTTCTTCAGATTGTCCGCGGTCTCCTTCGAGTTGAAGACCAGCGCGGTATAGAAGAAGCAGAAGAAGATGATCGCCGAGGCGTACATCACGATGTAGAGCGCCTGTCCCGGGGAAAGCGCGCCCGAGACGTCCTTCAGCCACGTCAGGTGCTCGTTGGAGCCGAACCAGCTCGCGAGCGTGGCGGGG
>WNFI01675968.1_pt2 | contig 11267 bp, 7 predicted proteins | sample 5400471 | NCBI WGS metagenome assembly WNFI01 (sample SAMN13153348, study PRJNA577476) | soil metagenome | isolation source: 100 cm saprolite on Douglas fir-dominated hillslope | place: USA:California | collected 2013-09-17
CGTCGGCCACCCCGCCTACGGCACCCGGCAACTGGGTGACGACCTGGACCGCTTCGTCTTCCTCCTCGGCGGCAGCGACGGCGAGTCCCTCTTCGGCCCGCCGCGCAGATAGCCAGCGCCCGCCATTGCCGATTTCAGCGGCCTTGGTCGTCCTCCTCGCGCCGGGCATCCTGTTGCCGTGGAAGATCACCGTCAAGGGCGCGCCCAAGGGCGCGTCGCTGCGCGATGCCGCAAGCGGCACCCCTGACTGTGATCTTCCACGGCAACTTCCGGCGCCTATCGGGAGGACGGATCAAACTCGACTCGCCCTTTCACGTGGGGGGCTACTTACCAAGATCGCTTCTGGCCAGTACGATCCGGACGTGAAGGATGCCCGGTTTCCAGCTACAGAAATTACGTTCCGCAAGCCAGCGCTGGCAGTGTTCGCGTGGATCGGCATAGCGGTTCTCACCTCAGCGTTCGCGGCTGCGGCTGTAATTCCTAAGCCCAGTGACGGGACCTTCGCCGCCGCAATTGTATTCGCGCTGTTCGTATACGTTATCTGGCTCGTAGGAGGTCATTCGGCGGTGCGCCTGGGCCGGGATGGCGTGATCGTGGATAACCTGCTGGTCCGGCACGTGATCCCGTGGGGGCAGCTGGACGAGATCGGAGTGGGGAATGGCCTGGGCGACAGGAACTGCTGGCCGGGTCGGCGGAGCTGCCTGCTTCTGGCGAGTATGCGCGGCGTATCGGGTTCTCGCCGTGGCCGCCGCTGGCGATCCTGGCACTGATGGAGGCGATCGCGGCGTTGTCGCTGCTCGCCAGGTGAGATCGGACGGCACCCAGGGCATGTCGCGGTGTCATCAGCGCGTCGTGAGCACTGCCGCTTTGCCGCGGGGGTCTGGCAGATGCGGTGGCATCAGCGCGGGCGAAGGCGGCCGAGCACTGGGCATTCTGCGACGCGCCCGACAGCGTGCAGGAGATCGCGGCTGCCCTGATCGTCATCCCGATCTGGGCTTTCTGGTGGGACTAACTGCCTGCGGCGCCGATCACCAAGCCCGAAGCCGTCACCAGAGCACGCCGAGTCGTCCAGCGAGTTCGCGCAGCTCGGGTCGCGGCTCTGAGCCGGAGAGCTGGATCAGGTCACCGGCGACTGCGCGTGCGATCCTGCGCCCTGCGGGTGCTCTGCATTGACGCCTGCCGCGGCACGGGCGTTGACTGCAACCTGTCCGGGGAAGCCGCCCCGTCCAGCAGCCAGACCCTAGAAATCGTCAAGCATCACCTGAAGCCGATTCGTCAACGATCAGCTGAACCTAGGCACCCGGCTGCACTCGCGCTAGGCACTCGCTCTAGGAGCCTGCTGAAAAAGGCCGCAGGCCATGGCATGTTTGCCGGCGCCGCGTTCGACTGCCTGGGACAATGGTCTCATGCAGGGTTTCGAGCGGATGGACCGGGCGCTTACGGACGCTGAGATGCTGGCCGGGCACCTGGTCCCGGCGGGCAGCATGTTCGCGTTCCTGGCCGCGCACCGGGCCGGGGTGTTCCCCGACGCTGATTACGCGGACCTGTTCGCCCCGCCGGGGTTCGGCCGGCCGTCGCTGCCGGCCACCCGGATGGCGGCGATCTTGGCGCTGCAGACGCTGCACGACTATTCGGACCGGGAGACCGCCGAGGCGGTCCGCTTCGACGTGCGGTGGAAGGTGGCCTGCGGGCTGGCGATCGATGACGCGGGCTTCGATCCGTCCTCGCTGGTGTACTGGCGCAAGCGGATCGCGAAGTCGCAGCGGCCGCACCGGGTCAACGACGCGATCCGGCTGATCGTGGAGCAGACCGGGGTGCTGAAGGGCCGGCGGCGCCGGGCGGTGGACTCTACGATCCTGGCTGATGCGGTGGCCACCCAGGACACCGTCACCCAGCTGGTCTCGGCGATCCGGCGGGTCGCGCGGGAGGTGCCCGGGGCGGCGGGGCAGATCGCGGCGGTGTGCACCGGCCATGATTACCGCACGCCGGGCAAGCCGAAGATCGACTGGGATGACCCGGCCGCGAAGGACGCGCTGGTGTCCGCGCTGGTCAACGACGCGAACGCGGTCGTGGCCGCGCTGGATGCTGACGGCCTGGACGAGCGGGCGGCGTCGGCGCTGGCGCTGCTGGCCCTGGTCGCCGGGCAGGACGTGGAGCCCGCCGAGGGCTCCGACGGGCGGGACGGGCGGTGGCGGATCGCCCGCAAGGTCGCCGAAGACCGGACCATCTCGACGGTCGATCCCGATGCCCGGCATACCCGCAAGTCCCCTGAGGCCCGCCGGGACGGATACCGGGCGCATGTCGCGGGTGACCCGGAGACCGGGATCATCACCGATGAGAAGCTGACCGGGGCCGCCGGGACGGAGAACTCCGACCCTGCGGTGGCGGAGGAGTTCCTGGCCGCCGAGACGGGCGCGCCGGATGCTCCGGGCCGCGCGGACAGCACGGCCGGCGGCGAGATCCCGGGCGGCGCGGGCGAGCCAGATGATGGCCCGGCCGCGGGAGACGGCCTGGCCTGGTACGGCGATTCCGCCTACGGCACCGGGAACTTGCGCGGCGCGATCGACGACGCCGGCCATACCGCGGTGATCAAACCCAAGCCGCTGCAGGCCCCGGTGCAGGGCGGGTTCACCGTCGACGACTTCACCGTGGACGAGCAGGCCGGCACGGTCACCTGCCCGGCCGGGCACACCGTGACGCTCAGCCGCACCCGGATCGCCACCTTCGGCGTCGCCTGCCGCGGCTGCCCGCTGCGGGAACGGTGCACCACCAGCAAGGCCGGCCGCAAGCTCGTCCTGCACGAACGCGATGACCTGCTCCGGCAAGCCCGCGCGGACTGGGCCGCCGGTACCGGGCTGCGCGAGGACTACATGGCTCACCGGCCGCCGCGACGGCGCCTGGGTGCTGGTCACCTGACCAGCCACCGGGGCAGGCCGGGCCGGCGGGAACCGCCCAGACGACCCGCCAGGCATGCGCTAGCCGGTCCTTCACCGCGATCGGCACGGAAGCAAGCCGCAACGGGCTAGAACACCGCGCCAGGACACGTTATCCGCAGCTCCTGAAACCGGCCCAATTCAGCAGGCTCCTAGGCGAGTTGCCGCGGCAGACACAATGGCAGTGGGACGGGACGGTCAGAACCTAATCCGGGCCGAGCGCGGAAGAAAGCGGAAAGACGCCCCTCGACCCGCAACGAACGCTGCGCGCATGCACCGCACTCTCATACCGGTCCTCGCAACGGCCGGTAGGCAGCCATCTACGTCGCGCCCCCCGTCAGCCGGAATGCCCCCCAAGACAATCCCCTGATGGCAAGGCTAGGCCGGCACGGCAACCTCCGCGAGGCCGGGCCGTGCCCGCCGCAGCTCCCCGCGAGAGCTGATGCCGAGCTTTTGCGAACACCGTGCGCAGGTGCCATTCGCCGACCGCTCTAGCTGCAATGAGCTACGCGGGGCCCAGTGGACATGCTGGAGCAGTGCCGGGCTCACGTGGCTGGGTGCGAAGGTGGCGCCCTGGCGTTGCGCCTAGTGGAGGTCGCTGAGCAGCAGTTCGACACCGCCGATCGCGTTGCGGCGGAAGGCCTGCTCGACCGCGTCGGGGTCGCGGCTGCGAAATGCGACGAGGATGTCGCGATGGCCGCGGACGCGGCGCTTGCCGATCTCGGGATGCTCGCGCATCGACTGGACGGCGCGCGTGCGCCGTTCCTGGCCGACGATGGACAGGCTCTGGATGAGGCCGCGCAGCGTCGGGTTGTTGGCCGCTCTCTCGATCTCCTGGTCGAATTCGAGGGCGATGCGCAGGTTGTCGACGTTTGACTGGCCCTCGCCGTCGGCCAGGGCATCGACCAGCGCGGCCATCCGGTCGAGGGCGGCGTCGGTGATCTTGCGCGTCGCGAACCGTGCCTCCAGCGCCCGCAGCGCGGCGCCGGCCAGCAGGAGTTCGCGCAGCGTATCCGGCGAGTGTTCGACGACGCGCACCTGCCGGGCGGAAATCCGCTCGATCAGGCCGTCCTGCTCCAGCCGCCGGAGCGCCTCTCGCACCGGCGTCGGGCTGACATCCAGCCGGGCCGCCAGGCCTCGCTCGGTCACCCGCTCGCCGGCCTCGAACAGCCCGGTCGCGATTCCCTCGCGGATGGACTCGTACGCCTGGTCCGCGAGGGACTGTCCCCGCCGCACCGGGGGCAGATCGGGGGCCATCGCCAAGGGGTTCCTCCTGTCAGGAGTGCCGGGCTCCGGCACGCTACCACTAGCTATGGCAAGAAGCATAAGCGGAGTGGGAGCGGAGCGTCTCCCATGATCGGCTCACCTCCGGCACCAGGTCCGGTCTTGACGCCATATGCTATTGCATATAGGTTACAGCCAAGTTAGAAATGCATGACAGGCGTACCCCGACGTGAGAGCCGGCTCCCGACAGCGACGTGAGAGCCGGCTCCCCAGCGGCGACCGCGCACGGCGGCGCAATACGGGACAACCCCGCGCCGGCTCAAGCCTCAACGTCGGCGCAAGCCTCGGCGTAACTACTTACGCGCAACAATTTATGCTATAGCAAGCATGCTATGGCAAGTGAGAGACCGCACATGCGCACATTCAGGAGGCCGCAATGCGCACATCCGGTAGAGCCACTATCTGCGGGATCGCCGTCACCCTCGCCGGCGTGCTGGCCGGCTGCTCGACCAGCGGGGGCACGTCCTCGTCGACCAGTACGAGCCCCTCATCGGCAAACAGCGGCCATGTGTCGTCGCCCGCGTTGATCGGGACGCTCAAGCAGCAGGCCGGCAAGGAAACGGGCCTGGTCATCTACGCCAACGCGCCCACGCAGTACTTCCAGCCGGTGATCGCGGCTTTCAACAAGCTCTACCCGCAGATCCACGTCAGCGTGACCACCCTGTCCGACAACACGGTGTTCTCCAAGTACGAGGCCGAGGCCGCCCAGGGCGCGCGAACGGCGGACCTGCTGGTGGCCAGCGCTCCCGCCTCGTGGGTACAGGCAGAGCAGAACGGGGTGACCGCCAACATCACCCCGGCCGGGCTGAGCGCGTTCCCGTCCTGGGCCAGCCAGGGCCACGGCGTCTACGTGATGTCGGCAGAGCCCATTCTGCTCGCCTACAGCCCGAAACTGCTGACCCCCGCGCAGGTCCCGGCGACCTGGGCGCAGCTCGCCGCGGACGCGAAGGCCAACCCGGCCAGGTACAAGATGGTGTCCTACCCGGTCACCAACCCGCTCGACTACGCGGGGATCTACGGCCTGATCCACATCCTCGGCGCCGGCCAGGTGTGGAACTACTATGACGCGCTGGCGCCGGTCACCAAGACCTACGACGAGGGCCTGACCCAGCTGTCCGTGGTGCTGCAGGGCGGGGCATCGATCGGCTACATGAGCTCCGGCCTGGCCCAGGGCGTGCTCCCGCACTACAAGGGCCTCGCCGCATACAAGTTCATGCAGGACGCCACCCCGCTGATCCCCCGTGGCATCGCGGTCACCGCCAAGGCGGCCAGTCCCGCCTCGGCCCAGCTGTTCCTGGACTTCCTCTACAGCCAGGCCGGTCAGAACGCTCTGTGCGCCGCCGGTTTCGAGGCGGCCATGAACAACTTCCACAGCTCGACGGGCTGCACCGCCTCGCTGACGGCGCTGCAGACACAGGTCCCGCCGAACACCACCTATCTCGTCCCCATCAGCCAGGCGGTGCTCAGCCAGCAGAGCGCCATAACGCAGCGCTGGGACCGGGCCTTCCACCGGTAGCGGCCGGCGGGGACCGCGAAGCGATCGGGCACGGGCTGGAGGAGGCGAGTACGTGACGACCACGGTTGACCGCGCCGGCCGGTCAGATCCCGGCGTCACAGGCGGGCCGCCAAGGCCGCGGCTGCCAGCCAGCGCCGGTCAGGCGGTGGTGTGGGTCATGGTCATCGGGCTCGTGGCGGGCCCGTTCATCCCGCTGGCGTACTCATCGGTGCGCAGCAAACCGTTCTACCTGCCGGGCGCGGTGTTCACCTGGGGCGGGTACCGGACCCTGTTCGCCGATCCGGCGTACTGGACCGCGGTCAAGAACACCGTGATCTTCGCGGCGGGCACGACCGCCATCGCGGTCGCCGGCGGCACGGCGCTGGCCATCCTGTGCCATCGCACGAACCTGCCGGGACGGCGCGCCTTCGGCCTGCTGCTGATGGCGCCGCTGGTCATCCCCCCGCTGGGGCTGATCGTCGGGTGGCTGTCCATCTACGGCCAGAGCGGCTACCTGACCCAGCTCGCAGCCCGGGACCTGCACCTGCCGGCCTGGAACCTGTCCTCGATTCCCGGCATGTCGGCGCTGGGCGCCGTCATCACCCTGCCGATCGCTTACCTCACCGCGGCTTCAGCGCTGTCGGGCACGGACTCCTCGCTGGAGGACGCGGCCCGCAGCGCCGGGGCCGGGCCGATGCGGGTGATCGCCCGCGTGACGCTGCCGATGCTCCGCCCGGCGGTCCTCAACTGCACCGTGCTGATCTTCGCCTTGAGCCTGGAGATCCTCGGCATACCGCTGTTCCTCGGGGCGCCGTCCAACATCGATTTTTACGCCAGCTATCTCTACAAGTCCTGGAACAACAGCCTGACGCCGGACCCGCCGTTCGTGAGCGCCGGCGCCATGCTGCTCCTGGTGGTCGTGTCGCTGTTGCTGGTCGTGCGCGCCCGCCTGTCCGGAACAGAACAACGATTTTCCATAACGGCCCCCCGCCGGGCAGGCGCGCACCGCCCGCTGGACCTCGGCCGCTGGCGGTGGCCGGCGTCCGTCGGGCTGGGCGCCTTCATCGGCGTCACGAGCGTCGTCCCGCTGCTCGGGCTGATCCTCATGTCGTGCGTCCGGGCCCTCACCACGCTGGAGGCGCCCTGGCGCCTGTTCACCGGCTACAACTGGACCACGGTGGCCACCGACGCGACCCTGCGCCGCTCGGTCGGCGACAGCCTGCTGATCGCCGGGGCCGGCGGCACGGCCACCGTCATCCTGGTGGCGGCCGCGACCCTGATCGCGCACCGGTCGCGGTTCCCGCTGCGGCGCGCCCTCGCGCCGGCCCTGGTCTATCCGCGGGCCGTGCCCGGCGTCATCCTCGGCATCGGGTTCTTCTGGACCTACCTGATGTTCACCCCGGGCGCGCTGGTGCGCAACAACCTGTGGGGCGAGGCGATCGCGTTGTGCGTCCGGAACCTCACGCTGGCCTACGTGGTGCTCTACCCAAGCCTGGCCAGGATCAGCACCGAACTTGACCACGCCGCGCGCACCAGCGGAGCCGGGTGGTGGACGATCGCCCGGCGGATCCTGCTGCCGATCCTGCGGCCCGCGCTGCTGGCCGCATTCGTGCTGATGTTCATCGCCCTGCTCAGCGACTACGACCCGGTGGTCTTCCTGCAAAAGCCCGGCACCGAGGTGCTCGGCGTGACGATGCTCCAGTACTGGGCCAGGGGCGTCGTCGGACCGGTCGCCGCGCTGGCCGTCGTCCAGGTCGTGATCGTCGCCGTCGTGCTGCTGCTCGGCGCGGGGGTCCTGCGGAGGTCGCGCCGTGCCTGATATCACGGTCGAGAACCTCAGCATGTCGTTCGGCGGGACCAAGGTGCTCGACGGGGTCAGCTTCAGCGTCGGCGAGAAGGAGTTCGTCACCCTGCTCGGGCCCTCCGGCTGCGGCAAGACGACGACGCTGATGTGCATCGCCGGCCTCCAGACACCAGACCAGGGCCGGATCGCCAGCGGCAGCGAGACCTTCGTGGACCGCCGGGCCGGGATCGACCAGCCTGCCGAGCGGCGCAACCTCGGCGTCGTGTTCCAGTCGTACGCCATCTGGCCGCACATGACCGTCGCCCAGAACGTGGCGTTCCCCCTCCGGCTGCGCAAGGTGGCCAAGCGGGCGGTTCGCGAGCGGGTCGCTGAGGTCGTGGCCCTGGTGGGGCTCGGCGGCCTCGGTGAACGCTATCCGCACCAGCTGTCGGGCGGTCAGCAGCAGCGAGTGGCGCTCGCCCGGGCGCTCGCTTACTCGCCGAGGGTCCTTCTGCTCGACGAGCCGTTCTCCAGCCTGGACGCCAAGCTGCGCGAGCGCGCCCGGGACTGGCTCAAGGAGCTGCAGCACACGCTGGGGCTGACCACGGTGTTCGTGACCCACGACCAGCATGAGGCCCTGTCGATGAGCGACCGGATCCTGGTCATGAACGACGGGCGGATCATCCGCGACGGCACCCCCGAGCAGGTGTACCGGGAGCCCGGCGAGCGCTTCGTCGCGGAGTTCCTCGGCCGGTGCAACTTCCTGACCGGCGATGTCACGGCCGGCCCGGACGGCTTTTCCGTGCTGACGACCACCGAGTTCCCCCAGGAAATCGTGGTGCGCGGACGCCACGACGGGGGGGCGACGGCCACGGCCGCCATACGCCCGGAGGACATCGAGATCGGCCTCCCGGACGAGTCCGGCCCTTGCGCCCCGGGCGCCGTTACGGATGTCTCATATCTTGGCGATCATTACCGGTACCGGGTCGACCTCGGGTCAACACAGCTCACCGTCGACTCCCAGCGTCAGCTGGGACACGGACCGGTGCGGCTGCGCATCCCGCCCGGCGCGGCCAGCTTCGTCGAATGAGCCCGACCACGCCGAAGACCGCGACAAGGAGAGTTGCCATGCCTGAACCGCCGAGCCCGCCCCGCAGTATCGGAGTCCTGGTGCCGAGCGGCATGCTCGGCGCCGGCTTCGATCCCGCGACCATCACCCGCGGCATCTCCCTCGGCGCCGACATCATCACCGTGGACGGGGGTTCCACCGACTCGGGCCCCTACTATCTCGGCGCCGCCCAGGCCAAGACCGCCGAGGCCGCCGTGCGCCAGGACCTGCGCCTGCTGCTCGCGGCCGCCAGCTACGCCCGCATTCCTGTCATCGTCGGCTCCTGCGGCACCAGCGGCACCGACTCCGGGGTGCGGTGGATCGCGGACATCGTGCACGCCACGTGCGCCGAGGACGGACTCAACCCTAAGGTCGCCCGGATCTTCAGCGAGCAGAGGGCAGATGAGCTGCTGCCCAGGCTGCGCGCGGGCCGCATCCGCCCGCTGGAGCCCAGCGGCCCGCTCGACGCGGCGGTCCTGGAGCGGTGCGCGCACATCGTGGGCATGATGGGGCACGAGCCGATCGAGCAGGCCCTGCGCGCCGGCGCGGACGTCGTGCTCGCCGGGCGGGCCACCGATACCGCCCTGACCGCCGCGTTGCCCCTCATGCGCGGGATGCCGCCCGGGCCCGCCTGGCACGCGGCCAAGATCGTCGAGTGCGGCGGGCAGTGCACCACCGATCCGAGTTCCGGCGGCGTGTTCGCCCGCATCGACCACGCCGGGTTCACGGTCGAGCCGCTGGACCCGGACACGGCCTGCACCCCGGACTCGGTCGCGGCGCACATGCTCTACGAGACCGTCAACCCCTTTGTCATGCGCGAGCCAGCGGGCACCATCGAGGTGGCCGACGCCCGGTATTCCGCGGTGGACGCCCGCACCGTCCGGGTGCAGGGGTCCCGGTTCGAGCCCGCCGCCCAGCACACGATCAAGCTCGAAGGCGCCGCGGTGACCGGGTACGAGACCGTGTCGTTCACCGGCATCCGGGACCCGCGAATCCTCGCAGCCCTGGACGAATGGGCCGAGCTCCTGCGCAAGGTCCTGACCGAGCGAGTGCACAGCCTGCTGGGCCTGGCCGCCGACGCGTGGGACGCCGACATACGCCTCTACGGCCACAACGCCGTCCTCGGCGACCTCGAGCCGGCACCCGCCGCCCCCAGGGAGGCCGGGGTGATGCTGCTGGTCTCCGCGCGCGACCAGGGCACCGCGACCGCGATCTCCAAGATCGCTGACCCGCTGCTGCTCCACCTGCCCCTGCCGGGCATGACCTACCTGCCCAGCTTCGCGTTCGCCACCTCCCCGGCCCACATCGACCGCGGGGCGGCGTACGAGTTCGTGCTCAACCACGTCGTCGACGTCGACACCCCGACCGAGCTGTTCCGCCTCGAGCTGCCGGAGCCCGCGCATGCCTGACCCGACCCGCACCCCGCAGACCCTCGGCGACCTCGCGCTGGAGGTTCGGTCCAAGAACGCCGGGCCGTTCTGGATGACGGTGGAGGCGTTCATGCCCGACGACGACGCCTACCGCGTCGCCGACGCGCTGATCACCGCGGACGTGATCGCCGAGCTCTACCATGTCGCGCCGGAATCGCTGCAGATCTTCCGGATCCCGCGGCTGCGGGTGGTCAAGGTGTCCTTCCCGCGGCCGGTGGCCCAGGGCAGCCTCCACGACCGGGACATTCACGGCGGGCAGCACCACGTGCTGCTGGCCATGCTGCCAGTGCCGGCGCGCTCGTGACCCAGCGGCGCCGCTTGAGGTGCCGCGCGAGTGGGAAGGCCCGGTCGGCGCAGCGGATGCGGATGCTCCCGTTAGATGCGACGAACCCCTCTGCGGCGTGCGCGTCGTCGCCGACATTGCTCAGGGGTGCCAAGTTGTCGCGAGATCCTCGAACTCCGCCAGAACTGAACCTTCGTCACGCCGGCCTGTGCGAGGCCGGACATTGCTTAGTGACTCAGTTGGACACAGGCGGCGTCGTACTGGGAAACGACCGCAGTGCTGTTGGCGTTAGCCAGTGAAGCGGTGCCCGGGTTGCCGGCGTAGACAAATCCTGCTTGGCCGACGGCGTTGAACGGAGAGCCCTGGGCAGTACCCGAAGCGCCTGGCGTCATTGGGTTCGCTGGTCCGCACGTGTTGGTGGGTGCTCCCGGCTGGCCGGTTGTCTGGTAGTACACCGGGCCGCCGCCGTCGGCGGTCACGTCGGATGGGTAGTGGGTCGAGACGAACAGCGCGTAGATGTTGCCGCCGGAGACCGCCAGGCCGAAGTAGTCGCCGATGAATCCCACCGCGCAGTCAGCGTCGGCGCACGGGAGCTGGCTAAGACCGCCGACCGACTGGGCCGGCTGCTGCGGGTCCCAGCCGAACTTCGTGATCCGCGCGTTGCCGCCGACCGGCACCGCGCCGCTTCCCGAGTCCTTGTATGCCTGCAGCGAGACGTCGACGCAGAAGTTCGTCCTGCCGACGTCGGCGGGCAGGACGCTCGGGTCGCTGGGGCACGCCAGGCGGCGGTCGTAGAACGCGACAGCGACCGCGCCGCCGGGGCCGGCGGCGACCGACGGCTGGAACTGATCTGTCGGCACGCCGGGGGCGTCGACGTTGTCGTTCACGGTCACCGGCGTCGACCAGCTGCTGCCGCCGTCGGTCGACTGCGTGAACTTGACGTTCATCTTG
>WNFI01667745.1_pt1 | contig 11266 bp, 12 predicted proteins | sample 5400471 | NCBI WGS metagenome assembly WNFI01 (sample SAMN13153348, study PRJNA577476) | soil metagenome | isolation source: 100 cm saprolite on Douglas fir-dominated hillslope | place: USA:California | collected 2013-09-17
TATACTTTCCTGATAAAAGCTTCAGGATTTCCTCAAAGTCTTTGCTCAGCCGACTGGGTTACCCCGCTGGGCCGCGTCACATATACCGCCAGCAACAAACTGGCTCCCAGTAGGGCTGTGGCGAGATGATACGGCGCCCCCGGAAAATGGAAACTGGAGCGCGGTGAGATCGCCAGCGTAAAAACCTGCGTGAACAACACCGGTCCCGCCATACCCGTGACTGCCCGCAGCGAATTGATAGCTCCTTGCAGTTTTCCTTGCGAAGAAGGGTCCACGTGCCGCGCCATCAGTGACTGCACCGCAGGTGCGGCAATTCCCCAGAGCGCGATAAATGGAATCACCGCCAGCAGCATCCATCCGCGCGTCGCAAACGCAAAACCCGCAAAACCAACAGTTCCAAAAAACAGTCCAGACAGAACGCTGCGCCGCTCGCCAAAGCGCTTTACATATGGACCCACTAGCGCGCCCGAAACAATCGCCGCGCAAATCCCCACAAGCGCCAGGGAATTTCCAACGTCACGCCGGCTCCACGCATAGCGATACTCGGTGTACAGCGCCCACATCGACGGCAGCGAGTTGTGCGCCAGGTAGTAAAGCGTGACCACCACGGATAGGCCCGCCAGTTCTCGATCGCTGCGGAGAAGCTCGAACGAGCCGAAAGGGTGGGCCATGTGCCATGCGGATTTTGCGCGCCGCTCCGGCGGCAACGATTCCGGCAGCACGAAATAGCCGTACAGCGCGTTGCCGAGGCTCAGTGCCGCCGCTGCCCAGAAAGGAAAACGCAAGTTTCTGTTTCCGAGCCAGCCGCCCACTGCCGGGCCAATCACGAACCCTAGTCCAAACGCCGCGCTAATCAGCCCGAACGGCTTAGCGCGCTCCTCCGGTTTCGTGACGTCCGTGACGTAAGCAAAAGCTGTCGCCACGTTCGACGTTGTAATGCCGGAAATGAGGCGCCCGACAAAAAGCCAGCGCAGCGACGGCGCCAGCGCCATAAAAATGTAATCAATGCTCAATCCGAAGCACGAAATCAGAATCACCGGGCGGCGGCCAAAACGGTCCGACCACGCTCCCAGCAGCGGCGAAAAAATAAATTGCATGGTCGCCCATGCAAATCCGAAATAGCCGGTGATGCTCGAAGCGCGGCCGAAATCGCCGCCCTCGAATTGCCGGATGAGGTCCGGGAGCACTGGCGCAATTATTCCGAACGCCAGAAAATCAAACGCCACCATGATGAGAATGAACGAATCAGGGGCCGCTTCGAAGTTTGCTTGTTGATGTAGCGCTTGAGGTCCACGCGAATTTTTTCCTTGATGACCCCCCAGTCGGATTTTTCCTCGGCGTTGGATTCCTCGACCGTCTTCATGATCACCGCGCGCGCGCCGGCGATCAGTTCCTGTCCGTTGTCGCTCATCAATCCGCGGCTCACGATTTCCGGATGCGATTCCATTTTCCCCGTATGCTTGTCGATCGCAATGATCGGCACCACGATGCCGTCTTCGGAAAGATGCTTGCGGTCGCGAATCACCACTTCTTCAATTTCTTCGAGCGATCCAGAATCCACGCAAACTCGCCCCGCCGTCACCGGGTCCCGCCGGTGTACTCCGTCGTCTGTAAATTCAATCTGCCGCCCGTCTTCCAGAAGCAAAATCTCTTGCGACACGCATCCCAGTTGATGCGCCAGCGCGGCGTGCCTGAACAAGTGCCGGTACTCCCCGTGCACGGGTATAAAATATTTCGGCTTCACCAGTTGCAGCAAAAGTTTTTGTTCTTCCTGGCTGGCGTGCCCGGAAACGTGGATGGTCCCCGCTGAATTGTCGTAGTACACCAGTGCCCGCCGCCGGAACATGTGGTCGAGCATCCGGAAAATGGATTTTTCATTTCCGGGAATGATGCGCGCCGAGAGAATCACACTGTCGTTTTCATCCACGGAAACGAAGCGGTGATTGTCGACCGCGATCCGCGAAAGCGACGACATCGGCTCCGCCTGGCTCCCGCTCGCCAGAATAATAATGCGCTTCGGATCGAATCCGCGAATGTCCTGCGGCCGCACTACCATTCCGTCGGGAATGTGCAAAATCTCAAGCGAGTGCGCAATCTCCACGTTGTCCACCATGCTCCGCCCGACAAACGCCACTTTGCGGCCCACGCGCGCGGCGATGTCGATCACTTGCTGAATGCGGTGAATGGACGAAGCGAAGCACGATAAAATCACCCGCCGCGGCGCCGAGCGGCATAGTTCTTCGATGCGCGGCACGATGGCGCGCTCCGAAGGCGTGAACCCGGGGCGTTCCACGTTCGTTGAATCGCTGAACAGCGCCAGCACCCCTTCGTTTCCATACCTCGCAAACGCGTGCAAATCAAACGGCGCGCCCCCCACCGGCGTCTGATCGATTTTGAAATCTCCCGTGTGGATCACCACCCCCAGGGGGGTTCGAATCGCCAGCGCCACGCAATCCACCGTGCTGTGCGTCACGGAAATAAATTCAATTTCGAACGGCCCGACCTCCACTAGCCGCCCCGGAATCACTTCGCGCAGCGTCGTCGAATCCAGCAGCCCCGCTTCATCGAGGCGTTTTTTCACCAGTGCCAGCGTGAAGCGCGTCCCGTACACCGGAACATTCAAATCTTTTAAAATATACGGCAGCGCGCCGATGTGATCTTCATGCCCGTGCGTAAGCACAATGGCGCGAACCTGGGCGCGGTTCTGCTTCAAATAGGTAATGTCGGGAATGACCAGATCGACGCCGAGTAATTCTGACTCCGGAAACATCATGCCCGCGTCAATGACGATGATCTCGTCACCGAGCCGCAGCGCCATCATGTTCATGCCGAATTCGCCGAGACCACCGAGGGGGATGGCAGTGAGGGATTGCGAGGTCTTGCTCAATGACGCGTCAACTCCGGGACGCAAACGAGAATCGTATCATAGCGAGGTGACTGCTGACCTGTGACCACTGACTAAGGACAATTTCCGCAGAATTTTCTCACTCAATGATCGCCTGCAAAAAGATGCGCGATGGATACGAGAATTACCGCACCGAGGGTGGCAGCCGCCAGTGAGTACAAAAATCCGCCGCCGAAAATTCCCAGCTTTACGAAAATCCAGCCGCCAATGTAGGAACCAATCAAACCAAGCACAATGTCCGCGATGCAACCGAAGCCGCGGCCGCGCGCAATTTTTCCCGCAAGCCACCCCGCCACAAGGCCGAGAAGCAGCCACGAAACAAAGCCGTGCGATTGAATCCAGATCCCATACCCCTGCTGTGAAAGCAAGTAAACGCCGAACATTGAGCCTCCTGAGCGAACACCGATTGTAACTGAACTCGCGCGCAAGGCAATCCAAACGAAGCACGAGAAAGGCGTTCCGTCAAAAGGCGCACATCCATTATCGGATGCCCGGTTGCTGCTGTGTCATGCAGTGCAGGGTGCCGAGTCCGAGGACAAGGTCGCGGCAGGCGATGCCGACGACTTGGCGATCAGGGAAGAGGCCGGCGAGAGCGTTCAGGGCGACACGGTCGTTCGCATCATTAAAAGTGGGCATGATCACGATTTTGTTAGCGATATAAAAATTCGCGTAACTCGCGGGAAGCCGGAAGTCTTCGAAAACAACTGGAGCAGGCATCGGAAGTGTTTCCACGCGCAGCAGCTTGCCGTCCTGATCTTTCATTGTTTTCAACAACGCGAGATTTTCTTGCAGTGCGGCGTAGTTCGCGTCTTTCGGGTCTTCTTCCACGATGGTCACGACGGTTGAAGGATTCACGAAGCGCGTGAGGTCGTCGACGTGTCCGTGAGTGTCATCGCCGGCAATTCCGTTCTTCAGCCAAAGCACATTGGTCACGCCAAAATATTCGAGGAAGACTTGCGCGTAGTCGTCTTTGGTGAAGCCCGGATTTCTTTCTTGCATCGTGCTCAGCAGACATTCTTCGGTGGTCAGCAGCGTTCCGCGGCCGTTGACTTCGATGCTGCCACCTTCCAGGACGACGCGGCGACCTTTGTGAACGGGCTGCCACACGCCGCGTTTCCATCTTTGATTGGCTTTGGCGACGACGGCGGCGTCTTTTTTGTGATTAGCATACTTGGCCCAGCCATTGAACGCGAAATGGTTGTAGGCGACTACACCGGCTTCGTTTCGAACGCAGATGGGACCGGAGTCGCGCATCCAGCCGCGATCGGTGGGGATGCGAAGAAAATCCACAGCGTCGAGATTTGCGCCGGAGTTTTTCAGCATGCTTCGTACGCGCGATTCGGCGGCGCGGTTCTCGACGAGAAGATAGACGCGCTCCACCTGCGACAAGTGACGTACGATTTCAGCGAACGCCCACGGGATAACGGCGAATTTCCCGGGCCAGTCGGTTACCTCATGCGGCCAACCGAGCCAAGTGGCTTCGTGGGTTTCCCATTCAGCGGGCATTCGAAAGCCCTGCGAAAGGGGAGCCGCTGTGTGTTGGGGTCTAGGCACCGGCGGAACCTCGACTCTGGATCGACGCACAGGCTAAAGCCTGTGCCACCGGGGGTGTTTTGGATTCCGAGGATGCTTTCATTGGGAAAAAGAATTTAACACAGAGATCACTGAGGACACAGAGCGCATAGAGAAGACAAAGAACGGCGAGCGCGAGGAAGTCACAGGAAACAACAGGCTATTTGTCGCCGAGCCAGCGGTTCAGGATGGGCTGATAAGCGTCGATGCGGCGGTCGCGGAGAAACGGCCAGTTTCGGCGGGTTTCTTCGCTCTTGGCGGGATCGCATTCGACGACCAGGATTTCTTCCTTGTCGTTGGAAGCCTCGGAGACGACTTGGCCAAAGGGATCGGCTACAAAGGAATTTCCCCAGAATTCCAATCCGGCGTCGCCCTTCTCCGGTTTGCCTTCGTATCCAACGCGATTGACCACGGCAGCGTAGACGCCGTTAGCGATGGCGTGACCGCGCTGAATGGTTTTCCAGGCATCAAGCTGCGCGGCGCCGAATTGCGCTTTTTCGTGCGGGTGCCATCCGATGCTGGTGGGATAAAAAATCACGTTTGCGCCGCCGAGAGCGGTAAGGCGCGAACCTTCCGGATACCACTGGTCCCAGCAAATCTGCACGCCGACGCGCGCGTACTTGGTATCGAAATTGGGAAACCCGAGATCCCCGGGAGTGAAATAGAACTTTTCATAATAGAGAGGATCGTCGGGGATGTGCATTTTGCGGTATTTGCCGAGGAAGGATCCGTCGGCATCGAGGACGGCGCAGGAATTGTGATAGACGCCAGAAGCGCGTCGCTCGAATACGGAAACGACCAGCGCGACTTTCTTCTCTTTGGCGATCTGCCCGAGCTTTTCGGTTGCGTGACCGGGGACGGATTGGGAAAGGTTGAAAAGTTCGGGGTCTTCGGTGCGGCAAAAATATTCGCCGAGAAACAGTTCGTGCAGAGAAATGATTTGCGCACCGCGCGCGGCGGCTTCACGGATTTTTTCCGATGCTCGCGAGAGATTCTCTTCGGCGTTCTTCGTGCATTTCATCTGCACGAGTCCAATGGTGAATTTGTCGACCATGAAAATTAGTTTAGCATGAGCAGGAAAGAAAATATTTACGCGCGTTTTGTAGTATCTTGTGCGCAGCGTTTGTAATATCAATCGGCATTTTAAGCGCGCGTTCCGCTTGCGCGACCACAAGTTAATCATAATTACGATTTCATTTTCGTCGAGGAGCCGCGATGGGGAAGCAGCAAAAGGAAACTGTAACCGGGAGAGTGCTCCATGATCCAGTGAAGGACAAACTCAGGCCGATGTTCCCGCTGGATTTGTCCAAATGCCGCACCGTCGATGAACTGGTCCGCGCTATGGGCGACACAGCGTTCACCGGGCGGCAGATTGGCGACGCCGCTGATGTTTTCGAAGCCATGGCGCGTGACAAGGATTGTTTCGTGGTGATGACGCTTTCCGGAGCGCTGACCGTCGGCAAGATGGGACTCGTTTTTTGTGACCTCATCGAATCAGGTGTGGTAAAAGCGATCGTCTCCACGGGCGCGCTAATGGCGCACGGGCTGGTGGAAGCCACCGGTTACAAACATTTCCGGTACAACCCCAAGATGGGTGACAGTGAACTGTTTCAAGCGGGGTACAACCGCGTTTACGACTCGCTCGAGCCGGAGACGAATCTGGACCACGTCGAAGAAGTGATGGACCATATCCTCACCAAATGGGAGGCGGAGGACGTCGCGTGCAGCTGGAAAATTCACTGCCGCATCGGCGAATACCTGCACAACACTGCTCCGGGGCGGGGAATTCTGAAATCCGCATACGAACACAATGTCCCAATTTTTGTTCCGGCGTTCAGCGATTCGGAGCTGGGCATTGATTTTGCGCTGCACAAGATCTCGAGACTGCGGGATAAACGCCCGCTGCTGCGCTTCGATCCTTTCGAAGATTTCGAGAAATTCGCCGATACCATGCTGGCGACGAAAAGAATGGGGATTCTGACTGTCGGTGGAGGAGTTCCGCGCAACTGGTCACAACAATTTGGCGTTTATGCGGAACTGCTGGCACGGCGCGGCTACCAGAAGCTTCCGCTAAAGCGCTACAACTATGGGGTGCGGATTTGCCCAGAACCGGTGCATTGGGGAGGGCTGAGCGGTAGCACCTACACGGAAGCGGTTTCGTGGGGGAAATTTGTTCCGCCGGAAGAAGGCGGGAAGTTCGCGGAAGTTTTCGACGATGCAACGGTCGCGCTGCCGTTGATCGTCAGAGCCGTACTGGAGCGCATCGGATATTACAAATGACCGTGGAACGAAGTTAGGATTATTTGCCGGAGTGGAATCGGCTAGTGGAAGTTGCCATGCCGGGCACAAAAGCTGCCAAGAACGAATCGTTGTATGGAATGCACCCGGGCATCGCGATGATGGTGAAATGGGTTGCGGAATTGAAGGACAAGACCGGACACTCAGTGGAAGAGTGGGTCGCACTGGTCAAGAAAGAAGGACAGAAGGAAGAGAAAGCGCGGCGCGAGTGGCTGAAGAGCAAGCATAAGTTGGGAATGAATTGCGCCTGGTGGATCGCGGAGCGCGCAGGTGGAAAGAGCGTCGAGGAAGCCACTCCGGAAGGATACTTGGCGGCCGCTGTTCGTTATGTCGAGGAACAGTATGCGGGACCGAAGTAAAAGTTGCGGCGCGTTTATTACCAGCTGTTATCGCTGGGTAAATCGATGGGCAGCGACGTGAAGGCGTGTCCTTGCAAACGAATGTGCCCCTCTACCGCAACCACGTGTTTGCGCAGATCAAAGCGACAACCAATTCACGAATTGATCTCGGCTCCGCATTGACGCACTACAAGGGGAAGTTGCCGAAGCGGTTGATCGACACTGGTGGTCTCGCGAAAAAAGACTGCATCACGCATCGCATTGAAATTACTTCAGCGGAACTGATCGATGATGAACTGAGGAAGTGGCTGAGGACCGCGTACGAGCTCGATAACTAGGCGATTTCAAGCAGCCAGGGCACATCGATGCGCGTACCAACCCCGCCATAGAGATGGTTTTCGCCGTACGCCTTCTGCAGCCTAAGAAACGCTGCTTCGTCGGTGCAGTGACCGGGCGCGATTGTTTCCAGCTTCCACTTGTTCTTCAAATCTGCGACCAGAAAGTCGATCTGGTCTTCCGTAGCTTTTCGACGCGAACGAAATTGCCGCTGTCAAAAATCTTTCCCGTGGGCAGATCCGAAGGATCGGTCGGCTGCATGGAGCACGGAGGGGAGCAGAAGTGCGAAAAAAAAACGGCCGCCAGCCTGTGAAGAGTTCGAAAAGGCTTCATGGCGCACTTCCTGAAGAATGCTGGATTGTAGAAGTTAATCGTCTTCGCCGATGAGGATGGCGGCGCCGAGAACGGTGGTCCAGAGGCCACGCTTGTCGCCGACAGCGGATTGCGTGACGTTCATGGTGCGGACGATTTTGTTGGAGATGCGGTAGACCTCTTTTTTTTCGTCGAAGGACAAATCCGGATCGAATTCCACGTTTAGAGTGGTCGCGAGCATTTCCGCGGCGAGCTCTTCGGCGTATTCGCCGGCGACCTCCTCGGTTTCGCCGAAGGAGTGGTGCTCGGACAAATATCCATACATGGATTTGTCGCTGGGGAGCGCCAAGCCGATGCTGGCCGCGATGAGGCGGTGCGCTTCCTTGGTGGAATTCTCGCTGATCACGGTGAACGCGACCTGCCCGGGCTTCATGTGCTTTAGCCCTTCGCTGCGGGAAATCAATTTGCAATTGGGAGGAAAAATCGAGGAGACGCGCACGATGTTACAAGCGGCGATTCCCGCGTTTCGGAGGGCGAGCTCAAAGCTCGAAAGTCTTTCACGATGTTTGCCGACGCCTTTGGTGAGGAAGATTTTCTTAGCAACGAACGCCATGGTGCCGGTTTGCCGTGCCTCCGTGAGTAGAATGGGTGCGAAAAAATTTCCCGCTGTGGAAAAGTAACAAGAAGGTATTGCAGTGTCAATCCAATTCCGGCCCAGGGAGCAGAAAGCGCAGAGAAATATGAATGCGGGATCACAACTGCGGCAAGCGCTGGAGGGTCACTCGCCCGCGACGTAATGCAGCAACTTGCCGAGGGGTTTGCAGAGCGCCAGGATTTTTCCGAGATCTTCGGCGGTAAAGTCGGGCCCGGCGCTATGAGGGTTGACGCCCTTACGGCTGACTTGAACGACGCCGATGACCTTGCCATCCATGAGAATCGGGGCGCTGATCATTTTCTGGATGGTTCCGGCAGCATCGGCGGAGATTTTGACTGTTTCGAAAACGGTGGCGTGGCGCAAGTTCGCAAAATTATTTTCGATTTCCGGCCGGCTATCCCGAGCGGTGCGAGCAGCAAGAGCCGAATTGCTGGACAGCGGAACGAAGCCGACATTTTTCAGGGCTTCCGGCACGAGAAAATGCAAGTGGCGCCAACGAGTGGAAACGGCGAGGATAGCGACTTCATCGTTTTTGACGCCGAGGTTCCTGGCGATTTTTTCCGCCAAGGAAGAAAGAGACACTTGCAATGTCTCTGCTTGTTCCGTGCCGAGAGCGCTGGCGATGCGCTCCATCTCCGTGACTAAATTCAGCGTTGTGCTCATAGCAAGTAGGCGATCGCTGACGCAGTGGCCGGGAGAGGTATGGCCCTGCAAGTACCATCCATCAAGAGCTATTTTCCGGCACTCCTGCCTTTGCCGCAAGAAGATTTCGAAGTGTTTGTGCTTGCGATAAGAACAGTCCAACTTGCATCAGCGGAATCATGTGCCTATACTGATTTCGCCGCGGATTCTCGATGCTCCTCCGAGTCATTTGGCGTGATCCGGCTGGGACTTACGCGGCGGAGAGGGCATGTCTTCGACGGAAACCCAGCCTGACACAAGTTATCTCCTCAGAAATCTCCTCAGAAAATTGCATTCCTTTACCGGCGTACTTCCCGTTGGCGCATTTTTAGCGGAGCACTTTTGGTCCAACAGCGCGGCGCTGGTGAGTCCGGAGAAATACAACACCGTATCGCAAGAGTTGCAGACGATTCCATTCCGCCTAATCGCGGAATGGGGAGCGATTTTTCTGCCGATGCTGTTTCATGGCGGGTATGGGATTTATATCTGGCTGCGCGGAAAATCGAATGTCTCGGCGTATCCGTGGGTGGGGAATTGGCTGTACGCAACACAGCGATACACGGGCCTCATCGCGTTTGCGTATATTGGCTGGCACCTTTACACCGAGCGCTGGCTCACGCACGGCAGGTCGACGTATGCGAACGTTGCTGAAGACATGCGGAATCCGTGGTACTTGATATTCTTTGTTGTGGGCGTGCTGGCTTCCTCATTTCATCTCGGGGCGGGCATCTGGAATTTCTTGTGCAAGTGGGGGCTAGCGGCGACAGTCAAGGCACAGCGGGCGGCCGGACGCTTTGGCGCATTGGTGGGAGTGGCGTTCAGCGTGGTGGGAATTCTGATTATCATTAGTTTCCGGTACGATTGGCATCCGTTCTCGGCTTACCTTCCAAACAAATGAGACAGCCAAGAATCATAGTCGTGGGCGGTGGTCTGGCCGGCCTGATGGCGACCATCCGCGTTGCGGAGGCGGGCATCCCGGTCGATCTTTTTTCGATTGTGCCGGTGAAGCGTTCGCATTCGGTTTGCGCGCAGGGCGGAATCAACGCGGCGAAGAACCAAAAGGGCGAAGGCGATACCGTCGATAAACACTTTGACGACACGATTTACGGCGGGGATTTTCTGGCGAACCAGCCGCTGGTCAAACGGATGTGCGAGGCGGCGCCGGGGATTATCGATCTGCTCGACCGCATGGGAGTGATGTTCAACCGCACGCCGGAAGGATTGCTGGACTACAGGCGATTTGGGGGAACCCTTTATCACCGCACCGCGTTTGCCGGAGCGACGACTGGGCAGCAATTACTTTACGCACTCGACGAGCAAGTGCGGCGGCATGAAGCGGAAGGCAAAGTCAAGAAATTCGAGGGCGCGACGTTTCTCTCCGCGGTGATTGACGAAGGCGGAGTGTGCCGCGGCATTTGCGCGATGGACCTGCGCACCATGGAAGTGACCACCTCGGCGGCCGATGCGGTGATTTTTGCGACGGGAGGGAACGGGGCAATCTTCGGGCGGTCGACAAATTCCGTGGTGTGCACGGGCTCGGCGCAGGCGGCGCTTTTTCAGCAGGGCGTGGATTACGCGAACGGGGAATTCATCCAGGTGCATCCGACGGCGATCCCGGGCGAAGACAAGCTTCGGCTGGTACGGGAATCTTGTTCCGCGGGATATTGCCACGCGCGCGATTCACCGCATCGTCTACCAGGAAAAATTGGGAATCGATGGACAGCCGGCGGTGTATCTGGATGTGACGCACATCCCGCGCGAGACGCTGGACCGCAAGCTCGAAGGGATTTTGGAAATTTACGAAAAATTCTGCGGCATCGATCCGCGCGAAGAGCCGATGAAAGTTTTTCCGGCCATGCATTACACCATGGGCGGGATCTGGGTGAATGCCGAGGATCACGCCACCAGCGTCGCGGGAATTTACGCGGCGGGCGAATGCGAATACCAATATCACGGCGCGAACCGGCTCGGCGCGAACTCCCTGGTGTCGTGCATTTTTGGCGGTGGGCTTGCGGGTACGGCAACGGTGAAGTACTCGAAGAGTCTCGAAAAAGGCGCGGAGTCGATGGCGTCCGGCGTTTTTGATTTGGAAAAAAAACGTCAGCAAGAAAAGAATCAGAAACTCATCAGCCAGGACGGGACGGAAAATCCGATTACGATTTGGCGTGA
>WNFI01696223.1_pt1 | contig 11266 bp, 10 predicted proteins | sample 5400471 | NCBI WGS metagenome assembly WNFI01 (sample SAMN13153348, study PRJNA577476) | soil metagenome | isolation source: 100 cm saprolite on Douglas fir-dominated hillslope | place: USA:California | collected 2013-09-17
GGACAAGAGTGATCTGGACGATACCGACCTAGGTAGCTTTCTGGAGTCGCTGTAGGCCGGATTGGCTCGTATGTGCGCAAGCACACCCGAATTTTTGGTAGTGTCTCAGTTTTAATTATCATCCTCATCGCGGGCGGCTTGGAGATTGGAACGTCCGAAGTAAAAGCCGATGACAGCAAACACGGCAGCTATGAGCCAATCAGGCGCTTTCCCCTGCTTGATAAAGACGTAAATTGAAGAAGCGATGAGTATCACCGCGAGCAGCCCACTTGTGTTGTCTGCCCGCTTGAAGAAACTACCAAACACCCATGCAAAGATACTTCGCGTTCCCAGCACTCTCCTGACCAGGGATGGAGGCGATTCGACGCTCATGGAGGTTGGCTCCTCTCTTCCAATAGACCAGTCAATTTCTTCTAACGTCCAACATGATTGCTGATACCAGCTTCCGTTGCCGGGGTCAAGCTGAGACACTACCGGTTTCTTTCGTGCCTACTCCCCGAACATCGGCACCTGCCTACCATCCTCCGCCCCTCTCCTCTGCCTTCGCGTCGCCCCAATCACCGCCAGCACCGTCAGCGACTCCAGTGCCGTCCGCGGAACGAACAGTTTCTGGACGTTGGACCGCAAGTCTGGAGGATTAATCAGAAACCCCTCGGCCGAGGTCAGGCTGAGGTCGTTGGGCATCAGGCCTTCGAGGATTTCTCCGTCTTTGAACTTCACCCGCACCCACAAGCCCTCGGAGCGCGGGCGGGTGGTGAAGGTCTTGCGCGAAAGGGAATCGGAGTCGCCGAACTCACGCACGAAGAACACGCATTTGATGTCGGTCAGGTCAATCGCCACCACGTTGCCGGAGGTGTTCAGCAGCTCCAGCTTGCCCTCGCGGACAAAGTGCGACGGCGCGACGTGCCCGTTGACCGTGTCCCGGTCAACCTTGCGGACGATGACTTTCTTGTGGGTGGAAGGCATGGGAGCGATCGGGTGATCTGGTCATCGGGTGATCGGGTGATCTGAAAATCCTAAAATCCTACGCTCTCAGATCGCCCGATGACCCGATCATCCGATCACCCGATGACTTTGATTTTCGCACTTTTGTTGAAAAAACAGTCGGGTATCTACCTTCGCAGTAGCCAAAACTACAACAGTGTGGTATTTTCTGTAATTACCTCAGCCTCCGATGGCGAAACTAACCTATTCACTCATAAGCACTTACAGTAGATATGCAGATTTCCACAGGCGGCCCTGTGGAAATCTGCGGTGTGCGCCGGCCAATCCTCAGGGGCAGCAGGTTCAAGACTAAACAGAGTCCACACGAAGAATGGCTGACTACATTTACACGATGGAGCTGCGGCTGACGCCCAACCAGCAGAAGGGCGTCACCCTGGTTCAAGATATTGCCCGCGCCGCCGGCATGAACGTCTATCTGACGGGCGGTGCGGTGCGCGACATCATCAGCGGACTGGCCATCCGCGACCTGGATTTCACTGTTCAGGGCAATCCGCTCAAGCTGCAAAAGGACTTCGAACGCGCCGGGGCCGTAATCGGCGGCAGCGATGACGCTACCAAAACCCTCTACGTCACATTGCCGGGCAGCGTTCGCGCCGAAGTCAGCAGCGCCCGCACCGAGCGCTATGAAAAAACCGGCAAGCCGCCGGTAGTGACTCCGGCAACGCTCATTGAGGACCTGCGGCGTCGGGATTTTACCGTCAATGCGATGGCACTGTCGCTGAATCCCGGCTCTCGCGGTTTGCTCATGGATCCATACAACGGCGCCGCGGACATCGAAGCCAAGCTTCTCCGCGTCTTGCACAATTATGCGTTTGTCGAAGACCCTTCGCGGCTGCTGCGGGCGTCGCGCTTCGCGGCGCGTTTTCATTGGCCGCTTGAGGAGCGCACCCAGGCCCGATACGATTCGGCGAAAGAGAACAATTACATCGAGCACATTTCGCACGCGGCCATCGGATACGAGATCGAGCAACTGGCTTACGAAGACGATCCGCTGAACATCGTGCGTGTGTTCGAAAAAGAAGGCTGGCTGAAGGTGTTGGCTCCGCACTGGACCACCGCCAAAGTGGACGCGCCCGCCCTAACGCAATTGATGAAGACGCGGCAACTCATGAACGATCTGGGTTACGCGCCTGATCCTTCGGCCGCCGTTCTTCATTTTCTGACGGCAAAGTTGAACGACAAAGAAGCGAACGACATCCGCAAACAGATTCCACGGCGCGACCTGGCTGAGGCTTGGCGCGATCTGGAAGACCACGCCAAAGATCTGGCCAAGCGGTTGAGCGGCAAAGAAGCGTCCACGCCGTCGCGCACCTGGAAGCTGCTCTCTGGCGCGCGCCAAGAGATGGTTCTGTTCCTGGCGATCACCGCGCGGCAGCAAGCCGTGGCGCAGAAGATCAAGAACTTCTTCACCAAGTGGCGGCAGGTGCAGCAGAAAATTCCGTTGCCTGAGATGACCGAGCTTCTGATCACACCGCAGTTGACGGCGTATCCGAAGATTGCTGAAGACGTTTTTATGTTGTTGCTGGATGGCAGACTGCGCTCGCACACGGAAGTGATGAAATTCCTGAAACCGCTGGCGCCGCCGCCCCCGCCACCACCGCCTCCGCCGCGCCGCGGGCGTGGCGCAAAAGCCGCCGCCGCTGCTGCACCAGTCGCGCCGCCACTGCCGGCAGGGAAGGGAAAGAAGAAGGGCAAAGGCGATCCCGCTCCTGTGGTTCCTGCGATTGCCGCGAAGGTGGCGGAACCGGCCAAGAGTACACACAAACCCGCGCCGAAACCGGCAGCCATCGTTAAGCACGCCAAGCCGGCAAAGAAAGTGCCGCCCAAAAAGAATTCCTCGAATTCAAAAAACACCTCCAAGAAGCATTGATTTCTAGAGCATCGCCCCCTAGAGCATTGTCCCTAAGGCCACCTAATATGGCGATTTTCCCTTCGCCATGTTGATTCTTCCTCGGGTGATTCTGGGGGATCAACCATTCTCCGATCTGCAAGCCCTTGAACCCAAGCGGGATTCGCCTCGCAACATCTGTTTGGCAAAAGGGGTGCACCCTTTCGGGTAGCAGATTTCTGCTCAGGAGGTTGATAAGCATTTATGAAGAAAATCCTATTGCACCTCAAATCGCTTCTTACATTGTTGACTATTGCGACGCTGTTCAGCCTCGTCACTGCGAGTGCGCAGGTCGCTTCCCAGGGTGGCGTGCCGACCGCTCAGGACAACGACACAACTCGTGCCGAGCTGGCAAGTTTTGATCGCTTCATGGATAGCCATCCCGAAATAGCCGAGCAACTACGCAAGGATCCATCGCTGGTCAGGAACGAGAAATTCGTGAATGAACATGCGGCGCTGCAGGAGTATCTGCAACAGCATCCTGGAGTCCGCGAGGAGATCCGCGAGGATCCGGGCCGTTTTATGCGGCAGGAACGCCGTTTTGACCGGCGCGAGGACATGCGGGGTCGGGATAGCGACACGAATCGCTGGGAGCTGACAAGCTTTGATAGCTTCGCTGACAGTCACCCTGAAATCGCCGAGCAATTGCGCAAAGACCCGTCGCTGATAAACAACCAGGAATTTCTCGCGAAGCATCCCGCGCTGCAGGAGTATCTGCAACAGCATCCGAACGTTCGCGAGGAAATAACCGAGAACCCGAACCGGTTCATGCGCCAGGAACAGCGTTTCGACCGGCGTGAGGAAATGCGGGACAATGATCCGAATCGTTGGGAGCTGGTGACCTTCGATCAGTTCTCCGACAGCCACCCCGAGATCGTTGAGCAATTGCGCAAAGACCCCTCGCTTGTGAACAACCAGGAATTTCTTGCGAAGCATCCTGCACTGCAGGAGTATCTGCAACAGCATCCTAACGTTCGCGAGGAAATGACCGAGAACCCGGACCGGTTCATGCGCCAAGAACAGCGCTTTGATCGGGCGGAAGACCGGCGCAACAACTACCGACCTGACCCTGACAACGATCGGCGGGACAACGATAGGCGCGACAACGACACCACTCGTGGAGAGTTGGCAAACTTTGACCAATTCATGGATCGTCATCCCGAAATCGCTGAGCAAGTTCGCAGAGATCCTTCGTTGATTAAGAACGAGGCGTTCGTTCAGAGCCATCCTGCACTCCAGGAGTATCTGCAGCGGCATCCTGAAGTTCACGAGGAGATAACCGAGAACCCAGACCGTTTCATGCGGCAGGAACAGCGGTTCGACCGGCACGAGGAACGCGATCACGACATGGCTGGCTTCGGTCAATTCCTGGGCAGTCATAGCAGCATCGCCCAGGATCTTGCCAGGAATCCTTCGCTGGCCAATAGCGAGGAATACCAGAAAAACCATCCCGACTTTCAACAGTATCTGCAAACCCACCCGGGGGTTCAGGCACAGTTGAAACAGAATGCACAGGTGTTCGTGAAGTCGGCGCAACCGGTGCAACCAATGGGCACTAGTCCAACAGTGGTCCCGAAGGCCCCGACGACTATCGAACCCATGCCAAAGCCACCGACTGTTGACCCGATACCGAAGCAGTAATGGGACATCCGAGGGATGGGAAGCCGCGACCGGCTCCCATCCCACGTGGACAGATACTAGGCGAACATCTCAGATGGAGGTGATTAATGAAAATCAAAACCGGACTAGTCTTAGCCCTAGCGCTCGTTGTCTCGATTCCATTATCTGCGGGGGACAAGCATAAGAAAAAACAGCCGGACCGAGGCATGTTGGAGAAAATGGAAGCTGTGCCTTGTGGCGCCAAGGAAAGAGGACTTACCGGCTTGGGTAGCGTGTTTGGGTCGGTGGGGGTTCAGCACGTGAACTCGGAGGAAAAGCTGTGTCCTCAGTACTTGTTTCGAACCGACGAGATGGAGTACGAGATCCGTCCCCTCGACCACAAGCACCCCGTAGTCCTGCCCGTTGGCCACGAAGCTGAATTCAAAGTCAAGGACGACAAGATGTCTCTCAAGGTGCCGGACGGAGATCGAAAAAAGCGGGACTATCAGGTAGTCGCGGCGAAACCGATGAATCGGGAAACTAACCCTGAATCCTCCGCCTCCAGGCGCTCGGAAGATGCTACCGATCGTTCTCGATGATTGTCTGTGGGCTTGTGCTTCAAGTCATCAAGTGAAGGCTCGTTTCCTTCGAGAATCGAGCTTTCTCTCTTAGTTGTCCATTCAGTCCTCGTCCTCCGGTCGTGCAGATGGGCTCGGGGAGTTCCTACCGGACCACAATCTTCGCCACTATCCTGCTCTCTGGACGGAACTCAACTGCTTTGTGCGAGGGCGTAATCTCGGCTGGAAGCACAATGGGCGGGCGTACCGCCTCAAATACCACTTCCCCTGCCGTTTCGGGCCGAAACTCGAAGTCGTAGGTCTCGCCCACGCTAATCGTTACCTGCGCCGGACGAACCACACGCTGTCCTTCCGGAAGGTCCGCACCATCTTTCGCCAGAGGCCTCCATGCCACTGGCGTCCCTGCCGCCTTCAACCCGATGTCAATCGGAGGGTTCTCCGGCAGGATGTCGATGATTCGCAGCCGGTACGTTTGACCCGCCTTGAAGCTCCCCAACTCCGGATTTTGGCTGCCGTTCAACCAAATCGGCTTCTCCCCGGGCCCAGCTTTGCTGATGATCAGCACCCGGTTGGTCTCCGGATCAAAGGTCTTCCCCGGCGGCAGAACGATTAGCGGCCCGTAGAGACCAGAGCTGAGCTGTCGGACGTCGTCAATATGTGTGTGATAGATGAACGTACCTGCCCGCGGCGGAGTGAATTCGGCAACGAAAGAGTCGCCCGGCGCGATTGCTGGCATCGGCCGCTCGTCTGAGCCACTCACCCCCGGCACACCGTCGAAGTAGCTCTCTAGTTCGATGCCATGCCAGTGGACTGCCAGCGCCTCCGGAAGCCGGTTCACCACTCGAATGGCCGTCGGCTCTCCTTGTGTCAGGATAAGCGGTGGGCCTGGTATTTTCGGCTCTAGTGCCGAGCCCGGCGCACCGGCAATCGCAAACGCCATCCCAGGGTCTTTTCCGAAAACGCCGGGCAGCACCGTTGCCACTAACTCCAGGTTCCGGGTGGGCAAAGACGATTTCGCCGGCGCAGGAAGCGGTGTTGCCGAGGGCAATATTGTGATCCCCATGACCAATCCAGCCATGCCTTCGCGCGCATGGTCAGCCATAGCTTGGTCGGTCATGGCGTGGTCCGCCATGTTGTGCCCGGCGGAGGTATCCGTCGTGCGCCAGTACCTCATTCCGCCGGAAATGTGTGGCAACACGTGGCAGTGAAACACCCAGTTGCCAGTTCGCTCCGGCCTCCAGGTCAACGAGAAAGTGCGGCCGGGGCGCAGCAACTCAGTGACCGCCATGCGCCGTTCGTCCGTTGCGTAGACTGTATCGTTTTCCCCATCGCCAACGCTGTCCACTTGAAAATAGAAACCGTGCAAGTGCATCGGATGAGTTGCCGAGCTGGCATTGATCACGCGCCAGTGAGCGCTATCGCCCACGCGATAGATCAGCCGTTCGGTATGGGGCCACGAGAGGCCGTTGATACCCAACACATCGCGCGTTCGTGGTGGCTTCGTCGTGTCATCATCCACCATGAACCAGTTGGTGATGATCAGCGTGCGGTCATCCTGAGAGTCCGCACCCTTTGCATCGTCCTTCGGATACACCAGCAAAGCTCCATTCAACTGGCCGTCCTCGGCAGGGCGCTGCGAGAGGGTTTCGGCGCCGTTTCGGCTCGCCCAATAGAAATAGGTTCCCGGAGGACCGGACAGAAACTGGGCTTCGCGGGTTTCGCCCGGTGGAACAACGACAACGTCTTTCGCATCCCCCGGCCGGGAGTGTAGCCCGTGCAGCGTCAGTGCCCGGTCGAGGCGGTTGCGCACTGTGACGCGGATCTCCGTGCCTTCGGGTACGCGAATCAACGGTCCCGGCGTCGAAAGAGTTCCGCTCGCTTCGCGGAAGGCTGCAACGTGAAAGGCAGGTCCCTCAGCTTCTTCCGGAAACCACTGCCCCATTTCCGCTTCAAGGTGGATCGTCAACACGCCATTCGTCAGTTCGCCAGCAGGCGCCTGGTTTGAATTGGAGGCGATACGTCGCTCAGTCTCTGCAGCTTTGGCGATCGTGCTTGCGTATCCGCTGCCGAAAATCGCAGCGGTAACGACCAGCAGAATAAGGCGGGAAGTTTGCGGCCGAAACAGCGACTTCGGAACAGACATCGTCACACAATCCCCAAGTGCGGTTATCGTTTTGGAATTTGTATTGCGAACGCGAGGTTAGGACGAATTGTACACCTCCAGCGCATTCGTTCGGGCCGGGAACGGCTGGCGCACAATTCAGCTTCATTGCCCTGACGACGGTGTTGCCCCAGCTATAATTGCGAAACGGTGGGTTTGAGTCCCGCCTTCAGATTTCCACATGTCCATCATCTGGCTGCGGGTTGCGCTGGCGTTGTACGCTCTCGGACTGGTGTATGTCCTGGTGGCACTCACCCGCACCCTGACTCGCGCTTCCACTCGGGTTGAAGACCTGCTGAGTCGCGTCGCCCTGCACGCCGCTTACCTGGGAATGGTTTTCCATTTTGTCGCTATCGCCGAAGCGGTGCAGCAATCGGGCGAACTGAGCCTGGCCTCGCCGTCGGTGGCTGCTTCGGTGCTCGGATTTCTCATCATGGTGGTCTTTTTGATCGTGTACATGTCCTCCACCGCGCGGCAAGGTTGGCTGATCGCCCACATATCCCTGATCCTTACCGGATATGCCGCGTTAATCCTGAGTTTCAGCGCCAGCCTGCTTTACCTATTTCAGGAACGTGCCTTGAAGTCGAAAAAGCCCAGCGGACTACTTTCCCGCCTGCCAGCGCTCCAGGTCACAGATGAAATCGGATTTCGCTCTTTGCTCATCGGGTTTCCTTTCATGACCCTTGGCTTGGCCGCAGGTATGGTGATTGCCCAGGCCAGCTTCGGACGAGTGGACTTTCGCGACGCCAAGATTCTTCTTTCCTTGCTGATGTGGGCGGTGTACTTGATTCTGCTCTACACCCGCTGGAGCGCGGGTTGGCGCGGCCGCCGCGCCGCTTTCCTTGCGGCAAGTACGTTTGCGATGGCAATTGTAGCGTGGGCGGCAAACTACTTCAGCACCATCCACAAGCTGGCGAGGCCATGAACTTTCAGCTTATAGGCGTGAATCACCGAACGGCGCCTGTCGAAGTCCGCGAGCGGCTTGCCGTCCCTGATCGCCAGTTACCCGAAGCTTTGCAGCAGTTGCTGCGCCTGCCCGGCGTCGGCGAGGGCATGATTCTGAGCACCTGCAACCGCGTCGAAGTTTTGATTCAGACCGCGAATGGCAACACGGATCTCCGCAAATTCCTGGCGCAATACTTCGGCTTGGACCCTGCCTCATATGAATCCCATCTGTACGAATACCGCCAGCACGACGCGGTTCGCCACGTCTTCCGCGTAGCCTCCAGCCTCGACTCCATGATTGTCGGGGAGCCACAGATCCTCGGCCAGGTGAAGGAAGCCTATGCCACGGCTCGTGCTGCTGGCGCCGTGCAATCGTATCTCGACCTGCTGCTCACCCGTGCATTCGCGGTCGCAAAAAGAGTGCGGACCGAGACCGCCGTCGGATCTTCGTCGGTCTCCGTAGCGTCGGTTGCCGTCGAACTGGCTGGCAAAATTTTCGGATCGCTTCAGGGCAAGCAGGTTTGCCTGGTCGGCGCCGGTAAAATGTCAGAGCTGGCGGCGCGTCACTTACTGGCCCGAGGCGCAGGGACGATCTTTGTTGCCAACCGTACTCATGGCCGTGCAGTCGAGCTGGCTACCAAATTCGGCGGCGAGGCCATTCGTTTTGACGAACTCTACGCCCACTGCGACCGTGCCGACATCGTGATCACTTCGACTGGATCTCCAGTCGCCATTTTCAAGCGCGAGCACGGTGAAATGTTTCTAGCCCGGCGAAAAAACCGGCCGATGTTTTTCATCGATATCGCCGTCCCCCGCGATGTCGACCCGGAGATGAACAAGCTTGATGGCATTTTTGTCTATGACATTGACGACTTGCAGGACGCGGTCTCTTCCCACGTCGAAGGCCGCAAGAAAGAAGCTGAACGCGCGGAAACCATTATCGAAATCGAGGTCGAGCGCTTCCACGCCCGCCTGCAAACTCTGCACGTTGTGCCCACCATCGTCTCGTTGCAAGACCAGTTCGAAACCATCCGCCAGGCGGAGCTGGATCGCGTCCGTGGGCGTTTGGGAAAGCTTTCGCCGGAGCAAGAAGCGGCCATCGAGGCGCTAAGTCGCGGCATTGTTAACAAAATTCTGCATACGCCAATCCGCAGCCTGAAGTCCGCTGCCGCCGGGCCGGAGATAACTACTCTAATTGATTCGTTTCGTAAAATCTTTGATTTACAGGCAATATCTACAGCATCACTTAAGGATAGTTTTTCTGAAGAAGGTCCTCCCGCTGAAGCCGTCAACAACAGCGATCCCGGAAAAAGGAGCTGATGCTTGGGGCTGCGGCTAAAGATCGGTTCGCGCGGATCACAATTAGCTCTTTGGCAGGCGAACCACATCGCCGCCCAGCTGCGAGAGCGTGGCCACGAAGTCGAAATCAATATCATTCACACCACCGGCGACAAAATCACCGACGTGGCCCTGGCCAAAGTCGGCGCCAAAGGCCTGTTCACAAAGGAGATTGAGGAGGCGTTGGCGGCAAACGTCATTGATCTGGCAGTTCACAGTCTTAAGGATCTCCCAACCGAACTTTCCGACCAGTTCGAGATCGGCGCCGTCCTCGCCCGCGAAGATCCTCGCGATGCGCTCTGCTCGAAGAATTTCAACTCCATCGATCAACTTTCCAAGGGCGCTCGTGTGGGCACGAGCAGCCTCCGCCGCGAGGCGCAACTCAAAGCCGTTCGCCAGGATCTTGTTGTCTATCCCTTGCGCGGCAACGTGGACACCCGCCTGCGCAAACTGGAGGCTGGCGAGTACGATGCAATTATTCTTGCGTTGGCCGGACTGCGGCGGCTCAATCGGACGGGATTGGTTCGCGAAATTATTCCGGTTGAAGTCATGTGCCCGGCAGCGGGTCAGGGAGCGCTGGCCATCGAAGCCCGCGCAGGGGATGACGACGTCGGCGCTGCGATTTCGTTTCTGAGCGATCGAGCGTCGCGGTAAGAAGTTGACTGCGAGCGCGCGCTTTTGAAAACACTCGGCGGAGGCTGCCAAGTGCCAATCGGCGCTAGCGCCAGTTGGCAGGGTGCACAATTGCATTTGCAGGCTGTGGTTGCGAGTCCGGATGGAACAATGCTGCTGCGCGAGTCTGGGATGGGAATCGAGCCCTTGGGACTCGGAGAAGCAGTGGGCGCACGTCTTTTGCAACGCGGCGGCGCAGAAATACTCGAGCGAGTTTACGGCCGGACTGCGCCTGTGCCGCAACAGCCTTGAGATGGGCCTCAAGCCGCGAGCGGCGGTGCTCTGTAAAATCTCCAGAACGGAGTTGATGTGTACATCCCAGAATTTAACCGCGTTGAAGACCGCGCCGTCGCGTTGGCATTCATGCGGTCGAACCCGTTTTCCCATCTTGGCGCGCGAGGTCGATGGTCAGCTGCAACTCCGCGGACACGTGGCAAAGGCCAACCCGCACTTGAAGTCAATAAGCCAGGATCAGGAATCGCTGGTGATTTTCCATGGCCCGCACGCCTACATTTCTCCCAGCCTGTATGAGCTTCGCGAAAGCGTCCCCACCTGGAATTACGCCGCCGTCCACGTCTATGGAGGGGGAACTGTCTTTACTGAAGAAGCTCGGCTCAATCAATTCCTGCAAGAGCTGATCTCGCAATTTGATTCGTCCTATGCCGCGCAGTGGCCGTCGCTCAGCGAGCAATACCGCAGCCGCATGGTGCAGCACATCGTGGGCTTCGAAATTAACGCCGCCCGCGTGGAAACAAAATTCAAACTGAGCCAGAATCGCACGAAAGCTGAGCAGGAAAATGTGATCAAGGCGCTCGCGTCCAGCTCAGACTCTACAGCCACGGCTGTCGCTACTCTAATGAGAGCCCGCGGCTTGGGCTCGCCATGACCCAGGCGCGCACGAGGTCTTCCCGCACCACTCCGCTCGCAGGGGTTCGTGTCCTGGTGGGCCGGGCGCGGCATCAGGCGAGCTCCGTTTCCGCCGGACTGAGGAAACTCGGCGCCGAGGTCCTCGAGATTCCTTTCCTAGAAATCCGCAAGCCGCGTTCTTACACGCCCCTCGACACGGCGCTCCAGGCGATC
>WNFI01024000.1_pt1 | contig 11264 bp, 12 predicted proteins | sample 5400471 | NCBI WGS metagenome assembly WNFI01 (sample SAMN13153348, study PRJNA577476) | soil metagenome | isolation source: 100 cm saprolite on Douglas fir-dominated hillslope | place: USA:California | collected 2013-09-17
GTAGGGAGCGGAGGTGTTGGACTGGTGAATATTGGTGTAGACCCACTGGGCGAGCGTGGCATAGAGGCAGGCGAGGGAGCGCGGGCCGTCTGTGGCGGGGCCTTCGAGCCATCCATTTTGCGATGCGCCAGGGAATTGCGTTTCGGCGACGGTGAATCCGGCGGCGACAACGTTGTTAACGATGTAATTTCCGTATCCGGGTGCGTATTCGTAGTAAGAGGCGTCGCCGCCGCCCGAGGTCATGACGACAGTGCCGATGGGATTGGTGGTCGGGATAAGAACTTTAACGTTGGCCGACGTGGCGGTGACGTTGGGACAAGTGAGCGCGACACTGTAACAGATTCCACCGGTGATGCCTTGTCCGGTGCAGGCGACTTGAGATCCGGTCGCGGTGCCGAGGGCGTCGGCTTTGATGGCGGCAGATGCTTTTTGGGCGTGCAGGGATGAGGCGAACATTAGAATTGCGATCAACGCGAAGGCGGTGAATGCGGCTGTGGGCGCGGGTTTGCGGACGAGTAGCTGAGACGGCGTGGCGGCCATGAGATACGTTGTCATGGGGGGAGTGGCAAGTCAAGAAGAAGGTGGGGAGAAACCGCGGGGCGGCGATAAATCGGGAAAAACCTTGCAAGATCTTGCAATCATGAGTTCGCAGGTTGGCTTACGGACGGCGGGTTCGGCTAAGACTGAGATCCTTCGCTTCGCCTTAAGAACGGCTTCGCTCAGGATGACGCCGTTCTAGCGGTTAAGCGCGGTGCATCACTGTGCGAATTTTCAGGCGCTGAGGACTTCTCGGACTTTGCGCGAGAGATTCTGAAGGGTGAACGGTTTCTGAAGGAAGGCTTTGCCGCTTTCGATGGTGCCTTCATTCATGATGGCGTCTTCGGTGTATCCAGAAAGATAGAGGACTTTGGTTTCGGGGCGGGACTGAGTTAGTTGTTCAGCCAGCTCGCGTCCACTCATGCCAGGCATAACGACATCGGTGATGATGAGATCAATCGCGTCGGGATAGAGGGCTGCGGCGGAGAGTCCGGCCTCGCCGTTTTCCGCTTCGACCACGCGATAGCCTTTGGATTGGAGAGTTTCGCGGACGAGCTGGCGAACGGATTCTTCGTCCTCGACTAGAAGGATGGTTTCGGAGCCTCCCAGGGCAATGCGAGGAGATGGAAGCGCGAGCATTTCGGCGGGGGCGTCGACTCGAGGCAGATAAATGTTGAACGCGGTTCCGTGGCCTTCCTCACTGTGAACCATGACGTAACCTCCGGTTTGTTTGACGATGCCGTAAACGGTCGAGAGACCGAGTCCGGTGCCTTTGCCTTTTTCTTTGGTAGTGAAGAACGGTTCGAATATGCGGGACTGAGTTTCTTTGTCCATACCGAGCCCGGTGTCGCTGACCGAGAGCAGGACGTAGCTGCCGGGACGAATGAAGGTCTGGCCGCCGCGATGAGTCTCATCGAGGGTGATGCTCTGAGTCTGGATGGTGAGCTTACCGCCTTTGGGCATGGCGTCTTTGGCGTTGACCACCAGGTTCATCAGGACCTGCTCGAGTTGGCCGGCGTCGGCACGGGTGTGGCCGGCGTCGGGGGAAAGACTGGTGGCAAGTTCAACGTTCTCGCCGATCAAGGGCTGCACCAGGCGCTGCATGTCTTCGACGATGGTGTTGACCGCTACTACTTTCAATTCGAGGAGCTGTTTGCGGCTGAAATAAGGAGATTGTTGAAATCGTGAGCGACGCCGCCGGCGAGGCGTCCAACGGCCTCCATTTTCTGAGCCTGGCGGAATTGATCTTCAAGAGCCCGGCGATCGGTAACATCTTCAGCGATGGCTTCGAGAACATCGGCGGGTTCATCGGTGCTGCTGACGGCCCTGCCGCTGATTCGGACAGTAATGATGCCACCGTCTTTCTTCTTCCACTTCACCTCGAGGCCGTCCATGCGCCCGGTGCTGCGGAATTCTTCCATCAAACCTGCATGCTCTTCGGGGTTCGCGAAGATGTCTTGCAAAGGATCGAGCAGCAGTACTTCTTCGGGAGATGCGTAGCCGAGCATTGCGATCAGGGCGGTATTGACGTCGAGGAAGCGGCCTTCGAGGCTGGAGCGGTAGATGCCGTAGACCGAGCTTTGCACCAGGGAGCGATAGCGCGCTTCAGAGCGGCGCAAGGCCTGCTCGTTCTTTTTGATCTCGATGGCACTGGCCAACTGGCGGGAGACGAAGGTCAGGATTTCCTTGTCGCGCTCGCCGTAGCGGATGTTCTTGGAATAAGTCTGCACAACCAGCGCGCCAAAGGTGTGAGTGCCCACTTTCAGCGGGACGCCCATCCAATCGAGGGAGCGGGATCCGCTGCGGGCGACTTCGCCGCGATCTTCCATGGCCTGGAGAACTTCTGGGGTAGCGAGAAGCGGCTCTCCTGTGCGCAGCAAAAATTCGGTGAGACCGTGGCCCAATTTCTTCGAGGGCGGCGGAGAGTCCTGTTCGTCGACGAAGTAGGGAAAACTCAGGGTTTCGGAGACTGAGTCATAAAGGGCAATGTAAAAGTTCTTGGCGTACATCAGCTCGTCGACGATGCTGTGCACGGCGGTAAAGAATTGCTGGAGATCCTGTGCGCTGCTGCTTTGCTCGGCGACGCGATAGAGCGCGGAACTCAAGGCTTCGACCCGCTTACGATCGGAAATGTCGTGGTAGCCGGCATAGAAGCCGGCCATCTTGCCTTCAACAATCAGGGGGGCGCTGGAGACGGCGACGTGGATCAGGGTGCCGTCTTTCTTTTTGCGCTGAGTTTCGAGTGTAATGCTTTGGCCTTTGGCGACAGATTCGCGCAACCAAAGGGCCTCAGGCAAGCGATCGGGAGAGACGACGAGATCCTCGAGAGGATGGCCGATCACTTCTCGGGAGTCATAACCGAACATACGGGAAAAGGCTTCATTGGACCAGAGCACGCGATGCTGGCAGTCGGAAATGCTCAGAGCATCGGGCGACGCTTGAAACAGAGGTTCGAGATATTGGGAGCGGATATCGGGAGCAACGGCATTGCCTGTGTTCAAAGAGGCGATCTCAGGAACGGGTGAGAAAGCGTTTTCCGGCGGAACGAAAATGGGTGAGGAACCGCTGTCCAGGGCGGTTTTGAGCCGCCTGGCGCGAGCAAGATCTCCGGAACCTGATTGGGTGACACGTCCACCCATCCGCGAATTCCCCCCTCAAAGAAGCCGCAGTTACTTAGGCATAGTAGAACGAGCGGGGTTACCTCGAAAGTTACGGCGGTAATTTCGGAACGGCGTTGGCCCGGAATGGGAATCACGGGTAGTCCTTGGTAACTTGGCTGTCGTTGGGACTGGTCTCTATTGTTTAGTCTGGCAGACCGCGCCCGATGGCGGAATTCGGTCTGAGGAGGACCATGTCCCCGCTGGTACAGAGAACACGACCTGGTGCACCGAAAAAGCCGGATCCTACGGATCAATTCTGGGGCATGTTGCTATTTGAAAGCCTGTCGGCGGGCGCCATGGCGGTGCTGGTAGGGATCGTAGCGGTGATGGCCGTGGTCGGAGTCTATGTAATCATTGTGTGGCCTCTGACTTTCTGGGATCTGACGAATATCGGGCTGGAGAAATATGGTTCGTGGGCACAGACGGTCTTGTGGTCGGTGTTTGGCGGGGGGACATTGGCGGGATATTGGTGCTTTAGCGGGTTGGCCTTCAAGTCGAAAGGTTCCGGGGCAAAAACCCAAAGCGGTGCGCGCCTAACGCGACGCTAAAGTGGGTTACGGTATCAATTCGAGTTACGCCATTGTGCCTTGGTCTGAGACGATCGTCGGCGAACAGTAGTTCCTCGCCTCTCGTCGCCGCAGCCGCGAAAAGCTCAGAATGACAACGCTGAACTTCTGAATAATTTTCTGACATAAATTTTTCCTGCCTCGCGGTATTCTAAGAAACGTTTTCCCGGCCACTTACACTATTCAGCAATACGATTCACTGATACGCAGGAGTACGTTCATGGCCCCTGGACTCGATAAGTTGGAGCACATCGTGGTGCTGATGATGGAGAACCGTTCGTTCGATCACATGCTGGGTGCGCTCACGGCGGTGAATCCGAAGATTGACGGGATCAAGCCGGGGCTGGGGAATCCGGATACGACCGGAGCGATGGTCGCGCCGCAACCGCTGGCGGAGTTTCAGGGGCAGCTGGAGCCCGATCCCGACCACCATTTTCCGGCGGTCGATTTGCAGATCTTTGGCGGCGATCCGGCGCGCGTGGCCAGCATGCACGGGTTCGTGAAGAGCTACTTCAATCAGCAGGGCGATATAAAGCATTCGCAGAAAATCATGTATTACTTCACACCGGATAAGCTGCCGGTGCTGACTACGTTGGCGAAGGAGTTTGCGGTGTTCAACCGGTGGTTCTCGTCGATTCCGGGGCCGACGATATGCAATCGGGCGTTTGCGCATTATGGGACGTCGTTCGGGCGAGTCGATATGAATCTGCTGTATGTGAACGAGCCCTTCAAGAGCATTTACAACCGTATGATCGCAGCGACTCCCAAGCATACGTCGAAGCTTTATTACTACGACACGACCAGCTCGACCATGGAGATTACGAACCTGCTACAGCACCAGCCGGAGTTGTTCGGGTCGTACGCGCAGTTTCTGGACGATTGCGAAAAGGGGAATCTGCCGGAGTATTCGTTCGTCGAGCCTAACTACAACGATCACGACAGCGATCAAGGCGAGGAAGTGGCAAGCGATCAGCATCCGGACCATGACATTCAGGCAGGCGAGTTGTTCATTGCATCGATTTACAACGCGGTGAAGAATTCTCCGCTGTGGCCGAACACGGCGCTGCTGGTGGTGTATGACGAGCACGGAGGGATATACGACCACGTGGTGCCGCCGGCTTGTACGCCGGATAAATTTACGGCGGCGGCGAACGATACGGGGACGGGCATGGAGTTCAAGTTCGACCGGCTGGGAGTGAGAGTGCCAGCGATCTTGATTTCGCCGTGGATTCCGAAAGGGACGGTGGTGGATCGGGTGTTCGACCACGCATCGATTCCGGGAACGATTACGAAATTCTTTTTGGGCGATTATTCGCCGGTTTCTCCGCGGGAGACGAACGCCGACGTGTTCATTGAGCCGAAGACGGGGGCGGTTGATCCGGCGCGGAATTTGCTTTCGCTAAACACGATGCGGACGGACTGTCCCGGGTTTGATGTTTAGTGTTACTGAACGCGCTTGTGCTGCTGATTTTGATGAAGGAGTGATGCCATGGCCCTCATTCATGTACCCAGGCCTAATCCGAAACGCGTGATGGATAGGAACCGGCCGGTGAATTCCCTGCTGAAAGTGCAGATGCAACATCTGCACGACGCCGAGCTGAAGCTCCCCATCGGGTTCCAGACTGATATTTACATCAATGCAATAAAGACTGAGGGCGAGGCTGGGGAGTATATCCGGCGGGTGACGGAAGCGATCCACGAGGCGCATGAAGCCGCGGAGACGAAGCGGGTGCGGCCGGTATTCAAGCCGAAGCGCGTGATTACGATTGCGGCGGTTGCCGACGAGCGGGCTGAACGGAAAAAGAAGAGTGCGAGCAAGAAGAAAAAGAGCAACGGTAAGCGTGGACGAAAGAAGTAGTAGCGGATGTATCGAGCGCGGCTGAAGTTCGCAGGAGGCGGTATGCGGTGGAGTTGGTTAGCGGCGGTCTGTATCGCAGTGATGATGGCGGTCGCACAGATTGCATGGACGCAGGAAAGTGCGCTGCATGCGGACTTTCGCCGCGAGAGCGAACGCGTCAGCGATGCCTGCAAGGGTTTTAATTTTAAAGCGGTGCCGGGATGTGCGATTGAGTTGTTCACCGATCATCCGCTGCACATCGCGGCGGGGAGCATGCCTCCGCAGAACGGATTCGGCCTGGGCGGGGCGTTTGTTTGGGCGAAGAACACCAAGAATTGGCGGCTGAGCTGGGACGTAGATGCGGTCGGCGCCTTCAGTGGCTCCTGGCGAACGGGCGGGTACATGAAGCTGGTGCATACGCCGAATGAGCCGGTGAAAGTAATCAAAGTCGTGGTGCCGCAGCCAAGCGAAACTGCGGGGAGCGAGAAGCCAGCTAAGGAGCCTCGCATTAATCTGGTTCATCCGTATACCGTCTTCAATCTTTACGCGCAGTCGATATCTTTGAACAAGCTCAACTACTTTGGGCTGGGCAACGATACGACTCTGGCGGGAGCGTCGGTATTTGGCATGACGCAGACGATTGTCGGGGTGAATGCGATCAAGCCGGTGTACGAGTGGGCGGCAATCCGAAAACTGAATCTGGCCTTGCTGGGCGAAGTGAATGGACGTTTCGTTAGCGTGAGAGACGAGCACGGACAGTCGGTTCCGTCGATTGAAGGCTTCTATACAAATGCGACTGCGCCGGGGCTGAGCAGCCAGCCGGGATTTGTGCAGCTGGGCGAAGGATTTCGCGTCAAGCCTGTGTTTGCGGACCACTTGCAACTGAATTATCTGGCGAGCTTTCAGCAGTTCTTTGCACCCTCGAGTTCGCAGAATTCTTTTCTGCGCTGGACGGCTGATTTGAATCACACTTTTTACTTGTATGGATACACACATTCTGCGCCCGTAAATCCGGACCCGAACGGGCCGGACCAGTGTGCGTCGAACGGTGCTGAGTGTCCGAAAGTTTCGCATTCGAAGAATCTGAACGGGTCGATTGGGTTCCGCCTGCTGCTTTCGGAGTCGATCAATTCGGCGACGAGTGCGGTGCCATTTTATTTTCAGCAGACTCTGGGCGGGGCGGATATTAATTCGGCGATGTCGTTGGCAAGCTATGCGGATTACCGCTTCCGCGCGCCGAACCTTTTGTTGTTAGAGCAGACCTTCGAACACTCGCTATGGGGTCCGTTTGGGCTGAAATTCATGGCTGACGAGGGCCGCGTGGCGCTGACCCGAGGTGATGTGGGTTTCGATCATCTCAAGCACAGCTTCGCCGCGGGATTCACGTTGCGCGCGGGCGGATTCCCCATGGTCTCGATGATGTTTGCCTGGGGCGGGCCAGAGGGACATCACAACATCTTCAACATGAATAGTTCGCTGCTGGGCGGATCGGCACGGCCGTTGTTGGATTGAGGGGGAGTTGCTCGCCGAACACGGACCTCAGCGGCTGAAGTCGCGTTCCTTTCGTTACCGCTTACGCGGCGCTGAAAGCGCCGCTCTTCCACGTCACTGCTTGCAACAATTCTGTGTTTAAAACGTTGCGTAACCCATAGCGTGGAGGCGCCCAAAGGCGTTCCATCGGGTTCCACAGATATCGAACGGCAACGAAGATGGATAAAGAGCCGAACCAAAGGCGCTATTGTTCAGCGCTATTATCCGCCGCTGCTTTCGGCATCCGGGCAGCGGTTTGGTTTGAGTCCTCGCTCATGTGAACGTTTTTGAAATGGGCATCAAATTGACCCTGTAGTGACCTCTGGTATTCTTCGCGGTTGGGACGAGGGCTGGCAGATTTTGCCTGAAAGTGAGTGGCTGCACAGGCTGTGCATTCCGCTTGCACCGGGATGTCACCGAGCCATTTCGTAACGCGGATGAGCTGCTTTTTCATGGCCTGAGTTTCCCACAGACTCGCACCGATTGCTACCTCTGCGGGTTGAAACTGCACCACGACCTTTAAGGATGAGCCATCGAGTCCGCCAGCGATGTCGGCGAGTGAGGTACATGACCTTAGTGACCTTTAATCAAGCGAGGGATTGGCGGAGAATCAACGCGAAGGCCGACTCCTGTCCTTTGGGGGAACGAGTGTTCAATCGCCGCGTATGGAGTATTGCTTTGTTCCTCGCGGCCAGCGTTGAGCTGGCGACTGCACGAGATCTTGCGCTGGTTTCCAACAAAGCCAACGGAGTGAATACCTTGACTCTGGCCGATCTGGCGAAAGTCTGCAAGGCGCAGACCAACCACTGGCCTGACGGCAAAACAGTGACGTTCGTCATGCGGGCGCCGTCGGCGCCGGAGATGCGAATTGTTCTGGAGAAGGTCTATGAACTTTCTGAAGGCGAAATGAAGGCGCTGATGGCGACGGCGAACCGCGGGCGGGCGAATCATCCGGCGATTCTGATTGCGGATTCCGATGAGGATCTGGTCAACAAAGTAGCGTCGATCCCGGGAGCTGTGGGAGTGGTAGACGTGTACGCCATCAACAGCAGCGTGGCGGTGATTAAGGTGGGCGGCAAGCTGCCGCTGGAGCCGGGGTATTTGCTGCACGGAAATTAAGTCAGAGTTCCTGCTCTGACTTCGCTTCAGGATTCCGAGGCGTACAAAGTACTTGCTGGGCGATGCGAATCGTATGAACGACAAGAAGGTACGAGCAGCGGTGGCGGCAAGCGGCGGAAGGGCTGAGGCTGTGGACAAGCCGCCGTCCTCGCTGGAAGTGCCGCTGCCGTTGAGCCCGTATCCGCTGAAAGTGCGAGCCATTGTGCGCTACCGCCAGGGGCTGCATTATGGATTCGAATTTCTGACGCTGAATGAGAGCCAGCGGGATACGGTGAGTCGAGTGTGCCAGATGCTGGCGACCAGATCGTAGCGCTACGGTCTCCGTGAATTTCCGTTCCTAAACAGTCGCGAGCGGATCTAGAGAATTGCCCATCCAGACATCGCAGATGACGAGACGTCTGGATGGGGCTTCGCCCCTTACTATTTGCTGTTTCCTGCTGAGGGCGACAGTTCTAAGATCAATCCAAAAGTGTTGAAGCCCCCGAAGACAGAGGGCGCGAAGATGTTGCCGCTGGAATCCGGGGTGGGGGCACCGTTTATAGAGCCGCCGTCCGAGGCGCCCGTGAAGGAATGGATTGTGGCGAAAGACCACCCCGTGGAGACGAAAGCGATTTTGAAGATTGTGCCATAGCCGTGAGTCGATCCTGATGGGGTGTTGCCGAAGAGGTTCCCGCTGGAGTCTATGGCAATCCCGAGCGGGAGATATCCGTCGTACTTGCCGGTGAAGGCGTGAAGGATCGATTCCCTCCATAGGCCGCCGACAGCGGGCTTGGTCAGTTTAAAGGCGACGCCGCAACTGCACGCTATCCCTCCGTTCTCCGTCACTCCGTAAATATTGCCAGCTGGGTCCAGCGTAATGGAGACAGGATTTGCACCACCCGCATTCTGGAAGGCATAGAGGCGGCCGAAACGCCATCCGCCAACCACGGGCGTGAGGCGGAAGATGGTACCGCAACCATTGGAGCAACTGGTTAAGTTGCCGCCGCCAATAGCCGCGCCGAAGAGATTGCCAGAAGCATCGAATATCAAGCTGGCGGGGCGACTTCCGTCGGCTAATCCGGTGAAGGAGTAGATGACGCTTTCGGTCCAGCCGCTCGCGGTCGGGGATAATTTAAAGATAACGCCACAGCCGCCGTTGCATTCCGGGTTGCCTCCGCCCTGGGTTGTGCCGTAGAGATTGCCGCTCGCATCGAAGACGACTCGATAAAGGGGGTATGCTCCATCGGAGCCGCCGGCGAAACTGTGGAGAATGGTTTCGGTCCAGCCGCTGGAACCGTGGGTGAGTTTATACACAATGCCATAGTTGTTTGCACCGCCCAATTCGGTTACCCCATACACATTTCCGCTCGCGTCGAGAGCCACCGCGCCCGAAGGCCTATCCCCATCGCTACCTCCCGCAAAGGCATAGAGAATGGATTCGGTCCACGTGCCACCCGAGGATGGCGAGAGCTCAAATACCGTCCCGAAGCCAAGACCGCCTCCACCACCGTTAGCCGTATTTCCGTAAAGGTTGCCGGACGCGTCAAAGATCAACGAACTAATCGGTCCGTTGCCATCGTTGGCGATGCTTCCGAATTCGTAAAGGACAGTCTCGGCATATTGAGCCGATGCGACATGACCCAGCATGAATGTGAAGGCCACTATCGCCAGGACGCGAATTCGCCAAGAATTATGGTTCATAAATATTTCTCCTTCTTGAAACGGCGACAAAGCAGCCGCCGACTGCGTTCATTAGTGTTTGCTCTTCCCGGCGGCGGGCGTCGTAACACCTCCTCGACGGGAAATGGCTGAAATACAACCTGCAAGAATCACTTGACTGGTGGCAGATGCCGCGCGATAACCCGAGCGGCTAAAGGGGAGGAATGCAACGGCAGAAATATATCACAGAACGCCCATTAGCGGCGCGGTCGGGGTTTGATTGGCTGCATCGAAATCCTCTATCCTGTCATCAGAACTACCTGGAGGATCACCTATGGCTCACGAATTACCCCCTTTGTCATACGGATACGATGCGCTGGAACCGGTCATCGATAAACAGACCATGACGTTGCATCACGACATGCATCATGCGGCTTATGTGAAGAATTTGAACGCGGCGATTGAAAAGCATCCGGAGTTGGCGGGCAAGTCGGCGGAGGAGTTGATCGTCGATTTGAACGCGGTGCCGGAAGATATTCGCGGCGCGGTGCGCAATAACGGCGGCGGACACGTGAATCACAGTATGTTCTGGAAGATCATGAAGCCGAAGGGCGGCGGCGATCCGAGCGGCCCGGTCGCGGATGCGATTCAGAAGAGCTTTGGCAATTTCAAGGATTTTCAGACGAAGTTCAACGACGCAGGCGTTAAGCAGTTCGGATCGGGATGGGTATGGTTGGCGGGCAAGGCGAGCGGCGAAGTGCAGATTCTGAGCACGCCGAATCAGGATAATCCGCTGTCGCAGGGGCTGTATCCCATTCTTGGAAACGATGTGTGGGAACATGCCTACTATTTGAAGTACAACAACCGGCGCCCGGAATATTTGGCGGCGTGGTGGAATGTGGTGAATTGGGACGAGGTGAACGCACGGTACGAAGGGCTGAAGTCGGGTAAGGCATTGCGCGAGCCGGCGCTGGCAGGGCGGTAAGAGCAAGAAGCATTCAAGGCGTGGCAGAAACCCCTTTTGAGGCCTGTGGCAGGGCGGCCTGTATGGGGTCCTTCGCTTCGCTCAGGATGACAGAGCCGTTGAGATGAAGAAGGCGGGCATCGAATGATCGATGCCCGCCTTCTTGTGTTTACCACTTAGTGGTGATGCATGGCTTTCTTGGCGGAGGGTTTCATGCTGAATACTGCCAAGCGGGCTGCTGCCATGTTTGATTTGGCGGTGGGAGTCTGCAACTGGTAGGAGCCTAGCGCAACCTGGTTCGAATCCATTTCGATGAAGAGCGAGGTCGAACCGTCGACGACATAGGAAACCAGATTGAAGGAACTGGAGGCAAGCGTTCCGCGCCCGGCATTGGCCGAGTCCGCAGTATAGGT
>WNFI01095536.1_pt1 | contig 11264 bp, 11 predicted proteins | sample 5400471 | NCBI WGS metagenome assembly WNFI01 (sample SAMN13153348, study PRJNA577476) | soil metagenome | isolation source: 100 cm saprolite on Douglas fir-dominated hillslope | place: USA:California | collected 2013-09-17
AGCTCGGCATGGAGGCGGTCTGGAAGATCGAGGTCCGCGACTTCCCCGCGTTCGTCGTCGTCGACGACAAGGGCAACGACTTCTTCGCTGAGGTGACGGCGCCCAGGCAGCCCTTGCTGACCATAGGGGCCTCACCCAGCTAGGAGGTCGGCCATGCCCCCACGACCCGGGTTCCGCACCGAGCACGACTCGCTGGGCGAGGTTCTGGTCCCCGCCGAAGCCCTGTGGGGCGCCCAGACGCAGCGGGCCGTGGTGAACTTCCCGATATCCGGCACGCGGCTGCCGCGGGACCTGATCGGGGCGCTGGCATCGATCAAGGGCGCCGCGGCCCTGGTCAATGCCGAGCTCGGCGTCCTGGACGTTGACATGGCCGAGGCGATCTACGACGCGGCCGGCCAGGTCGCGCGAGGCGGCCACGATGACCAGTTCCCCGTCGACGTGTTCCAGACCGGCTCGGGGACCTCGTCCAACATGAACGCCAACGAGGTCATCGCTACACTCGCCGCGCGTGAGCTGGGCCGCAGCGTCCACCCGAACGATCACGTCAACGCCTCGCAGTCGTCCAACGACGTCTTTCCCTCGGCGATCCACCTTGCGGCGGCGGCGCTGATCAAGCGGTCGCTGCTGCTCGGGCTCGATCACCTGGCGGCCGCCCTCGAGGACAAGGCGGAGGAGTTCGCGGATCTCGTCAAGAGCGGCCGGACCCACCTGATGGACGCCGCGCCGGTCACGCTCGGCCAGGAGTTCGGCGGGTACGCGGCGGCGGTACGGCACGGCGCGGAGCGGGCGGCCGCCGCCCTCCCCGACATCGGCGAGCTGCCGCTGGGCGGCACCGCGGTGGGCACCGGCCTGAACGCGCCGCCCGGCTTCGCCGCCAAGGTCATCGCCCGCCTCGCCGACGAGGAGGACCTGCCGCTGACCGAGGCGCGGGACCATTTCGAGGCGGCCGGGGCGCGCGACGCGCTGGTCGCGGCCAGCGGGGTGCTGCGGACGATCGCCATATCCGAGTTCAAGATTTGTAACGATCTGCGGCTGATGGGGTCCGGCCCGCGGACCGGGCTGGCTGAGATCCGCATTCCCGATCTGCAGCCCGGGTCGTCGATCATGCCGGGCAAGGTCAACCCGGTGATCTGCGAGGCCGTTGGCCAGGTCTGCGCCCAGGTCATCGGGAACGACGCCGCGGTAACCTTCGCCGGCGCGGCCGGCAACCTCGAGCTGAACGTGATGATGCCAGTGATCGCCCAGAACGTCCTGTCCTCGATAAGCCTGCTGTCGTCCGCGTCCCGGGTGCTCGCCGACCACTGCGTGAGCGGGATCACCGCGGATCCGGCGCGGCTGCGGCGGCTGGCCGAGTCCTCGCCCGCGATCGTCACCGCCCTGAACCCGTTCATCGGCTACGAGGCCGCGGCCGCCGTGGCCCACGAAGCGCTGCAGACCGGCCAGACGATAAGGGAGGTCGTGATCGCCCGGGGGCACATCGCCCGCGGCGAGCTTACCGAGGCGCAGCTGGACAGCGCCCTCGACGTCCTGGCCATGACCCGCCCGCCCTCCGCTCGGTAGCAGCGCGTCGGGCCTCGCTCCCAGGGCGGTCGCGCCGAATTCACAACTCGCTCACAGGAACATCGCTGGCGACGCCGGTAGCGTCCCGGACATGCACGGCGTGAGGGACGGCGGCCACCTGGTCTCCGGGCGGTACCGGTTGCAAGGGCCGATCGGCCGCGTGACCGTGCTCGCCGCGACCGTTGTCACGCTCGGGGTTGCGGTCGCGGCGGCCGCCCTGGTCGCATGGTCGGCCTCCTGGCGTTCGGGGGACGTCACCCCGGGCTCGGCCTTGCCACCTACCTGAGGCCGTCCGCCGGGAGCGCCTACCTCGAGGTCAGCCTGGCGCCGTTTACGTGTCGGCGCCCTCGGCAGGCTTTCCGGTGGCGGAAGCGATCTTCCGCCGGGCGCTGCAGACATTCCAGCCACTGCCGTAGCCGGTCCCCGGCCGGCCGTGCTGCCTGGACCCTCAGGCGGCAGCGGCCCCCGGCCTAGCAGGGGGCCGCTGCTATCACTTCACGCCGAGCCGGCACTTCACAAGGCCGGCTCAGTACCAGCCGTCCGCCTGCTCGTGCGCCCAGGCGCCGCACGGCGAGCCGTAGGTTCCCTGGATGTAGCCCAGGCCCCAGCGAATCTGCGTGGCGGCATCCGTCTGCCAGTCAGCCCCGGCACTGGCCATCTTCGAACCGGGCAGCGCCTGGGGAATCCCGTACGCCCCGGAACTCGCGTTACTGGCGTACACGTTCCAGCCGCTCTCCTGGTTCCACAGCGAGTCCAGGCAGGAGAACTGACTCGATGACCAGCCGTAGGAGCCGAGCATGCCCATCGCGATCTGCTGCGGCGAGCCCGACGGCGCGGGCGCGGGTGCCGACGAGGGCGAGGGTGCCGGTGATGTCGACGGCGCTGGCGAGGGCTGGCTCTGCTGGGCCTGCTGCTGAGCTTTCTGCTGGGCCGCCTGCTGCGCTTGCTGCGCCGCCTGCCTGGCGGCGGCGGCCAGGCGCTCGGCTCTGCGGCGTGTCGCGGCCCGCCGGGCGGCGGCCAGCTGGGCCGCCACCGCAAGGCTCTGCTGCCGCCGCAGGACCGACTGGGTCCCGGCGAACAGGACCTGCGAGGCGAGCGCGTCGCTGCCACCGAGCCGCGGCTTGGCGCCGGCCTGCTGGGCCGAGCTCGCGCTGCCTGCCGTCAGCGAGTCCGCGGTCGACACGCCCGGCGCGGTCGCGGGCCAGAGCGCCACGACTCCGGCAGCGGCGGCTGCCGTCACGACGGTCGAGCCGGTCGTAACAATCGTGATCTTCGAGGGCCTCCTGTGCATGGGGGTTTTATGGCGTCGTTGTGTGCGGGACAAAATGTGCCCTTGGTCGGGCGCGCGGCGCGCGCTCGCTTCCACCCGAGAGCACTGCCGCGCCGCCGGGAAGAGCGGCGACGGGCAGCGGCGTACAGACGTGACGCGGGTCAGGGCGACGAGCTGCTCGGGGCAGCCGTCACGCACGCTGGGTGCTGTCGGCCACCCAGACTGCCGAACTATCAGCCGTTCTGATGCCGGAACATGCTGAAAATCCGTATGACGAACATCACAACCGATCATCCTAGTTGTAGATCTTCGCGGTAATCCTGCCGCTCAGCTCCTGCTTCATAACGGACGTCCGGTTCGGACCTCGGTAATGTGGGTCACATCACAAGATGACTAGATCTGCACGCCAAGTAACGCTGCGCTATTGGTAGCGCCGCGGCCAGGTAATTCGCCATATCGGCATTCACGCCAGACCGATTATCTGTGCGTAGTTCCGCGGCTACGTACAGCCAACTGACTTTCTGGCGGCGCGAATGCGTCGTTCGTGGAGACGGTAATGTCGCGCCCGGGGCGCGATCAGTACCAGCCGTGCCCCTGCCAGAACGACCACGCGTCGCACGGGGTACCGTACGTGTTCTTGATGTAGCCCAGGCCCCAGCTGATCTGCGCGGACGGGCTGGAGCTGCCCCCGGCCGACGCCGGCCAGGCGGCTTGGGGCATCTTGTTGAACGGCAGCGCCTGCGGGATGCCATAGGCGCCGCTGGCGTTCTCGGCGAACTGGTTCCAGCTGCTCTCCCGGGACCAGATGTTGTCCACGCAGCTGAACTGGGTCTTTGGATCGAAGCCAAACGAGGGCATCATCCCCCAGGCGATGCTCCGGTTCGTACCCGGAGTGGGCGCCGTCGCCGTGACGACCGGGGGAGGGCCTCCGCCGGTTGTCGGTGAGGTTGAGGATGGAGTTGAGGACGAGGAAGAGGATGAGCCGGACGACGGCGTCGGGCGCGTGGCCAGCTTCGGGCTGCCGACGAGGCTGAGCGTCTTGGCCGCGGAGTCTTCGAGGATCATCTGCTGGCGTTGCTGCTCCAGCATGGCGGCGGCGTGACTGCCCGGGATAGCGGCCAGGGCGGCCGCCGTCGGATCGATGCCGCCGCCCGACCGGGATATCGCCACCACGAGTCCGGCCGCAATGGCGACGAGCGCCGTGACGGTCGTGATCAGGAGAAAGCTAATCGGCCGGCGCCCGCGGCGCTTGGCGTGAGCCCGTCTCCTGTGCTGTGACAATGCGGTCCTTCCGTCGGCCATGCGCGCCGGGCGGAACGCCCGGTGCGCCGACCGCTGCGGTACAGGGCAGCGAGTCGCGTGACGGTGGGGCCAATGCGGCGCCACTAACCTGGCGAGGCAGAACCCGCCGCAAGGGGGTCCAGCACCGTCGCCGCACTACGTTGCCAGAAGCGAAGGAGCGACCGAAGCACTTCCGCAGAAAAAGTTGTGATGCAAAGCCGGGAATTGTGTTCCGCAGATCACAGTTTGGCAACGCGTAATGTAACAATTACTAGGCGTAAGAACGCCATCCTGTGATCACAGCTGGCGCCCGGGTGCGTGCCGCGACACGCCGGCCTACCATGCGGTGCTGAATGCGGCTAGCTTTCAAGCAGTGGCCGTGCCAGCCCAGGGACGACCCCCTTCAACCCCGGCGAGCGAGCCGCAGGGGAGAGAGACGGGGAGGCGGGTAGCCTGTTGGCAGGCGAGCGGGAAATGCCGTGAGAGAGCCAGAGGGGCCCGGTGCCGCCAGTAAAGGGGGCAGGGGATGCGGGCGGGGTCCCCGCGGCGAGGGGGAAAATACAGCCGCGGAGCAAGCTACGCGAGCAGTGACAGCCGGACAGAGGTGACGATGAGTAACAGTCCGGGATCGACACCCGGCGCGCGGGGCCCGGCGACCGGCCGGGGCGGCTCCCGCCCGCTACCAGACAGCGCGGCACGAGGCTCCGCCGGGCACCGGACGTGGGACCTCGGCACCGGCGACGCGGCGACGGTGGTGGCCGAGGCGCGCAGAGCGCTTTTCGTTATGGTGGGCTTCCTTGCCCTCATCTGGATCATCCAGATCGCGAACTGGGCCGATCAGTACCGGCTCACCGTCGACTACGGGATCAGGGCCCACGACATCGGCAGCCTTCCAGACATTGTGAGCGCGCCGTTCCTCCACTTCAGCTGGGCCCATATCGAGGGGAACTCGGGCCCGCTGTTCATCTTCGGGTTCCTGGCCGCCTACCGGGGGGTGACCAAGTTCCTCGGCGTTACCGTCCTCGTCATTCTGACCAGCGGGCTCGCGGCCTGGCTCACCGAGAGCTCGGGGTCGGTCGGGGCCGGCGCGAGCGGGGTGGTCTTCGGGTACTTCGGCTACATCATGGTCCGCGGGTTCTTCGACCGGCACGCGATCGACATACTGCTTGGCGCGGTGATGGCGCTCTGCTTTGCCTATCAGTTCACCGTGCTGCTCCCGCACGCGGGGATCGGCTGGCAGGCGCACATCGGCGGCCTGGTCGGGGGCGTGGCGGCCGGCTGGGTGTTCCGGGAGCGGCGGTCCGGCGCACCGCGCGTCCCGAGGCTCCGGTCACGGTCCGCGCCGCAGTCGGCGGCCGCGAAGTCCTACGGTAACGGCCCGCGATCCGAGCTGCACCGTCAGATCGACGACCTGGGTCTCTGACCGCTCCGCGGAGTCTCAGATTAAGGTCGCGACAATGCCAGCGCCGCAACCCACGTCGCACACCCGTCGGCCGCCGGCCGGCGACCCCGGACGCTCATGACGATCGTCGATGCCCACCACCATGTTTGGGACCTATCCGCGCGCGACCAGCCGTGGCTCGCGCAGCCGGAGCTTGACCGCCTGCTACGCCGACGTGCACGCGGCAGCGCGTTCTCTCACTGCCGACCTGGCCGCCGGAGGAGGATCGTCCGAGGCCGCCGCCGCAGGGGCGGTGATGCCGAGATGGCGCTCGATCGCGGTGAGCCGCTCGGCGATCGCCTTCAGCGTCTCGTGGATCTCGCCGAGTGAGAGGCCGCGCGCCAGTGCGCTCCGAGGCAGTTCCGCCTCCTGGGCCTCGCCCTTGCCCCCGTGGACCAGCTGGATCACCTGCTGCCGGACCCGGTTCAGGTCGGCGCCTAGCCGGACGAGCACCTGGGCGGCCACGCCCTCGCCCTCGCGGATCAGGCCGAGCAGGATGTGCTCGGTGCCGATGTAGTTGTGGCCGAGCTGCAGCGACTCCCGCAGCGACAGCTCGAGCACTCTCTTGGCCCGGGGAGTGAAGGGGATGTGCCCCGATGGCGCCTGCGCGCCCCGTCCGATGATCTCCTCGACCTGCTGACGCACCTTCTCCAGGCTGATCTCCATCGCCGCCATGGCCTTCGCGGCGACACCATCGCCCTCGTGGACAAGGCCGAGCAGGATGTGCTCGGTACCGATGTAGTTGTGGTTCAGCATCCTGGCCTCTTCCTGAGCCAGGACCACAACCCGCCGCGCCCGGTCGGTAAACCTCTCGAACATCTCACACCGCCTCCGGTTAAGTCTGCACCCGCTCACGCAGTACGCAAGCCCGGAAGCTCGGGACCGGTTGCGTGCCCGGGTGGCGGCGCCTGCGGGATGAACGGGACAGGCGGCGCAGTGCCCGGTGTGCGGGGGCGCGGTGGACGCCGGGTCTAGTGGCCCTCCTGGATCCAGTTCCGGTAGTGCGTGGGCGCCAGGTGTGCGTCTGGTCCCGCGGTGAGCACGTCGCCGGTGACGGCCGCGAACATGCCGGCCTGGTCGGTGATCACGGTCCGGCCGTCGTGCCGTGCGGCCAGCGTGACCCTGCCCAGTTCGTCGAGGGGGAAGACGTCCGGGCCGGCGACGTTTCGGATGCCCTGCAGTGGGGCGCCGGCGGAGACCTCGACCACCGCGTCGACAACGTCCGCGGCGGCGATCGGCTGGAGGCGGGTGGCGGGCAGGCGAACGGTGGTGTCATTAGAGGTCTCGGACAAGACCGTGTTCATGAATTCAAAGAACTGGGTGGCGCGCACGATGGAGTACGGCGCGGGCCACTGGCGGAGCAGGTCCTCCTGCAGGGTCTTGGCCCGGTAGTAGTCCAGCTGGGGCACCTTGTCCACGCCGACGATCGAGAGGATCACGTGGTGCCGGACTCCGGCGCGCTCTCCCGCGGCCAGCAGGTTGTTCATGGAGATACGGAAGAAGTCCAGGGACGCCTCGTCGAATGTCGGCGAATTCGCGAGGTTGATCACGACCTCGGTGCCCTCCAGCGCCTGGTCCAGGCCCTTCCCCGTGATCAGGTCGACGCCGGTGGATGGTGCCGCAGGGACGGCCTCGTGTCCGGCTGCGGTAAGCTTCCGGACCACCTGCGAGCCGATCAGTCCGGTGCCGCCGATGACTGCGAGCTTCATGGTTCTCACCTTTCACGGCGTGCCACCGGGCACGGGCTTCCCCCTTGGCACTCTTCGGGTTATGGCGCAAGCGGCGATTAGACCCATCATCTGGATCTGTCCTCAAGAGTCCCCACGGGGTGGACGGACCCGGCTTGCCCCGCCTGGCGCCCGTCCTGCCGGGCATCTTCCCGCCTGGGTGGTTCCCTTGAACTCCTGGCACGAAACCGCTCACACGTCCGCGTGTCTGCCCGGCTGTCTGCTTGGCGTGATTCGGGCAAACGCCGTTCCGTGCCCTCGCGGCCGACCGGGATCGTTAGGCTACGCGCGCCGGGCCGCGATGCGCTGCCGCGCGGATTCGTACAGCGCGACCGACGCGGCCGTGGCGGCGTTCAGCGAGCTTGCCGAGCCCAGCATCGGAATCCTGGCCAGCTGGTCGCAAGCCTCGCGCCAGGCCGCGCTGAGCCCAGCCGCCTCGTTACCCACGAGCAGCAACGTCGGCTGCGTGAAATCGACGTCGGCCACGTCAAGGTCGCCGTACTCGTCGGTCCCGACCAGGCGAACGCCGGTGCCGCCGGCGCGGAGGGCCTCAGCCCAGTCGAGCACGGGCCGGTGCGAGCGAACCCGGACCACGGGTACCGAGAACAGCGAGCCGGTGCTGGCCCGTACCGACCTGGGGTCGTACACGTCGGCGGCGTGGCCGGTGACGACAACGCCGGACGCCCCGAAGGCATCGGCCGACCGGATCAGCGTGCCGATGTTGCCCGGGCTCGCGGGGCGGTCGAACACGACCGTGAGCATGCCGGGCCCCGCCGGGATCCGGGCCAGGTCGTCGTCGGGCAGCGCCACGATGGCCAGCAGCTCCGGGGAGGCGTCGGTCTTCTCGCCCAGCTCATGCATCAGCTCGGCTGACACCGCGACCTTCGTCGCGGCGACGGCCTCGAGCGTCTCCCGTGCCCAGCGCGATGCCGCCCCGTCCGCGTTGTGCAGCAGCGCCCGGATCTGCCACCCGTGACGCACCGCCAGGGTGATGGGCCGCACGCCCTGGACGATGAACTCGCCACTGCGCTGGCGCTTCGCCCGGTTGCCCAGCAGCGCCTGCCACTCCTGGAACCGCGCGTTGCGGCTGGTCACCCGCAGCACCCGGGTCACATCAACTAGCCGCCTCCGCGCCCGCCGCCGCCGCGCGCTCGGCGGACCAGCTCACGTCGGCGCAGCTCGGGTTGCCCCGGGCGTCGGTCAGGCGGACCCGGGCGACGAGCCGGTAGCCCGCGCGCATGGCGTCCTCGATGAAGGCGTGGTCGACCTCCGCGAGGCGGAGCTTGGCCAGGCGGAACAGCCGCAGCGTTCCGTCCCCGGGCACATCACCCCAGGCCAGCGCGAGGTGGCGGTCCGTGCGGTCGCCGCGGACGAACGGGCCGCTGAAGTCGAGGCCTTGGTCGCCACGACTTGAGCGGGCCCGGAACGACCGGCCCAAAGGTGTCGAGTTCTCGCTCATCGATAGGGCCAACCTACCGCCTGCCCGCGAGCAGGGTCGAGGCGCGCGCCCGGGGCCCGGCGCGCCCGGCACCCGGGCCGCCGTCAGCCCGACCCCATCACGGCCGCCCGCGCGGATCGCAGCCTCGCTCACCGGTCGGTCAGGCGGTAGGCCAGCGGGGGCCTGTTCCTCGACCATCGGTCATGAAGCCCGGTTGGTTGCTCGGCCGGCGTGGCCGGACGTCGTGCCCGGGTTTAGGTCGCTCTGCCACCCCCGCTGCCGGATGTCCGAATCGGGGGCCTGGCCGCCCGGCTGTCCGAAACACCGAACATTGGTCAGAAACCGCTGCTCGGCCAGCGGTTTCTGACCGATGATCTTGAGCGCACAGGGTGATCGGTGCTCTAGGGCCGACGGCTGGTGGCGATCTGCAGGTAGTCGGTGAAGACGACGGGGCCGCCGGTGAGCTCGGGGCCGTAGACCGCCTCGAACTGCCGTACGGCGTCGGAGGAGCCGTGGGCGTCACCGCCGATGACACCCGCCGAACTAACGGGCCGTTGAGTGGTTCTTGGTCAGCTCTTAACGCGACTTCCGATGGGCTTAGTCCCATGAGAGGCCCACACACGCCCGGCGCAGCCCGCGATGACGGCCTGCGCCGACTCTCCCGCCTAACCTGGCGGGCCACCCAGCTCAGCGCTATCACAGCGGTCGGGTTCGCCGCGCTCTTCGCCCGCACGGCGACCGCCCACACCAGCTCGGCGCGGGGGCCGGTCGTCCCGCCGTCGCCGCACGCCAGAGCGACCCCGAGGCCGAGCCCGACCAAGAGCCTGGGGCACAAGAAGCGCAGGCCGAGGTTCCACCCAGTCGCGGCAGCGCCGGGCAGCGCGCCGACACCGGGCAGCGCGCCGACACCGACGGCCGGCACGGCCCCGTCCGCCGCGCCCACTCCGGCTCCCACGCATTCAGTGGCCCCGCCCCCGACCACCCCTGCCCCCGCGCCCAGCCCGTCACCGACGCACACGACCTCGAGTGGGTCCACTCCCTCCGGAGGAGGGTGACCATGCCGGCCCAGGCCGCCGCGACGGGCGCCGCGGCCATTGTCGCCGGGCGCCCGGCGACGGCCGAGGAGGCGGGCCGGAGCTTCAGCGTCTTCGGCACGTTCGGCTCGCTGCTGGTCACCAGGCCCGGCACCCTGGACGCCGCCTACCGGGTGGTGTCCGCCGAGCTGGCGGCGATCGACGCCGCCTGCTCACGGTTCCGGCCGGATTCCGAGCTGTCGCTGGTCAACGCGGCCGGCGGCCGGGTCACCGAGGTGAGCACGCTGTTCGCCGAGGCGCTGCAGACGGCGCTGACCGCGGCGGCGCTCACCGACGGTGACGTGGATCCGACCTGCGGCGGGTCTCTGGTCACGCTGGGCTATGACCGGGATTTTGCCGAGGTCCGCGCCGACACCAGCGCGCTGACCCGGGCGGCCGCGCCCGCGCCGGGCTGGCGGCTGGTGGAGCTCGACCCCGAGCGGCAGACCGTCCGGTTCCCCGCGGGCGTTCTGCTGGATCTCGGCGCGACCGCCAAGGCGCTGGCCGCCGACCGGGCCGCGGCCCGGGCCGCGGCCGCCGCCGGCTGCGGGGTACTGGTCAACCTGGGCGGTGACATCGCCCTCGCGGGCCAGGCGCCGGCCGGCGGCTGGCGGGTCGAGGTGATCGATGAGCTGCCCGCCGACCAGGCCGACGGCGCGGCGGCGAGGCGGGCGCCGGGGCAGGTGGTCAGCATCGACTCCGGCGGGCTGGCCACCTCGTGCACGGCGAGCCGGGGCTGGCGCCGCGGCGGGGAACCCCTGCATCACATCCTGGTGCCGGGAACCGGACGGCCGGCCGACGGCTGCTGGCGGACGGTGAGCGTGGCCGCCGCGACCTGCGTCGCTGAGCTTCAGCGGCCCGGGGCTGTGGTACGCCACCCGGGCCACGGGCCTGGTGACGCTCCTGCTGCTGACCGCCGCCGTGGTGCTGGGCATCCTGACGGCCGGGCGGTTTGCGGGCGTGACCTGGCCCCGCTTTCTGACGATCGGCCTGCACCGCAACATCTCGCTGCTCGCGGTGGCGTTCCTCGGCCTGCACGTCGGCACGACGGCCGTCGACTCGTATACGTCGATCAGCCTGACCGACGCCGTGCTGCCGTTCCTGTCCTCGTACAAGACCGTCTGGCTCGGCCTGGGCGCGATCGCGTGCGACCTGTTCCTCGCGCTGATCATCACCAGCCTGCTCCGGCAGCGGCTCGGCCACCGGGCCTGGCGTGCCGTGCACTGGAGCGGCTACGTCTGCTGGCCGGTCGCGCTGGTGCACGCCGCGGGCATCGGCACGGACTCGACCCGTTCGTGGGTCTTCTTCCTGACGATCGCCTGCGTGGCCGGGGTATCGGCCGCGTTCGCCGCGCGGGTGATGTCCTACTGGCCACAACGCAGGCTGCTAAGGGTGGCTGTCGTCATGGCGGCGGCGGCCTGCGTGGTGTCGGTCTGGACCATGGCCGCAAGGCACGGACTGTGAGGCGGGTGGG
>WNFI01301972.1_pt1 | contig 11262 bp, 13 predicted proteins | sample 5400471 | NCBI WGS metagenome assembly WNFI01 (sample SAMN13153348, study PRJNA577476) | soil metagenome | isolation source: 100 cm saprolite on Douglas fir-dominated hillslope | place: USA:California | collected 2013-09-17
AAACCTGGGCTACTACGGGGAGGAATTTTTTGATTTCAGCCCGTTCGAAAAAATGCGCGGCGAAGTGCTGGAGCTCGGGCGGGCCTGCGTCCATGAGGAATATCGCAACACCAGTGTTCTGCACATGCTGTGGAAGGGGATCGCCAGATATGCGGTGAGTTGCGGGGCGCGCTATTTGATCGGATGCAGCTCCCTCTCGTCGCAGAATGACGATGAGGGAATCGCGCTTTACGAATTGCTGAAGGAAGAATATCTTGCGGAGCCGTCGCTGAGGACTAATCCGGTAGAGAGGCGGCGATGCCAATCGAGTGGTCCGCCGGTGGCGCCTCCGCAGCCGCCGCGGCTGTTCCGCGCGTACCTGGACATTTCCGCCCGCATCTGCGGACCGCCGGCAATTGACCGGGAATTCAAGACCATCGATTTCCTAACGTTAGTGGATTTGCGCAGGCTGCCAGATCGCGTTCGAACGCGGTTTTTCTAATTCCAGAACTGCGCTAGTTCATGCTTGCCCTCTAGGAACCCGCGGCGCGTGGCACGCCCTCGCTACACCGCCCAATTCTCCACCTTCAACCCCCGCACCCGCAGGAACTCCCGCTCATTATTAGTGACCAGCGTCAACCCCGCCGCTCGCGCGTGCGCCGCAATCCACAAGTCGTTGTTCCCAATCATTTGCCCCTTGCGCTCCAGCTCCGCCCGCATAGTTCCATAAGCATCCGCCACCGTCTCCGGCAACGCCATTACCGGAAGCACGCGCGCCAGCTCCCGCAACAACTCCAGCGCTGCAGCCCGCTGCCCGCTCTTCTCCGCCCCGTACACCAATTCGCCAAACGTAATCACGGAGAGCGCCGCCTCTCCCTGCTTCAGCCCGCGAAACCGCCGCAGCACGCCCTCCGGCTTTTTCCGCCGGATGTAAATGCAGATGTTCGTGTCCAGCAGGAAGCGCGGCTCCATCACAGCCCCTTGCGTTTCTGCGGCTTATCCTTCCCCCGCCGTGCCAGCGTCAAGTCCGCGGGCAACGCCGCCAGCAGGTCGAACGCCCGCGCCATCGTGCCTTTGCGTTCCCGGAGCACGATCTCATCTCCCCGCCGCGAAATCTCCAATTCCTTGCTCTTCACCCGGAACGCCTTCGGCAGCCGCACCGCCTGGCTGTTCCCCGACTTGAACACCTTTGCCGTCGCCATCTTCAACCTCCTCTCTCTGTATATACGCCACGTATATACATTTTGCCGGGATTTTATGTTTCACGCAAGGGGAGTGTTAGAGTAGCCCCATGTGGCGGGTGGCCGCCCCTCGATCCGCAAAGACGCCTCTGGGTAGCCCATCCTTTCTGCGGTTTCTGCAGAAAGGGCGAGGCCGCCTTTCACTAGCCTCTTTGTTCTTATGGATTCTCCTCCGGCCCCGCACTCCGACCTCTTCTCCTCCTAGTTTCCAGGTTCTGATTTCTGTTTCCATCTTCCCTTTTCCACCCTCCACCGCCAAAATTCGCACGGGAGATGGTATTCTCGGTCGTGGCGGGGATTCGTCGGGAGAATAAAATGGCACAACTGGATCGCATTACGCAGGACCCTGAAGTCATGGGCGGAAAGCCCTGCATCCGCGGCATGCGCGTGACGGTGGGAATGATTGTAGGCCAGATCGGAGCGGGCCACAGCATCGAGGAAGTTCTGGCGGAATACCCCTATCTGGAGCGCGAAGATGTGCTTCAGGCCCTGCGTTACGCTGCATGGCTCGCAGAAGACCGTGAAGTAACGCTTCCCCGTGCATGAAGCTGCTTGTAGATATGAATCTGTCGCCAAAGTGGGTTGGCCTCTTCCACGATTCGGGATGGGAAGCGGTGCACTGGTCGGCCATGGGCCAGCCGACTGCGCGTGACTCCGAGATTATGACGTTTGCGGCGGCAAACAACTTTGTCGTTGTTACGCACGACCTTGATTTCAGCGCAATCCTTGCCGTCACTCACGGAAAAAAGCCTAGCGTGATACAAATTCGCAGCGAAGACGTGAGCGCCGAATTCATTGGCAAACAAACCGTCGCGGCGCTGCGTCACATGCTAGCCGAGCTCGAAGCTGGCGCACTACTGACGATAGAAGTCGGCCGCACGCGGCTTCGATTACTACCCATCCAGACTGAAGATGAACCTTGAGCGAGGCGGGTCGCCGACCCTCGGCCCCTCCTCTCCCTCTTCTCCGACTAAGAACTAACAACCAATAAGAACTGATTCGCAGCGTTAACCGTTCCTTTTCTTCATCTTAAGTCGCCATTTTCATTCGAAAGTACTACAAAATCCATTCGAAACTAGTACCACATTAAGGAAGTACTTGACAAGGTAACATTTCCATGTTATCGTGAGTTGTGATTTTCAGTCGCCACCCCGATCGTTCCGCCCTGCGTTCCCGCCTATCCGTCTCCTCACCGGTCATGCTGCTTCTTCTCCTTACTTCCCTGCCTCCTTACTTCCTTGCTTCGTCATTCCACGAGTCACAAGTTACGAAATCTCCCGTCGTCCATCCCCTTTCTGTTCAGCTAGTTACAAAATGCTTTTCCCGCAACTCCTTTGCTTTGAAAATGATCCATCTTTCATGGGGGTGTACACACCCCTCAACGAGGAAATCATGAACTCCACAATCGCTGGAGGGAACGACGGAAGGAAAGTGTTCAATATTGCACAGACCCCCGCCCCCGTCGCCATTAGCATGGCCCCTGGCCAGTAGCTAGACGACTGCTGTGCAGCCGAGTCCACGGATCCCTGGGCAAGCGCAGTCGGCTAGCCAAGTTTCTGGTCTGTTATTTCGCTTCTCAAATCAAATCTTTGGAGGTTAAGAATGAAATTTAAGATCGCGATGACATCTCTTGCGTTGTTCATGTTTGCGAGCACTGCCGGACTGGCTACGGCGCAGGACACAACAAAAACCACCCATAAGAAAACTCGGACGCTCTCCGGCTGCCTTCAAAAGGGCGAGGACGCCAATGAGTACAATCTTACTACGGCGAAAGGCGGCACTTGGGAGATCAAAAGCGACTCCGTCAAGCTCGGCGATCATGTCGGTCATACGGTTAGGATTACCGGCGTGGTCTCCAATGCCGCAATGCACGGCGTGAAGGAAGATGCTAAGGACGCGGCAAAAGAGCACGGCATGGGTAAGAACTCCACCGAGCATGGCCACCTGACCGCAACGAATTTGACAATGGTCAGCGACACTTGTAAGAAGTGACACTGGTTCTGCATTCTCAAATAGGTCCCATTCACTGGCAATTCGGGAGGTCTGCGGACAATTTGCGAGCCAGTGTAACTGGGAGCCGCCGCGAGAGATAAGAAAACACGAACGAACAATATCGCGAGGACGCCTCTTCAGACGCCGACGATGGCGCCGGAGTCGTCCACGTCGATGGAGGAGGCTCGCGAAACTTTTGGAAGGCCGGGCATGAGCATCATGTTGCCGGAGATCACCACGACGAACCCGGCTCCCGCGGAAAGCGAGGCGTTGGTGACATTGAGCGTCCAACCGGTGGGCGCGCCAAGGCGCTTCGGATCATCGGACAAGGAATACTGCGTCTTGGCGATGCAGACGGGCAATTTTCCATAGCCCCATTCCGTGAATTGCTGCAGCTTCGCTCTGGCTTGCTCGCTGAAATACACATCGCTCGCACCGTAAATATCCTGTGCGACGCGCTGGATTTTTTCCGCGAGCGGCTCTTCCAGGGAGTAAAGAGGATGCACGGGAGGCGCGGGGTTCTTGGCGATAGCGTTGACGACTTTTTCGGCAAGCTCTTTCGCTCCGGGACCGCCTTTCGCGAACCCTTCGGAGAGCGCGCTGGCGACGCCGCGATCCACGCAGTAAGCGCCGAGGCGATTTAGATCGGCGGCGGAGTCATTGGGAAAACGATTGATGGCGGCGATCGTTGGTACGCCGAATTTTTTGAGGATTTCGATGTGCTTGCCGAGATTGGACAACCCGCGCTCGAAATCGCCATCGCCCTGGTTGCGCATGCTCTGGACCGTGGTGACGAGGACGGCGGCCGCCGGCGTGATGCCAGACTGCTGCATGACGATGTCGAAATACTTTTCGGCGCCGAGATCGGAAGCGAAACCGCATTCGTTCACGACATAGTCGGCTAGGCGCAAACCCATCTGCTGGGAAATGACGCTGCTCGTGCCATGCGCGATATTGCCGAAGGGTCCGGCGTGAACGAAGGCGGGCGTGCCGTCGGTGGTTTGGACGAGATTGGGAAGAATAGCTTCTGCGAGCAGGACCATCATTCCGCCGGTCGCGCCGAGGTCGCGGGCGCTCACGGGCCTTCCGTCGCGAGTGACGCCGATGACGATGGAATCCAGGCGTTTGCGCAGATCTTTCCGGTCTTTCGCAAGTGCGACGATGGCCATGATTTCCGAAGCGGCGGTGATGACGAAACCGGTATGGCGGCGGCTGTCTTTTTTGCTATCAAGCGAAACGGCGATGCGGCGAAGGGCGCGATCGTTCATGTCCATGGTGCGAGGCCAGGTGATGCGCTCGGGATCGAGATGCAGGTCGTTGCCGTGGAAGAGATGGGCATCGACGAGAGCGGCGAGCAAATTGTGGGCCGAGGCGATGGCGTGAAAATCGCCGTGAAAATGAAGATTGATTTTCGCGCTGGGCTCGATTTGCGAAAGACCGCCGCCGGTGGCGCCGCCTTTCATTCCAAAGACAGGGCCGATCGAAGGCTCGCGCGAGGTAATGACGACTTTCTTGCCGATGTGCGCGAGGCCTTGGGTGAGGCTGATGGAAGTGACGGTCTTCCCTTCTCCCGCGGCCGTGGGCGTGGTCGCGGTGACAATGATCAATTTTCCGCGGCGCCTGAATGAGGGATCGGAGACCAGCTCCAGCTTGACTTTTCCGCTTTGTGATCCCCATGGTTCGAAATATTCTTCGGGGATTTCGAGTTTGCGCGCTACCGCTTGAATCGGAAGAAGCGTCTTTTGCATGAGGGTTGAGAAAATTGGAGTAGTCCAGGCCCGGGGAAAAAGAATAGCAGACATCCGCCCGCCACCTATTTGATGCTTGCCGACGGCATTAGTTGCAATCGCAAACTAATGAGTTGGTTCGAGAATGAGTTTCTGGACGCGCCAGTTCAGGACTTCAGCAACGTACAGTTCGTTTTCGGAGGGGCAGGCGATTTCGTGGACCCAGCCGAACTGTCCGAGTTGCTTGCCGGATTTGCCGAAGACGCCGAGAAGTTTTCCATCGAGAGAGAGTTTGTAGATGCGGCCGGGAAAGCCATCGGAACTGTAGAGGACTTGATTGGGGGCAGGCGTGATGCAAATGGCCCAGGGCGCGCCGGGGGCCATGGTGCCGGTGGTGGCCGTGGGCTTGTTGCCGATGGCGGGGCGTGCGTTGGGATCGACGGGAACATCGATGATGAACTGGCGGAGAAATTTTCCGTCCGTGTCGAAGACCTGGATGCGGCGGTTGCCGCGGTCCGCGACGTAAATGCTATCGTGCGCATCAATCGCGATGCTGTGCGGAGTGTTGAACTGACCGGACTGATCCCCGGGTTCGCCCCAGGACTTGAGCCAGTTGCCGTCCTTGTCGATTTTTGCGACGCGCGAATTGATGTAGCCATCGGTGATGTAGGCGTTGCCTGCCGCGTCCCACGCGACGTCGGTGACTTGGCGGAACATGCCATCGACGGGAGGCAGCGGCGGCTTGACGTGCTTGAGCGGCTCGGTGCCTTCATCGGAAGCTTCCTGCTTGCGGCCGAAGACCATGACGACACGGCCTTCGGGGTTGAACTTGATGACCATGTCCGAGCCTTTATCCGTGACCCAGATGTTGTCGTCCTTATCGACCTTGACGGTGTGGGCGAAGGACCAGGCGTAAAGGTGGTGGCCAATTTCGCGCAGAAATTTTCCGTCGGGGGCGAACTCGAGGAGTTGCGCGGCTGCGGCGCCATAGGCGGGACCGATGGAATTGCCGCGCGTGAAGACGAAGATGTGGCTTTTGGAATTCACGGCGACGCCGGTAGCTTCACCAAGATGGAGGTCGGGTGGAAGTTTCAGGAAGTCGGGGACGGAGTGGAAACGGATTTCGGGCGTTTGTTGGGCAAAAACGGGAGCAACCACGAAAAAAAACAAAATGAAGAGGGAGCGTTTCATGTGATTGTACCTCGCGACTTCGCCCCGCATCATACGCGCGTTTGGGGAATCAGTCGCCTGCTAGAAATTTGTATTGAGCTTCGGAGAGAGGAACTACGGAGAGGCGGCCCTGGCGAACGAGTGGAGAATCGGCAAAGAGTTTATTGGATTTGATTTGCGCGAGGGAGACCGGATTGGCGAGGGGTTTTCCGGCTTTGAGCTTAACGGCGGGATTCTTCGGGTTGGAGACATCAACAGAGAGGACGGTAGCAGTGCCGACGGCCGACTTCTGGTCGCCGGTTTCGTAAATGATGAGTCGCGTGCCGGGCGTCATTTGGGAAAGGTTTCGTAAGGCAACGGGATTGTGGACGCCGTCCCAGACAGTGACTTTGTCGCGCTGAAGATCGGCGAAAGAATATTCGGAAGGTTCAGTCTTGAGCAGATAGTCTGAAGACATCGGCACTCACCTCTGTAGTTTGATGCTCCCTATTCTACATGACACGCGACCAAGTCACTTCTTCTTCACGAGCCTAAGCTGTGGAAGAGTGCGCCGATTCTGCGAATGATCGATGAGCACGGAAAGCCGCTTGAGTTTTGTTTCTTCCTTTTTTGCGCTGATGACCCAATAAGTTGTCACTCTTTGGTACCAGGGAGCTTGAGAGCGGAAGAATTCCCAAGCGGACTTGTTTGCGCGAAACTGCTTCTCCTGTTCACGAGTGAACTTGGCGCTCTTGCGTTGTTCGTAAGAATAGATGCCAGACTTTTTTTCGCTACGGGCAGCAAAGGCCTTGAGACCTGCCGGATGCATCAGACCCGTTTTCTTGAGCTGCTGGACGCGTTTGATGTTGACGGCGCTCCAAGTGCTAGTGGGCCTGCGAGGAGTGAAGCGAATGGTGTAGCTGGTTTCGTCGATGCTCCTTCGAACGCCGTCGATCCAGCCGAAGCAGAGTGCTACTTCAACGGATTCGGGCCAGGTGATGCTGGGCTTGCCGGAACTTTTTTTGTGGAAGCCCACGAGCTGCTCGCGGAGCCTGTGATGATGGGCTTCGAGCCAGGTACGGAAGCCGGCGGGCGTTGGGAAGAATGTTGGTCTTGGCGGCATGGCGTCTGGATAGATTAAATCAAAAATCGCCACCGTGGTCAGTACTGCGTGTCAGAAAAAGGTTCAGCTACGACTTGGTATTCATCCTCGTAAACAATATAGCCGACGCGGTCCGTCTTCAACATGCGAGCCGCGATTCCATGATTTTGCAAGATTGTTACCAAGGACCTGACGTGGGCTAAGTGCTCGTGTGCGCTGTCCTTGAACCAAGAGATAGCTTTGTTCTTTTTTCGGTAAAATTGGGTCTTAGAAGCAGTAAATCGCGTGGGTTTTTCCAAATTTTTGTTGAACCACTCTCGAATCATGTCGTGCTGTTCTTCTTCGTAGGAGTAAAGCTTGCCGTCCTCGCGCAAGTAACGGACAGCATGGAAGACTCCAAGCTCCTTCTCAGAATCTTCATCGATATCGGCTACAACAAATCTCAGATACATGGTCCGACCGCCATCCTGATTCTACATGCCGCGGTGAACGGGACAAGCTTTGTTCGCGCATGAGAAAAACGCAAAGCCTGAAGCCAGCGCCACTTAGGAGGTGAGTTCGGCAGCGGCGGAGGCAAAGATTTTGGTGTGGGCGTCGATGTCGGCTTCGGTGGTGGCGGGGGACATGAGGGCCATGTTGTGGAAGGGGGTGAGAAGGACGCCGCGGTTGAGGGCGTAGAGGTGGAGGAAGCGCTCGAGTTCGAAATCGGCGGCAGCGGCGGATTCGCCGCCGTTGCGCGGAGGTTTCGAAGCAAAGGTGTATTCGGCGCGGGCGCCGAGGCGAATGACGTTCCAGGGGAGGCCGGCGGCTCGAATGTGTCCGGCGACGCCGTCGCTGAAGCGTTTGGCGAGCGGGATCATGCGTTCGAACGCGGCGGGCGTGAGGACGCGTTCGAGTGTGACGCGCATGGCGGCTAGCGAGAGCGCATTTCCTGCCAATGTACCGCCGATGCCGCCGACGTCGCAGTCTTCGAGAGAGATGCGAGCGGTGATGCGCTGGGCGACTTCCTCGGAGACGCCGAACGTGGCGCCGGGAATGCCGCTGCCGATGGCCTTGCCGAAGACGAGCATGTCCGGATCGAGCTTCCATTCGGCGCTGCAGCCGCCGGGGCCGGCGCAGATGGTGTGGGTCTCGTCGGCGATGAGGAGTGAGCCATAACGGCGCGCGAGTTCGCGGGCGGATTTCCAGTAGCCATCGTCGGGAAGAATGATGCCGACGTTGGTCATGGCGGGTTCGGCGAGAATGCAGGCGACATCATGGTGCTTGAGGGCGCTTTCGAGAGCGTCGAGATCGTTGAATTCGACGACGCGAGTGGTTTCGGCGGGATTGACGGGCGGACCGATACTGACGCGGCGCGGGCCGACGACGCCGTCGTGGAGTGATGCGACGGTTTCATCAACGGTGCCGTGGTAGCAGTAGTGGAAGATGAGGATTTTCGAACGCTGCGTGATTTCGCGGGCGATTCGAATGGAGAAGCGATTGGCGTCGGTGGCGGTGAGCGTGAATTGCCAGTAAGGAAGGCCGAAGCGGCGCTGAAGATCTTCGCCGACCCAGAGGGAATCTTCGGTGGGAAGCATGAGTGTGATGCCTTCATTGACGCGGCGGGCCACGGCTTCGGCGACGATTTCGGGCGAATGGCCGGTCATGGCGCCAGTGTCGCCGAGGCAAAGATCAATGTATTCGCGGCGGTCCACGTCGGTGAAGTGCGCGCCTTTGGCAGATTTGACGAACACGGGGAAAGCGCCGGCCCATTTTTTCATCCAGTTCATGGGGACGCCGCCGAGGAGGGAAGATTGAGCGCGCTGGTAGAGAGCGGCGGATTTCGGGTGGTCGGCGAGGAAACGGGATTCTTCCCGTTTTTGGAGAGTGTGGAGTTTGGTGCGGTCGATGATGGTCATTTGCTGAAAGCTCCTGGAATTATGCGATGGGAACGCGGCCGCTTCAGAAGGCAGACGTTACAAATACTGGACGGAAACGACCCCCACGTGTGCGGCGATATCCACGTATGAGGCTGATGGGGCGCAGCATGCTGCGCCCCTACAAAGGAGAAGAAAGAAATCATCGGAGGTCGCGGATGATTTCGCGGGCGGCATTGGCGCCGCTGGCGCCGGTCAGGCCGTTGCCGGGATGCGTGCCGGAGCCGCAAAGAAAAAGACCGCGGATGGGCGTTTTGTAACGCGCCCAATCGAGAATGGGACGCATAGTGAAAAGCTGATCGATTGCTAGCTCGCCGTGAAAAATGTGGCCTCCGGTAAAGCCGTAGGATCTTTCGAAATCAAGCGGCGTGATGACTTGCATGTATTCGATGAGATTGGGCAAATTCGGCGCGTAAGCGGCCAAGGTTTTGACAACGGTGTGTCCCAGGTCGAGGCGGCGCGAGTCCCAGTTCCCTTCTTTCAGCCTGTAAGGAGCGAATTGAACGTAGGCGGAGAGCACGTGCTTGCCATCGGGAGCGAGCGAGGGATCGAGAATCGTGGGGATGGTGACGTCGAGCCAGGGAGCCTTCGAGAAATCACCGTACTTGGAGGCGTCGAAGGCGCGCTCAAGGTAGTCGATTTCCGGGCCGATGTGGATGCGGCCGGATAGCACCTTGAGAAAGCCTTCTGTTGCGTCCAGCGCGGTGAAAATTGGCAGACTGCCGAGGGCGAGATTGACCTTGGCGACGGTGCCATTGGCGCGAAAATTTTTGATGCGGTTAGCGAAGGTGGGGTCGAGCTGTGTGGGATCGACGAGATGGAAAAAGGTGCGCTTGGGATCGACGCCGGACACGACGGCTTCGACAGCGATTTCTTCGCCATCGGCGAGAACGATGCCGGTGACGGCGCCGTCTTTGAGGCGGATGTGCTGGACTTCGGCATCGGTGCGGATTTCAGCACCTGCCTGTTTCACCGATTCGGCAAGCGCGCGCGTGAAGGAGCCGAGTCCGCCGCGCGGAAACGCGGCAGAGCCAACGGGATGGGCATCGGCCGCCGCGCGCAGCAGAAGAACGGCGGTCGAACCAGCGGACCAGGGGCCAAGCGCGGTGCCAAAGATGCCGCGAGCAGCGATGACGGCGCGAAGGAGTTCGGTTTCGAAAAATTCGGCGACGAAATCCGCGACGGCCATGGGACCCCAGCGAAGAAGATCGAAGATGCCGGCTTTTCCAAGGCTGCGAACGCTGCGGCCGGTCTTCAAGAGATTCCAGAGATCTTCGGGAGTAGGCTTGTCGATCGCGGGAGGCGTGATGGAAGTGAGTTGCGTAAAGAAGCCGGCGGTTTCTTCGAGAGATGCGGCAAATTGGGCGTATTTGGCGGAGTCCTTGGCGGAAATGCGGGCAATTTCGCCGGCGGTTTTGGCGACGTCGTTGTAAAACAGGAGCGCGTTGCCGTCAGGCGTCGGCGCGAAGACGCGCGGGTCGGGATGCAGAATTTCGCAGTCGAAGGATTCGAGTTGCATGTCGAGCGCAACGTCCGCACGGAGCGGACCGAGCGTGTGCGCGAGAGTGGAGGCGCGGAAACCGGGATGAAATTCCTCAGTGATGGCGCCGCCGCCAACCATTTCGCGGCGTTCGAAGACGAGGGGCTTGAAGCCGCCCTTGGCGAGATAGAAAGCGGTAACGAGAGCGTTGTGACCGCCGCCGATAAGAGCCACGCGCTGTCCGAGAGACATGGTCAGTTGGCCGCCTTCGCCGCGGTCGCCGTTGAGCGCGAAGAACTGCCTTTCCATCCTTTAAGGATGACCTGGCTGGCGATGCGGCCGTTGGCGCCCATGATGCCGCCGCCGGGGTGCGTGGCAGAGCCGCACATATATAGGTTGCGGATGGGTGTGCGGTAGTAGGCCCAGCCGGCGACGGGACGAAGGAAGAAGAGTTGTTCAAGGGAAAGCTCGCCTTGAAAAATATTGCCCTGCGTGAGGCCAAATTCGCGCTCGAGGTCGAGCGGGGTGAGGATCTGGCGGCCGATAATAATGTCTTTGATGTTAGGGGCATACTCGGCGATGGTGTTGATGACGTTGTCGCCAAAAGTTTCTTTCTGGTCGTCCCAGGTGCCTTGGGCGAGTTTGTATGGGGCGTACTGCACGAAGCAGGAGAGCA
>WNFI01206469.1_pt1 | contig 11261 bp, 11 predicted proteins | sample 5400471 | NCBI WGS metagenome assembly WNFI01 (sample SAMN13153348, study PRJNA577476) | soil metagenome | isolation source: 100 cm saprolite on Douglas fir-dominated hillslope | place: USA:California | collected 2013-09-17
CCGCAACCCCAGCCACGCGGCGGTGTGCTGCACCACCGGCATCCTCAACCTGGTCACCGAGCGTGAGCTGCGCGGCGTGCTCGCCCACGAGCTGAGCCATGTGCGCAACCGCGACATCCTCACCGCCACCATCGCCGCCACCCTCGCCCTGGGCATCTCGTTCATTGCCCAGCTCGGCCAGTTCGCGCTGTTCTTCGGCGGCCTCGGCGGACGCGACGGCGAGGACGGCGACAGCATCATCACCCTGCTGCTGCTGGTCATCCTGGCCCCCATCGCCGCGGCGATCATCCAGTTCGCCATCTCGCGGGCTCGCGAGTACCAGGCCGACGCCAGCGGCGCCAAGCTGTCGCGCGACCCGATGGCGCTGGCCAATGCGCTCCGCAAGCTTGAGATGCGCACCCAGCAGGTGCCCATGCAGGTGGCGCCGGCGCTGGCGCCGCTGTACATCGTCAATCCCTTCGGCAGCCGCAGGGTGAGCTTCGCCAACCTGTTCTCGACGCACCCGCCGCTCGAGGACCGCATCGCGCGGCTCGAGCGCATGGCCATCGCCGGCTGACCGCGGGCAGCAGGGCGTTGACCAATCCCCGGCGGCCCTCTGTCGCCCGGACTCGTCTGATGCGGCGTCAGCTCCCGCGGTCCTCGCGCGAGTACTTCCAGTACGCGCGCTTGTGGTCCTCGTCGCTTCCTTGCCTGAGCCGGCCCGGACGCCAGATCGCTCGCCGCGGCTCTTCAACGCCCTGCTAACCGCCGCCGGTGGATCACGCCCTCCTCGCTGGGCATCCCGGTTCCCGGCGAGACGGTGCTGATCATCGGCGCGGTGCTCGCCGCGCAGGGCCACCTCAATCCGGCCGCGGTGGCCGCGCTCGGCGCCGCCGGCGCCATCCTCGGCGACAACACCGGGTATCTCATCGGCCGCCGCTGGGGACGCAGATTGATCCAGACCCGCCTGCTGCGGCGCATCTACGACCCCCGCCGTCTGGTCATCGCCGAGCGGTTCTTCGAGCGACACGGCTGGACGGCGGTGTTCTTCGGCCGCTTCATCGCCATCCTGCGCATCTTCGCCGGGCCCCTGGCGGGACTGCACCACATGCCCTGGAGGCGTTTCTTCCTCGCCAACGCGGGGGGCGCGGTGGTGTGGGTGGCGGCGGTGGTCACGGCTGGACTGCTCGTCGGCGGCAATCTCGACCGCCTCATCCAGCTCATCTCGCGCGCCGGCTACATCGGGCTCGGCGCGGGAATCCTCGTTGTCGCCGGCCTGTTCGTGCGCCACCGGCTGCGCATCCGCCACGAGCTGCGCGAGGGCGAGCAGCTCATGGCACAGCGCAGGGGCGACAGCGAAATCGACTGACCGCCCGGTCAGGAAGTGGCGGTCGTCGTCGGCGCGGAACGGCCCGGTCGCCCGCCACCGGGAAGCGCGTTGCGCAGCGTGCGCAGGTCGCCGCGCGAGAGCAGCCCCAGCACCACGGCGATCACCGCGTAGACCGCGGTGGCGACGACGGCGCTGAGCAGGACGCTGATGTGTCCCTCGTGGGGCAGCGCCTTGAAGGTGAGCATCATCATCACGCAGGCGACGACGAACACGATGGGCCCGCGCATCCGCAGCGGCCAGCGGAACTGCCACCATGCCGTCGCCAGCAGCGTCAAGGCCACACCGATGGAGGCGATGTCGAAGGCAATGCCGGCGCCGACCAGCGCACCGACGCCGCCTCGCTGCACGCCGATGGGGATGGCGATGGCCAGTCCCACGACCTCCACCACCACCGCGCCCAGCGCCAGCGCTGCGGGCATGCGGTCGCGTCCCGACGCCTGCAGCGCACCCACGAGAAACGTCGACAGGGCAAGGAAGGTTGTCCCAATCGCGATGGTGCGCAGCGCGGGTGCGGCTTCCGCGTACGACGCCGGCAGGAAGATGCGCAGAACGGTGCTGGGCTCGGCGATCATCACCAGGCTGATCGGGGTGAGCAGCGTCTCACCGAAGCCTGGTACAGCGCGGCGTTGTCGTTGGAGCCGCTCACCGGCGAGAGCAGCTTCACCGCGAACAGGTCGACCGAGGTGAGCAGCGCCATCCCCGCGGTGCCGACGAAGAGCGGCACCGTCTCGCGCACCAGTGACATGCCGCCGAACCCGTGCGTGCTCAGCAGCGGCACGCCGCGCAGCGACCACAGCGAGTACAGCGTCGCCACCACCATGCCGGTGAGGATTCCCGTGGCCGCGCCGGTGGCGCCCCATCCCGCCGTGGCGAGCCCGACGCCGAGGCTGATCTTCACCGCCGTCTCGATGAGGTTGGCGAAGGCCACGGTGCGAAAGCGGAACAGTCCCTGCAGCCCGCCGCGGGCGACCGTGCTGATGCCGCTGATGCTGCAGGTGACCGCCGCCAGCACCACCGGCAGCGACGACTGGCTGCCCAGCTTGAACGCGCCGGTGACGGTGAGCAGCACCAGCACCAGCGCCAGCAGGGTGGCCACCGCCAGGTTGCCGACCATGGCGCCGCGGAGCACGGCCGCACGCGCCGCCATGTCGTCGGTGCTGCTGATGCGTCGCGTCGCCGTCCAGGGAAAGCCTGCCGAAGTGAACCACGCGGTGAAGAACAGGAAGCTCTGCGCCAGCGCCAGGACGCCGTAGTCGGAGCGCGCGATGATGTGCGCGGTGGCAAGAGTGAAGGCGTAGTTGCCGGCGCCGACGACCAGGAATGCCGCAGCCAGGACACCGCTGCCACGCGCCGCGCTCGTCTCTGCCGGCCCGCCCGTGCTGCTGCTCTCTGTCGGGGCCGTCACCGGCGGGCTAGGGGACCGTGCCCGGTGGGTACTGGTTGGCCCAGGCCTGCAGGAAGGTGAGCTGCTCGAGGGTGAGGCTGTCGCCGTAGAGACGCTGCTCGTTGACCGCGACGTTCATCGGCCATCCCTGCGCCGCGTAGCGATAGAGGGCGAGGAACACGCCGACGCGCTCGGCGCCGGAGTTGTCGTGCACCACCACCGGCTGGTTGGCGACGTCGCCGACGAAGCAGAGGAAGCTGCGCGCCTGGTCGGGCGTCGGCGCGCTGCTGCCGTTCACCGGCAGCCAGAGGTAGGTGAACTTCTGGGCGACGAAACCGGAGTAGGTGTTGTCGTCGGTGGTGCGCACGTCGACGACGCTCTTCCAGCCGTGCACCTTGAACCAGGCGAAGCCCGCCTCGTCGGGCGTGCCGGCGCGGGTGAGCACGCCGGGGACGACCACCGACATGTTGGTGTAGCTGCCCCCGACAGGGGCGCCCGCGGGCAGGTTGCTGCGCGGACCCACCGGGGGGCCAGGGCTGGCCGGCGGCGTGACGTGCTTGGCGCACACCGAGGGCGACGCCGATGGCAGCGGCGAGGCCGACACGTTGGCCAGCGGGGTGGGCGTGGGGCGGGCGGCACCGGCGTCGCCCCCGCACCCGGCGACGAGAAAGGCCAGGAGGGAGAGCGGGACCGCGACCCGCGCAGTGGCCGGAGGCATCGGCGGCATTATCCCCTGCATCCGTGTCGCGACGGTCACCCCGATGCCACCACAGTGCAACGGCGTTGGGGACGCTGAGGTGGCGCAAAGCTATATTGCCCTGATGGCCCCGAACAGGGAGATCGCTCCCTCGACGCCCTCGGGCCCGCGACGCCGACCGCAGGGCGGCTCTCTGCGTGACCGCTTTCGGGATTCGATTCGTGACGCCCTCAGCGGGGTCGACGTCGAGGAGTTACAGGGGCAGACGCCCGCCTCGAGCCCGAGGGGCGGCGGCGACGTGCCGCCGGTGATCCGGCCCACCGTCACCGGGCTGGAGGCCGAGCTGCAGGCGCTGCGGGCCGAGCGTGCCGAGCTGGAGCGGAGGGCCGCGGCGCGAGGCAGCCGGGCGGCCGCGGCGGCGGCGGTCGAGGTGGTGGCGTCGCCGGAGGACACGCCGGTCGGGGATGCCTCCGCCGTGCCGTGGAGCCCCCAGCGCGCCATGCTGCCTGTGCCGGCGTCGGGAGGCCTGGTCCCTCCCGCCGCGCCTGCGCCCCCTGCGCGCGCGCCCATCCCGCCCGACGCAGTGGCCCGGGTGCCGCGTCCGCCTGCCGCGGTGCCCAAACCGCGTCGCTCGGCGCGCCCGGCGGCGGCAGCGGCGCACCCGGTGCGCGACACCGGGCTGGAGTCCGTCGTCGCCCCGCTGCTCGCCGAGGTGGCGTCGCTGCGCGCGGAGGTCGAGCACCTGCGCGGACCATCAGCCGGCACCGGCGCCCCCCGCGGTCGCCAGCTGCTCAAGCTGGTCATCGGAGTTCTGGTCGGGTTTGCCCTGATCGTCATCGCCCTCGCCGTGGTCCTGAAGGCTTGAACCTCGCCGTCCCCGGGGTGCGCCGCCGCCCCGCACTGCCGCAGGCCCCTGCCATCCCCGTCGCGCTGCCGCGGACGCGGGTGCGCAGCTCGCGCCTCGACGCGATCCGCGCGCTGCCACCGGCGGTGGTGTGGTCGGCGCTGGTGCTCTTCGCGCTTGCCCTGTTCGTCAACGGCTTCCGGCACACGCTGACGCCGGACATCCACATCGACGAGATGATCTACGCCAGCACCGGCCAGGACGTGGCCACCGGCAAGGGACTGACGGTGCAGGGCATGCCCTTCTTCTGGCAGCCACCGCTGTTCTTCTTCGTCGAGGCGCCGATCATCCGGCTCTTCGGGCTGGGTAGCAGCGGCGTCATGGACGTCGCCCTGCAGATGCGCCTGCTCAACGCGGGACTCGGTGCGGCGACCGCCTTCGGCCTGTTCTGGCTGGGCTGGCGCCTGCGCGGCATGTGGACCGGCTGGGCGATGGCGCTGCTCTACATCAGCGACCCGTTCGTGGTGCGCGTGACCCGGCGCCTCTACCTGGAGCCGTTCGCGGCGATGTGGGTGCTCTTCGCGCTGTGGTTCTGCTACTCCTCGTCGGGACGCTGGACGTGGAAGCGCCGCGCCGTCGCCGGCGTGCTCTTCGGGCTCGCCCTGCTCAGCAAGGAGCTGACCTTCTTCGCGCTCGCCGTCCCCATCGTGCTCTGGCTGCGCAGGGAGATGAGCTGGAAGGAGCCGGTCGGGATCATCGGCATCGCCGTGCTCACCTACTCGGTGTACCCGGCGTGGTCGTATCTCGTCGGCTACGGCAGCGCCTTCTTCGACCTCAAGCGCTTCCAGTACGAGCGACTCGTCGGCGTCTTCCAGTACTCGGGATGGAACCGCCCCGGTGTGTCGTTCACCCAGGCGCTGGCGGTCAACGCCGCCGACTACTGGACCAGCTACCTGTGCATCCTCCTCGCCGTTCCCGCCATGGTCATCCTGTGGCGGCGCAAGGACCGGCCCAGCAAGTTCCTCAGCTCCTGGACGCTGGTGACCTTCGTCTTCTTCGCCGGCCTGGTCAAGTTCGGCACCCTCAACGACCAGTTCTTCTACTACCTGATGATCCCGGTGCTGGCGTCGGTGGCCTACGTGTACGCCTTCAACCTGCCGCGGCTGGTGCGAGAGGTGCGCGGCGCGTGGCGGCGCAACGATCCGGTCAACCTCGTCTACAACTTGAACCTCGGCCTGGTGGCGCTCGTCGTCGGCCTGCTGGTGCTGCGCCCCAACGCGCAGGTGTGGACGCAGCGCTTCGCCCTGGAGCGCGACGACGGCTTCATCCGCGTCGCCAACCTGCTGCGCAACGCGGTGCCGGCGGGCCAGACCATCGACCTGCCCGGCACCGGCGCGGAGATCCTCAAGTTCGTCTTCCCCCACAACGAATACGACCTGGCCGTGGAAACACGCCCACTGCAGCTCAGCGCCAAGCAGATCCACTGGTACGTGATCAGCGACAAGGACATCTGGCTGAAGAACGGCATCGACCAGCACTTCTACGACCTGGTCACCCAGCACGGCACCGAGCTGTGGGGCGTGTCGGAGCACACCTTCTGGCACATCGGCGTCTGGCAGGTGCCCTACCCGGAGCGGATCGCCGAGCCCGCGCCGCACTACTCGGTGGCGCCCACCGGGGAGCTCGATGCGCGTCGGACTTGACGCCAGGTTCAGCAGCGCCCGGTACGACGGTGTGGGACGCTACGTCGCGCTTCTGCTCCGCGAGCTGATGGCGCTGCCGGACGCGCCGGACTGCGTCGCGGTGTGGCCGCGTGACGACGACGCGCCGCGGCATCCGCTGCCGGCGCCGGACGGCCACCTCACCGCGCTGCGCCTCCGCCGCGGTGGTGCGCCGGAGTCGCCGTGGGCGCAGCTCGAACTGCCCCTGGCGGCGCGACGCGAGCGGCTCGACGTGTGGCACTCGCCGTTTCCCGCGGTGCCGGTGCTGGTGCGGGCGCCGGTGGTGGTCACCAGCCACGACTGCACGCCCGAGCGTTTCCCCGACTACTTCGGCACCGCCAATCGCGCCGTCTACCGCGCCGGGGTGTGGGCGTCGATCAAGCGGGCGCGGCTGGTGATCACGCCGTCGCAGCTCAGCGCCGACGACCTCACCCGTTTCTACCGCGTCCGGCCGGAACGCATCCGCGTCGTCTCCCACGGCGTCGAGATGCCGCCGGCGTCGGATCCGCAGGCCGACGCACAGCGACGCGCCGCGCTGGGAGTTGAGGACGGATATGTCCTCATCGTGGGGCGGCCGCGTCCCCACTGCCCGCCTCGGAAAGACCGCGGCTGGTGCGGGTTGGCCGCCCCGATCCGCGGCTGCCGGACGGGCACGAGGAGGCCGCGGCGCGGCACGGCGTCGCCTTGACCGGGCTGGTCGGCATCAGCGACGACGAGCTGCTCGCCGTGTATCGCGGTGCTGCCCTGGTGGCCGTGCCCAGTGTGATCGAGGGCTTCGGCTTCCCGCTGCTGGAGGCGCTGGCCGCGGGTGCGCCGGTGCTGGCCAGCGACATCCAGCCGCTGCGCTTCGGTGGCGGGTCCGCGGCGCGCTACGTCGACGGCGGCGAGGAGGCGTGGGCAGCAGCGCTGCAAGCGTCACTGGGTGACGACGCGTGGCGGTCCTCGTCGATGCAGACAGGACCAGCGCAGGCCTTGAAATTTCCGTGGCGAACCACCGCGGAGGCGACCCTGGCGGTGTACCGTGAGGCCGCCGCGTGAACGTCCTGCTGCTCACCTCGCACCCCGTGGCTCCGCCGTGGAACAGCGGCGACAAGAACCTGGCGCGCACGCTGATCATGGGCGACTCCGGGGTGCACTACACGTTCGTCGGCGACCGCATCGATCCGTCACCCTGGCCGCAGCACCACGCGCGCGTCGCCCTCAACTTCCGCAACCCGCTGCCGACCGCGCGCGAGAAGGTGCGCATCGTCCGCTGGCTGGCCATGCATCCGCCCGAGGTCGATCTCATCCACGCGGTGATCACCTTCCAGGGCAACCCGGTCACCGAGCGGCTGCTGGTGACCCTGCCCGCGTTCCGGCGACGCCCGCTGCTGCTCACCTGCCCGACGGGGGAGGTGCTTCCGGTCAACCTGCTGCGCCGCGCCCGCGCCACCGTCGCCCTGTCGCGACGCACCGAGCAGGCCCTGCGCCTCTCCGGCGTGGAGAACGTCCACCGCATCCCGCCCGGCGTCGACCTGCGCCGCTTCCACCCCGAGGCGGTCGAGCCCGCGGCCGGCATGCTCGGCCTCGAGGTCCGCCCCACCCTGCTCTTCGCCGGCCATCACGACCGGGGCGGCGGCCTCGATGCCGCCCTCGACGTCGCCGGCCGCCTGCGCCGCCGCCTCCCCGAGCTGCGACTGCTGGCGGCGATGCGCCTGCGCCCGGGCGAGGATGCGGGCCAGCGCTCCCGCGAGCTGCGCGACAAGGCGGCCAGCGCCGGCCTCGACGGCGACTCCGTCGTCGAGCTCGGCCCCATCGCCAACATCCGCGCTGCCGTGCTCGCCTCGACCGCCGTGCTCTTTCAGCCCAGCGTCCTGGGCATGAAGATGGAGCTGCCCATGACCCTGCTGGAGGCGCTGGCCTGCGGCCGCCCGGTGGTGATCAGCCCACTCGCCCCCCTCGACGAGCTCGCCGACGGCAGCCCCGCGGTGACCGTCGCCGACCCCGACGAGGACGCCGTCGTCGACCACCTCGAACGCCTCATCTGCGACCGCACCTACTTCGGCGACTGCTCCGCCGCCGCCCGCGAGCTCGCCGAGGACCGCTTCTCCGCCGACACCATGGTCACCCGCTACGCCGACCTCTACCGCCACCTCGGCGCGGTCGCGGCGGGGCTGGCAGGCGGCGACGATGACACCGCGCTCCGCCATGCCGGCGCGCAGCTGCGCCTCATCCACGCCGGAGGGCGCGCGCAGGACGCTGAGGGTGGGGGCGAGGGCGTCGGGGGCGGTGAAGGGCAGGAAGCCCAGCTCGGCGAAGCCGGCGCGGAGGGCGGCGGCGATGCGGCGGTGGCGCTGGAAGCGGGCCTCCAGGCCCTCGGCGGCGACGGAGTCGAGGGCGACCTCCAGGGCGCGGAGCAGGCTGGTGGCATGGGTGGAGAAGTAGCGGGTGGGGTCGTCGACGACGGCGTCCCAGCGGCGCAGGTCGGCGTAGTAGGCGGGGATCGAGCCGAGCGACTCGCGGCGGGCGTGCGCGTCGGCGGAGACGGCGAGGATGGCCAGGCCGGGCGGCACGGCCAGCGCCTTCTGCGCGCCGGTGAGGACGACGTCGACGCCCCACGCGTCCATCTGCTCGGCGACGCCGGCGGTGGCGCAGACGCCGTCGAGCACGACGAGTGCGCCGCTGTCGCGGGCGATCCCGGCCAGTGCAGCGCAGTCGGCGAGCACGCCGGTGCTGGTATCGACGTGGGTCAGCGCCACCAGCTGCGGGCGGTGTTCGCGACAGGCCTGGCGCAGAAGCTCCGGGTCGAGCCGCTCGCCCCACGGCGCAGCGAGATGCACGACGTCGATGCCGAATGCCCTGCCGATCTCGACGAAGCGGTCGCCGAAGTAGCCGTGGCTGCAGACCACCATGCGCTGTCCCGTGCCGACGTGGTTGACGACGGCAGCCTCCATCGCCAGCGTCCCCGACCCGGCGAAGACGTGCACGCGCGCATTGGCGCTCCCGAAGCACTCGCGCAGCCCGGCGGCCACGCGGCGCATGGTGGCGGCGTTCTCGGCCGAGGTATGGCTGCGCACCGGCTCGGCGAGGGCGGCGCGCACGTCGTCGCGGAGCGGGGTCGGCCCGGGGATCATCAGCAGCGGGGTCGGCATGCCCCGGCATTGTGGTAACTGTCGATATGCTGTCGGCCGGACGGGAATCGCACCGGGCGCGCCGCGTCACAGCCGCGCCTGTCATGTGGAGGTCAGATGGCATGCCACACGCCGAGAGCGGAGACGCGCGCATCCACTTCGAAGTGACCGGGCAGGGCGAGCCGCTGCTCCTGGTGATGGGCTTCGGCCTCTCCGGCGAGGCGTGGGCGCCGCTGCTGCCCCTGCTCTCCAGCATGCAGGTCATCTGGTACGACAACCGCGGCACCGGCACCTCGACCGGGTCGCTCGACGACCTCAGCATCGAGGTGTTCGCCGAGGACGCCGTGGCCGTGCTGCGCGCCGCTGGCGTGGAACGCGCCCACATCCACGGCGAATCGATGGGCGGCATGATCGCCCAGCAGCTCACCCTCGACCATCCCGAGCTGGTGCACAGCCTGTCGCTCGGCTGCACCACGCCGTCGGCCGTGCGCTTCTTCCCCGAGGACGCGCAGGCGGTCGTCGACCTCTATGCCGGCGTCGAGCTGTTCTCCTCCGACCCCGAGCGCGCCATCGACCTGGTCATGCCCGCCGTGTTCAGCGCCGAGTACCTGCGCGACAACCCGTCGGTCCGCGACCTGTACCTGCAGATCTCCACAGCAGGAGCGCCATCGCCGGACGCGGTGCAGGCGACCATCCGCGCCATCGCCGACCTGAGCAGCGGCCGCGCCTTCGACGTTGTGGACAGGCTTGGCGAGATCTCGACACCCACGCTGGTGCAGCACGGCAGCGCCGACCGGGTCATCCCGGTGGAGGCGGGGCGCTATCTCGGCGAGCACATCGCCGGCGCCGAGTACCAGGAGCTGGCCGGCGCGGGACACGTGTACACCATGGAACAGCCGATGGAGTCGCTGTCGAAGCTGCTCGGCTTCTGGGCGGCGCACCCGATGGGCGCGGCGGTGCAGTCGGCCTAGAAGGCGGCGCGGGCGATCGGCTGCCAGTCGGCCGGGACCATCTCCAGGTAGCGGTTCAGCGCTTCGTCGTCGAGACCGGCCTCGCGCAGTGTGGTGGGCAGGCCGAGCCCGGCGATGAAGGTCCGCACCGCGTCGCCGACCTCGGCCGGCTTCGGCACGTCGAAGGCTTCACACAGCGGCTCCACCCGCTCGGGCGATTGCGCCGCCATCCAGTCGATCGATGCCGGCAGCAGCACGCAGGACGTGATGCCGTGGCCGATCTCGAAGCTGGCGCCGAGCATGCGTCCCAGTGGGTGGCTGGGCAGCACGGTGACGGCGGAGAGGCCGATGCCCGAATACCACGCCGCAACCTGGGATTCCTGGCGAGCGTCGATATCGCGGGCGTCGCTGCGAGTAGCGGGCAGCGCTCTTCGCAGCATGGCGATGGCGCGCAGGGCCATCTCGACGGCGAGGCGGTCGCCCTCGGGCGCGTAGACGGTCTCGACCGCGTGGTCCAGAGCGCGGATGCCCGTCGACAGCCACAGTCGCTCCGGCGTGTGCACGGTGATCTCAGGATCGAGGATGACGCTGCGCGGCGCCAGCTTCGGCCCCGCAAGGCCGCCCTTGCGCCGCGTCGCGTCGTCAGTGATCCCCGCCGTCGGCGTGAACTCGGCGGCGCTGAGTGTCGTGGGCACGGCGATCTGCGCCGTCTCGCCGCCGTCGAGGTGGTGCAGCGCTGCCTTGGTGGCGTCGATCGGGCTGCCGCCGCCCACCGACACGGCGCCATCCGCATGGTGCTCGCGGAGCAGCGTGGTGAGCTCCTCGACGCGACTGGCCGGCGCATGCTCGGTGATGCCGGAGTACGTGGCCACGCAGCGCTCGCCGAGCAGCTCCTCGACCTGCGTGATCACCGGCGTGCGCTCGCGCAGGCTGCGCCCCGTCACCACCACGACGCGCTGCATGCCACGCGCCTCGCATTCGCTTGGCAATCGCGCCAGCGTGCCCGGCCCGACCACCACGTGCTCGGTGGTGGTGAAGCGGTGCTCCCATGTTGCTGCCATATCTGTCCTCTACTCGCGAGCCAGGACGGCCAGTGTCGCGTCGTGGAGCACCCCGTTGCTCGACACCGCGCTGCCGCCGTCGATGCGCGCCGCACCCGACAGGTCGGTGAAGCGGCCGCCCGCCT
>WNFI01668104.1_pt1 | contig 11261 bp, 10 predicted proteins | sample 5400471 | NCBI WGS metagenome assembly WNFI01 (sample SAMN13153348, study PRJNA577476) | soil metagenome | isolation source: 100 cm saprolite on Douglas fir-dominated hillslope | place: USA:California | collected 2013-09-17
CAATGATGACCGGACCCCAACCAGAAGTTGCGGGTCCCGCGGAACCGCCATTGCACTTGCCGACCGCTACCTGCCGAATGTGCGGAAGGACGTTCGCTGGGGACGAGGCATTTTGCGGATTCTGCAGCATGCCGCGTCCAGCGGAAGAATCGTCCGCGGGACTGCAGAGCAAATGGGCATCCCTATGGTTCATGCAACGCGCGCAGGGAGCCTTGCAGGGAGCGCCGGCTTCCTCGACCGAAACCTTGGAGTCCGCGGCCCCGGCGCAGCAAGAGTCTGCGGCCGAACTTGCGGCCGAACCTGCGCCCGTCCCCGAGCCGGCGATCACTCCGCTTGAGCTCTTTCCTCTCTCCCAGGTGTTAAAGGCCAGAGCCGTGGCCGACGATTTCTACCCGAGGATCCGGACCCGCCCTGAGTTTGAAGCGGCTTCGGCGGCGAAAACACCGTTTCCGTGGGCCGAGCAATCTCCGATCTCCGAGCGCGCCACGCATGCCGCTAGAAACCACTGGCGCGACGCCATTCTCGCCTCAGTTGCGCTGGCGCTGGCTTTCGGATTGGTCACGGCGTGGCCAAAATCGCACTCCCAGCCGACTTGGTTCCAAATGTTGATGTCGCGGGTCGGATTGATGCACGCCGGAGTGCCATCGCCGAGTTTTTCCGGAAGCGCCGACGCGCGGGTATGGCTCGATGTTCACACCCAGCTTTACTACTGCCAGGGCCAGGACCTGTACGGCAAGACTCCCGACGGGGAGTTCACGACCCAGCACAATGCGCAGGCGGATGGGTTTCAATCCGCGTCGAACGTTGCATGCCCCTGAAGACTCCCCCAAAAAACAAGAAGCCTGATCGAAATCAGGCTTCCTTACTAAAAATTCAGAAATCAGTCCGCTGCTAATTATGCGCCAAAAGGCCTTCGTGCCGCCTCGCTTCGTACCACAGCGCGAGTTCTACGCGGTTCCAGAGCCCCAGTTTGTCGTAGATGGTGCGGAGATAGTTTTTGATGACGTGTTCACTTGTGCCGATCTCGTCGGCGACTTCCTTGTTTTTGAGTCCCTGGGCAACGAGCTCGATGACTCGCTGCTCACGCTCGTTTGGTCTTGAGCTCCTGCTTCTGAACATAGCTGCCTCCGATATAAAAGTGTTGCCAGCTTAACCCGTTTGACTCCGCCAGTAATTCCGAAGCGTATAAAAAGACGGTTGAAGTGCGCTTTTACCGTCCTTCTCGCCATATGCAGTTGCTTGGAGATTTCGTCGTTGTCGCAACCTTGCAAGAGCAGTTCGACGACCTGCTGCTCTCTGGGACGTAACGATTTGTCCTCCATCAGACAAACACCTCGATTGGATTGCGTCTCTATATTTAGGAAAGACTTTGCACATTCAGTGCCATGCCCGTCCTATTCAACGAAGAAAAATCTTGCCAATTTTCAGAAGATGTTGGATGCCAGAGTGAACGAAAGGTGTCCTGGGGAGATACAGGGTAGCATCGCGAGGGCGGCGTTAGATCGCGCCAAGCACAACAAAAGACAAGGACTACCCAACTCACGATTGCAGGATTTTCAGGATCTCAGGAGGGCTGAGGTCAATCCCTCAGATGTCGGGTGGAGACCCTAGAAAGCCGGGAAAGTTATCCACGATTCTTTCCAAAGCCCTACAGGAAACACCTTAGGAGCTTTTTGCCCGGTCTCGGCAGCCCCCTGGAACAAATTACACTTGATTGGGTTCGCCGCGGGAAATTGCCCTCTCGCTGCGGATTCGAAAACTGACTGGATTCAGCAACAACGCTTGCCGGTGCTACGATTCACCTTCGCTCCATCCCTGAGAAAATGCCCGAGTTCTGCGACGTCGCTGTCCCTGTTCCTCTCGACGCGGTATTCACCTACCGGCTAATCGAGGGAGTGTCTCCCGCTCCCGGCAGCCGAGTGCTGGTTCCGTTCGGAAAGCAGCGCCTGATCGGGATTGTAACCGAGGTGCACGAACGCGCACCGCGCATGGCGGCGAAAAGCATTCTGCAGTTTCCCGATGAACTCTCCACTCCCGCGCTCACGGCTGAGCTCCTTCGCCTGGGAAAATGGATCAGTGACTACTATCTGGCTCCGCTGGGCGAAGTATTTCGCACCATGCTGCCGCTGAATGCGGAGTTCAAGAAATCAGTTGTGTATCGCATTGCCGACGGTGGCCACATGGCGCTGCATCTCGCCGGAACCGGCGGATCCTCGGCGCGGTCGAAAAAGGCCCCCGACGATCAAGACGCGGAATTCCGCGTGCTCGAATACTTGTCGGCCCGTGAGCGTGCGAGAGAGGAAACCTTGAAGGCGGCGGCGCGAGCCTCCCGTGCAGTGATCGACGGGCTGGTCAAGAAGAAATGGATTTCGCGCGAAGACGCTTCGCAGCCGGTAGATGCAACGCGAACTCGCAAAATGGCGCAGCTGAGGAACTCCACGGGCAGATTGAATGCGAACCAGCGATTGATCGCCGACGCGCTCGCCGGCGCGAACGGACGGCTGCCGCTCGAGGAACTGCAATCGCTACCGGTTCCGAAGACTGCCGTGCGGACCATGGTCGCCCGCGGGTTGATCGAGATTACTGGAGAGCCGATCGAACTTGCCAAATCGTCAATTGCTGCTCGTCCCACGCACCTTCAAGAAAACTTCACCGCGCCCCAGCAGGAGGCTCTGAGACGCATTGTGAGTGCGGCCGACGCACGGAAGTTCGCCGGCATTCTGCTGCACGGCGTCACCGGCTCAGGAAAGACCGCGGTGTATCTTGCGGCGATGCAATCAGTGCTGGACCAGGGGCGATCTGCGATTCTTCTGGTTCCAGAGATCGGATTGACTCCCGCAGTTGCCGCCGACGTGCACGACAGATTCGGCAATCAGGTCGCGATTCTGCATTCCGCGCTGTCGGAGAAGGAACGCGCCGAACACTGGCATCGCATCCGGCGCGGCGAAGCGCGGGCCGTGGTGGGCACGCGGTCGGCGGTGTTCGCTCCAGTGCCTGACCTTGCGCTCATCATCGTCGACGAGGAACAGGATTCTTCCTACAAGCAGGAGGAGATGCCGCGCTATCACGCCCGCAGCGTGGCGGCCATGCGTGCGAAACTGACGGATGCAGTCGCGGTTTTCGGATCGGCAACGCCGTCGCTCGAGACTTACGAATTTCAGGAGACGGGCCAGGAGCAGGTGATCTCGCGCAAGCTGCTCGAAGAGATCCGGCTGCGTCTGGAACGTAAGGAGCAGGCCATGGTCCTGCTCAACCGGCGCGGATACTCGCCGGTGGTGTTGTGCCGGACCTGCGGCAAGACGCTCGAATGCCGCAATTGCGCGATCGCGCTCACTCATCACAAACAAAAGCGCCGCATGGAATGCCACTATTGCGGATTCATGGCGCCGGTTCCCAAACAGTGCGCCTCTTGTGGAAGCGAGTACGTCTATTTTCTTGGGACCGGAACCGAAAAGCTGGAAGAACTGCTGCACGGATATTTTCCGCAGGCGCGCATCGCACGCCTCGACCGCGACACTGTCCGCAGTCACGCCGACTTTGAGCGCGCGCTGAATGCGCTGGATGCCGGCGAACTCGATCTACTGGTTGGGACCCAGATGATTGCGAAAGGGCACGACGTGCACGGGGTCACACTCGTCGGCGTGGTCGGCGCTGACAATGCTCTCGGCCTGCCGGATTTCCGCGCCGCTGAACGGACATTTCAACTACTGACGCAGGTTGCGGGCCGCGCGGGGCGCGGCGAAGTCCCCGGCAAGGTGATTTTGCAAACTCTCTTCCCGGATCATTACGCGGTGCAGTACGCCACACAGCACGACTTCGCCGGGTTCTACGAAAAAGAACTTCGCTTCCGCAGCTGGATGCACTACCCTCCCTGCTCGGCGCTCGCCAACGTCGTCCTCCGCAGCGAGAAGCTCGATGACACGCTCAAGTGGTCCGGCGCGCTAGGGCGCTGGTTTGAGAAGACGAGGCACGAAGGCGTGCGCGTACTCGGCCCCGCGGCCACGCCCATCGAGCGGTTAAAGCGCGACTACCGCTACCACTTCATTCTGAAGTCGCAGAGCCGCGAGAAGCTGAACGCGCTGCTGCGGGCAATGCTGGCGCAAGCGGCAAAAGACAATATCCCGCGAGCTAACCTGGTGGTGGACGTGGACCCAGTGTGGTTGATGTGAACTCGCGGGCCTAAATTTTGAGTTGCTTAGGGACAGCCGCGGTCGCCTGTCCGGTTCGACGCAGCCGGATTCATTTCTGATAGGCGTCCGCTGGCAATCCCGTAATCTTGATTCCGCTGTGGCCCTTGTGGCGGATGTTGAGGCCGATCAGCAGCGCGGTGAGCGACTCGACGATCCGCGCGTTTTCCAGCTTGCCGCCATCAATCGCGCGAACGCCGGGAATCTTGCGCGCAAGTTGACGAATTCTCTGTGCAGCTTCTTTGTCGTCGCTGCAGACAATCACGTCGCAATCGATGGGGCCGTCGCCATTCAGCGTATCCGAAGCCACGTTGTGGAACGCCGCCACCACCGCGACGCCCTCGGGCACGAATTCAGCGGCCTGCTGAGCGGCGGAACCTTGCCAGACGCCCAGCGTACGTGTGGCGCGGCCACCAACGCTGGCGGCCAGGGGCACGGTCGCGTCCACGAGAATCTGGCCGGGGCGAAGAACAGGCTTGAGTTGCTTCAGCGTTTCAGCGTGGGCTTCAAAAGGCACGGTGAGGACAACTATTTCGGCAGACGCGCAGGCTGCAAGATTTTCCGCGCCAGATATTTCTATTGCAGCGCCACCACCAATCTGTCCCGTAATCTTTGCCGCAGCCGCACTCGCCCTCTCAGCACTACGCGAGCCGATAACTACTCTCTCTCCAGCCCGCGCCCAGCGCAGCGCTAGCCCGCTGCCTTCCGGGCCGGTACCACCGATGATCGCGATGGTCACGCGAACTCCGGCGCGAACAGTTGCTCGGCGGGAAAACTCTCGATCGGTGTCTTGATCTGAATCCGTGAGTAAGTCGTGTTCCGTTCCGCTGGAATGCGGCCGATTTCGCGGATCATGGTCTGAAATTCTTCCGGACTGGTGTACTGGCCTGCAGTCGCTCCGGCTTCGCGCGAAATATTTTCTTCCATCAGCGTACCGCCGAAATCGTTGGCGCCTGACTGCAGGCAAAGCTGTGAGAGTTTGCGGTCAAGCTTTACCCAAGAAACCTGAATGTGGGCGATCGATCCCGCCAGCATCAGCCGCGCCAGCGCGTGAATCTTAAGATGCTCGGCGAGTGTTGGCCCTGGGCGCGAGAGTCCCTGCTGGAAAAGGATGGTGTTGGTATGAATGAAACCGAGGGGAACAAACTCGGTGAAACCGCCGGTTTCGCTCTGGATGCCGCGCAGCATCAAAATCTGATCGACCCAGTGCGCGGGCGTTTCCATGTGGCCGTACATCAGCGTTGAAGTGCTGCGAATGCCGCAGGTGTGAGCGGTTCGAATCACCTCCTGCCATTGATGCGTCGAGAGTTTGTTGCGCGAGAGCACCTGGCGGATTTCGTCGTCGAGGATTTCAGCCGCTGTGCCTGGAAGGGTGCCGAGACCGTTGTCGCGCAACATCATCAGGTAGTCACGCAGCGGCATGCCGGTCAGTTCCACGCCATAAACAATTTCCATCGGCGAAAATGCGTGGATGTGCATCGCTGGAACCGCCGCTTTCACCGCGCGCAGAATGTCGCGGTAATAAAAAGGATCGAGGCCGCGAGGCAGCCCGCCCTGAATGCAGACTTCAGTGGCGCCGATCTGCGCGGCTTCCACCGCTTTCTGCGCGACGTCTTCGGGCCGCAGAAAGTACGTGTCGTGCTCCCGCGGGCCGCGGCTGAACGCGCAGAACTTACAACCAACGAAACAAACATTCGTAAAATTGATATTGCGATTGACGACGTAAGTAACAATGTTGCCCGTGAGTTCAGACCTCAGCACATTGGCCGCGACCAGCAGGCCCAGCAGATCATCGCCTTCTGTGCAAGCGAGTTGCAGCCATTGCTCGCGAGTGATGGCGGTTGAGTCCTGCTTCTCCAAAACGTGTTCGATTGCGCCACGGGTCTCCGGCTGAATGCTGGGCGCGAGTTGCTCCCACTCGAGATGCGGGAACTGCTCAAGTTCTTCCCGGGTACGGGTTCGCGCGGACATTGCTACCTCCTTGTACTTCAACTACCCTCTAGCGAAAAAGGTCGTTCTTGCGCGCGCGAATCAAATCTCGCGCACTGCCCCGGCCCGGCTCGTACCTGAACCCGCGCACAATGCAAGCCGGCACGCCATTAAGCTTGCCGCAGATGAGGCCTGCGGCGCAAGCCAGTTCGTCGGCGACCGCCTCGGCGCTGGCACGAAGGACGTAGCCGTGGGGGTCGCGCTTTCCCCGAAAATCGAGCATCGGCTTCATTCCAGCAACCCCGATCGCCACTTCAGTCAGCCCTTCGCGCCATGCGCGTCCGAATGAATCCGAAATAATTACTGCAACGGTTACACCGGTTCTCCGTTTGATGGCCGAACGAAGTCGCGCGGCAGACTTGTCAGCATCTTTCGGAAGCAGCAGCGCATGTGCGCCGCCATTCACGTTAGAAAGATCGACACCGCTGTTGGCACAAATCATTCCGTCGCAGGTTTCGGTAATCAACACCCCGCGGCCGCCGATGACCCGCTTGCGAACCACCGAGCGGCTTTCGCGCAATGCGACCTCGATGACGCGAGCATCGGAACCCGACTCCCGTGACCACCTCTTGGCAGCATTCGAAGGCTTCACTTTACTGAGGTCCACAAGCTGCCCCTCCGCTTTCGAAACAATCTTGTGCTTGACGACGAGAATGTCGCCGGGCTGAAGCGCCAGTCCTTGATTCTTTATGGCACGAGAAAGTTCTTCGCTCAGGTCGTCGCCGGATGCCACTTCGCCAGGCAGCGCGAGCGGAATGAGCGTGACCGAGCCGGGAAGCTTCACTGCTCAACCACCACGGGATTTGCCCCGGAGGCTTCCGCAGATTCCCCGTGGGGCGCTGGTCCGAAGCCCAGCTTCTGCGCCAGCACCTGCGACCGCTTCGTACCCGGGCTCGCCGCAAGACTCCGCAAGTCGTCAGCGTTGTCGATATCAAGCGCAATGCGAGCCAGGGACAGCACGACGCACGGTGTATCAGTTGCAATCGCCGCCTGCAGGTGGGGCTGGAAACTGTCATTTCCGAAGCGCAGTGGAAATGACAACGCCGGTGCCCGCAGTACAGCATTGGTGCCGCGCTTATCTGCGGAAGGAACCAGCACAGAACCGTTCTCAGCTGAGTGTTTGAAGATCGCGGCGAGGTCTTCAGCCTCGATCAGCGGAATGTCCCCGGGGATCACGAGCGTGCGTCGCACCCCGCGGGTAATACAAACGCGCGTGGCCATTTCAATCGCGTCGGTCTCGCTGACATTCGCCGCATCGGAGATCACGCCGAAGCCATAACTCGCGGCCTGTTCCAGCGAGAACGGATCGTTCGTCACCAGCGAGACATCCTCGCGCCCGTAATCGGCCACGGCCTGCAGAACGTCCGCGAGCATGGCATGCGCCAGTTCGGTGCGTACTTGCTGATCCAGAACATCGGCCAAGCGCTGCTTGGCGTTCGCCAAGTTCTTTACCGGAATCAGAATCATGTGGCGGCCTGCTTGAGCGACATCCCCGGGCAGGCCAGCGCCAGGGCCGCTGTTGCCACTCGTGTTCGGTCCTCGACGGTTCGCATCAGGATGTCGGCGCAATGGACTCGGACTTTGCCGACACTCAGAGATTTCGCGGCCTGCTGATCGGTTTCGTGGGCGAGCAGCATATCGAGGAAGTCCCCGTAGGCGCGTGCCACTCCGGCGATCGATATCTCCAGGCCTTGCGCCGCCATCAGGTTCGCTGCCGGGCCGGACACGGCCGCCGTCCCAATAATTGGGCTGACGGCGACAACCGGAGCGGACGTTTTCTGTAACGCTTCGCGAATGCCGGGGACAGCGAGAATCGGCCCGATGCTGGTGACCGGATTGCTGGGCGCAATTAGAACAGCCTCGGCAGTGGCGATTGCGTCCACCACGCCCGGCGCAGGATCGCATTCGGTCGCGCCCGCGAATCGTACGGACTCGACCGGATCCTGATACCAGCGCTTCACGAAATATTCTTCGAAGCTTAATTCACCGATGGGAGTTCCTATTCGAGTCTCGATGCGCTGGTCGCTCATGGGAAGAATGCGTTGCTGCAGCCCAAGTTTTTCGGAAATCACCTGCGTCACTTCCGACAGCGTGCGCCCCTGCGCCAGCGACTTCGTGCGCAGAAGATGGGTTGCCAGGTCGCGGTCGCCGACGCTGAACCAGGTTTCCTCGCCGAGGTCCTTCATCTGCTGCAGACAATGAAAGGTGTCGCCGCGCACGCCCCACCCGCGCTCCGGACTGAGGAGTCCGGAGAGCGCGTAGGCGATGGAGTCGATGTCGGGCGAGATGTAAAGGCCCCACCACTCGTGGTCGTCACCGGTGTTCACGATGACAGTGAGTTCCGCGGGGGGCACAACGCGGCGAAGGCCGTCCACAAATTTCGCGCCCCCGGTCCCGCCTGTCAGCACGACGATCATGCCGCTGTCCTTTTCCTTACTCTTGCCAGGCCGTCGGCGGCGGCCGACGCGCTGAGCCGGGACGCAAGCGGTTCCCGCGCCGAGGCCAATCGGGACAGGAATTCCGGATACACCGGCAGGCGCTGGCGCAATTCAAAGCCTTTGCGCCGCGTGCGTTCCGCGAGCTCCTGCAGGTGAGGCCAGGGGCGCTCGGGATTAATGAAGTCGGGCGTCAGCGGCGAAATGCCGGCCCAGTCATTGATCCCGGCGGCGAGGAGATCTTCGTAATCAGGATCGGAAAGATTCGGCGGAGCCTGGAGATTTACCTCGGGCATGAGAAGGCGGGCAACGGCAATCGCGCGCAGCATGTCTCCGCGGCTGGGCTCGGGCGATCCGTGCATGGGGATGCCCGGCTTCACGCGAAAGTTTTGAACGATAACTTCCTGGATGTGCCCGTAGCGTTGGTGCAGGTCGCGAATCGCCAGCAACGCATCCACGCGATCTTCCGCGCTTTCGCCGATGCCGATCAGAATGCCGGTAGTGAACGGTACGCCCTGTTTGCCGGCTTCCTCGATTGTCCGCAGCCGCCTGGTGGGAACTTTGTCGGGCGCATTGTCATGCGCGGCGCGGACCGCGAGCAAAGCTTCGTTGGTGGTTTCAAGCATCAGGCCCATGCTGGGGGAAACCGCGCTTAACCGAGAAATCCATTCCGAACTCATCAATCCGGGATTGGGATGCGGCAACAGTGTCGTTTCGCGGAGGACCAGTTCGCACATGGCTTCCAGATAGTGCAACGTCGAATTGAATCCCAGGTGGCGCAGAGTCTCCCGCATTTCGGGGAAGAGCATTTCGGGCTTGTCTCCGAGCGAGAACAGCGCCTCGGTGCAGCCCAGTTTTTCGCCGGCTTTTGCGACCGCCAGAACTTCGTCCGGGGTCATGGTGTGCGCGCCCGGCTGGCCGGGGTCGCGGCGAAAGGTACAGTACCCGCAGTAGTCGCGGCAGAGGTTGGTTAGCGGAAGAAACACTTTGCGCGAGTAGGTAATCACGCCGGGCTTGAAGCGGTATCGCAAATCCCGCGCAGATCTAAGTAGTTCCGCCAGGTCGTCGTCCGGACAACGAACCCAATGGCAGGCTTCTTCACGCGAAAGCGGTGGCGGCGAGGAGGGCCTGGCGCTTTCGGACGCAGCGCTGCCAAACAATTTCACTGCTTCGGACGGCAATGCTGTGATGTCGGCCACGAAGTTGTGACCAAATCATATCGAAACCCGCGGCAAGGCGGGAAATACAGGGTTCGTGGTACAACTCAAGGAAGCTTTCAGGCGATTTCATTGCCTGGATTTTCGCATCGATGAGCGCGACCCAGGAACAATTCCGGCTGGCGATGGCATCGTTCGCGACCGGCGTGACCGTCATCACGCTGGACGACGGCGGCCAGGTGCATGGCATGACCGCAAACGCCTTCGCATCGGTCTCGCTCGATCCCCAACTGGTTCTGGTCTGCGTGGACCAGAAGGCCGAGACCCACGCCCACATGCACGCGCGAAAGCGCTTCGGCATCAATGTACTCTCTGAAGGACAGTCCGCGATCTCAGTGCACTATGCTGATCCGAAGCGCGATTCGGTAGGCGCGGAGCGGACTGGGGCGCATTTCGACCGCACTTCGCAGGGTACGCCCGTCCTCCACGAAGCCCTGGCTTACCTCGAATGCCGACTGCAGGATGCTCGAGAGGCCGGGGACCACACCATTTTCATTGCCGAGGTGGAGGACGTGGTGGTGCGTGATGGCAGCCCTCTGCTGTTTTTCCGATCGGAGTATCGCGGGGTCGGGACTAAGCTCGGCTGAAACCGCATCATCGCCCCCAGTGTCACCCGTTGCCGGCGTAGCCCGCAGGCGTTACTATTTTTTCGACCCCACCAGATGCCGAAGAGAACTATGAGCGCTGACGAACTGCAAGAACTACACGAACATGCCGAACATGGGGCACACAACCGCGAGATGGCGCCGGTGTCACTGACCATGGCCTTTCTGGCAGTGGCCGTGGCGGTGGTTTCGCTGCTGGGGCATCGCGCCCACACTGAGGAAGTGTTGCTGCAGAATCGTGCCAACGACCAGTGGGGTTACTACCAGGGCAAGGACACCCGGCTGCACATCGACAAGAAATTCGCCGAACTGGACAGCTTCGTGGCCGTGTCTGATCCGGCAAGGGCAGCCGAGGCGCGCGCCGCTAACGACGCCGAAGCCGAGGAGTATCGCAAGCAGACTAAAGAAATCCAGGCCGAAGCCCGCAAACTGGAAGATGAAATGCATCTTGAAGGGCGCCGCTCCGATCGTTTTGATTTGGCAGAGGTGTTTCTCGAAGTTGCTCTGGTGATCACTTCGATTACCCTGCTTTCAGGACGACGGATTTTCTGGCACGCGGGTCTTGTGCTGGGCGCACTGGGTCTGGTTACTGCCATCACCTCTCTTCTGGTGCGCTAACCATTTTAGGCGCTGATGTTTCGGCGTGACGGCGGTTCGGCACGGTGCCACCGCATCGGCAGCGCCGGCGTGCTCTCTTTCCACAGATCAAAAGGTTCACGCTGAAAAGATTGTGGTTTCCGCCTCACCACAACGCATACGAGACTGGTCGAGGTCTTGCATACGCTTCCCTATCCACAAACTCAATTGTGGGGACAACATGAACCGATT